>Ga0315545_1003756_pt1 | contig 12853 bp, 23 predicted proteins | sample SalMarSW160210MG_FD_203096 | JGI IMG/M metagenome (GOLD analysis project Ga0315545, IMG submission 203096) | Salt marsh sediment microbial communities from the Plum Island Ecosystem LTER, Massachusetts, United States - Salt Marsh Sediment SW1602-10 ... | reverse complement strand
TGATTTCGCACCTCAACTGGCTACATTCAACCCCCAACTTCTCCTCAGCCTAAGCTATGAGCCTGAGAAACTACCCGAAGAGCTAAGGGAAGAAGACCTGTATATCGCCTATTATGATGGTGCCGACTGGCGCAAGCTGCTCTATAAAAGCGTTGATACCAACTCCCATTCAGTGACCACTCAACTGTCGAATTTAGATTTCACCAGTTTTGCTATTTTGGGGCCAAAGGAGTTGGCTCCACCTAGCCCCCCTAGTCCCACTGAAGGTACTAAAGTAGGTAACCTGGCGCCCGACTTCCAACTTCAGAACCTTGACGGGAAACCTGCTTCCCTGAGCGAGCTCCGAGGTAAACCAGTAATACTCAACTTTTGGGCAACCTGGTGCGGCCCCTGCGTTAACGAAATGCCCTATTTACAGCAGGTGTGTGAAGAATGGTCAGCTAAGGGGGTGATGTTGTTAGCTATTAACATAGATGCAAGCTCTTCTGAAGCAAGCCAATTTTTGCAGGCTCACGAGCTTTCTCTTTCCGTGCTGCTTGGCGCCAAGGCGGATGTAGCTGCAAGGTATAATATCCGATATATTCCCACTACCTTCTTCATTGACAAAGATGGCATCATTCAAGCTGTGAAAGTTGGCGCTTTCCCGAATAAGGAAGCAATAGAAGCAGACCTTAATAGAATTATGCTGTAAGGTGATTCAAGCCCAGTTGTATGTTGAAGCAGAGGACAAAAATGAAGGCGAGACTGCCGATTTTTGCCTGGAAAGTTGATTTTTAGGTACTCTTATTCATGACCACTGTGACTGCGAAAAGGACGAAATCTTGAATTTCAGGAAGAAGTGATGAAATGAAAGGGAAGGAAAGGAGATGGAATGGATTCGTGATTGAAGCGGTGTGCTTTGATTTAGGAGACACTTTAGTCGCTGAAGAGACTGTCATTCATGATAGTTCGGGGCAGGCTATTACTGCTGAGATTATCGACCATGCGTTTGAGGTCTTGGAGACCATCAAAAGGGGTGGATATAAGACTGCTGTGATAGCCAACGCTGATAGCATTGATGCCAGAAATGTCATAGCCTCCTGTGGTTTGCAGCGCTACTTTGACGCCATAGTAATCTCTGAGGAAATTGGCATCGAGAAGCCAGCGAGGGAGATATTTGAGGCTGCACTAAAGGAACTCAAGGTAAAGGCCGAGAATGCCATTATGGTTGGCAATAGGATTGATGCAGATGTCGTTGGGGCAAATAAAATGGGCATGAGAAGCGTATGGTTCAAATGGAACAATCGCTATAAGGAAACAATGGGTGGCAAAGAGGAGAGGCCTGATTTTGTAATAAAGTGTCTCTCTGAAGTGCTAAGCATTCTAAGTTTGAGCTAAGATTTGATACATTATCAATAGTCATCGGTCAACAATCAATCTAAAGGAGGAACATGAGTAAAATAATAGACATCACGGATCAAAATTTTGAGGAGGAGGTCCTGAATTCAGACCTTCCTACAGAGGTTGATTTCTGGGCTCCTTGGTGTGGTCCCTGCAGGATGGTTATACCGATATACGAAAAACTCTCCGAGGAGTATGAAGGCAGATTTAAATTCTGCATGATTAATGTGGATGAGAACCCTCAAACGGCAGTGAAGTACCAGATTATGAGCATACCCATGCAGATGTATTTCGCCGATGGTCAGAAGGTTGATGAAATCCTCGGCGCAGTTCCCGAACATACAATCCGGGCTATGGTCGAAGGTATTCTCAAAGATTTCCCAACCGATGAAACGGGCAGGCTCAAAGTGCTGTTAACCTCCTGGATTGAGCACAATAAACAGCACAGTGACAAGTTTCGGAAGTGGCTGGAGAAAGCCGAGAACGTAGAAGACAATCCAATTCAGCATAGCATATTGCAGGCAGCGCAAGAGGTCGAAACGGCAAATGAGAGGTTATCTCAGTTATTGATCGGATTACAGGGAGGGAGCTAGACACGAGTGTCGCTAGACTCGTTCCCAAGAACAAGAATTCCAATTGTTGCGCCTAGCATTATGAGACGGGAAAAGCAAAGACATTAGAAATGGCAGTAGTCGAGCCTTTTGAGCGGCACTATGCCGGATACCAAAATTGGTTTGGAAACAGTAGATTTGCCTATCGGTCGGAATTAACTGCAATAAAGCAGATTATCCCAAATCATAAAAGCGCAAAATGCTCATAAAGCCAGTCCCATCAATAGATTTTAATAAGTGCCATCCTGAAAGATGCGACCACGGGATTTGTATTGCCGGTGATGCATGCCCACATAAGGCGTTCATTCAAGAACAACCATATGACTTTCCTATGCATAATGCATCTATGTGTGCAGGCTGTGGCTCTTGTTCAGCTGCATGCCCTTTAAGAGCGATACGAATGATATGAATTGAGCATAGCCAGGAGAAGCAACAGTGGTAGATAAAAAGGATATCAAAGAAAAGATCAAGAGAATCTATGAGGTTTTGCCTAAATTAGATGATCAGCGATGTGGATATAAGAGTTGTGGACAGTTTGCCAGGGCAGTAGCCGAAGGAAAGGCACCATGTTATAGATGTGTTAGTGGTGGACCGGAGGTGGCTGCCAAAGTGTGTGAAATTATGGGAGCCAGAGTACCTGAAGAAGCGATTCCTCAAGTTGGTGCTGGTTCCAGATTTTACCGACCTGGATTAAGTGCAAGCGGAGGCATGGGCAGAGGTATGGGCCGGGGTCTAGGCAAAGGTCGGGGCATGCGTCAAGGCCGGAATATGGGTCGTGGTGGTGGCATGGGCCTGTGTTTTGGCCGAGGTCGGCGTGGAAGATAAAAAGTCAAGACGGAATAATAACGAACGGAGGTAAACAGATGAAGGTATTGATCTGCGGTAAAGGGGGATGCGGAAAAAGCACAATTGCGGCTCTTCTGGCCAAAGAGATGGCGCTAAGAAACAGTAAGGTATTGGTGATTGACAGCGATGAGTCAAATATTGGTCTTCATAGCCGTTTAGGAATGCAAAAACCTGAAGACTTTATGAATTACTTTGGGGGCAAAAACCTTCTATTTGAAAAAACCAAAGAGCTGAAAGATAAATGGAGATTAGGTGACTTACCCAAGGATTATTTGTCTAAGAAAGGAAATATCCAACTTTTGTCAATGGGAAAAATCTACCAATTCGGTGAAGGATGTGCCTGCCCAATTAATGCTCTTTCTTCAAAGTTCCTGGAAATCCTCGATTTAGAGGACGAAGAATTCTTGCTCGCAGATACCGACGCTGGAATAGAACACTTTGGAAGAGGGGTGGAGAAGGGAGTGGATATGCTTCTTGTTATTATCGATCCATCTCAAGAATCAATTCTCTTGGCTGAGAAGATATTTGAATTGGGTCAGCAAGTTGATAAGCCTGTCTATTATGTACTGAATCGAATCAGTGACCAAGAGACACAAGAGTTCCTGTTGAATTCAATAGATAGAGAGAAGGTGATAGCTATTATTCCGGAAAATAAAGAGATATTTATCTCTGGTTTAGCTGGTAACGAATTTAGTATGGATGTTGAGGGCATTAAGGAAATTGGTGACATGCTGGAATCCAAAAAGAAGGACAGTGTGAAAGCAACGAAAAGAAATTAAAGATGGAAGGATATGTCTAGGTAATCTAGCGAGTGAGGTTGAAATGGATTCTACTCGGCGAGACGTTAGAGAAATGACCGACGAGGAAGCAATGAGGTGGATGCAAGAACTAGTTGACAAGCTAGTGGAGGAGAAAGGCTCTGCAGGAGGTGCATGTTCCCTCGAAGCCATAAAAAATCCCGTTCGAAGAAATATTCTGAATGTTTTGGAGGAAAGAGCTTTAGAAATACATGAAATCTCTGAAAGAGTAGGAGTCGCAGGGCCTGCCCTAAGATTCCATCTTAACTTCCTTAATAGTTCATATTTTATACAAATAGAAGGTGACATTGTTGATTTGACACCGGGAGGTGTTTCTATCGTGAGAAGCAATAAGCGAACCTAAGGTACTCGAGAATGGCAGTAGAGCTTTTTCTCTATGATTCACCTGCTTTCAAGAATTTTCTAAAAGATAATCCTCATGAAGGGGGAGAGGTAAAATTCCTGGAATCAGTTGCCAAAGAAGGAATGAACGTCATCGACATCGGGGCCAATATAGGGGTTACCTCTGTAGCTATAGCAAAAAGAATAGGAAGAGGAGGCAAGCTCTACTCTTTTGAACCGGTGCCTGAGTATTTCGACATCCTGAAGGAAAACCTATCTTCTAATGGATTAGAAAACGTAAAGGCTTATGAACTAGCAGTAATTGATAAGGTGGGGAGAGCCTATGTTTATCAAAATGGGGTTTCCAGTGGGGTCGTTTTCCAAAAGGGAGCTAGAAGGTTCAACGTCTCCACTACTACTATAGACAGATTCTTAAATGAGGAGAAAATAGAAAGGATAGATTTGATTAATATGGATTGTGAAGGCAGCGAGCTATTAGCCCTTAACGGAGCCAAAGACACCCTATGCAAAAACAGGGTTAAGATACTCTGTGAGATCCATCACGATTTCTTGAAGCAACTAGACCAATCTGTTGAAGATCTTGTCGAGTACCTTCAAGGATTGGAATTTCAGGTCCAAAGCGTTTGTGTGAGTGACTTCAAGCTAGGGAATGATCTTGAAAACTGCGAATATATTTATGCTCACAACCTGAAGGAAAGGAGGGATCATGCCCACATATGATTACAGATGCAAGGAATGTGGAAAGGTGTTTGAAGTTTTTCGTCGTTTCTCAGAGCTGGATAAAGAGGTGAGCTGCCCTAGTTGCGGCAGCGAAAAGACAGAGAGGATTTTCTCTATTCCTCACATTGAAGGTGAAACCGTGGCAGGCTCCGGATATGGAAAAACCGAATCTCCTGAAGTCAGTCCAGGGCCGGGAAGAGGAATAGGGAGAGGAATGGGCAGAGGGTTAGGTAGAGGGCCACGAGATGGAAGAGGAATGGGGAGAGGATGGAGAAGAGGCTAGCCAGGTTCAAGTAAAGAATCACTCGGAAAGAAGGAAGTCAACCTATAATGGAAATCTCCGAATGGCGGGCAAAGCTTGTGAAAAGAATTATTCTTTGAAAGGGATGTAAATCATGGAGCTCTTGATAGCTTTCGCTACAGATGATGGTGAAAATTTGACCAATGGTCATGGAGGTGACGCCAGGTACTTCTATCTCTACAAGTTCTCCGATAATGAGGATAGAAAACACATGGTGCTGAGGCCATAACAGGGAAGCTTGCTGCTCATTGTAAGGAGGAAAGATGGCAGTCGCTAATAAGGAAAATATAAGAAGGATTTATGAAACTTTGCCTAAGCTTAATTGTGGCCTTTGTGGGTATGGCAATTGTGGGCAATTCGCTAGAGCAGTAGCGGAGGGGCAAGCATCGCCTCTTGGTTGCCGCCAGAGTCCTTGGGCAGGTTATAGAATAAGCGAAATTATTGGAGTGAAAGCTCCAGCCTATGGCCATGAATATGGCTTTCGTCAGCCCGTTTCTGCTCAAAGACCAGGCTCCCTTTCTCCAGCATCATTGAGAAAAGAGGTAGGAGGATTGTCCCAGAGGGTTGACGACATCTTGGCCAGAATCGAAAAGTTGGGGAGCAAGTAAGGAGTCTTTAAATGAGAATCGGCGCTGTTGAGCTTTCCAAATTTGCACTGGCAAATGGAATTTGCAAAGAATGGGCTGTAGCGAATAGAATTACTATACAGTGACAAGGGATAAGGTGGGAATATGTGTATAGCCACTATCTACTTTGATGATGGGAAACAGCGGGAAGAGGTAATGAGGGATGTAGTCCAGCTCGAAGCTGAAGAAGATGGTTTTTTGCTCGTTGGTCTGCTTGGAGAAGAGAAATTCATTAAAGGTAGACTAAAGAGCATCGATTTCTTGAGGGAACACTCAGTAATAATCCAAAAGAAGAAATCTTGAATGCCACTTCGTCTATTTGCGTAACTCAGTCCTAATCCTCTGAGCCTCGCTTTAGGGTAGCCTCGCTGTTGTCTTGAGCATCATCCCGTTTTAATTTGATCAGAACCTCTCTCACCTTTGAGATTGCGGTGGGATGTAATCCCTTACCTAGGATAGCCCGAAGTTCAGCTAGTGCCTCTTCTATGCTCATGGGTTATATCCTCATCTCCTATAAGACCTTTTCCACGGCTCTTTCTTGAAAGCTAGATAGTCCCTGATTGCCTCTCTAAGCGTGTTTGCTGCCAGAAGGGCACAGTGGAGACTTTCCTCTGGGAGCCCACCTAAAGCATTTAGGATATCATCCTGACTGATTTTCGTGGCTTCACCAATGCTCTTCCCTCTAGCTAGCTCGGTGGCCATGCTGCCAGAGGCAATACTGGGACCACAACCGTCAGTCCAGAAAGTGGCATTTGTAATCCCACTATCCTTTATCATCAGGTATATCTCCATGGTATCTCCACAAGGCCCGGTGAGCCTGCCAAACCCGTCAGCAGCTTGAATCCTACCCAGATTCCTCGGATTGAGGAAATGGTCAATCACTTTCTCAGAGTAGACCCTCCTCATATCCTCCACAACGGATTGCTCTAGTTCTTTAAAGGACTCATCGAAACCCACTGCCATTTTTACCTCCATATTCGGTAAGATCTACAGGGTACTAAGCAAGCCCAATTATATAATAGATAGCTCCCCTTTTCATCCTCTCTGATTTAGAGCGGCAGTCACATTAGCCAACATTTCAGCTACAGCGTCTGAACTGTACCTCTCAATTTCCCCCTCATCACACAGCCTGGCTAAGTCTGGATCAATGGGCAATTGTCCCAAAAGCGGAGCCCCCGAGGCCTTAGCCATTTCTTCCCCTCTGCTCCTGCCAAAAACTTCCATCTTCTTCCCCGTTTCCGGCAATACCAGATAACTCATGTTTTCCACCACTCCAAGAACACGAACATTCAACGTTCGTGCCATCTTCACCGCCTTCTTCACTATCATTTCGGTCAGCTCCTGGGGAGTAAAAACGTCGATTACCCCCGACATCGGTATTGCTTGCATCACTGTTAACGCAATATCCCCTGTGCCAGGTGGCAGGTCTATTATAAGATAGTCGAGCTTACCCCAAAGCACCTCTTCCCAGAACTGCGTAATGGCTTTAGACATAAGAGGACCCCGCCAGATAACGGCTTCGTCCTCACTAGGCAATAGAAGGTTCATGGACATAACCTCGATCCCAGACCTCGACACTATGGGCAAAATACCTGTCTCACTACCGCTGGGACGAACATTTAAGCCAAACATCTTGGGAATGCTGGGACCGGTGATGTCGGCATCGAGTACGCCGACATTCTTCCCCTCGCGAGCAAAATAGGTAGCTAACAAGCTAGCTACCAAAGATTTGCCTACTCCTCCCTTGCCGCTCATCACCGCTATTATGTGCTGAATCTGGTTGAGCTCTTTGGGTTTGGCTTCGATGAATTCAACGTTGGCTTCGGTCACACCAGCAACCTTACCAGCAGCAGCGGCCACTTTATCCTTAAGCCAATTGCGATGCTCGGTAGGAATAGCAGTTGACGCCACATTGATTTTCACCTTGCCGTCCTTCACTTCGATACCTCGAACCAAATTCATCTGTACTAAACTACGCATCACCCCGGGAACAAGCACTTGTTCTAAACTTTTCTCTATTTGCTCCTCTATGGACATAATTTCCCTCCGAAACAAATTCCTTTAAGCAAACTTCCTAGCCAGCAACTTCGCTGCTGGAAAAACGAAAACTGGAATAAAGGCTAAAAGCACTAGGATATCCTTGATAATATTGCCACTTTGAACTGATCCCAAGGACTGTTGCACTCCCTCAACGGTGTAAGTCAGGGGCAGCACATAGGCAAAATGCCTAAGCGCTGGGGGCATGGCTGAAACGGGGTAGACAACACCACAAAGAAATATCATCACGAATCGAGGTAAATTGAGCAGAGTCTGAGCTTCGAATACTTCCCTCACCAAAACGCATAATAGAGCACCCAAAGATGAAAAGACAAGAAGAGATGGGATAAGAATTAATGCAAGATGGATTATGTTAACCTGGAGTTCAAAGATGAGCACTGAACTCGCCGTTACCACCGCCGTCATCATGAGACCAAAAAGGACCCCACCAACTATTTTCCCCAAGAGCACCGCCGATAGACTGATGGGGGCTAACAGTAATCTCTCCAGAGATCCAAGTCGGAGCTCCAGATTGATCACCACTGCCTCCACAGCAGTGGCGCTGAAAAGGACAGTCATGGCAATGAGCCCTGGCACCAGCTCCCGGAAGTCCTGAGGATTTCTCAGATAGAAGGCCAATATCCAAGCGATGGGAAAGACAATGCCCCAGCTAACCGCCGGAGGTTTCAGATAGTAAGTCTCCATATCTTTAACAGCAATGTAATAGATGCTCCGCAAGCTGTCCCTCCACATCTTACTTACCCCCCTTCTCCACAAGCATCGCCTCACGGCTCATCCCGGTAAGCCGGACAAAAGCATCCTCCAAAGTTGGCTCTACCGAACCGATAAAAGCAATCTCTAGCCCCTTCTGCCGACCATAATTGAAAATGGCTTCGGTGAGGAAAGCCATGCTTTCACCGTAGAGGCGCACATTGTCCCCTAGCTCCTCAGCACGGTAGACACCGTGTTGCCTTCCGAGTTCACTGATTGCTTCCTCAGGCATAGAGACAAAGCGGACCTCACAGGCGGGCTCCAGTTTGACCATTTGCTTCAAGTTATCTGGAGTATCCAGTGCCACCACACGGCCTTGAACGAGAATGGCAATGCGGTCACAAAGGAGGTCTGCCTCATCCAAGTAATGAGTAGTCAAGAAAATAGTGACCCCCTGATCGTTGAGTTCCTGAATTAGTGAGCGAAGGGAGTGAGCATTAACTACATCGAGGCCTACAGTGGGTTCATCAAGGAACAACAGTCGTGGTTTATGCAGCAAGGCAGCAGCAATGGTTAACGCACGCTTCATACCACGGGAAAGTGTATTGAAGCCAGCATCTTTCTTCTCAAAGAGACCAAATGCCTTGAGAAGCTCCTCCGCTCGCTTTATCCTTTGGTCTCGAGGGACTCCGTAGAGCTGAGCCATGAAGACCAGGTTCCCCAACGCTGTAAGCTCCTCATATAAATTGGACGCTTCAGGTACAACACCGAACTCCTTTTTGGCAAAAGTAATGCCAGTCCTAATATCACAGCCAAGGACCTGAGCTGTGCCAGCACTGGGCTGTGAAAGCCCGGTAAGCACACGAATGGTGGTAGTCTTCCCTGCCCCATTAGGTCCTAAGAAACCAAATATCTCGCCCCCTTTGACATCAAGATTGATATCGTTTACAGCGGCCAGCCCATTGTAATATTTAGTCAGCCCTGAGACGCTTATGGCGTTGGCTCCATCTTGCCTCATCTCATCGTTTACTTTAATGGTCACATAAATTGTCCCCACTAGCCAATGTTCCTTTCATATGGTCTAAGACGGCTTTCTCCGGATCTCCCTCCAATGTACCAGTGACAACTTGAATGCGGTTTTCTCTAAAAAGACCTTGAGCTCTGGATCCTATGCCGCTAGCTATGACGACAGAAACTCCTTTCTCAGCTAGCCATGCTGGGAGAAGTCCTGGTTGATGCCCTGGCGAAGCTACCATCTCCTTTTTCACAATCACATTGCTCGCCTCATCAACATCGAAAAAAACAAAATGGCTGCAATGGCCAAAATGAGCAGCCGTCTTGCCATCAGTAACCGGTACTGCGTATCTCATTCATAAACCTCCTAATGCTGCCACTTTACTATTAGCTCGTATTTCGGCTGACTTTCATCAGGATAGATAATAAGCTTCACCTCTCGCCCATCAGCAAGGTATTTTTCTGACTCGTTGACCAATCTTTCTAGCCCAGACGATTCTAGAAGGGATACCAAGGCTTCAAATCTTTTTTCGACCTCTTCACTTTTGTCTCCCTTCTCATACCGGCTGAGCAGTTCTCCGAGGTAGATGTTAAGTTGATGCTTGGCTGCGCAACCAAGACACTTTCCTGGTATTTCCCTGGTTGAGTGCCTCGGTACAAGTTCGATTCTATCCAAATCCTTAATCCCTCCGGCAGGTGCCGTCTGAAGAGCAGGGAGGCATCTCACAGCGCTCCGTCCTGCCGCAGCACGTTCTCCCAGGCATAGAGCTGTCCGTCCTTATGGCATAGGAAGCGGAGAGAACCCTCTCCAGGTTCTTACCGCCGCAGCTTGGACATTCAATATCTTTGCTATCAGGGCTGCGAAGGAATACCTCCGAAACTTTGCCGCAATCTAAACATCTATATTCATAGATTGGCATCTCTACCCCCATGGTTGTCCAGCTTGGCTAAGATAATTTGCCATAGTTCCTTTATCTGTAGAGCCACTCCATTGCTGGAGTACTCCACCACCGGCAGACAATGAACGAGCGCCTCGGTAACCACATTATCAAAAGGAACTTTGGCTGCCACCTCCACTCCCTCTTTGTGACAGTAATCTTCAATACGGTAGGAATTTTCTTCATTGATGTCATATTTGTTTATACATACAACAGGAGGAATGCCAAAATGACGACAGAGCGCGAGCACTCGCTCAAGGTCATGTATCCCTGATAACGTAGGCTCGGTTACCAACAGCGCCAGACTCGCTCCAGACAGAGAAGCAATTACTGGGCAACCAATACCTGGCGGACCGTCGCTGATGATGTAACCAAGTTTTCGTTCTTCAGCTACAAGCTTGGCATTGTTCCGAACTAGTGTTACCAATTTTCCCGAGTTTTCCTCACCAATTCCTAACTTGGCATGGACAAGCGTGCCATACCGTGTGTCAGAGATAAACCAATACCCGGTTATGCTAGGTTTGATAGTAATAGCATCAACAGGGCATACCCGGGAACATAGTCCACAGCCCTCACAGGAAACCTCGTCAACGGTGTAATCTCTTATCGCTCCAAAATGACACTTCTCCTGGCAGAGTCCGCACTCAGTGCACTTCTCCTTATCGATAGAGGCAACTTGTCCGCTCCAAAACTCTTCACTTTTCTTAACCTCGGGTTCAACAAGAAGATAGAGGTCAGCAGCATCCACATCACAATCAGCCAGCACCTTATTTTGAGCTAAAGCGGCAAAGGAGGCTACTATGCTTGTCTTCCCTGTCCCGCCCTTACCGCTGAGAATTACAACTTCTTTCACCTGGTTCTCGCCTTCTTCCCCTTGACCTGCGTTTTACCATAAATGGTCACTTCCTGCCAGTCCATCATTTCGCCACTTGACCAGCTACAGACATTTCCTTGATGTCTCGGAACAGCTTTGAAAATACCTCGCGCCACTCCGGCATCCCTTCTACCAGGGGAATACCCTTAGAATATAGCGTAGCGATTCTTCTGTCCAGAGGAATTTTCAGCAAGATAGGGATTCCCTGTTCATGACAATAGCTTTCAACCTTCTCATCTCCTACTCCAACTCGATTAATTACCACGCCACACGGGATCTGCAGTTTTTTCACTACCTCTACTGCCAGGCAGAGGTCACTCAATCCAAAAGGGGTAGGCTCAGTTACCAGAAGACAAAAGTCACTATCCCTAATAGCTTCTACCACGGGGCAGGAAGTTCCTGGCGAAGCGTCAATAATAACTATCCCTTCACGGTCACTGCATTCCTTCACTTTTCTGATAACAGCAGGGGATAGCGGCTCACCTACAGCAAGTGTTCCTTGGGCAAACTGCACTCCACCTGACTGACCTAACTCCACAACTCCTATTTCCCTCTCTTCCTCGGAGATGGCATCCTCAGGACAAACATAGGCACACACTCCACAGCCATGGCACAGCTCAGGAAACATGAGTACCTTCTCTTTTATTACGGCAATAGCATTCCAGTGACAGGCTTCAGCGCATTTGCCACAATAGGTGCACTTCTCCGCATCAACCTTAGGAGCTAGTATAACAACCGCTTCTCTACGGGTGAAAGACGGTTTCAGGAAAATGTAGTCGTTGGGTTCTTCCACATCGCAGTCAAGAAGTTGCACATTGTCTTGGTCTTCCAAAGAAAGAGCTAAACTGGTGGCCACCAGCGTTTTCCCCGTGCCGCCTTTGCCGCTGGCAACAGAGATTACCATCTTATTCCCTGACCATCTTTGCGCCGCACTTGGGGCAACTCAGGTTGTAGCAAGGCACAGACACCTGGTGAGCAAGCTTAGCTCCACAGCTAGGGCAAACACAATTTCCACTGGGCCCTGCCCCAGGACGGTTCCCCCCCATTCTTCCCCTACCCGCACCTCGTCCCATACCGCGACCTGTTCCGGGTCCTTGACCAGAAGGACCCGTACCATCTCCTCTAGGCATAACTAACCTCCTTTGAGAAAAAATCTGTTTCTATTACATCGGCGGGAGTCCGCAGACCCCGGAGCTACAGGTAGGACAACTGGCTTCTGAGAACTCAGGCGTGCTTGAGCCGGGGCTAAAGAACGAAGAAAACAGCTTTTCAGGCTTTGGGGTATGGCACTTAGGGCAAGCTAAACTTGAGCCATCCTCACCAATAGCCTGGCGGACCTCAAACTTCTCTCCACACTGCGTGCACTGATATTCATAGATAGGCATAATTCACCTCCCTATTTTCCTTTTTCTAGCTCTTCAAGGCGGCGCTGGATTTCATTTAGTTGCTGCCCCAGCATTTGAGCCTGGTCTTTGAGCATTTGTATCTCCTGCTCTGGACTTACCGCTTGAGGTGTTGGCCCTGTCATAGGCGTCATTCCTAACCCCATCCCCATGCCGCGACCCATACCCATACCACGGCCCATGCCACCACCCATTCCCATTCCCATACCAGGAGTAGCTCCCATTCCGAAAT
>Ga0315545_1003754_pt1 | contig 12855 bp, 14 predicted proteins | sample SalMarSW160210MG_FD_203096 | JGI IMG/M metagenome (GOLD analysis project Ga0315545, IMG submission 203096) | Salt marsh sediment microbial communities from the Plum Island Ecosystem LTER, Massachusetts, United States - Salt Marsh Sediment SW1602-10 ... | reverse complement strand
TTAAAGATGGAAAAATAAAGAATATTGATGAAATATTAGATAATAAAAGAAAAATATTGGAACCAGAGATTGTTGACTCTTTAATAAATGTAAAATCAGATTTAATTTCTATAGGACAATCAAAAGGAAAGTTTGGAGGTGGAAAAAGAAGAGCATGGAGGCAGACACAGAGAAAAACAAAAGAAGGAAATATCCCCACTTTTTCTGCAATGGCTGTTGTAGGAGATGAGAAGGGGCATGTTGGGATTGGTTTTGGTGAATCTAAAGAAACTTTGCCAGCAAGAGATAAAGCAATAAGAAAAGCTAAATTAAATATTTTCAAAGTAAAAAGAGGCTGTTCTGCATTTGATTGTGCTTGTTCAGAGCCTCATACAATTCCTTTCAAAGTTATTGGAAAAACAGGAAGTGTTCAAGTTGTATTGATTCCAGCTCCACAAGGAACTGGATTAGTTGTTGCAGATCAATTGAAAAAAATATTAAAATTTGCAGGAATTAAAGATGTTTATAGTAAAACATTTGGAAAGAAAAGAACAACTTTTAATTTAGTTAAAGCTTGTATTGAAGCTCTTAAAAAAACAAATGTGGAGGGAAGGAAATGAATGAAAAAGCAAAAAGATTAGAGCAATGTTTTGAAGGAATGTATGAATTATACTACATATTTGCAGAATCAAGTAATGATGAAGATAGAATATCTCAATTTGAAGGTCAACTTAGTAAAGCTCTTCTTGATTTAAACATGACTTTGGTAGATATTGCATTTAGTGGGAAGGGAGAATGCCCTGAAGAAGAAAGATATATAGATACTAAAAAATTGGATGAAAAATATGAAGAAAAATTCAAAAAATTAAAAGCAAAATATAACCCTGAATGGATAAAAGAATAGAAACAGATCAAATCAAATGATAGCAATAATACGAATTAAAGGACAAGTAGGATTAAAAAAAGGAATAGTTGAGACTTTAAATAGATTAAGGCTTAGAAGAAAATATGTTTGTGTTGTTTTGGAGAAGCCGACAAAAGAACAATTGGGAATGATAAAAAAAGTAAAAGATTTTGTTGCATTTGGAGAAATTGATGCAGATACTTACAAAGAACTTAAAGAAAAGCGTGGACAAAAAAATAATGAAGGAAAGTTAAAACCTTTTTTTAGATTGCATCCTCCAAGAAAAGGAATTGAAAGCAAGAAACATTTTGGAGTCGGCAAAGGAGTTTTAGGAAATAATAAGGAAAAAATAAATGATTTGATAAGGAGAATGTTGTAAAATGCCAGGAGTAGAATTAAAAAAACCTTTGAAATTAGATGATTTAGAAGTTGGAAAAATATTTGATGAAAATGAATTAATAATTGATAGTGATAAAAAATCAATGACAACTATTAGATCTGATGAAGGATGGGACCCTTCACTAGGAGAATATGATATGAGAATATTTATGTATGATATAATTGCTGACGAAAAAGGAAATATAATAAAAATTAATAATAATGGTTATGGAGAAATTTATCTTAAAGATGAAAACCATGAACAATATAAATCAATGTTGCAAGAATCAAATCTTTGTGGATAGGAAAAAAATTAAAATGATTAAATCAAAAAAAAGAACAAAATCATCTAAAATGCATGGACGAGGAATGGGTAGCCATGGTTGGGGTGCTAGGAAAAAGCACAGAAAGTCAGGACATCGAGGAGGTAAAGGTATGTCTGGTAGTGGAAAAAGAAGTGACCAGAAAAAAACTTTGGTTTTAAAAAAATATGGACACAAGTATTTTGGAAAGCAGGGAATTACAAGCAGAGGAACAAAAAGAGATATAAGACAAAGAATAAATTTACAAACAATTGAATTGAATTTAGAAAAATATGGAAAGCAAACAGGAAATAAATGGGAAATTGATTTAAGTGAATATAAAATTCTTGGAACAGGTGAAGTTAAAGATAAGTTAATTATAAAAGCAAAAGAAGCTTCAAAGTCAGCAATAGAGAAAGTGAAAAATGCAGGTGGGGAGATTTTGCTGAAAAAGAGTGCATAAAATGGATTTGAGAAAAATCTTTAATTTTATTCCAGAGGTTATAAAACCAGAAGAAAAAAAAGTTGATTTTAATACAAAATTAAAATGGACTTTGATAGTTTTGGTTTCATTTTTTGTTCTTTCAAACATTCCTCTTTTTGGTTTATCAAATAATGCACTATCTAGATTTGAATATTTAGCGATGATTCTTGGAACAAATTTTGGAAGTATAATCTCTTTAGGTATTGGACCAATTGTAATGGCTTCTATTATTTTGCAGTTACTTACTGGTGCAGGAATAATAAATATTGATACTTCAACAGAAGAAGGAAAAAAATTATTCCAAGGTATTCAGAAAATATTAGTTTTCTTTTTTATAGTATTTGAAGCAATGGTTTATGTATTAATGCAAGGATTACAGGCTGCTCCTGGTTTTGCTCCTCTCCTTATTATTCAATTAATACTTGGAGGTCTGGCAATTTATTATATGGATGATTTAACAACTAAATGGGGTTTTGGTTCTGGTATTAGTTTATTTATTGGAGCAGGAGTAAGCTGGAGACTCATCACACAAGCATTGCAATTTGTAAATCAACAAGGACAAAATTGTTTATTTAGCTTTGGAGAAACTGCATGTTCTGGAAAAATTTTAGTATTAATTCAATCAATAATCCAGGGACATGAAATAGAAGTGATTTCAGCAACAGCTGCAATTTTAACAACAATTGGAATATTTTTATTGGTAGTTTGGGTACAATCTATGAAAGTTGAGATTCCATTATCATTTGGAAGAATAAGAGGATATGGAGTTAAATGGCCATTATCTTTTTTCTATGCTTCTGTAATTCCTGTTATTATGACTGCTGCTCTTATAGCTATAACTCAACTTTTTGGAGGTCTTCTTGAAAATGCTGCAGCTCCTTGTTTAGAAGGAACATGTTCTGGACTTGCAAAGTTTGCTTCATATTTTGGTTTCTTAGGACATTTTATTGATGGACAGGCTGTTTCTGGATTGGCTTTTTGGATGGGTTCTACTAATTTATTAGAACTAATTATAAGAGGAGGATTCTTACCTAAATATTTGCTTCAGGGATTTACCCACATGTTATTCTTTATGTTTTTTTCTACAATATTTGCTATATTCTGGGTTAAAACTTCTGGCATGGATGCAAAAGCTCAAGCACATAAAATCGCTTCATCTGGATTACAAGTAGCTGGATTTAGGCAAGATGAAAGAATCCTGGAAAGTATTTTAGATAGATATATAATGCCTCTGACAGTTATGGGAGGTCTGGCAATAGGATTGCTTGCTTCACTTACTGATTTGTTAGGAGCCTTAGTTAAAGGAACTGCTATATTATTAGTAATTATGATATTTTTCCAATTCTATCAAAATATTGCAAAACAACATGAAACAGATATGAATCCTGCATTGAGGAAATTCATGGGAAATATTTAATATATTAAATAAGTAATTTTAAAAACTGATTTTGATTGGAATTAAAATGGATGAAGAACCTAAAAAAGTCGAATCTGATAAAGAAATAAAAGAAACTAAAGAATCTCAAGAAATTTCAGAAAAAAAGCCTATTGAAGAACAAAAAAGGGAAACAGAAGTTACAGAGATGGAAGAAATGCAAAAAGAATCAGATAAGAAAGAAAAAGTTGAAAAGACTGAAGAAAAACCTGAAATCATTCCTGAGAATAAAGAAGGTAAAATCGGTTCTATTCTTAAAGGTAAAAATAAAGAAGGAAGTTTTAAACCATTTATTTTTGTAATGCTTGCTTCTTTAGCAATTGCTTTTTTCTGGGATAGTATTCCTTGGATAAAAGAAGGAGTTCATACAGTTCTTGACCCAAGTGCAGGTTTTTTATTAAATTGGAATCTCACTATTGGAATGTTTTTAATTGTCCTTATTATTTCATTAATTACAACATTAGTTCAAAAATATGCAACAGACCAAAAAGCACTTAAGGAATTAAGAAAAGAGCAAAAGATTTTGCAGGAAGAAATGAAAAAATATCGTGAGCATCCTGAGAAAATGGCAGAATTATCAAAAAAACAAATGCAATTTATTCCTAAAACTTTTAAACTCACAAGTAGAGCAATTATGTTTACAGGAATTCCATTTATTTTGTTTTTCAGATGGTTTAATGATTTTTTCACAGCTTTAGGAGACCCTAAATTTTTCGGATTTTTAAGTTGGTTCTGGTTTTATTTAATTGCTACAATGATATTTAGCAGTATTCTTAGGAAACTTTTAAAAGTGGTTTAATTCTGTAATTTTATGGAAGATAATAAAATAGATTTTAATAAATTTGATAAAGGAATATTTTTAGTAAATGTATTGGGGGTCATTTTCGATACTAAAACTAACAAAATCCTAATTGGTAAAAGAGAAAAAGACCCTTATATTTCAAAATTAAGTTGGGGATTTCCTGGAGGTAGACCAGAATATAATGAAGAAATTGAAGAAGCATTAAAGAAAGAAATCAAAAAGAAAACAGGCTTAGATGTTGAAATTTTAAAAGTTATATTTGCAAAAATATATCCTGAAAAGAGAGAATTTTTATCAATTTATTATTTATGTAAGGTTATTGGGGGTCAGGAAAAAGCAGGAGAAAAGTTTGTTGAATTAAAATGGGTTAAACCTGAGGAATTGGAAAATTATTTTACAACATCATTTCACTCAAAATTAAAAGAACTTTTATTAAACTTGAAAAATGGATAAATCACAACAAGAATTGATGTTTAAGTTGAGTATGTTTGAACAGCAGATTAGACAACTTCAGCAACAAATTCAAGCAGTTGAACAGGGAATTGTTGAAATGAATACGTTGAATTTTGGACTTGATGAATTGAAAGGTTCAACTGGAAAAGAGATTATGGCTCCAATTGGCAGAGGTATTTTTGCTAAGGCAAAACTTCTTTCAGAAGAATTAACAGTGGATGTTGGAAAAGGAAATTTTGTTAAAAAAGATATTCCTGATACAAAGAAAATAATTGAAGGACAGATTAAGAAATTAGAAGATATTAAGAAAGAGTTAGAAGATAATTTGCAAAGAGTTGGAGAAGAATTGCAAAAAGTTATGATTGAAGGTCAAAAAGGACAAAACACATTCTTGTGGTGAAAAGTGTGAACATAAAAAATAGTTATTTCATCTTCCTAACAAAATCACTATATCTTTGTAATCCTAATTCAGTTATAATTCCTTTAATATATTTTTTACCAACAAATTCAAAAGCAGGATTTTTTATTTTTATTTTTTTTGGAGCATTGCCCCAAATTTCATTTAATTTTCTTTGTTCAATTGGAACTTTGCTTTTTGTAAATTTCCAGGAATCTGCAATAATATAAACAGGAATCTTTTCATTTTTTGCAATTTGACAAATTACTTCACTTCCAATTTTATTTATAATTCCATTTTTTAATAAAGCATCTGCTCCTAAAAAAACTTTATCAACTTTTTTTGTTCCTTGCTCTTTTGATAAAGCAACACCTAAAGCAGAATCAACAAACATTGTAACTTTTATTCCAGCCTTTTTTAATTGTTTAGCTGTTTTTCTTCCCTGAAATAAAGGACGAGTTTCTGTGTTATATACTTCAAATTTCTTTCCTTTTTTATTTGTATAAATTAAAGCATTAGCAACATTTGTTGAATGACAATGTGTAAAAATTATATCATCTTTTTTTATTAATTTAAGAACAACTTTATTTATCTTTTCTTGTGCATTATCAAAATGTTTTAAAATTTCTTTATAAGATTTTTTTTCTGTTAAATCTAAAACATTTTCCATCATTGGCTCTGTTGGTCTTGAAGACAAAAGTTTTTTCTTTGAAGTTTTTGTTGGAATTAAAAAATAAGCTTTTAGTGCTGCTTTTGCTATATTTCTAGCACCCTGAATTTTAATATCTTTTATTTTTTTCAATATCTTATTAAACCTCTTTTTCTTCGATAACATTAACTAAAATAATTTACGAAACTTTAAAAATTCTCTTTTTTTAATACAAATATGCTTGAATCATTAATCAATCCAAAAAGAGTTGAGAAAGGTCCTTGGAAAATGTTTTTTATTGGGATTTTGTATGCTTCGCTTTCAATTCTGCTTGTGCACTGGTTTTTTAATAGTGATGCAGTTTTGTCTAGATATTCTGGAATGATTGTTGTTACATTTTGTGTAATGTTTTCTATTCCTTTTATGTATTTTATAATTAAACAAGAAGAAAGACAGGATGAACAAGTTGAAGGTTTGTTAAGTGTTTGGAAAATTCACAAAGATGCAATTTATGCTTTTGTATGGCTTTTTCTTGGTTTTATTTTGGCATTTGCATTCTGGTATATGGTTCTTCATAATTCTACATTATTTAATGCACAAATAGAAACATATTGTATGATAAATAATCCTGGAAGTATTGAAGATTGTGTTGCAAAGTATGATTTTCCACAACAAATAAGCTCTACTGGAGCAGCAACAAGTAAAATAAGATTTTTATCAATTATACAAAATAATATTTATGTTATGATTTTTACTTTAATCTTTTCTTTAATTTTTGGAGCAGGAGCTATATTCATTTTAGCATGGAATGCTAGTGTGATCTCTGCAGCAATTAGTATTTTTACAAAATATCAGATGAATCAAATTCCGTTGGGGATTGCAAGATACATGATTCATGGTTTTCCAGAAATTACTGCTTATTTTATTACTGCCTTAGCAGGAGGCATCTTTGGAATTGGAATAATGAGAAATGGTTTTAGAAGCCCCAAATTTCTAAGAGTAATAGAAAATGTAGTAATCCTGCTTTTTGTTGCTATAGTAATTTTGGTGCTTGCTGCAGTAATTGAAGTATATTTTACTCCATTGCTTTTTAATTAATAAAATTTAAAAATCTTAGACAAGACTATATTCTATGGAACCATTACTTTTTATTATTATCTTTGTTAGTTTTTTCTGTACATTTTTGCTTATGCCTTATTGGATAAAAAAGGCAAAAGGAATAGGTTTAATTTGGGAAGATATGAATAAACCAAATAAAGAAAAAAAAGTTGCAGGTTCTGGAGGCATAATTGTTGTTCTTGGAACAATGATTGGGATTTTTCTATATATTGCAATACGTACTTTTTATTTTAAATCAAGTGATGGAATTTTAATTGGTATCTTTGCAGTTTTAAGTTCAATGTTTTTGATAACTGGTGTTGGTTTGCTTGATGATTTATTGGGATGGAAAAGAGGAGGATTGCCTATCTGGGTTAGAACAATTTTAATCTTATGTGCTGCTGTTCCTTTAATGGTTATTAATGCAGGGAACTCTGCAATGATGGGAATTAACCTTGGATTAATATATCCTTTGTTGATTGTTCCTCTAGGAATTCTAGGTGCAACAACTACTTTTAATTTTTTAGCAGGATATAATAGTCTTGAAGCAGGACAAGGAATCTTGATTTTATCTGCATTGGCAATAACAACATGGTTGACTGGAAACAATTGGTTAAGCATAATTGCATTGTGCATGGTTGCATCTTTATTTGCTTTTTATATATTTAATATGAATCCTGCAAAAGTTTTTCCAGGAGATATTTTGACTTATTCTGTTGGAGCTTTAATTGCTGTAATTGCTATTTTAGGAAATATTGAAAAAATTGCTGTATTCTTTTTTATTCCATATATCCTTGAAACAATTTTAAAAATTAGAGGAGGAGTTAAGGGAATACATAATTTTGGTGTTCCAAATAAAGATGGCAGCCTGGAATTAAGATACAAAAAAATTTATAGTTTAACTCATTTGTCTCTTTTTATATTAAAGAAATTTAAAGATAAAGTTTATGAGAGAGAAGTTGTATATTTAATCCATGGATTTCAAATTATTATTATAATTCTTGGATTTTTAATATTCTTTTAACAAACTAAAACTTTTAAAACAAGATTAACTCTTAATGAAATAAAATGAGTGAAGATATAGAAAATAGCGAAATCAAAAAAAGTGAAATTAAAGAGAGTGAAATAAAAAACAGTCAAGTGAAAGATAGCCAAATTAAAGAAAGTCATGTAGAAGATAGCAAAATAACAAATAGTCATATTGAAGGCGAAGAAGTAATAAAAAATAAAAAAATAGGGGGGTCTTTTCAAAAAGAAAATATAAAAAAATATATTTCTCAAACAAGTAATTTCTTAAAGAAAAAAAGAGTGCAAATAATTTTGGTTGTAGTTTTAATTTTGGCGTTAATAATTTTAGGTTCATGGATTAGATTACAAAATCTGCCTTTGCTTAAAGATGTTACAACAGATAAATATATTCCTCTTGCATTAGACCCTTTTTATTTTTTAAGGATGGCTGAGACAACTGTCTCGCAAGGTAGCCTTCCTGTAATTGATATAATGAGATATCCTGCTGCACAACTTGGATTCACTCCTGGAATTACAGATAATGCTATAGTATGGATTTATAAAATTGGAAATATATTTTCAAATATAAGCATACAATTTGCTGATGTAATTTATCCTGTAATATTTTTTATATTAGGATTTATTGTATTCTTTTTTTTATCTTATACACTTACAAAATCAAAAATAGTAGCATTAATAAGTTCAGCTTTTCTTGCAATAATTCCTTCTTATTTATACAGAACAATGGCAGGATTTGCTGATCATGAGGCTATAGGCATGTTTGTGTTCTTTTCGGTATTACTCTGTTATACTATTACATTAAAATTCTTAGATAAAGCAAATTCAGAAAATAAAAATTTCTTATTTAAAATAATATTTTTTGGAATTTTATTAGGATTTTTATCTGCATTAACAGCTGTAAGCTGGGGAGGAATTGTAAAATTTGTTTTTTTAATAATTCCAATAAGTTTTGGACTATTCTGGATTTTCAAATTTAAAAAACCAAAAAGAAAAGACTCAAGATTATTTTATTTTATCTTTTTTTATATTCTATGGATTTTTACAAGTATTCTTTTTGGATTATTATTTAATTTCAGTTTTACAAAAATGATTAATATTGTATTTCTTAGTTCTTCAAGTATTTTCAATGGAATCATATTTTTATTTGTGATTATTGACTTTTTAATTATTAAATTAAAATGGGCATCTGAATTTATAGAAAATAAAAAATTAAAGAAATATAGGATATTGTTAAGTATTGTTTTTGCGGTAATTATTGGACTTCTCTTTTTCTCAATCATGGGGAAAAATATTCTTAATCTAATTTCTCAAACATTCGGAAGATTTTTGCATCCTTTTGGAAGCACCAGAACTGGATTAACTGTATCAGAAAACCAACAACCTTATTTAAAAAATTGGATTAACCAAACAGGAGAGGGATTTTTTTATATTTTTTTAGCAGGATTATATTTATTTGGAATTAAAATTGCAACAAATATAAAGAAAAAGAAAAAACAGATTTTCTTTGGATTATCATGGGTAATTCTAATATCAGGGATTTTATTCAGCAGAATTTCTTCCAGTAGTATATTAAATGGAACTAATCTTATAAGTAAAATATTTTATTTTGGAAGTATTCTTTTATTTTTAATTTATTTTATGAAAATATATTTTGATGAAGATTTTAAATTAAAACCAGAATTAATGATAATTTTTGCCTGGACTATTGTTATGTTAATTGCTGCAAGAGGAGCAATAAGATTCTTTTTTCTTATAACTCCTTTTGCCTGTTTTTCTGCAGGGTTTTTTATTGTAAACCTTGTCAAATATTTTAAAGAAAATAAAGGAGAAGTTTTGAAAGTCATTTTAGGGCTGATTTTAATTCTTACTTTTATTGGAATTATAATGAGTGTTAATACTTTTTTAACTTCTTCAATTACTACGGCTAAATATACCCCTCCTTCTGCAGACACACAATGGCAATATGCAATGCAGTGGGTAAGAGAAAATACAGCAAATGACTCTATTTTTGTTCATTGGTGGGATTATGGTTATTGGGTTCAATATCTTGGAAAACGTCCTACTGTAACAGATGGAGGACATGGAGTAAGTTTTTGGGATCATTTAGTAGGGAGATATGTTCTAACCTCTCAAAAACCAGAAGCTTCTCTAAGTTTTATGAAAACACATAATGTTTCTTATTTACTAATGGATCCAACGGATTTAGGTAAATATGGTGCATATTCAAAAATTGGATCAGGTCCTGAAGGAGATGATAGATATAGTTCAATTCCAGTAATACTCCCAGATCCAAAACAAACACAAGAGACATCTAAAGAAACAACAAGAGTTTATCCTACAGGATTAATTATAGATGAAGATATTATTTATAATGATGATAATGAAGAAATATTCTTACCTGCTGAAAAAGCTGTTTTAATAGGTATAATATTAAAAAATAATGATAATTTTATTGAACAACCAAAAGCTGTTTATCTTTATAACAACCACCAGTATTATATCCCCCTTAGATATTTATTCTTCAAAGGTAAATTGCATGATTTTGAGAAAGGATTAGACTCTGTTATTAAGGTTATTCCTAGTATTAAAGGAACTCAGCAAATGGAAATAGATCACTTTGGAGCAGTTATTTATCTTTCTCCTAAAGTGTCAAAGAGTCTGTTTGCTCAATTATATTTGCTAAATGATGCTTTTAATAATTATCCTACTATTAGACTTGCACATTCTGAGAATCTTTTGATCAATGAAATAATAAAACTTAAAGATCCTAACTTTGAAGAAATATTTTATTGCCCTCCTGGTCTTTCTTATGGTGGACAAATATGTGATGGTTTTGAAGGTCCAATTAAAATATGGAGAGTTGGTTATCCAAGCAATATTATCACAAATGAAGAATTTTTAAGAACTTCTGGGGAATATGCAGAGTTTGATAATCTGACTTTTACTAAATAAAATTAATCATATGGAACAGATAAGAAATATTTTAGAAGAATTGGAGAGAACATATTCAAAGAATATGCCTCAGGAAGGTTACTTATTAAGACACAAAAAAAGATATATTAAGATATATATAAAAATTTCCAATTTACTCAAAAAAGAAGATTCAATTTTAGATATTGGCTGTTCTCCTTGTTTCTTTATGGCGTTTCTTAAGAAAATAGGGTATAATATTGAGGGGATAGATGCTAATCCTGAAAAGGATAAAATTGTAAAAGGGGAAAAATTAAAAATTAATAAAGTAAATATAGAAAAAGAAGCCCTCCCATTTGAGGAAAATACTTTTGATAAAATTCTATTTTTAGATGTTTTTGAGCATTTATATACAAATCCATTATTTGTAATGGATGAAATAAAAAGAGTTCTAAAACCTAATGGATATCTGATTTTTACAACACCAAACGGATATTCTTTAAAAAGAATTTTTAAATTCATAGGAGGAATTGGATGGGGAGAAGATATCTATAAACAATTTTTAAAATTAAAGATAATTGGATATCCTGGGCATATAAGAGAATATTCTGCTTATGAATTAAAGAAATTCTTAAAAAAAAATAATCTTGAAATAGAACATTGCTTATTTTTTGATGCTGGTCATAAAACTGGACAGAAAAAAAATAGGATAATTAAGAAGATCTTGAGTATTATGGGAGAAATTTTATATCCTTTTAGAACTCATATTTTAATTATCGCTAGGAATAAATAATATGATTGACTTTTACTAAATAAAATTTAAAAAGAAACTTATTTCTTTTAGATGATGGATAAAAAAATAGCAATTATAATAGGGACTAAAGCAGAACTTATTAAATGCATGCCAATTATGTTAGAATTGCAAAAACAAAAAAGAGATTATTGGTTTATTCACACGGGGCAACACCCTCTTGGAAAAAATTGTGAAGAGTTAAATGTTAAAAAGCCAGACTTTATCTTAAGTAAAGAACCTGATATAAGCACAAAATTTTGGGGAAAAATAACCCTAAAGACATTTATATGGAATCTTAAAACAATGTTTACAATTAGGAGAATTATAAGAAAACTTAATCCAAAGTATGTCCTATTTCATGGAGATACTATGAATACTGCAATGGCTATTGGGGCTTCTGCGTGGGTGCTAAACCCATTTAAGAAATGGAAAACAGTTCATTTAGAAGCAGGATTAAGAAGTGGCTCATTAAAAGAACCTCTTCCAGAAGAATTTATTAGAAGAGTTGCGGATAGATTTTCAGATATTTTATTAGCAGTTTCTGATTTAACAGAGAATAATTTAAAGAAAAATAAAAAGATTAAAGGTAAAATAATAAAAGTAGGAAATACCATTGTGGATTCTGCTCAGATTATTTATGAATCTAAAAAAAAGAATGTTAAAAAATTACCTCGAGATTATGTTTTAATAAATTTACACAGACATGAAAATCTGAAAAGCAAAAAAAGAATGACCTCTTTAGTAAATATACTTCAGAAAATAAAAATAAATGCTCTTTGGCCTTTACATGATAATACTGAATATTACTTAAAAAAATATGGATTAATGGAAAAAATTAAAGCAATGAAAAATATTAAAATCATGCCTTTGACAGACTATGCTACTTTTATTTTTTTGCTTGCAAACTGCAAATACCTAATTACTGATGGAGGAAGCATTCAGGAAGAAAGTCTGGTTTTTAAAAAACCCTGTTTAATTTTAAGGAACAAGACTGAAAGACAAGAAGGTTTAAGTACAGGAATTAATTTTCTAACAAAGCTTAATATTAATATTGCAAAAAAAGTTATAGAATTAATTGAAAATGATAAATTAAAAATTAAAAAATTCAAGAATCCTTATGGAAAGAAAGGGATTAGTAAAAGAATATGTGAAATTCTCACTTAAAATGTTAAAAAAAATACTTAATTTGATTAAAAGGAATAAAAAAGGATATGAAATAGGGAGAAAAATTTTGTCTTCTAA
>Ga0315545_1003751_pt1 | contig 12861 bp, 12 predicted proteins | sample SalMarSW160210MG_FD_203096 | JGI IMG/M metagenome (GOLD analysis project Ga0315545, IMG submission 203096) | Salt marsh sediment microbial communities from the Plum Island Ecosystem LTER, Massachusetts, United States - Salt Marsh Sediment SW1602-10 ... | reverse complement strand
ATCTGTCCATAAGAATCGGATTCATCGCCCCAGAAGATACTGTTTATGACAACAGGTTCGGAATAATAAGCATTGGCCATGCCGCCGCCATAGTTAGCATTATTTTTACTAAACGTGCAGTTTATCAATAGTGGACAGGAGTAGCCGTTCCAGATACCGCCGCCGGCTCTGGTAAAGTTCTGGCTGAAAACGCAGTTGATTAGATTCGGGTCGCTATATTCATTAGCCATTCCGCCACCGCGGCCAGCGAGTCCAGCAGAGTTCAGGCTGAAGACGCAATTTGTTAGAGTTGGGCTGCTTTGATAATTATACATACCACCACCGCGTGGAGAGAAATTTCCCCTAAAAACACAATTCCTTACTGTCGGCGAGCAGCCGCTGTTGTACATACCACCGCCTTTGACGTTCAAGCCTGAACCATTAGCATAACCAGCTGTTATAGTAAAACCGTCAAGTACGGTATTTTCAGCCCCTTTCACAACATGGTAGCTGTTATCATTTGCGTCGTTTACAGTGCCGATATCACCGCTAAGGATGGTTTGTTCTGTAACAGGGTCCCTGTCCTCGAAATCGCAGCCGCCTTCAGGAAAGCCCCCGTAAATCTCCATATATGGTTTCAACGCAAAAGTTGCCGAACGACTGCTGCCATCTGTCGGTAAATATGTTCCTTCCGCAACATATATCAATGCCCCACCTTCGGCATCAGCAATGGCATCGCTCAGCTCCGTATACGCGTTTGCCCAGTCTCCACCAGTACCAGATCCCTGTGCATTCTTATCAACATAAATTGGTTCGTCGGACTTTTCATAAACATAAACGTCAACATAGTCATAACCATAAAGAGGTGGAGAACCATTATTCTTGACCCGCAGCCCAGATAGGTAAGTACCTGCACTCGCATACTGGTGAGCCGCATTAGATCCACCGACGGTATAATCATCTCCATCACCGAACTTCCAGGCATATTCAGTTATGTAACCATCCGGATCGTAAGAGCCGCTGCTATAAAAATTCACCGTATCCCCAACTAAGCATACTGTAGGACTTGCACTTATGTTGGCTACCGGCGGGTCCCAGGCAAAGGCTCGTTCTGAAAAAGCAAAAATAATAACCAAACTTATTATTGCCGCTAAATATTTACTTCTCATCTTCATTTACTCCTCATAAATAGATTCGCTCCTGTCCCCATTGTTTTTGCTAAGCCAGCTCTTTGCAATCCTCGCTGCCTTACAATCGGGATATTTTTCTACAAGCTCCTGGTATGCTGCCCTTATCTTTGATTTGGCCTCTGAATCATCAATCGCCCCCGTTCGCTGCATATCTTCATAGCATCTGCCTACTAAAAACAACGCATTCCAGGCCCGGTCATAATCAGGAAACTTTTCAGCTACGTTGCTGTAACAGGATATAGCTTTTTCATACTCACCCAGCCTGCGATAACAATGACCTGCCCAGCTGAAACCATCAGCTGTGTGGGTAAGTTTAGGATGAGTCGCGCTTACCTGCTCCCAAATATCAACCACCTTTTGAAAATAAGCTTTTGATCGACTTTCAAGGCCGGCTGAATCCAGCTCAAACGCCTTACCATACATCCTCTCCGCTATAGGATTTGAAAGATACCACGCCAAATCCGAACGCTCTCTAAAGACAGCAGCAAAATCATCTACAGCATTCAAACCATCCTCACCGCCGGCCTCAATAAGAACCAAAGTATTCAATTTTTCTAAAGCAAACGGTATATCGTTAGCCCGCGGACTTTGCGAAAACTGCTGAGCAATCTGTCGATAGACCGCTTCCGCCTCCCCGTACCTCTTATAGGATTCGTACATATCCGCAACGTAGAAAAGAACATCGGGCAGTCTCGGATTCGAGCTGAAATTGCTGACCAGATTATTCTTTATCGCCTGAGCATCAGTAATCTTTTTCTCTTCTATACTATATACCGCAAGGGCCATCTGTGACCACAACTGGGCCTCTTTGTCTTTTTCGAGGTAATACAAATCCGCAAGATTGCTCTTGCCCGCAGCCGCTGTAACAACTGTCCTGCCCGGCTGAGTGGTCGTATCAATGACTATCTCATAACCGTCCTTCCCTGGCGTATGGCCGTAGGCCAAAAGAATACCTCTCGAAATCCAGCCTTTCAACTCGTCAGAAAAATCAGCAGGCAATATGAGCTTGCCTGCATAAATGTCCAAACGGCAGAGAGAATCATCCACATTAACGCACATATTAACTCCCTGTGAGATATCCATAATCCCGCCGTACATATTCAGATGTCCCCCAAGCCACAGCCAGTTAATATCAACCGAAGCATCACCGTACATATTCATTGTCACGTAAGGCCCGGGCAGCCACCAGTTGTCACCGATAGCTATACCCTCACCGCCGTATATAGATGAGCCGCTATACATATTGATAACACTGCGCTGACCTGCCGGATTAGTCTGCCCCGAAGCCAAATACCATTTATAGGTTAGGCTGCCATAGATATCTAAGTGCATCCCGAATGCAGGTGCGTAAATCGTACCGTACTCATCGCCGAAAGTGCAGTCCGCTGTATAGCCGGCCGGTATCGTTATCACCAAGTCGGTATTATCCTCGGAATACAGGATACTGACAGCCCCGCAATTATGCTCCGGAACTTTTCCCTTGTCCCAATTGCTGGCGGTATTCCACAAACCGTCCAGGCCGTCACCTGTCCAGACATATTTCTCTGCGCCCAGAACAATACTGACCACACTCATTACCAAAACAAAGGAAAATAAATAAAGGGGTTTTCTTGATGTCACAATGTTAAAAAGGGTAATTCTTCTATACATTTATAGACCTCCTTCAATTGAATTAAACAGGTTTGATTTAGCTTGGGATAGAACAAATCTATGAGTTGTAATAACAACTTTTGGGTGTGTGTTACAGTTATCATCATTTACCTCTCCCCCCCCAAAATTCCGATGCTTTTTTACTTCCTTAAAATCATAGTGTCAAGAAAAAAAATGATAAAATATTTACAAAATTGATATAATTCCTTAACTATCTTCAGACAATAAACTTATAGCTTAACAAAAAAAATTATTAACACAGACTTTTAAGACGTTTGTTTTTCAAGTCACCAGTCCGCCAAACCAAAAAAGATTTTTCTTGTTTTTTCTTACCGGCCAGTGTATATTCTCTGCTTACCGATACTGTTGGAAATAAAAGAAAACTAAAAACGACATCAGCAGGAAAAAAGATATGCTAAACCATCGCAAAAGCAGGGTAAAAAGAAACCGCAAAAGCGGTTTCTTGAATCGTTCACGCTCTAAAAAGGGCCGCAAAATACTCTCCAGCAAACGCCGTGCAGGACGAAAAGTTAACGTCGATTATTCTATGTAAATATATACACCACGCAAATCCATCGCTGAACTCTGGCTATGTCCGGGGCCGAAAAATAACAATATACGCTCGTCATATCTGAGGAACTTATATATAAAAATAGATTGACGAGTAATTTCTCGCCGCTTAAGCTCTTCGAAAATGGAAAGACGGATAATAATAAATGCTGATGATTTTGGCCTTTGTGAAGGAGTAAATAAGGCTGTAGCACAAGCCCATACAAACGGCGTATTAACAAGTGCTACGATTATGACCAATATGCCGGCTGCCGACGCCGCCGTCGGGATAGCAAAGAAGCTGCCCTATCTCGGTGTCGGCGTACATCTTAATCTTACCGAAGGCAGACCGATATCGAAAAAAAAAGCTGTTGCACCGCTGCTCGGCGCTGACGGCAACTTTTGTTTATCGCCGGCGAAGATAGCTCTCTTTTCCTTGGCTCAAGTCAAATACAGAAACGCTGTAAGAAGCGAACTCGCCGCACAGATTCAATGGGCCATAGACAAGGGATTAAAGCCTACCCATTTAGACTCGCACAAGCATATTCACTCCTTTCCCGTCATATTTTCAATAGTGTGTAAGTTAGCTGAACGATTTAACATCAAAGCGGTAAGATGGCCCTTCGAACAAAAGCAAATTTCCCAGCCCCCCTGGCCCGAACCTGACAAAAAAAGCGTAAAAAAAGCCGCCCTCATTCGCCTAATGGCGAGAATAAACCGCCTGCAAAATCCAAAACTTCTTAAAAATAAAATGTTTATGGGAATAGCACATACTGGTAAAATTGACACAGATTTCCTGCGGGCTGTTAGCCGATACTGCCGGGCGGAAATTGCAGAATTGATGACACATCCGGGACTGACCGACGGAATCGATTCGGCCAAAACAAGGCTTGTATATCAGCGACAACGCGAACTGCAGGCTTTGTGTGACAAAAAAACAAAAATGTATTTTAACCAGGCTGGAATAAAACTGATACATTATGGTAACATCTGAACAAAATATCGACTGCTCAATCGTGGTTCCTCTTTTCAACGAAGCAGCCGTTGTTGACGAGCTTTACAGCAGATTAGACAAGACAATGAGCAGCCTGTCTATAAAATACGAATTCGTTTTCGTTGATGACGGCAGCAATGACCAGACACTAAAAAAGTTGAAAGATATCTTAAAAAAAGACACAAAGGTAGTAATCGTTCAGCTTCGCCGAAATTTCGGCCAGACTGCGGCACTTGCTGCCGGTTTCGATGTTGCTCAGGGAAAAATAATAATTTCAATGGATGGAGACCTTCAGCATCTGCCCGAGGAGATTCCGCTCTTTCTCGAAAAAATCAATGAGGGCTATGACATCGTGAGCGGCTGGCGAAAAAACAGGGTGGACAATATGATAATGCGAAAAATTCCGAGCAAAGCTGCAAACTGGCTCGCCCTGAAAATAAGCGGCATTAAAATTCACGATTTCGGCACAACCTTCAAGGCATACAGGCAGCAAGTGATTGAAAGTCTGAATTTGTACGGCGAGCTGCACCGGTTTATACCTGCGCTGCTCTCGAAAAGCGGTTTCACCATTGCCGAGATTCCAATTACAAACATACAACGCCCGAAAGGCAAAAGCAATTATGGAATCTCGAGAACCTTCAGGGTCGTTTTCGATTTGATAACTTTAAGATTTCTGCTTGAATATGTCACCAGGCCTCTGCATTTTTTCGGAAAAGCGGCTCTTTTGTGCTTTGTTGCCGCATTTCTTTTAAGCTCTTACATCCTCTATGACAGGTTTGTTTATAACGTACCTATTATGGTTGCTCACGGCCCTATGGCCGGCCTGGCGGCATTGCTCTTTCTTGTCGGATTTATCTTTATATCGACTGGGCTGTTAGGAGAAATGATAAGCAGGGTCTATTTCGAATCTACGAACAAAAAAATATACTCGGTTCATAAAATTCACAGAAATTAAATTGAAAACGTTCCGGCAAAATGAAAAAGAAAAAAAAATTCATTAATGTTCTAATAGTTATTTCAATGATTATCATATCCATCGTTTTTTTAGTCCGGCATTTTCATATCCCGGATTTCTGCATAATAAAAGAGGATGTGCTCTATATAAGCGGACAGCCCAGAGGAATGGATTATACAAGGCTGCTTTATAATTATCATATCGCCACGATAGTAAATATCCGCCCAAGCACAGAACATTTCAAGCGTAACTGGCGAAATGAAGAGCTGGTCTGGACAAAAAACAACGCCGTAAATTATTTTGAATTACCTATCGAAAGGGAGACCTACTTTCCTGATGAGCAGACTCAGCAACAGTTCCTTGAAGTTATGGCGGATAAGAACAATCTGCCGGTTCTCCTGCACGGTTACGGCGATGATAAAAGAGTCGCTATGCTCGTGGCGGTCTGGCTCGAAAAAAGTCAGGGATATAATTACGACCAGACCTGCAAAATAATAAAAAAAATTATTGATGACAGAAAATTAACTGAAGAGGAAAAAAATTTTATTCTTTTTCTGGAAAAGAAAACACCTCCCTGACATCACTGCTGTTTGAATCATCCACGATAGCAGCCGTTTTATGAAATATATCTCCGCCCATATCATCCTTGTTTTCGCCCGGCTCTAATGTATCCGAGTATATCACTCTAAAGTGACTTCCCTGCAACAATTCTTCAAGGTAGGTGAAATCGCAAATAACCCAGGCGCCCTGCTCGTAATCTTTTTCTATTTGTGATATCTCACTTATTTCGGGTACTATTCTGCCGAAATATTGCACGAACCTGCTCGAAAGATGTTTATATGCTACAAGCCTTCCTGACGGCGGCACTATTTCAGCGGCTCTTTCTGCAAAATCACGAGAAAATCTGTTTTCATCCAAAACCGTGCCGAAAATCGCCTTTGATGCCATTGACCAGATAACTATACCTGAAAAAATTACAGACAGTGCCGCTGCTGGTTTCCTTCTTGAAAATAATACCGCAACTGCCGTAATCATCGCTATCGTTATTATCGCAAGAAAAATCATAGCTCCGCAAAAAACGCCTTGTCTGACACAAATATAAATTGATGCTGTCATAATACCTGAAGTTATAATCAAAAAATGGCATCGGAGAATATTACGTGCAAACTTCAACGTATATGCCTTTCGCTCAAAAACAATATCGTCGAGTATTATACCGGTTAGAATAGCCGCCGCCGGCATTATTGGCATTATATAGTGCTGACGTTTACCCGCATCAATCGTAAGAAAAATAAAATTACATACAAACCAAAAGGCAAGGTAAATCATCACAGCCCTTTTCTTTTCCCACACCCTGTAAAAAGGAGCTGCCAATGACATCGGCAAAAAAACTACCCACGGCGTTATAAACTTAAACATCATTAGAAAATAGTAGTAAACAGGATAATTACCCGGTGCATATTCACCGGTTAACCGGTCAATATATTCATGCTTCCAAAGCAGCAGGTCCCAGTTAAGTTTATTGGCAACAAATAGCGGCCAGGGAAGTACAATAGCAAGAAAAATAATAATGCCTGTCAACGGCAGCATCTTCGGTATCATCTTCCAGTTCCTGCTGAATACTATATGACAAACTATCGGAATAGAAACGTATGCCAGAGGTGCAGGCCCTTTTGCAAGCATTCCAAGTGCAAAACTTATCCAGAAAACAAGAAAATAAACTATCTGCTCTTTACGTTCCTGAGTAATTGTCGCTGAATAAAAACTCAAAAAACATAAAATAACAAAAAATGTCAGCGCCATATCGGGCCTGGCATTTTGAGAACACCGGATATAGCCGAATGTCGTTGCCCAAACCGATGCACTAATTGCCGCTGTTCGAAAAGAAAGCCACCGGCTTAAAAAGTATAAAATCGCTGCAACAGATAAAATTCCAAAAATGACGCTTGGAAGCCTTGCGCTGAATTCATCCACTTTGCCGGTTATTTTAGCGACGCAGGCCACAAGCCAATATGACAGCGGTGTTTTATTAAGCCTTACTTCGCCGTTGCAGGTCGGTATAAGCCAGTGACCATCCTGAACCATTTCCCTCGCTGTAACAGATACAAAGCATTCATGACTGTCAAGCGTCTTCGCTGATAGCATCCAAAACGCATTCACCGCCGCGAGAACTAACACCCCGCAAATGATAATAGCCTTTGTTTTTGTTGTATAACTTATTTCTTCCTGCATTCTACCTGCTTCCCGAAGTTATTTATACTAAGCTGATTCACATTTTCAGCCCCGATATTCATACGGCTTTTTCAGGCCGCTTGTAAATAAGATGGATGTTTCGAATATATATAAGTGTATTCAGAGAGAAACCCAGCATAAATACCGGATTTTTAATATGAACAGAATAACTAAGCAATATCAGGCTGCCCGCAAGAGATATAAACCAGAAGGCTGTCGGCACATAAGAGCGTTTCTTATATTCGCTCGCAATCCATTGATATACAAATCGCCCCCCGAATATGAACTGGCCAGCCAACGCCAATATCGCCCAGTAGGGGTCTTTTACAACCTGTTCTGTTATCGCAGTCTTAAAAAAATCAACTATATTATCAAACATGTTTTTTCCCCGTTTTTCCTGAAAAATACTTCTTAAAATCAACTTAACAAAACAAGGTAAAATTGTAATTTCAGGATATTACCAAATTCTTACGCAAAATAAAAGGACAACTTATCTGCCATCTGTCTTCCGCCCTCCGCCTTCTGTCATCCGTCTTCATTTCTCTGTATCGAGAATCCAGCATCGAGTATCTTTCCACCTGTGTCTTTTGATTTGCGCACTCAAAGATTCTTGCGGCCGTACTAACATTTTATCTGAACTTTTCACCCGATAATGCGAGACTGCTGCTAACTGAAAACGCCCTTGACAAACTCTCTAAGTTTTGGTTATAATTACTTTTGCGGCTAATCAGGAGAGGCGATTGCGACGATAAAAGAAATTATGCCAGAAACTGACGAAAAACAGAAAAACAGCAACAAATTATTGGCACTTACACCCCCGCCGGCCATAAGACTCAAGCTGCGAAGACAGCTTATTATTCTCGCACATATCTTTGTTTTTGCCTTTGCCCTGATGCTTTCTTTCCTGATGGTAAACGAAATGCAGTTCAAGGCCGACTGGCTCGTAAAGCAATATCCGCTATTGCTGGCCTTATTTATTATCGTAAAGCTGCCAATTTTCGGCTTCTCAAAGCAATATCGAGGCTGGTGGCGATATGTCGGAATATCAGACCTTATCGGAATAGCAGCAGCATCACTTATCAGCACTTTTATCATCGTAGTCCTTTGGTTCTCAATTCTTTACACCCCGCTTCGCCAATACCCCGGCATAGAAAACCTCACTGAAGTAAGTCAGAGCATCTTTATAATGGATATGTTTTTCACTTTCCTGCTGCTTGGCGGCCTGAGAATGATAATAAGGTTATATTACGAAGAATTCAGGGCCGTCGAAAGTGGCCGCCTGAAAAGGTTTATGATTGTCGGTGCTGGAAACGCAGGCGAGGCACTGCTCAGGGAAATACATCGTATGCCCGTAACTCAATATGATGTCGTCGGCTTCGTCGATGACGACCCTTTCAAACGCGGCATTAACATCCACGGAATACCTGTGCTTGGAACCGTCGAAGAATTACCCAAAATCTGTGAAGAAAACAGCATCGAAGAAATCGCCATTGCAATGCCCTCGGCATCACACCAGCAAATCAGGAATGTCATCCGCCTGCTTGAAGGCGCTAAAGTCCGATTCCGCACCGTACCATCAATCACAGACATAGCATCAGGCAAATTCAGGGTCTCACAGATTCGTGACGTCGATATTAACGACCTGCTCGGCCGAGAAGCCGTCCAGCTTGATTTGGACCTCATCGAAGCATTCGCCAAAGACAAAGTCATTCTTGTAACCGGCGCAGGCGGCTCAATCGGCTCGGAAATGTGCCGCCAGCTCTGCAACTTTAAGCCTAAGCTGCTCTTACTCATCGAACAGGCCGAAAATCCATTATTCAATATCGAAGGCGAGCTGAGCGCCAAATTTCCCTACATCCCCATAAAATCCATTATCTGCGACATCACCGATAAAATACGCGTCGAAGAAATATTTAAAAAATACAAGCCGCAAATCGTTATCCACGCAGCCGCACACAAACACGTTCCGCTTATGGAGCTAAATCCCGGCGAAGCCATAAAAAATAACGTCATCGGCACAAAAACCGTCGCCGACGCAGCCGACCATTTCGGCTGCAGCAACTTTGTTATGATAAGCACCGACAAAGCCGTCAATCCAACCAGCATTATGGGCTCATCAAAAAGGGTCGCTGAAATGTACACACAGGACCTCAACAGAACGAGCAAAACCCATTTCGTAACAGTAAGATTCGGCAACGTACTTGATTCCACCGGCTCGGTCGTTCCGATTTTCAAAAAGCAGATCGCCGAAGGCGGCCCGTTGACCGTCACCCATCCCGATATGAAGCGGTACTTTATGACCATACCAGAGGCCAGCCAGCTTGTTCTGCAGGCTGCTACTATGGGCCAGGGCGGTGAAATTTTCGTCCTCGATATGGGAGAACCCGTAAAAATCTCTGATTTGGCGCGCGAGCTTATAACGCTCAGCGGCTTTCGCGTAGGCGAAGATATTGAAATCGTATATACGCATCCCCGGCCGGGCGAAAAACTCTTCGAAGAGCTTTCCATAAAAGGCGAAGATATGCAATTGACACGGCATCCGAAAATCAGTATCTGGAAAAATATCGTTATGGAGCGCGACTCGTTGCGGGCCGGCATAAATGAACTTATCGAAATCGCAAAAACCCAGGACCACAACAAAATAGTACAAAAAATCAAAGATATCGTCCCCGAATACATCGGCGATAACAGTATCCAATAAAAATACTTTTCTTTTAAGCATTTCCAAGCAGCAATCATTCAACAGAGGCTTAGTGTAAAAGTAAAATCCTTTGAAATATCGAAACAGTGAATTTATAATGCTATCGGATATGCGAATACAAAAGACAAAATTAAAAATTGAAGGGGAAAGATTATGCCAAACGGAGCAGTAACAGGAGGTATAGGGGGAGGGGCAGCGGCATATTACGTAATGGCAAATGCGATAAAGGCTTCCGGCGCAATCGTCAAGGTCGAAGCGGATGTCTTCCAACAGCTCATTCAAAAACAACAAAACGGGCTTGTCGTCTTTAACGAGGGCGGTATCCTTTCCACCAGCTATAAATACCTGATGAGCTATAAGGGCATCTTTTTTTTTACTAAGACAAAGACGCCTCTGATTCTGCCGGGCGGTATGGAAGTAGTAAAGACCAAAAAAATCTGGATGCCGGATTGAGAGTTTCGAAAGGATAACAGGATTAAAAAAAAGAACTAATAAACCACGGATTTCGCGGATTAACGCAGATTATATTGTTTAGCAGTCGCCGGTACGGCGACTATATTTTTCCTTTTAGCTTTGTGGCAAGATGTAGCATTAGTTTTTGCCTCAGAGGACAACCTTTTACACCAATATTATGTGGGCCACCTTGCCAAGGATCCTTCCACGCGCCGCGCTTCAAATATCTGTAAGCATATTTTATGTCCGAAAATCGAGAAAGCCATCGTTTGGCTCGCTTCAAAATTACACGGTTAGCACTTTCCATAACCTCATTAATATTCGCACCTGACCTTTCAACCCACCAGATATCACGCCTTTTTCTATCCGGCTTTGAAAGGTCTTTTTTTGGTGCCTTCTGGCTAATATCACGTGACAGATTTCTCCTGATATGGCATTCATATATCTTAGGCAGTATCATCTGCTTAACGTAAGACTGAGACATATCTCCAGAGGTATTAATAAAGGAAAAAAATATTCCCATTTCTAAGCTAAAACTTGCAGTATTGGTGCCAAAATAGTTTGCATGCCTACGGTCTAAGAAGCTGATTTGTATAACTTGTATTACATCCTGAGATTGAGCGTAAAAAGCGTACCCTTTTTCATTGGTGAATCCGATACTCATTAAGCAAGTCGAAATTTCACTAAAAATTTTATTTCTAAGCTCATTTACAGAAACCATCGCTTACATCTTGTATTTAAAACAATACCATAATAATTAACCATTTCAGTTGATCTTTTTCTCAATCCCACCAAAAAAATAATTCCCTTTGACCATAATCTGACTCTGAATCAAATCCTTCTCTTTTACTCTCTTGCGCATATATATTGAATAACATCTTCCTTTTTTCCTTCTCATTGGGAAGTATTAAGACAAGACTATCCGCATATGGTCCTCCCTCGTCTTTGAGAGTCATTTCATCCTCATAAACATTTACCACATAAACACCTTCAGCTCCTGCCTCATAAAGCTTTTCGATAAATTGCATTGATTCTTCTTTTGTATTAAACCGATTGCCGGCAAGTGGTGATATATTCTGATTCCTGTCTATCCAGCTTTGTGCTTCGTAATGTTTTCCTTGTTGTAGAAAAGATTGCTTCTCATATCTATTTCCCGTCAAAAAATCACTTATCCGAAAAAGCATTCTTTCACCGAAACTGAAAATTAAGAATATAACAATCACCGCACAAAAATATACCCAAACCTTTCGAGATGCTGATCTGCCAACCTTGTTTACCTCCTCTTGGGCTTTTTGTTGCTCCAATTTTGCTTCTTCAACTGCGCTTTTCCACTCCTGATGGTGCTCTTCTTGTTGTTCTCTTATTTTACGCAACAACTCAATCGCTTCTTCTTGAAAATCCATATTCGCTTCTCCTTTTTCCGACCTTACCTCGTCCATTCATACTCCTTGCTTTTTGGCTAATAATTATACCATTTCCCGACAAACCCGCAATTCTTTATTTTTAAAGTTATTTCTTCGTGTCTTTTCGTGTTAATTCGTGGTTCCAAAATCCGTTTAATCAGCGAAATCAGCGATTAAATAATTATTTTTTTTATTGATAAATCGGCCTAATTTAGTATAATACCCCTGTGTGTTAGCAAACACACGTAGGGAGGAAAGCATGCCCGACCGTAGCTTCGAGAGAAGCGTAGGCGGGCTCCTCAAGCATCGGCCAGTTTACCCTGAGCGGCCTGTGGTGAGCAGAGTCGAACCAAGTCGAAGGGCAGGCAAAGTCAAATTTATTTCGTAACCTCTTTATTAACAAGGAGTAGCGAGTGTTCAATAATTGTTTCAATCTCCTCCAGAGCCACGACCGTAAGGGAGTGGTAACGAAAATCTTTTATCAGGTATCTAAAACCTGTAAATCCTGTCAAAAAACATCTCTACAACTGTCGAGAGAGCTCTACAAATCACACCTTTTTATGCAAAACAAAGCCAATTTAAAAAACATCCAGATTGATACAAGTGCTTGTAATAGAAGTGGTTATGGCAATTATTGCAACTTTTCCCGCCCAAAAAACAAAGCCAAACAAAGCCAATTCAAACCCAATTTTAGCCCAATATTGGCTTTGTTTTTCCCCAAATTGGCTTTGATTCGGAACAAAATTGTAGCTTTG
>Ga0315545_1003750_pt1 | contig 12864 bp, 10 predicted proteins | sample SalMarSW160210MG_FD_203096 | JGI IMG/M metagenome (GOLD analysis project Ga0315545, IMG submission 203096) | Salt marsh sediment microbial communities from the Plum Island Ecosystem LTER, Massachusetts, United States - Salt Marsh Sediment SW1602-10 ... | reverse complement strand
TCCAGGGCTACATCCAAAATGCTCGTGCCCGGAAGACAGCTGACGCTCTTCCCGTTAATAGTGAGACTTACCTCTTCCAAATGGTTGTGCTCCTATTAGCGGATGCATGCACCAGGGCAATGTGCCGGTCATAATCTTTTAAGCCTTGCAGCATCCAGGTAATGCCTCAATTTATCCTCGGCACCCATGGTGATGATATGAATCCCCTGGCAGAGGTCTTTCAGTCCCGAGACAATCTCGGTGAAGACCTCAATGCTCGCCTTTTGTTTGTCAGGGGCCTTCGCCAATTTTCTAATAACCCAGTCCGGCACTAATCCTGATTTGAGATGGCGATTAAGGAAGTGGGCCATCCCCGCAGTCCTCAGTATCATAACCTCCGCAATAATAGGGATTCCAAAGGTGTTGACCTGCTTTATGAATTTTTCAAACACTTCCACATCGAAAACAGGTGTGGTCAAAAAGTACCCTGCGCCTATCTTTGTCATCTCCTCCATCTCCTTCATCTCCAGTTCCGGCACGTTTTTGCCCCACTTGGATTCAATCCCAGAGCCAAAAGTAAATTCAGCCTTGAAGGGGAGGGCTTTGCCCTCAACGGTTTGACCTTCCCGTAGATGCTCCAACACGGAGGCAAGTTTTCCGGAATCCACATGAAAAAATATTATTTCTTGCAGGCTATCTCCAGTAATCCGGTAGTCCTCTGTGAAGACAAGGAGATTCTCTACGCCCGTTTTATGCGCATTGATCAGATCTTTCTGTATTTGCAAACGATTCTTTTCCCGGGTCGTAGTCTCATAGATGGCATTGAATCGGTTTTTCCTCAGCACTTCACACGTCTTAATGGTATCTGCAACAACCCCCTCAATCTCCAATTCAGGCACTGTCAATCCGTCCAAACGGCCCCGGACGGAGTCCAATTTCTTTATGATTTCCTCTGGTTCGGCATCAATGGGAGGTTGCAATTCGGAGGTGACCACGAATTTCCCTTCTGTAAGGGATTCCTTCAGTTTCATTAACGCCTCCTCAATTAATTGAATATCGACGATTTGAGAATCGAGGGTCTCCTTCTGAAATAATCAATTTTCAATTGAACATCGTAAATATTCAATAATCAGATTAGGCCCAGTATCTTGGCCACTTCCTCCCTTAGCCGAGGCAGTGGCAGAGGTTTTGAAAAACAGAGATCTGCGCCATATTCCTTCATCTTTTTGAACTTTTCATCGTCCAGATAGGCAGATAAAACGATAATCTTAGTATCCTTTGTTTTTTCGTTTGACTTGATCTTCTTACACACATCGTATCCCTTAATATCGGGCATCATGATATCCAAGATCAGGAGGTGAGGCCTAAAATGGTTAACCTGAAGCCCAGCCTCAAAACCATCCGATGCGGAAATAATCTCATAATTGTAGTCCTCTTCTTCCAGGCCCTGAACAAGCGTTTCCACGATGATTGGGTCGTCATCCACAATAAGAATCCTCTTTCTCGCGCTCTTGATCTCTTTTTCCGGAACGGGCATGCCTTGCTTCCTCATGAATGTTTCCAGATCAGGTTTCTTAATGCGCCGATGCCCCCCTACCGTTTTATAGGCCTCTATATGACCGGCCTCGATCCAATTGATAATCGTTTTCGGGGATACGCTACAGTATTTGCTCGCCTGGAAAACCGTAAGAACATCATCCATAAGGACCTCCTCCGCTAATGGAATTATAACTTTTACATTTATTATAGATATTATATTTTGCCAATAAAAAAATATCAAATGAAATAATTAAAATTATTATAATAAATATATTTCATGAGCGTAACCACCATCTAAATGAGCACTCGACCTGGTGTGGCTCCATTCTGATTTTAAGAAACTTGAGTTGTTCTGAAAAAGGGAGGGATTCCTTTTTAAAGTGGGCTTATGTCTGGGTGAGGAAGGAAAAAAACTCAGCTCAGGAAGGGAATAGGACTAACCGTTGGTAGCCGTTTTAGCGAGGATTACTCGTATCGTGAGAATCATTTCTGTATGCAGGAAGGAAGATGGTAAAGGTCGTCCCGGTGCCCCATCGACTTGATGCACGTATGTCTCCTCCATGCTCTTTAATAAACCCATAGCATACCGGTAGGCCAAGGCCGACATCCTTCACGCCGTCTTTTGTGGTAAAAAAGGCATCAAATATCCTATTGATGTTTTCCTCCCTGATTCCAATCCCGGTATCGGCTATCTCGATATGAATAGTATCTCCTTCCTGCACGGTCTTTATAGTCAGAGTCCCACCGTCTGGCATTGCATCCCTTGCATTGGAGATCATGTTGAGAAAAACCTGACGAAGCTGATTCCTCGAGGCATACACGTTGTCCATGTCTTCCGAAAAAGAGAGGGAGATATGTATGGTATTTTCCATTAATTGCTTTCTCACCAGAAGCAAGATCTCCTCCAGGATAGTATTCACGCCCGTTGGCTGCCTTTCCTCTTCCTCTGGTTTTGAAAAACTGAGCATCTTACGGAGCAAATCGGTCAAACGCTCGGTTTCTGAGAGAGACATATCGAGAATCTTTCTCCTCTTGCTCTCCGGGGGAATTTCCGTTTTTAAAAGCTCCAGGGTATTCATAATGCCGTACAGGGGGTTGTTGAGCTCGTGGGCTATCTGAGAAATCAACTTTCCCATTGCCGCCAACTTTTCCGACTGTAACAATTTCTCCTGGATATCCCTGAGCTTACGCTCCATATCCAGTCTCTCTTTCAGGTCTACAAATATGCCTACTGAGGCAATTTCTCTTCCCTGATCATCATATATGATTGCTGCCGATAAATTCCCCTCGATTATCTCGCCATCCCTTCGTACATGAACCATCGGATAAGATCTCAGCCTTCCAACACCTCCATATTCCGGGCTCCGCATCATTTTCATGACCTCTTTGGCCGTTCCCTCTGGATAGATCTTGCTGATGTTCATTTTACCAGTAACTTCATCTGCCTTATATCCGAGGATTTCTTCAGCAGCCATGTTCCATAGGAGTATATCCCCCTTCATGTCAGTTGCCATGATGGCATTAGGTGAACTCCTTATTATGTTATTTAAAAAGTCATTGGCTTCCTTGAGTTCTTTCTCCATCTGGTGTCTCAGGGATTGGTCCACATTGATCCCCTCATACCCCAGGACGTTTCCCTCTTGATCATACCGCACATGACCCGTGTGCAAGATCGGGATAGCCCTGCCATCCTTACACTTGTATTCTACCTCGTAGTCGATTACCTTACCATCTCGCTCGATTATTTCCTGGAACTTGCGACGATCCTCGGGCCTCAGATACAGGTCTTTGGCAATATCAATCTTTAGAAAATCCTCTTTTCTTTCATAACCCAACATATCCAGGAGGGCCTTGTTGGCATCGAGAAATTTCCCTTCTCTACTACTGATGTACACGCCGCAGCCTACATTCTCAAATAACCTTTTATAGTCCTCTTCTGAGGCCCGGATTTTTTCCTCAATCTTCTTGCTCTGGGTAATATCTCGATATATGCTTACCTTGGATATGGTGCCGTCAGAATATCTTAAAGGAAATTCAACAATATCGTATGTTCGACCCAACTTTTCATTGAAGTGCTCCCAGCGAACACTCTTCCCGGCAAAGACCTCTTCTGCCCTGCACCAAGGACATGCTTCATCCTCTCCAAATAGCACTTGATAGCACTTTCTCCCTATTCCTTGTCCAAAGTCTTTACTCATTATATTATTCATATAATCCATGGTATAATCAGCATCAACGACATAGACCCCGTCGATCATAGCCTCAAAAATAGATTTAAGTTTTTCCCTCTCAGGATCGATCATCATTCTTCCCCATTCACATTTTCCTCTGTGCTCCCTTCTCACATGGATACTATCCCGTCGAAGGGTGGATGTTTGATCTTTCGGCCCTTTTTTGCTTAGGATTCAAAGACTATCGTTCAAAGGAAATGTATCCCTCTCAGCTCATTCATAGAGACTACCTTCCCTTTTTTCCTCTACCAACCATATAGTACAGTAAATTACAGAGAATAGTTAGCGTTTATTCGATTGATTACGCGTGGGAATTAGACATGCTTATGGTAGATGGCTTCCTGAAAGCGAATAGAGGTATAAAGAGCATAGGGAGGGGGTAAGGCGTTGTTCATCCATGGGCAATCATCATAAAAAGGCCCGATGGCTCGCTGTTAATTTTACTTGATAACCATGCCCGTTTCCCCGTATAGTACCTCCGCGAACCATCTCTCCATAGGTATCAAGATCAAGAGAAACGAAAGTGCGGAGACCATGATCAACCTCAGCGTGAACGTCAACAAGGTGGCAACCTTACGAAATGCCCGGGGAGGCGATGATCCGAACGTTGTCCAGGCCGCCCGCACCTGTATCGAGGCAGGCTGCCAGGGCATCACCGTGCATCCTCGAGCAGACCAGCGCCACATCCGCCCGGGTGATGTCCGTGACCTGGCAGCCATGGTAACCGTTGAGGTTAACATCGAGGGGGATCCACGGCCTGATCTCCTCGACCTGGTCATGGAGGTCCGCCCCACGCAGTGTACCCTGGTTCCCACCGAACCCGGTGAGATTACCTCTCACCACGGCTGGGATATAGGACGAAGCGAGAAGATCCTTCTCCCTGCGATCGAACGTCTCAAGGCAGGGGGCATTCGAGTAAGCCTCTTCATGGATCCGGAGCCGGACCTCATGGAAGGAGCCGCGGCAATCGGTGCCGATCGCGTCGAGCTGTTCACAGGGCCATACGCTATGGCCAACACAGGAGAGGAGATCGCCACCGAATTTGCCAGGCTCAGACACAGTCACGATGCCGCCGTCGATTCAGGTCTGGAGCTGAACGCTGGCCACGATCTGAATCTGGATAACCTTCATCGAATCCTGGAGCTTCCCGGCGTGAAAGAGGTATCCATTGGCCATGCGCTCATCTCCCACGCCCTCTATGTGGGGCTCTCCCAGGCGGTGAAGGAATTTCGGAGAGCCTGTGGGCAGGAGGTATAAACAAGAGGCCGAACAATAGAACCTCGGTTGAGAGGTTCACCGTTCCCGGTTGAAATGCCCTCAGTGGCTATTAACAAGTAGAAGATATGTTGATAGGTACGTATTATAACCTTTGAACCCTTGAACATTTAACCCTGAACCTGTAACCACTCACTTTAGACAGAAGCGAATTCATACTATGGATGTGTTTTCCGGTATCTCAGAGATTCGCCGCGTGCGCTGGGCTGAGCCCAGTGCCACCTGGGGATTCGTCCCCACCATGGGATTTTTACACGAGGGGCACCTCAGCCTGGTGCGCAGGGCCCGGGAGGAGAACGATCGTGTCGGCGTGAGCATCTTCGTCAACCCGACCCAGTTCAATGATCCCCGAGATCTGGACGCCTATCCCCAAGACATGGAACGCGATTTAGGGCTGCTCCAAGACGAAGGAGTGGATCTGGTGTGGAATCCCGGTCAGGATATCGTGTATCCACCTGGCTACGAGACCTATGTAGAGGTGACGGAGGTAACCAAGGTGCTGGAAGGCGCCGCCCGCCCGGGGTTCTTTCGCGGCGTTGCCACCGTGGTAGCAAAACTCTTGAACGTATTCCAGCCTCACCGCACCTACTTCGGCCAGAAGGATGCGCAGCAGGCAGTGGTCATCAAGCGCATGGTGGTGGACCTTAACTTTCCCATTGAGGTAATTATATGTCCCACGGTACGAGAGGCGGATGGACTGGCCATGAGTTCCCGCAACTCCAACCTGACTCCTGCTGCCCGCAGCAAGGCGACCTGTCTCTACCAAGCCCTGCTTGCCGCCAAGGAGCTTTTCGAAGGGGGAGAAGATGATGCTGAGAGGCTCAGTGCGGCCATGGCAGGGGTAATAAATGCCACCGAATCGGCTCGCTTGGAGTACGTGAGCGTTGCCCACCCCGATACCCTCCAGGAGCAAACCGTTGTCCCTGATCGAGCGCTGCTGTCCTTGGCCGTATTCTTTGATACCGTGCGATTGATAGACAATATGGTGGTGGAGAGATAATACGCGGTTGTTCAGGGGTTCAGCGTTCAGTGTTCAGGAGGAAGAAGAGACAAGGCACTAATTTTTGTTTCCTGAACGCTGAACACTCAACATTTTTGCGTCATGCGGCTTTTGAAAAGCTACGGGGCCTTGCAAAGCATGGAGGCGAGTAACGCCCATGAATCACGAAACCCGCGCAGAGATCAACCTCGATAACCTCTCCCATAACATCCGCGCCATTCAACAAAAGGTTTCGCCCTCGAGGATAATCCCGGTCGTAAAGGCCGATGCTTACGGTCATGGAGCGGTCCCCGTTTCAAAGCGCCTCGCGAGAGAGGGATTCACCATGGTGGCCGTGGCCCAGCTGGAGGAGGCCATGGAGTTGCGGGATAGCGGGGTTGCGCAATCCATCCTTATCTTTGGGAGGCTCTTCCCAGGCGAGATCCCGACCGCAATACGGGCGGGTTTCCGCCTGAGCGTCTGTGGAGCTGAGGACATCCGCTGGATTGAGGAGGCCGGGCAGGAGCAGCCTGCCTTTGTTCATGTGAACCTCGACACCGGCATGGGGAGAATGGGGTTCATGGCCAATCAAGTTCCCCAGTGCTTCGATCAGCTCATCAACTCCAGGCACTGCGTGTGGGAAGGGCTGTATAGCCATTTTTCCACCTCAGATGAGAGCGATAAAGACTATGCATACCTTCAGCTGTCTCGATTTCGCGAGATCCTCGATCGAATCCAAACCCTGGAGAAAAGGCCTTCCATTGCGCACATGGCCAACAGCGGCGCTATCCTGGATATCCCGGAAAGCTACTTCGATGCTGTTCGACCTGGAATCCTCCTGTACGGGCACTATCCCTCATCTGAAACATCCCGCTCTATCGAGCCAAGACAGGTCATGACGTTAAGGACCTTTGTGGCCCATGTGAGAGAAATGCCTGAGGGCTACCCTATCAGCTATGGCAGGAGGTGGGTGACCAAGATGCCCACAAAGATTGCCGTGCTGCCCTTGGGCTACGCTGACGGCATAGACCGCAGGTTCACCAACAACGGCGAGGTGCTGATTCATGGAAGGAGGTTCCCTATGGTGGGAACAGTCACCATGGACTACCTTATGGTGGAGGTGGGTGATGAACCGGTAAGGCCCGGGGATGAGGCGATTATCTGGGGCGAATCCTCCCAGGGGACCATACAGCTCCTCGAGGTGGCAGAAAAGATAGGAACGATACCCTACGAGCTCACCTGTGGGGTATCAAAGAGGATAAAACGGGTGTACCTCGGGGATTGCTGAGCCGTACTGAGGGAAGCGGTGCAATCCGGAGAATCCATAAAGGGTATGGGCATGAGCGATAGGCACCAGGCTCCATCGTGGGAGTTTCAACTGAGCAGGGAGCCATCGCTTTACTAGCGAAGCTTTGCCTCAAACCGACAAGTAACGAATGGATAAGACATGACCCAAATTGGTTTAATCATCTGGCATAAGGTACAAGGCGCATGGCGCACGGCCTTATTCCTTACGCCTTGTGCCTTTGACCGTTCGAATATCCTCCTAAATCAATAACAAAAACCCTGGCCCAGACCTGGCATGCAATGACTGAGTTTAATAGCGCCAACGTATAATCAATAAAGCGGCATTAGCTTGTTGCAATTATGTCGCGCCAGGGCGGGCTTGACACAAATAGTAAGATATTGAGCTATTAAGACGGCTAGAGATACCGCGCTTTTCACGGAGGGGGCAATGATAATAGGGATATTGAAGGAGATCAAGGCCGAGGAAAACAGGGTTTCTATGACCCCTGCGGGCGTGGAGGAGATGGTGCAGCACGGTCACACGGTGCTCGTGGAGAAAAATGCCGGAAGGGCGAGCGGTCTTGAGGACACATCATATAGAAAGGCCGGGGCTGAGATCATTGATACGGCCGGGGATATGTACGGCAAGGCGGAAATGATCATGCACGTGAAGGAGCCCCTTGCCCAGGAGTATGGGCTGATCAAGGAGGATCAGGTTATCTTCACCTACCTCCATCTGGCCTCATCCGAGGAGCTCACCAAGGCCCTTATCAAGAGCCGGTCCATCAACATCGCCTATGAGACGATTCAGAAGGATGACGGCTCCCTGCCGCTGCTCACCCCGATGAGCGAGGTGGCGGGCAGGATGTCCATTCAGGAGGGAGCCAAGTACCTGGAGATGGCCCAGGGAGGTGAGGGTATCCTGCTGAGCGGCGTACCGGGTGTTGCTCCTGCCACCGTGATTGTGATCGGTGCAGGAACCGTGGGAACGAATGCGGCAAAAACGGCCTGCGGTCTGGGAGCCAAGGTGTACCTGCTCGATATCAATCTGGATAGGCTTCGCTACCTGAGCGATGTCATGCCCAAAAACTGCTTTCTCGTGATGTTCAGCCCTGCAACCATCCGCAAGCTCATCAAGGAGGCAGACCTCGTGGTGGGAGCCGTGCTCATCCCAGGTGCCAAGTCCCCCAAACTGGTAACGCGCGGGATGGTGAAGACCATGAAGAAGGGCTCGGTCATGGTTGACGTGGCCATCGATCAGGGTGGATGTTTTGAAACCTCGAAACCCACCACCCATGCAAACCCGATCTATACCGTGGACGGCGTGGTGCATTACTGCGTGACGAACATGCCCGGTGCCCTGCCCAGGACCTCCACCCTGGCGCTCACCAATGCCACGCTTCCCTATGCGATCGAGATTGCGGACAAGGGATGGAAACGGGCATTCCAGGAGAATCCGGAGATCAGGAGGGGAGCCAACGTGGTCAAGGGTAAGGTCACCTATAAAGGCGTTGCCGATGCCCTCGGTCTTGAGTATGTCCCGATCGAGCGCTTACTGTGAGCAAACAATGAAATTCAAATCATATTTGTCGTACGAGGAAGTAGAAGATTGGATTGAGAACTACATCAATACCAATAAAGAGCTTGCCCATGCTGAAATAATCGGCCATTCAAACGAGGGAAGGGCTATCAAGGCCGTCCACGTGACCAATAATTCCCTGTCGATGGATGAGAAGGAAATCGCGTTCGTTATAGTCGGGAGACATGGTGATGAGGTCGGAACGCGGGTAGTTGGACCTGCGGTCCTCGAGTGGCTTGCCTCCCATGATGCAAAGGAGATAAGAGACCGTCAGCATGTGATCGTGATACCAATTGCAAACCCCGATGGCTGCATTCACGAGGTCTTCGGTGCGCCTGTGACGCATCTCTCCGATCTCGAAAAAAGCTCTCTACTTCCCTTGGGGGCACGATATCTCCCCGACATTGTTCTGGATGTGCACAGCGTCGGCAAGGAGAAACACGGGTTGAACTGGGGCGGGCTGGAAGCGGTGATCATCGATCAAAATGCCACTGAAGGGGAAGACCGTTATATCCTGGGGGAGATGGCCAGGGAGATGCTGCATGCTGCTGGCAGGGAGGGATATCCATTTCTTCTCCATACCCTCGAGCCCTATGGGGATTTGAAGAAGAAGGCGGAGGCGCTCACCGATCTTTCATTCAACAATCACGTCAATAGAGCGCTGTATGATGCCTTTCATCCGCTAACCTTCGGGATGGAGGTGAACCATTTTGTGCTCAGGCCGGATGAAACCGCTCGAAGTGGATTGGCGGTTATTAAATCCATGCTCGAAATGGGAAACCGCGTATTTCCGTGGGACTACCATGCCGGCTACCCCAATAGGATTCTCAGTGGGGATTTTCTCGCCTGGATAGGGCCTCGAGGGAGAAATGCGCATGAGAGGCGTACCTCACGCAAGGAGATATGGTCTAAGCGTCGTTTTTTTAAAGCTCCCTTTACCCCTTACAGGGAAATGCTGGATATGCACTCCGCAAGGATTACCGTGAAATATACCGGAGAGGAGCCAATTGCCAGTGGCATTACCATGGGTTTCCGCATTCGAGGAACGCCGCGAATCACAAGCATTACGATGAATGGTGAGAAGATAGACTATTATATAAAAGGTGATGAGTGCTCAACCTATGTGTTTCTTGATCTGGAAGCAATCGAAGAAGATGATAGACGGGAGCTCGCTGCACAATTTTAATCATAGCTTACAATGAGGGGTTCAAAGGTTGTAATCTATTCCTATTGTTTATTCTGAGTTAAAAATGGTGACACCGCAGCGCCTGGCCGCGTTTATTAAATGGTTTAAGATCGCCTCTCGCGCTTTATCCGAATCCCCAGCTGAAATGGCTTCGAATATGGTCACGTGCTCCTGCTGGACCTCGGGCGGGAGACCTTGGTAGTTCGAGTGGTCTCGATCAGCTTGCACAAGATCCCAGATTTTTCCCTTAAAAAAGCGCATGAAGTCCTTGAGGAATGGATTGCCGCTGGCCTCCACGATTTCCATGTGAAAGTCAACGTTTTCAGCTGTACCGTCGAGATGATCCCTCACTGCCTGGTCCATCGTCTCAAGATGCTTGCTTAAGTTCTCCACGTTCTCTTGGCTTCGGCGCTTCGCTGCCAGCGCAGCAGCAGCGCTCTCTAAAATGGCTCGGAACTCATAGAGATACCCAATTTTCCTTAAGTCCGTTACCTCCAGTCTGTCCAGGCGAAAAGCACGCTGGGTGCCTGGTTGCGCCACTATGGATTTGCTTCCTTGCCTAGACTCCAGAAGCCCATCGTACTTCAGGCGAGCCAGGGCTTCTCTGATCACGGTACGGCTCACCTCAAACCTCTCAGATAACTCCGCCTCAGAGGGAAGGGCTTCTCCCGGCTGGATAGAAACCCTTTCAAGCTCAGAAGCCAAAATCTCTGCCACCTGCTCGGATAGATTGGGCACCCGTTTGAGACGTGGTTTTTTTAGGAATTCCATAGCGCCTGGTAATGGATGAAAAGAGAAATATTTATTTGTCTCTTACACCAGTCATTTAATTTTGTCAATAAATTGAAAATTTTTCTTGACATACAATCTTATAACATACAGTATGAAAGGTATACAATAAGATTCTTTTTCGGCCTAGAATGTACCTGGACTAGCGTGGCCCTGATTTCCCAAAACTGATTCTTCATTTCATATCTTTAGATCATTATCAGAACGAGGTTGGCACCTTATAGTCAATAATTGTAAAGGGGTACCTGCTTGTTGGTGCTCATTCTCAGTCTTTTTTCGATGGTATTCAAGTTCTTCAATATACAATTTACCCATAGTGATGCTGTAGCCGCTCATATAATCAGGAGGTAATGCATGAGAGCTCTGGAAGGATTAAAGGTTGTTGATCTCACGCGTTTTGTCTCAGGTACTTTCTGCTCTATGCAATTGGCCGACCATGGGGCTGACGTGATCAAAATCGAGTCTCCCATTGACAGGGGAGACGAGTTGAGAAGTTGGGGACCTTTTGATGGAGACAAAAGCTATTACTTCATGTCTCTGAATAAGAACAAAAGGAGCATTGCTATTGATCTGAGGAAAACTGAGGGGATTGAAATCGTAAAGCGGCTCATAGAGAAGGGGGATGTCCTTGTTGAGAATTTCCGCCCTGGGGTCATGGATAAGATGGGTCTGTCATGGGAAGAAGTGCATAAGATCAACCCTAGAATCGTATACTGTTCAATTACTGCCTATGGCCAGACAGGACCCTTCAAAAACAAAGCCGGATTTGATCCTTCCGTTCAGGGTGATAGCGGTTTCATGGACATTACAGGATTCGAGATCCCGACTCGCGTTGGAATTGGTCTCACGGACTTCATCGGTGCGTTTTACGGGCTCTCCGGGATATTCATGGCGTTGATTGCTAGAGAGAAGACAGGTAAAGGCCAACGTGTTGATGCCTCCATGTTAGATGGTATGCTAGCCCTGTTGACCTATCAAGCCGGAACCTATTTCGCTAGCGGAAAGACCCCTGTGCGAACAGGAAACCGTCATCCTCAGCAAACCCCTTACAGTACATTTCCGACCAAAGATGGGTTTGTCATCATCGCTGCCGGAACACAAAAGTTGTGGGAGAATTTATGCCAGAATGTCTTAGATCAAACAAAGTTAGTAAATGATTCCCGTTTCCTGACAGTGAAAGACAGAAACCAAAATCATGCTCAGCTTGAGAATACGATAAAGGAAATTACCCTCACCAAATCTACTGATGAATGGGTTGAATTGCTTGAGGGCGCTGGTATCCCCTGTGGAAAAGTAAGAAGCGTCAAGGAGGCACTGGAATTGGAACAGACAAAGGCCCGGGAAATGGTGGTGGAAATGGAGGATGACCTGCGGGGAAAGATTAAGATGTTGGGTATCCCCACTAAGCTCTCGGCAACTCCGGGCGAAATCAGGCGCATGCCGCCTGTTCTGGGCGAACACACGAGAGAGGTCCTGAGAGAACTGGAATACGGCCAACAAGAGATACACGAGCTTGAGGACAAGGGAATTGTGAAACAGTACCCTTTGAAAGGGGGTGATGCAAACAAATAGAAGGAAGAGGGCTATGAACCAGTACATAAAAGAAAGGGGGAATAATCATGAAGAAAAAATGGATAATGCTAGCAGTATCGTTCATGATCATTAGCTTCATTGCGGGAGATGTTTTTGCCGCCGAAGTGACGAGAATCAAATGGGGAGGGGTATCGCCCCGTATCGGTTCGTTCGCGTACCTTACAACCATGTGCCGGACTGCGAATAAGGAACTCAAGGGAAAGGCCGTCCTTTCACCAATGGAGACCGGGGGGTTCCTGGATAACATCCTCAGGCTCCGGAAGAGGTTGATACAGTGCGGGCTCACCCACAACCTCGCTGCGTATGCCTGCTATAAGGGATTTGCGGATTTTGAGGACAAGCAGGATGATCAGCTGCGAGGACTGTGGGGAGGATACGTGGCGCCGGTACTTCAAGTAGCGATAAAGGGGCGTGGTATCAATAGCAT
>Ga0315545_1003749_pt1 | contig 12864 bp, 9 predicted proteins | sample SalMarSW160210MG_FD_203096 | JGI IMG/M metagenome (GOLD analysis project Ga0315545, IMG submission 203096) | Salt marsh sediment microbial communities from the Plum Island Ecosystem LTER, Massachusetts, United States - Salt Marsh Sediment SW1602-10 ... | reverse complement strand
ATGCTCAAAAAAACAACTCAGGGAAGGAGGAAAAACCGGCCACCAAAAAGAAAAAAAACGAAAAAACAGAATCGCCCACGGAAAAGAAAGGAAACTCTTCCTCTTCTTAAGAATAAGTCTACCAAGCTCCCAGATTTCGTTATTCAAGAAACAATCAAGTCTTTGTTCTTTTGACAAGCCCCTGGTAAGGGAATAAAATTGTGTCTATGAAGATAGTAATCCGTGCCCCAAACTGGATTGGAGACGCAGTCCTCGCCTATCCTCTTCTTGAAAGCCTGAACAAAAATTTCCCTCATGCCCAGATATGGATAGCAGCCAAGCCCTGGGTCAAAGACCTTTTTGTTTACTTCCGCTTCATCGAAGGGATTATTCCTCTCTCGCCACAGAACGACATCATGAGCCTGAGAGATTCAGCAAGAGAAATAAGGTCTCATAGCTTTGATATAGGACTCGTCCTCCCTAACTCCTTTTCAGCAGCCTTTCTCTTTTACTTAGCAAAAATTCCCCAAAGATGGGGGTATCAGAGGGATGGACGGGGCCTCCTTTTAACCAAAGGAGTGGCTCCTCTGAGCAAGGAAAACGCAATCCATCAAGTCCATTATTACCTGGAGCTCCTAAAAAGGCTGGGCTATCAGGCTCATCCTCCAGAACTCAAGCTCCCTCTCACCTCCCAAGAAAAAAAGGAGGCCCGGAACTTTCTTCACTCCTTGAACGCGGATCAAGGAAAGCCCTTAATCATCTTACATCCTGGCGCTTCGTACGGTCCATCCAAGAGATGGCCCGCCCAAAAGTATGCCCAACTTGCTGCTTTTTTTCAAGAGAGGGAAAGGGCCACAATTCTTATCATTGGGGCCCGTGATGATAGGCAAGTGGCGGAATCCGTTTCCTCCCTGTTGAACAAGAAGCCCTTAAACCTGGCGGGAAAAACATCGTTGCGTTTCCTAGCCAGCCTCATCAGCCAGGCTGCCTTGTTTGTCTCCAACGATTCTGGCCCCATGCATATGGCCAACGCTCTCAGGATTCCAGTGGTGGCTCTCTTCGGTCCCACGGATCCCCGCCAGACCGGGCCCTTCCACAAACCGGCATCGGTCATCAAAAAAGGAGCTCCTTGTTGGCCTTGCAGCTACAGAGAATGCCCCTATGATCACCGATGCATGATGAGAATCGAGGCAGAAGAAGTCTACCAAATTAGCAAACAGTTCTTATGATGAAAAGAAGAGCCGTCTTTTTGGACAGGGATGGAACCATCAATAAGGATGTTGGTTTTCCTCATTCATTTAAGCTTATAGATATCTACCCCTACAGCTTCGAAGCAGTCAAAAAAATAAACACCTCTGGCCTTCTGGCAGTAATCGTCACCAATCAATCAGGAGTGGGACGGGGATTTATTGATATCGAAAATCTCCATGACATCCATCAGAAACTCAAGGAGGCTTTTGCTCAACATGATGCCTATTTCGATGGGATCTATTATTGTCCCCACTACCTTTCCTCATCACTATCGGAATACAATAAAAATTGCCAATGCCGGAAGCCTTTCCCTGGTATGGCTTATCAAGCTGCCTCTGACCTGGATATAGATCTGGAACATTCCTACACGGTAGGAGACAAATTGGAGGATGTTCTTTTTGGCCTGAACATCAAGGCTCGACCTATTCTTGTCTTGACTGGTTTCGGAAAAAAGACCCTCCTCCAGCTGAAGGAAAAGGATGTAAAACCCGCACATGTGGCTTCAACCTTGATGGATGCTGTCAACTGGATTTTGATCAAGGAAAAGACAGGCTCCAAGGGAGGATAATCCCCTTCTTCAAGGAACCAAAATGATCCGATTTGATGATATCTTAGAGAAAATTGCTTCTTCTTACACAGAGAAGGAGATCACCCTGCTCCAGAAGGCCTACGTTTTTTCAGCTCAGGTCCATAAAGGGCAAATCCGTCATTCTGGAGAACCCTATCTCAGCCACCCCCTTGAAGTAACGAATATGCTTGCTGACATGAAATTGGATGCCATCACTCTGACTGCCGGCCTTCTTCATGACGTCCTGGAAGACACAGAAGTAACCGCTCTAGAACTTCAACAGGCCTTTGGAAAAGAGATTTCCCACCTTGTTGAGGGAGTGACCAAGATCAGCAGAGTCCAAGAATCCTCTCCGGAAACGAGACAGGCTGAAAGCATCCGCAAGATCATCTTGGCCATGACCGACGACCTGAGGGTGATTTTTATCAAACTGGCAGATAGAATCCATAACTTGAAAACCCTCCGATTTTTACCCGAATTCAAACAAAAACAGATCGCACAGGAAACCCTGGAGATATACGCTCCCATCGCCAACAGGTTGGGCATGGGAAGAAGAAAAGCTGAACTGGAGGATCTTTCTTTCCGGTATGTTGACCCTGAAAATTATTTTAAAATTTTGGCTCTTATCGAGCCTCAAAGAAAGAAGGCCGAAAGAGAGCTCAAGAAATTGAAGAATTCGCTGGGAAGTTACATGGAGGAACATCATATTCCGGCAGAAATATATTATCGCATCAAACGCCCTTACAGTATCTACAACAAGATGTATCTACGCAGCATCGACTTCGAGCAAGTCTATGATTTTATGGCCTTGAGGCTTATCACCCAATCTGTAAAAAACTGCTACTCTGCTCTGGGTATTATCCACCAAAAATGGCCCCATCTTCCTCATCGTTTCCGAGATTTTATTGCCATACACAAGCCCAACCTCTATCAGGCTCTCCACACCACCATTATCACAGAAAAAAAACATACCATTGAAATCCAGATTCGAACCCAGGATATGCACGATTTGGCTGAAAACGGAATCGCCGCCCACTGGAAATACAAGGAAGCCGACTCTCAATCCCTGATGAGAGAGGATACCAGGCTTCTCTGGTTGAGAGAGATGGTCGATCTCTTTAAGGAACAGAAAAGCCCGCGTGAATTCCTCAAAAGCCTGAAAACCGACCTTATTCCTGAAGAAGTGTATGTCTTCACCCCTCGGGGAAAAAACATCACCATTCCTCTGGGTTCGTCCGCTCTGGACTTTGCCTTTAAAATCCACACGGAAATTGGGCTTCATGCAACTGAGGCCAAAATCAACGGAAAACTGGCTCCCCTGAAGACCATCTTGAAGACTGGAGATATTGTGGAGATTCTTACTTCTCCTGATAAAAAACCCAGCCGTGACTGGTTGAACATCGCATTCACCTCAACAGCCAGGTATCACATCAAACACTGGATCAACCTCCAAAACAAAATCAAAAACATTTCTTTGGGGAAAAAATTATGGGAAAAAGAAGTCAAAAAATACACCGTTCCATCCGAAGACCTTGACGAAGATCATCTTCTCTCCCGATTGTCCAATGTTGCTCCCTTCCGGGTCAAAAAGATCGAAGACTTTTATACCCTCATAGGATTTGGGAAAATTGTCATCAATAAAAAATTGATCGAAAAAATCTTTACACCAAAGAAAATTTTACCGAAAAAAGAAACCTTGCTCAAAAAAATGATGACAAAAGTCGCTAAAAAGGCAAAGCAAGAGCTTCATGTCCAGGAGACCGATGGAACAGTTCTCACCTTAGCTAAATGCTGTTCTCCCATCAAAGGAGAGCCTATAATAGGATACATCACCTCGGGAAAAGGGATAACAGTCCATTCACTCCGCTGCCCATTGGTCTCTAAAGAAATACTGGATAACCAGCGGATGGTTGAGGTCTCATGGAACAAATCCATGGGAGGGGCTTTCAAAGGAAACCTTCTGATTAAATCCGTCGACACTCCTGGCGTCCTGGCCAAGCTCGCCTCGGTCATAGCCCAAACCGGAGGGAATATCACCAGGGCAGAGGTGACCACATTTGCTGACCAAAAGGCTCAAATTAAACTCGTCCTCATCATCCGAGATATAGACCATCTCGAAAACATCATGAAAAAGATTAAGGGAATAAAAGAAATATCCTCGGTGAGAAGGGTCTAACTCTTTTATATCGCTTTACTCACCTTCCCGGTTCGAAGGCACCTTGTGCAGACCCAGATATATTTTACCCCTGAAGAAGTCCGAGCTTTTACCCGCTGGAGATTCGGTCTCCACTTCTTCTTGGAAGCTTTATGGGAATGACTCAAGGTCTGACCGAAAAGAGGTCCTTTCCCGCATATCTCACAGACTTTTGCCATTGCTCTTTCTCGTTAAGACGACCATTTATAGCACATTTTCCCAAAAAATCCAAATTTGAAGATGGAATCTCCATTTCCGTTATAACGGAAATGGAGAAGCTCTCAAATATGAACATGGTCTCTTTTTTCCTGATTGTGTCTTATTTCTTTACAGCGCATCAGAAGAACATTCATATCCATCATTCACTCCAAGAGAGCTATTCTTCTCCTTCCGAATTATTATATCAAACATATGTCACATTTTAGGATCACCCTGAAATCTCAATGGTACTCCTCATCATCATAAGTAAAATCCTCTCCTTTTGGCACGAAATTTGCTTCCCTTATATGTTATCTTGACGAGATTCAGAAAAACAAGTAGTCTAAATAAGTTGCACACAGATGAATAAGCATCTTATTTTTCTCTTTCTAACCATATTCCTTTCGCTGCTGGTTTTTCATGGGTGCAGCCGTCCCTTGGTAGATGACCAACTGCATTTCGGTATCGACGCCGCTCAAAAGGACTTATGGGATGAAGCCATCTTTCGCTGGAAAAAAGTGCTTGAAACCACCCCAGCTTCAGCCGCTGCTCACAACAACCTCGCCGTAGCCTACGAAAAGAAAGGACTCTGGGAAGAGGCGAAAAAAGAGTATGAAATAGCTTTGAGATTGAGTCCTGAAAACAGCTATACCAAGTCAAATTATCAAAATTTTAAAAACCACTATGAGCGCAAAAAAGATGAAGAAATTTAAATACATCCTTTTTGCCTGTCTTGTCTTTTATCTATCTTGCTCCAGCGGTTTACAATTGAAGCTCAAAATTGAAATTCCTGAAGACCCTCAGATCGACTTGGACAAATTTAATCAAATTGTGATCACAAATTTTCTTATCCAAAAAGAAACTAAAAATATCAACCTCAACAAAGAAATTGTGGAATATTTCAAACTTGAAATCGAACAGAATTTTGAGGGAAAGGTCGTCTCAAGGAATTTCTCTATAGAAGATGAAGAAATCTATAAGAACCAAGACTTCTGGAAAGGCCTCGTCGACGCGTCTGAACAGACGCTCTTTTTTACCGGCAGGGTCAATTATTCAGAAGAAATTCGTAAGGCCATCCTGGAAAAAAGGGACGATCGGTCTGAGGATCCTTTCCCTACCACCAAAAAGTTAGCCGAGCGCAAATTCTACACCCTCAATATCGACCTCTATCTGATCGACGCTCAGACAGGAAATCCTTTGTATCAAAGAAGCTTTAAAGAAACCAAAGGCTACCAAAATCCCAACCAAACTGCATATTTTGCCTTCTTTGACCTTATCCAGCAGGTTAAAGTCAAATTCTTCCGTAACATCCTCGGTGATAAAAAAATCGAGGAACGCTATCTCATTTCTAGATAAAAGGAGCTAAAATGAAAAGCCTCATGAAATTCTTGCTCATCCTCCTCCTCTGCCTTTTCTGGACTCAATCCAGTTTCGCTCAATCTATCTACTTCCCTTACTACGGAAAGAATAAAGTCCTCTACGAGAAGTTCGACTGGAGCCATTACCTAACAGACCATTACGATATCTACTACTATGTGGAAGACCTGCAGCTTCTGAAGAATGTTGCCGACATGGCTGAAAGTGCCTACCAAAGAATTAGCGAAGGAATCAAACACGATCTTTCAGCAACGGTTCCTCTTATCTATTACAAGACCTTTACGGATTTGGAGCAGACCAACCTTTTTCAGGTTCCTGAGGGAGTGCTGGGAGTAGCCGAACCCGTTCTTTACCGCGTGATCATCCATGGAGATATGGCCCTGGATGAGATTCAGGACCTTCTCGAGCACGAACTCACCCACATTTTTGAATACGATCTCTTATGGGGGAATCCAGGTGGCGTGCTCTATTCTATCAATCAGCCCCAAGGTTGGATCATGGAGGGATTTGCCGAGTATAATACGGAGGTCTGGTCTTCTTGGTCTTCCCTAATAGTCAGGGACTCCGTCCTCAACGACCGCATCCCAGAGCTCACCGATTCTGGCTATCTCTACTCTCGCTACCCTCTACCCCGGACTCCCGATTACGACTTTGGCCATGCCATCTATGACTTTATCGAACACAAATATGGAAAAAATGGCATAAGAGAGTTCTGGCAATCCTTGAAAAACTTTCCTCTCTTAGGAAAAAACGACCCTATCCAGAGGGCCTTCGACCAGAAACCAAAAGAATTCAATTACGAATTCAAGAAATATCTTCGACAAAAATACAGTGATTTTGTTACCAGAGAAAATCCTGAGAATTACAGTATCCCTATCGGCCCAGAATTTCCCCTCAATCCTTATTATTTTGCCCTCTCTCACGCCCTCTCTCCTTCCGGAGACATCGTTGCTGCTTTATCTGCCAACATCAAAGAAAGCGATATCGACATCATCCTCATCTCTACCAAGGACGGTTCTGTCATCAAGAATATCACCAAAGGCTACACCTTGAAATATGAACACATCAAGTATGAAGTCGACCCATCCAAGGGGAGCGATATCACCTGGTCCTCCGATGGCGACAAAATTGCCTTTTTTGCCCGTGCCGGACAGAAGCATTCTCTCTTTGTCATCAGCGCCTTGACTGGAAAAACCCTGAAAAACATCAAGATTCCTCATGACCAACCCTCCTCTCCCTGTTTTTACCCCAGTGGAGACGAGTTAATCTTTACGGCATTCGATAAAGGAATCCATGACATTTTTAAAATCAACCTAAACACCGAAAAAATTCTCAACCTGACCAATGATGACTTCTATGAAAAAGCCCCTAACATTTCATCTGACGGCAAGTTTGTAGCTTATACCATCCACCTAGACACATACGACAAAATCTTTTTATCCCCTTTAAGCGATCTCCAAAAAAAGACGCAGATCACATTTGGCAGAGGCAACACAATCACTCCCCACTTCACCTCTGACTCTCAAGAAATATTTTTCTCTGCTGACACAAGGGAAGCATTTAACATCTATTCCATAAACCTTGAAACGGGAGAATTCAAGCGTTATTCGGATGTCAGGACTGGGAACTTTCTCCCCATCCCTTTTCCCGACAACCCCAAAAAAGTTGTCTTCTCTTCTTTCAATAAGGGAGCCTTTCAGATTTTCATAAGTGATTTCGAAGCTATTGTTGAAAAAAGGGTTAACTTTGAAGAAAAGACTCCAAGCGAGGATTTCAAGAAGTTTGAACCCCTCATCTCCGTGGAAATTAAGAAGGATAAGATCAAACCTTATAAAGGTATCGGAAAACTCTATCTAGCCTCTCGCCCTCCTGTTGATACCATCGTCTCTTCAGATGGCTCCATCTATGGAGGATCAGCCCTCGTCTTTACCGATCTTTTAGCTGATCACACATTTTTTCTAATGGCCTATCAAGTAAGGAGTTTCCGTTCTTACTATCTTGCTTATCTTAACCAAAAAAGACGGTTTCAATATATGGCCAGCGCCTTCCAGTACACACAGTTCTATTATCCTCCTTATGCCTATTATGACCCCTATTTTTATGGACGGCTTACCTACAGAGACGCCCTTGCTTCAAGGAAGATCTCTGGAGTGAGCCTCAGCTCATATTATCCGTTCAACAAATATTTACGCCTTGAGTCAAGCCTGGGTTTTTATCGCTACGAGGAAGACTTTTTTGATCCCTATATCAGAGAATTGCTTCTTTACTCTGGCAGCGGTTACGATATGTTTTGGAATGGAAATCTTCTCTCCGCATCTTTCTCGCTGGTAGGAGAGACTACTCGTTTCAGGTTTTATGGACCAGGCTCAGGCAGCACCTTTCGTCTATCTCTCACACAAGCCATCCCTGTCTCACGGAGCTTTTTCCAGAATACAACTGTCGAGGTTGATCTAAGAAAATATCTTTACTTGGGCTCTGATTTCCTCTTTGCCTTTCGCTTTGAGGGCTTCGCCAGCCAGGGTAAAAACCCATTTGTTTCTTATTTTGGCGGAAACAACCAGGTCCGTTCTGTCAACTATTATAACATCGTCGCCAACGAAGGATGGTTTGCCAACATCGAATTCCGTTTTCCTCTTGTCAGCTCTGCCTCTACTCTAATCGGCCAATTAGGTCCTGTCCGCGGAGTTCTTTTCTTCGACGTGACCCGCTCAAAAATCAAGGGCTATCCAGCGAAGTTTTATTCTTATAAAGGAATAAACATACAAGGAGAGTCTATCATACAAGAATTGGATGCTATCGGTTCCTATGGATACGGTTTTGAGTTTTTTCTTCTCGGGCTCCCCCTTCATCTTGAGTTTGTCAAAAGGCTTGAACTTAAAGATATTTCAAGCCCTTTTGACATCCAAAGCGTAGGAAGTTTTGAGACAAAATTCTGGATCGGGTTTGATTTTTAGGTTTTGTCCCGAAGTTGCAGGACATTTGGAGGAAATCAGGGACAGGTGAGCCCGGATTATTCGTGAATAATTCAGGTTAATTAGGGGATAAAACCGACTTTTAAAAGAATTTCACAAATTTCTTGAAATCCCTCAACAAGAGTGTTAATATAGCTCCGCCTTCTCTGCCAGGCTTAACCAAAGGAAGGTTTTCCACATCTGTGAATAAATCTGTGGAAATCTAAAGCACTCTCATGGAACCACAAGATAAACTTAATCCTTGGATTCAGATCCTTCAAACCATACGAAAAAAAATAGATAAAAACAGCTTCGAAACATGGTTTGATCCCACTGTATACATTGGACAGGAGGAAAATTCTCTCTACATAAAAGTTCCTAATTCTTACTTCAAAGACTGGCTTTCTTTCCATTATGGAAGCCTTATCAGCCAGTGTTCCAAAGATCTCTTTGGCAGATTCTTTGAGATAAAATACATCCATGAGGAAAGGCTTTCTTCCTTCATGCGCCGTTCTCCTGAGGAAAGACGGATGAGAAGTGAAGCTCTTCTCAATCCTAACCTCAACCCTAATTATACATTTGAAACATTTGTTGTAGGCTCTTGTAATCAATTTGCTCATGCTGCCTCCACTGCTGTAGCTAAAAATCCAGCTCAATCCTATAATCCTCTCTATATATATGGAGGCGCTGGTTTAGGAAAAACTCACCTGATGAATGCTATTGGCCATTTTACGCTTAAACATAACTGCAATCTTAAAATCTTTTATGTCACCACGGAAAAATTTATGAACGATCTGATCAACCATCTTCAATATGGAAAGGTCCTGGATTTCCGCCAAAAATACCGCAGTGTTGATGTTCTTCTCATGGATGACATACATTATCTATCCGGAAAAGAAAGGACTAAGGAGGAATTTTTTCATACATTCAACCACCTCTATGACAGCCAAAAGCAGATTGTTATTTCTAGTGATTGCCCTCCCAAAGAAATACCTAATCTCGAGGAAAGATTTAGTTCCCGTTTCGAGTGGGGATTAATCGCTGATTTAAAGCCCCCTGATATCGAAACCAGGATCGCTATCCTGAAAAAAAAGTCCGAGTTAGAAGGCATTGTCCTTCCTGAACCCATTGCTCTTTACATCGCTGATAAAATACAGTCCAATATCCGCGAATTAGAAGGATACCTGCGCCGGGTTATTGCTTATTCTTCATTAAAGGGGAAACCGATCGATCTTGACCTTGCCAAGGAATCGCTAAAAGACCTTCTGGATTTAACAGAAAAGTATATCTCTGTGGATAGAATCCAAAAGATTGTCTGTCATCACTTCAAGATTAAGATTTCCCAGATAAAAACTAAAAATAACTCTCCTAAAATATCCTTTCCCCGTCAGGTGGCCATGTATATTGCAAAAGAACTAACAGATACTTCCCTTCCAGAAATCGGTCGAAAATTCGGTGGAAAACATCATACAACTGTCTTGCATAGCATCAGAAAAATTGAAAAAATGCGGAATGAAAACCCAGAATTCAACAAAGAGATAAACAGTCTGATTAGCTCTATCTATTGATAAATAAGGAAGTTATAAATTTTTTCAACTTTCTCTTCTTTTCTTATTATTTTTTATTATCTTTTTATATATATTGTATTAGAATAATATTAATTCCTAGAAGGAAGGTGAAATATGAACTTTTTTGTCAATAGAAAAGATGTTATTGGCGATCTACAAATACTTCATGGCATTGTGGAAAAGAGAAATACAATGCCTATACTTGCCAATATCTTGGTTGAAGCCGCTGATGAACAGGTCAATCTTACTGGAACAGATCTAGAGGTGGGGCTCAAAACATACTTTCCTGCCAGTATTAAAGAACCAGGTTCAGTTACGGTATCAGGTAAGAAGCTTTTCGAAATCGTAAAGTCCTTACCAGAAGATCAAACCATCGAATTCAAAGAATCTGGCGATCTACTTATGGAAATTGTCGCAGGAGAGAGCCAGTTCAAAGTGCTTTGCTTGTCTAAAGAGGATTTTCCCCAAGTACCAGAAGCCAGATTCGAGAAGAAAATTTTACTTCCTCTAGATACTATCCATGAGATGATTGATAGAGTTTACTATGCTATCGCCCATGAGCAGAGATATTATCTTAACGGAGCTCTTTTAATACTCAAGAAGAACACAATGGAATTAGTGAGTACTGATGGGCACAGGTTAGCTTATACATTAAAAGAAATAAAAAAAATGAATATTGAGGAAGAGATAAGAGGGATAATTTCCAAAAAGACGCTAAGCGAACTGAGAAAGTTTGAAGATAAAGAGGTTGAATTTGATCTAGATGAGAATAACCTCTTTTTCAAAGTAAAAAACAAGACATTGATTTCTCGCATAATCGAAGGAAAATTTCCCAATTTTGAAGCTGTTATCCCTAAAGAAAATCCCTATATAGTGTCTTTTTCCAGAGAGGAAATAACAGATGCTATAAGGCGGGTGGCCTTGCTCTCAGCTGAGAGATCCAAAGGAATAAAATTTTATATTCAAAAAAACAATATAAGGCTTTTTTCATCAAATCCGGAAATTGGAGAAGCTAGAGATAAGGTAGATGTAGATTATGATGGAGAGGATATGGAGATAGGATTCAACTCGCAGTACATCCTAGATTTTTTAACAGCTGTTAAAAGCGAAAAAGTTCGCTTTGAATTAAGGGATGAAAACAGTGCGGTACTCATGAGACCAGAAACAGAAGATGAATTCACATATTCATACGTCTTGATGCCGATGAAGATTTAGTTAAATCAACCGGAAGGATTTTTACTCCAAAATATTAAGTCTTCTCTTAAATGGATGTCTTTTCGGGCTATTCCCCGCGATTTTAGGGTTTAAGAAGCTTTATCTATAAAAATGCCTTTGGTAATTCCTCCTCCAGCCACCTTGATCATGTCAAATTTTGTTCGCAAATTCGCCACCGTAAACTCCTCAAAACGCCTGTACCTCTACTAAATCCTCTTGTCCCTCAAGAGCAATGATCAGATTCTCCTGTTTGATATAACTTCGTTCATTTATCCAGTCCTCAGAATATTCAATCAGATAGCTGGTGATGAGACGAACATAGGATTCCTGATTGGGAAAAACACCTATAACTCGGCTCCGTCTTCGAATCTCCCGGATGATTCTCTCCACAACATTGGTTGATGAGATCCTCCGCTTGTCTATCTCAGGAAACTCATAAAACTGAAGCGAATCTTCTAGACCATTCTCTAGGCATTGGATAGCCTCTGGGAATCGCTTCTCGTAGTCTTTGATAAGGAGAGAAGCCATGGAAAGGGCAGCCTGTTTATCCGGCTGAAGCCATATCTGTTTCAGCCTCTCTGCAAAGCGTTTCTTCTCCTTATGAGGAATCCGGGCCAGGATATTCCGCATAAAGTGGACCTTACAACGCTCGAAGCTCGAGCCTATCCATTCGGTCTTCAACGCCTTCTGGATGCCCAGATGTGCATCAGAAACGCAAAGACAGATTCTCCCTACGCCTCTATGCTTCAGCTTACGGAAAAACTCACGCCAGGTCTCCTCCGATTCCTCATACATAGGCTCTATGGCCAGGATATCCCTTTTCCCTTCACGATTTATCCCATAGGCAATCATTAAAGCCATGGAAATGACTCGGCCATCGTCTCTGACTTTCTCATACAGAGCATCAATCCATAAAAAGGGATATTCGGACTCTAAGGGTCTGGTGCGAAAATAATCCACCTGTTCCGACAACCCTTTGTTTATCTCTGAGACCTGGGAGGCGGATATCGACTCTATACCTAAAGATCTGGCCAGTCGCTCTATCTTCCGGGTCGATACCCCATTGATAAAGGCCTCCTGGATCAGCGCGATCAGCGCTTGTTCAGATCGTCTCCTTTCCGTGATAAAGAAGGGTATGTATCCACCTTTACGCAGCTTAGGGATAAAAAGATACACTGTGCCTAACCGAGTATCCATACGCCTGACCCTGGTCCCTGAAAAATAGGTTTTCCGCTCTTGACTGTGCTCTCCCTTCTGCGCTCCCACTTTGGCTTCAGCTTCTACCTGCATCATCTGTTGGGCTGTCCATTCCAGCATGGCCAATATCGGATCCTCCTGACCAATGAACTCCACTAGTATTTTCTTGAAGATTCCCGTATGATTTTTAATAGTAGCCATCGTTTAAAAACTCTCCTTTCGATTGTATTTGTGTTTCGAAAAGAGTTTACGATGGCTACCTCCTAAAAATCAAAATTGCGAACTCGATTGTACACTAGCTTCATTTGTGATGTTGTATTATTATCTCATCATATTTCATTTGTATCAATCAAGTAGCAATTCATA
>Ga0315545_1003748_pt1 | contig 12865 bp, 12 predicted proteins | sample SalMarSW160210MG_FD_203096 | JGI IMG/M metagenome (GOLD analysis project Ga0315545, IMG submission 203096) | Salt marsh sediment microbial communities from the Plum Island Ecosystem LTER, Massachusetts, United States - Salt Marsh Sediment SW1602-10 ... | reverse complement strand
GATCATAACTCTTCTCTACTTCCTTAGGAAAACAACAAGCTGGTAATTCCTTTCGCGAAAGATGATATTTTAAACATAAAGCGCAATTTGTCTTTCGTGGGCAACTAGGATAAGTACAGGGACAATCTAAATTCTTGCCTTGATCCATAAAGACTATCTAAATAAAATAATCGGCCAGGCCCAAAAGACGTGCAATAAAATGCTTGAAATAAGGTTTTTTGTTCTGCCAAAAACAAAGGCTGACCCAAAAGCAAAGATAAAAACAAAAAGGAAATAGGCCAACATTACCCCTGGTGTATAACCTAAGACAAAAATGCCAATGGGCAGATGGATAACGACAAAAAGAATTGAAGAAATAAGATTGGCCAACCATTCTTTATTCCAAATCTGCCAGAGTCTATTAAAGATATAACCACGGAAGACTAACTCTTCAGAAAAAGCCGTTACCAAGGATAAAAATAAAAGGCCGAGAAAAACAAGGGGCGAATAATCTAGGGAAATTAATTCCAAGCCTTTATATTTAAAAATATTGGTCATCAAGCCTTCAAAGGCAAAAACCAAACCTAAACCAACTCCCCAATAAATAGAAGGAAAAATATTTATTTTAACCAAACCTAGAGAAGAAAAAGTCTTCTTCTCTATCTTCCTAATTAACCAAAAGAGAGGTAAAAGCCAAACAAGAGGCTTAAGAATTAATTCCTCCACCCATAAAGGTAAAAGTTGAGGTAGATAACGATAGAAAGACCAAACGATAAAAATAAAGGAAAAAAGAGCAAAAACATGCTTTAGAGAAAGAGTTTCTTTCTTGAAGATCCTACCCAAAAAAACCATTAACTAGTATAATAGAATAACCAGCACCTAATTGCAACCTATGAAAAAGAAAAAAAGCTTAAAGATAAAAAATTTGAAGAAGAAGCTAAAGAAATTCATCATAAGGCACAAAATCTTAACTGGGGTTTCTCTTCTAGTATTTTTTCTATTTGTCTATATCTTCTATGATCTGCCTTCGCCTACCCGTCTTGGTTCTTCTGTTTTTCCCGCTTCCACCTTAATCTATGACCAGCACGGAGAATTACTCTATGAAATATATGCTGAAAAAAATCGCACCCCTATTGATCTGGAAGAAATCCCTGACTATGTCAAATGGGCAACCATTGCCTCAGAAGACAGAAATTTCTACCAACATCACGGGTTCGATTTCGGTGGAATTTTGCGAGCCTCTTACAACATCATCTTCAAAAAAACTCTTCAAGGAGGTTCAACTATTACCCAACAGTTAGTCAAAAATGCCTTATTGACTCCTGAAAGAACTCTCAGAAGAAAAACTAGAGAATTTATTCTCACTTATTTGGCCGAAGTCATCTACTCTAAAGAACGCATCTTAGAAATGTATTTCAATCAAATTCCTTATGGAGGCACTGCCTGGGGAATTGAAACCGCCTCACAAACCTACTTCAATAAAAGCGTCCAGGAATTAACCTTAGCTGAAGCTACTCTCTTAGCCGGTTTACCCGCTTCCCCAACTCGCTTCTCTCCTTTTGGAGCTCACCCTCAATTAGCCAAAGAAAGACAGGAAAGAGTTTTAAAAAGAATGGTCGAAGATGGTTATATCTCTGAAGAAGAAGCTCAAAAGGCCAAGGAAGAAGAATTGGGATTCGCCCAAGCAAGTGTGGGTATTAAAGCACCCCACTTTGTTCTCTATGTCAAAGAACTCCTAGTAGAAAAGTATGGGGAGCGAATGGTCGAAGAGGGAGGCCTTAAAGTCACCACCACCCTAGATTTAGATCTCCAAAATTTTGCCCAACAAACAGTGGCCTCAGAAGTCGCCAAAATAGAAAGACTTAGAATTAGTAACGGCGCCGCCTTAGTCACCAATCCGCAAACAGGCGAAATTTTAGCCATGATTGGTTCTAAAGATTATTTCGATGAAGAAATTGATGGTAATGTCAACATTACCTTAATGTCTCGTCAGCCCGGCTCATCAATAAAACCTCTTAACTATGGTCTCGCTCTAGAGAGAAAATTGATCACCTTAGCCACCCCCATTAATGATATTCCTACCTGCTTTTCAGTTACGGGGCAAAAACTTTACTGTCCGGTTAATTATGATGGGGTATTTCATGGACCTACCCAGGTAAGATTTGCCCTAGGTAATTCCTATAACATCCCGGCCGTCAAAGTCCTAACCGTCAACGGTGTTGAAGAATTTATGCAGAAAGCCAAAGAAATGGGTATCACTGGTTGGGATGATCCCAAAAATTATGGTCTGTCTTTAACTCTGGGTGGCGGCGAGGTAAGAATGATTGACATGGCCACGGCTTTTTCTTCTTTTGCTAATCTAGGCATTCGACAAGATATCTGGGCCATTAAAAAAGTTGAGGGTCCGCAAGGAAAAATTCTTTACGAGAAAAAAGAAACTGAAGGGCCGAGAGTTTTATCTATGGAAGCGGCCTATCTTGTTTCTCATATACTCTTAGATAATAATGCTCGTTCAGCCGCTTTTGGCCCTTCTTCCTACCTTAATGTCAAAGGGCATCCTGAAGTCTCTGTTAAAACAGGGACAACCAATGATCGCCGTGACAACTGGACCATCGGTTATAATAATGAGCGGCTCGTGACCACCTGGGTTGGTAATAACGACAATACGCCGATGAGTTATGTGGCTTCAGGAATCACCGGCGCCTCACCTATTTGGAATAAAATCATGACCTATGCCCTAAAAGATAAAGAAGAATTTTGGCCTCTAAAACCTGAGGGTATTGTTGGTCTTTCGGTCTGTAATATTTCCGGAAAATTGCCTAATCCGGAAAGTCCTTGTGAAACCAGATTCGAATATTTCATTAAAGGCACCTTACCTACAGAAACAGAAAATCCTAAGACGTCCGTTGAAATAGACAAGACTACTGGCCAGATGGCAACTGATAAAACTCCTCCCGAAAACAAAGAATTACAAGAGCATCTTATTCTTTATGACCTTTTACAAACACCTTTTTGTCTTGATTGCGCCTTCCCTACCGAATCCCTCATCGTTAATATGGGTAGTTTGCCTTTTTTTGAACCAATTACTTCTTCAAATCAAACCTCAGAGGGAATATAATAGGAAAGGATGACAGGTAAAAGGACAGGAACCCTTAAACTTCTTCAATATCTGTCCTCAACTTTAGAAAGAATTGGTAAGCCTTTTTACTGGTTCTTCTTGGGTTTAATTGTCAGTCTTGGCTACCTTTTTCTCCTTCCCAAAAAGATCTTTTCTTTAATAAAGAAAGTATTAAAGAAAAGAAAGAGAATTAAATTTAAGCTCCCTAAAATAAAAATAAGGATAAGAATTAAAAGAAAAAGGGTTATCCGGAAAAAAGCGGCCGTTCTTTTCCCCAAATGGCCCTATAAAATTAAAAGAGCCTTCTTAAAATTCCTCTCTTCCTTTAAAAGCAAAAAGAGGATTACTCTTCTTAGTATCCTTTTTCTCCTCATTCTTGGTTTTTTAACTTATTTCTTCATCTTCAAAGACCTCCCCAATCCCAATAAGTTAATCACCAGAGATCAAATCGTTTCGACAAAAATCTATGATCGTCATGGCAACCTTCTTTATAAAATCTATCGCACCCAAAACCGCAGTCTTGTTGATCTCAAAGAAGTCCCTCTTCCTTTAATCCAAGCAACGATTGCCATCGAAGATGCCGAATTTTACCAACATCATGGTTTTTCCCCTAAAGGCATTTTCAGAGCTCTTTTAAGAAATCTTAAAGGTAAAAAGCTTTATGGCGGTTCAACCATCACCCAGCAATTAGTCAAAAATGCTTTATTGAGTCCTGAAAGAACTTTCAGAAGAAAAATTAGAGAATTTATCTTGGCCATCCTCGTCGAAATTAAGTTCTCCAAAGATGAAATTCTACAGATGTATTTAAATGAAGTTGGTTATGGTGGAGCTACCTATGGAGTGGAAGAAGCCTCACAAACCTACTTCAATAAAAGTGTCCAGGAATTGACTTTAGCTGAAGCAGCTCTTTTGGCTGGTTTGCCAGCCTCACCGACTACCTTCTCTCCTTTTGGCGCTTTTCCCAAATTAGCTAAGGAAAGGCAGGAAGTTGTTTTACAAAGAATGCGCCAAGAAGGCTTTATCACCCCTGAGCAAGAAGAAGAGGCAGACAAAGCAGAGATCAAATTTGCCCCCCAAAAAACTGACATCAAGGCTCCTCATTTTGTGATGTATGTTAAAGAATTTTTGGCCCAAAAATATGGGGAAAGAATGCTTGAAGAAGGCGGTCTGGAAGTCAGCACCACTCTTGACTTAGAAATTCACCAAAAGGCACAGGAAATTGTTACTCAAGAAATCAACCAATTAAGAAACCTTCGTATTAGCAATGGAGCTTCCCTAGTAACCAATCCCCAAACAGGCGAAATTTTGGCCATGGTCGGCTCCAAAGATTATTTCGATTTAGAAAATGATGGTAATGTTAATGTCACCCTAAGCTTAAGACAACCAGGTTCAGCCATTAAACCGGTCAACTATGCCGTCGCCTTACAAAACGGCTTTACACCAGCAACGATTATCCCTGATACACCGATTACCTATTTTCTGCCGGGAACCGAACCTTACAGTCCCAAAAACTACGACAATCGCTTCCATGGTAATGTCACTCTTCGCACTGCTCTCGCCTCTTCTTACAATGTCCCGGCCGTCAAAGTTCTCTCGGCTTTTGGGGTAGAACAAATGGTGGAAATGGGACGAACTATGGGCATCACTAACTGGGAAGACCCTAGTAATTATGGCTTATCTTTAACCTTGGGCGGCGGCGAGGTGAGAATGATTGACATGGCTGTTGTCTATGGAAGTCTGGCCAACTTAGGCCTCAAAGTAAATCTTAATCCCATCTTAGAGATTAAAAATTATAAGGGGGAAGTTATTGAAAGCCAAAAAGAAGATCCAAAAAAACAGAAGGTTTTACTCGCCAATATTGCTTACCTTTTAACCGACATCCTCTCTGACAATCAAGCTCGAACACCTGCCTTTGGCCCTTCTTCTCTATTAAGAATTAAAGATCATCCTCATGTGGCCGTTAAAACAGGCACCACCCAAAACTTGAGAGATAACTGGACGATTGGCTATACTCCTGATTTCTTAGTCGCCACTTGGGTTGGTAATAATGACAACACGCCGATGAGTTATGTGGCTTCAGGAATCACCGGCGCCTCACCTATCTGGAATAAAACTATGACCTATCTCCTCAAAGAGACTCCTGATAAAGAATTTACTTTCCCTGAAGATCTGCAAAGAATCCAAATCTGCTCTTTAACCAACACTCTTCCCTGTGAAGGTTGTCCTACTAAATGGGAATTGTTTCTACCAGGCACCGAACCTAAAGTTCATTGTGATCCAGAAAAAATCAAAGAAATTATTGAGAATTCTCAAAAACCCACACCCTCTTTGTAATTTCCGGCATTACCTCATCAGCCTCTTTTTCTCTGGCATTCTGAGACATGATAATCAAGATAAAAGGATGAGGACTGAAAACAAGACCGGCGTCTGAAAAAGTTCCTAAATCCTGACCGATTTTATGAGAAACTCTTATTTCATCCGGAATTCCTTTGGGAATCCAATCTTCAAAGGCTGTATCGATCAAAAAGGATAAAATTTCATCACGATTTTTATCTTTTAAAATCTTTCCCTGATAAAGTTTTTGAAAAAGAAGACCTATCTCTTCTGGTGTTGTCTCAAAATCCTTTAAAGAGGTATTCTTCATTCCTAAATCAGTGATTGTTTTTTCAATTTCTTCATCAGTCAAAACTCCTCTTATAACAGCGAAGGCCGTATTGTCAGAATACTGCCCCATGAATTCAGCTAGCTCTCTATAAGTATAAGAAGAACCAGCCTCCTTATTCTGTAAAATACCCGCCCCTGTTTTTTTATCTTTTTCTTTTAAAATATATTTTGTGGCTAAATCAATCTCCCCTGCTTCTGCTTTTTGATAGAGGGTAATTAAAACTGGTAATTTCATTAAAGAGGCGGCCGGAAAAATTTCTTTTTGATGAAAACCATATTCTTTTTTGCTTTCTAGACGAAAAACATAAAGTCCATAATTCCCCCGAAGATTCTTGGTAAGATTTTCAACTTCTGATAGAACTGGGCTAGGGTCAAACTTCTCTTCTTGAGAAAGATTGCTGATAATTAAAGGGGAAGTTAATTTTTGCCAAAATAAAGGAAATTCGGCCTGTAAATAAAAAGCAGCAATAATCCCTAATGTTAAAAAGAAAGCAATAACTATTGACCAACGTCCACCTTTAGGAGGTGGTCTTTTTTTTCTTTTTTTCTTTAACTTATCTCCTTCTGGTAAAAAGGACTCTTGTTTAATTTCTTTTTCTTTATCCATTCTAAGATTCATCATTATTCCCCTGATTTTTAGAGTAAATTAATTATACAAATGACATATATTTTACGATTGAGGCAGACTTTATTATATCCCTAAATTAAGAAGTACTTAACCCTTTTTTTGCTTTTTTAAGTCCCTTATTTTCCCTCTTTATTCAACCAAAAGTCAAGCTCTTTGGTCTTGATCAAACCCTCTTTGGCCCCTATCTTAGTGACCACCGAAGCCCCATTGGCAATCCCTAAATTCAAAGCTTTATCCAGAGAAAAACCTAAAGCCAAACCGCCAACAAAACCAGAGACAAAAGCATCACCAGCCCCCGTCTGATCAACCATCTTAACTTTTAGAGCTTTCTTTTTTATCTCCTTTTTATCTTTTTGATGCAAGGCAACGCCTTTTGTTCCTTTAGTAATAATAGCTTTTACCTTTGGTAAAAGAGCAACTAGCTTTTTTTCTGCTTTTTCTTGAGTAAGGAGTATTGCTTCCTTTTCATTGACAATAAAAAAGTCTACTTCCTGAGCAATCTGAAGAAGTTCTTCTCTTTGTTTTATTTCCCGCTGACCAGGATTAAGAACAACCTTAATATTCCTCTCTTTAGCAAAGGCAACAAGATCTCTCAAAAGATTTAAGTTACCTTCTAGTGAAGAAATACAAAAATAAAAACTATTCAAATTTTTGAAATCAATAACTGACTTTTCTAAACTTGTTCCTCCCCGATAAACCAAAATTGTTCTGTTCCCATCAGGACCAATTAAAATGGTCGAATAGTCTGTTTTTTCTCCCTCAATTTGAACTAAAAACTCATCAGAAACCTTTTCCTTTTTAAGCTCTTGACGGATGATTCGACCAGCGAAATCCCAACCACAACGAGCAACAACGGCCACCTTTAAACCCAAGCGTGACAAACCAACAGCGGTATTAGTCCCTCCTCCTCCGGAAGAAATAGTCAACTCCTCTACTCCAGCCTTAAGACCATAAGGAAGCATTAAAGCTTTTTTAGAAAAAAAATCTTTCGAGTCGACAATTCTTATCTCCGAAGACTTTAAAGAAACATCTAAAATCGCTGAGCCGAAGCTAATAACATCATATTTCATCTTCTTTAATTACCTTTGTTGATTCTTCTGGGCTTTCTCTTGAAGAACCCCTAAATAATTGAATTTTCTCCTCAACTATCTTCTGGACGGCGGCAATAACCGGCGGCATAAGTTTATAAACAGCTACCTCATCTGAACCCCGCAAAACATTCTCTAATGTTTCCTTGTAAGCTAATCTTAACTCTGTATTGACATTAATCTTAACCACTCTGTCTACTTGGATCGCTTTTTGAATATCGTCCTCTGATAAACCTGAGCCACCATGAAGCGACAAAAAGCAGGGTAATTTTTGAGCGAGAATTTTCAAACGATCCAAATCTAACTTTGGCGTGTCCCGATAAACCCCATGAAGATTACCAACAAAAACAGCCAAAAGATCACAACCTGTCTGCGAAACAAAATCAAAGGCCTTATCCGGGTCAGTGTAATTGGCCCTTGCCTGTACTGACTCTGAAGCCTCATCATTCTGTTGAGACTCACCTAGAATCTTATCAATCTCTGCCTCTACTAGAATACCTTTTTCATGAGCCTGCTGAACCAAGGCTTTGGTAATTTTAATATTCTCTTCAAGCGGCAAAACCGAACCGTCAAACTGAATTAGATCATAACCTAACTCTATAGCTCTCTGACACTCCTCTAAGCCTGGCCCATGATCTAAATTAGTAAACAAGGGCAGATTGTTTTCTTCTTTGGCGTTTTTAATAACATCTAAAAAATTCTTCTGCCCAAAATGTTCGGCTTCTCCACTTGAAGTCTCGATAATCAAGGGTGAATTCTGGCTTTCAGCCGCCTGAATAATGGCCTTGGCGATCTCTAAATTACCGGCATTAAAAGCCCCCAGGGCAAAACCCTCATCCTTAGCTTTCTGTAAAATCTCATGGGCAGTCATTAATAATTTTGACCGCTTGGGAAGTCCCAATACGATCAACTCCTTTTTCAATAAAGCTAATTGCCTCTTGATAGGTATCTACTCCTCCGGCAACCTTAATCTTAATTTTATCTTTCACCGCTTCCCTGATCAAATCGACATCCTCTAAACTTGCTCCTCTTGGTCCCATGCCAGAACAAGTCTTGACAAAATCGGCCCCTGATTTCAAAACTAACAAAGAAGCTTTTTTAATTTCTTTCTCCGTTAAAAAGCCTGTCTCAATGATAAATTTAACCAAAGCCTTTGGTTTTCTCGTTCTTACCATCTCGACAATAGCTTCCATTTCTTTTAGACAATCATCCTCTCTGCCGCTCTTAAAGAAACCAACGTTCATGGAAACATCTAATTCATCAACGCCTCTATTCAGGGCTTCCATGACTGAAAGGAGTTTGATATCTTTGCTTTCCTGACCCAAAGGGAAAGCGATGACCGTCCCCAGTCTGGCCTGGCCACCTAAATATTCCTTAGCTTCTTTTAAATAGCAGGGATTAACAAAGGCAGAGTGAAAACCATATTTCCTCACCAAAGAACAGAGTTCTTTAATCTCTTTTAAAGTGGCATCCTGATGATGATTGGCAAAATCCAGATATTTAGCTAATGTTCGTTTATCCATATCGCCTCCTCAAGTAAACGACAAGAATAAGCCCATTCATTATCATACCAGGCAACAAGCCGTATCATATCACCATCAATAACCTCCAATAGAGAAAGATCAACAATCGCCGAAGCAGAGTTACCAATAATATCTGAAGAAACTAATGGTTTTTCCGTAACCTCAATGATCTTCCGATATTTTCCTAAGGCCGCTTTCTTAAAAGCTTTCTTCACTTCTTCTTCAGAAGTTCGTTTTGTTGTCAAAAAAGTAAAATCAGTAATTGAGCCACAAAGAACAGGGACTCTAAAAGCTAAACCACTAAAAAGTCCCTTTAGGGAAGGAATGACCTCTGTCGTCGCTATCGTTGCTCCCGTCGTTGTGGGAATAATATTTGCTCCGGCGGCCCTGGCTCGCCTCAAATCTTCATGAGAATTATCAACTACATTTTGATTGGCCGTATAAGCATGAATGGTATTGATCATTCCTTTCTGAATGCCAAATTCATCCTTGATAATCTTCGTCACCGGGACGACGCAATTGGTGGTACAAGAAGCATTATTAATAATCAATTCCCCTTTGTAATCCTCGTGGTTTACGCCCATAATAAAAGTCTTGATGCCTTCGGCTGGAGCCGAAACAATAATCTTTTTAGCCCCGCCTTTAAAATGAGCCGAGGCTGATTTGCGATCTCTAAAAACTCCTGTTGCTTCTAAGACTAAATCAACACCATATTTTTGCCAAGGAATTAAATTAGGATCACGCTGTCCTAAAAGAGGAATCTTTTGATTATTAACCACCAAAACGTCAATCTCATCTCCCTTTCCTTTTTCTACTTTCACCTGACCTTTAAATTTCCCATAGACACTATCAAATTCGAAAAGATGAGCCCAACCCTCAATCCCCATCGAACCTGAAGTATTGATGGCGACAACTTTAATTTCACTTAAATATTTGGTAATAGCCGCTCTTAGAGTAATTCTTCCTATGCGACCAAAACCATTGATACCAATCTTAATCATTTTCTTTTTTTAATGCCTCAATAGCCGGTAAGGTGCCTTCAGCTAAAAACTCCAACATGGCCCCTCCGCCAGAAGAAATAAAATTAACTTTTTTCTCTAAACCAAACTTACTTAAGGCCGCTTCTGTATCTCCACCGCCGATAGCCGTAAAAGCTTCTGTCTTAACAATTAGCTCTGCCAATTTCTTAGTCCCCTGAGTAAATTGTTCTTCTTCAAAAGCTCCTATTGGCCCAACCCAAATAATAGTTCTGCTTTTTTTAATAATCTTCCCAAATTCTTCTACTGATTCCAGTCTAATATCTTTATTTTCCGGATTCAACTCCGCTTTAAGAACGTTCTCTGGTAAATCATCGTCTGCCAAAGAGGCTAGTTTACCACCAATTAAAAGATAATCGGCCCAGCGAGCTAAACTTTCAACCTTAGCCAACTTGCCTTTTTTAATCCCACCTAAGATAATCGTCAAAGGACGTTTAGCTTCCTTTCTTAACCAAGATAAAGTCTTTATTTCCTTAAGAAAATCAAAACCAAAGGCTGTCGGTAAAAAACGAGGTAAACCAACCACCGAAGCATGAGCACGATGAGCACAAGCAAAGGCATCATTAACAAAAAAATCAGCTTCTTGAGCAAGATTTAGGGCAAATTCAGAGTCATTATCTTTCTCTCCCTTAAAAAAGCGAAGATTTTCCAAGAGAATAATACTTTCATTTTGCTCCGAAAGTCTTTTAATCTCCGTCACCAGAGGAATTTCTTGTTCTAAAAGTTCACCTAAATATTCAGCCACCGGCTTGAGGCTTAAAGAGGGAACGATTTCTCCTTTGGGCCGATCTAAATGAGAAATGATAATCACCTCAGCATTATTTTTCAAAAGATACTCAATCGTCGGCAAAGATTCATCAATCCGAGTCGTATCAGTTATTTTATTGCCTTTTTTCTTTAAAGGAACATCATAATTGGTTCTTAAAAGAACTCTTTTTGAAGATACTTTTAATTCATTAATTCGGGGCAGTTTCATTTTTTCTTTTTTGTTTCCTTTATTTTTTCAATAACCTTATCTAATAAATCCACCGGGTCAGAGGAAAAAACAACCTTTCCGTAGCCTTTTTGAGCCGTCTCTAAAATGTTCTTTATATGGTCAGCAATTCCTCCTGATTTTTCTAAAACTCCAATCACTTTATCCTCTTCAAAAGCCGAAGTAAATTCATTAAGGGTCCCAATACGACCATCAATAATAATCGTTGCATCAGAACTCCGCACCATCAACACATTTCTGCCAGTATAACCTGATTCTGTATAGATAATATGATCGAAAATCTTCGGGTCTAGGGGAAGACGAAATTTTCTCTGATGTTCAACTTCACTTCCAGCTGGAGAAAAGCCAATATTATCACCACCGGCCTCTTTATTGGCCTTGGCCGCCTCAAAAGGAACACCAGTCGTTGCCCCGGTAATTAAGATGTGTTTCCTTTTGGCAATTTCTTGAGCTATTTTTCTAGTTAGAGGAAAAGCTTTTTGCGCATTTTCCCCTTTCGAACCGCCAGAAATACAAATTTTATATCTTATCTTACTTCTCATTTTTAAAAGCCTTGACTAAATCTATTAATTGATCTTTAAAATCATCTGCTAAGACTAGATCTGAAGAAACTAAAACTCCCTTCGACCCCAACTCTAAAGCTTTCTTGACATCCTCTCTGTTTCTGATACCGGCTCCGACTAAAACGGGGATTTCTTTAATGACCTTGGTAAGCTCGCTTATAATTTGCGGTTTAGCTTGAGAAACAGATGTTTCACTACCAATTAATTCTGGTGCTTCGTAAGCCAAAAAGTCGGGCTTAAATTGACTAATCTCTTGGGCTTCATCTAGAGACTCACAACAAGCTAAGACTTTGAAATCACTCTTGAGATTCCTAATTTTTTGAATGGTTGAACCAATAACCTCAATAGGAATTTTATTCTCCGAATGATTTAACAAGGTTCCCTTAGCGCCCGCTTCGATAACCGCCTGGGGTAAAACCTCACCCGTATTAGGTCCAAAATCAATATCATCAACATGTTGGGCAAAAACGTTAAAATCTTTAAGAAGTCTCAAATCTACAGCCTGAACAACAGGAATTATTTTTATTCCTCTTTCTTTTTCAACTTTTTGGCATTCCTTAGCCAAAATTAAGGCCGAATCCCCACTCCCCTTCTGGTAGGTTTTAAAGTTAACAAAAATCATTTTTAGTTTTCCATCTTGATATATAAACTAAAAGCGGCCAAGACAGCAGCAATCAAAAGCCATTGTGTCGAAGCCAACCAGATATCTGAAAAGAGAAACCCCCAAGCCGCCGCAAAAACAGACAAAAGGGACAAACTCATTAGAAACTGGGCAAACTTCTGCCATTTTTCCTTTTTGGCTTTCACCAGAATCACCACCTTTCTTTCTCTATATTAACAATATCTTGAAACTCAAACAAGCAGACTAAGCCTTTTTATTCTCATAATCCTTAATCGCCTTCTCCAAAGCCTGTGAAGCTAAGAGAGAACAATGAAGTTTAGCTGGCGGTAATCCGCCTAGATTTTTAATAATTTCTTTCTGAGTAATTCTCTTTACCTCCTTTAAACCTTTACCTTTAATCATCGTCGTCAGAATACTGGAACTGGCAATGGCTGCCCCACAACCTAAGGTTTGAAATTTAGCCTCCTTAATAAACTCCTCTTTGCCTTTCTTATCAATCTTAATAAACAAACGTAAAACATCGCCACAGACAGGACTTCCTGACGTTCCTGTTCCATCGGCATCTTTCATCTCGCCCATGTTACGAGGGTGACGAAAATGTTCCATGACTTTTTTAGAATAAAGATTGCCAAAATCTGACATTTAAAAT
>Ga0315545_1003745_pt1 | contig 12869 bp, 13 predicted proteins | sample SalMarSW160210MG_FD_203096 | JGI IMG/M metagenome (GOLD analysis project Ga0315545, IMG submission 203096) | Salt marsh sediment microbial communities from the Plum Island Ecosystem LTER, Massachusetts, United States - Salt Marsh Sediment SW1602-10 ... | reverse complement strand
GTCTATTAGTATGATTCATAGCCTTCGTGCGGAACGACCAATTAGACCATATCTATTAATCTGATTCATAGTCTTTTGTGCAGAACTACCAAGCTGACCGGCCGCAATGAAGCACGGCGGAATCGCCGTCCAACACAGTGCCTTGTTCGCTGTTATTTTGACTTCTCTTTAATCTGTATGTTTTCTCCCTCATTAAGCGTGTGAATTCAAGTTAGGCAACTAGTGCCCCTTTCTCAGGCTCTTTTTCTCTCCCATCGACATAGACTACCCCCTCACAGACCGGTTTCACAAGTTCCGAAGCCTTCAAGCGCTTGAAGCTCCTCTCGGCTATCATCAGCATCTTCCATAAGACGGCCGTTGCGTTTTCGACCTTCTTGAAGCGTTTGGCTGCATTCGTCCGTAGACGGATACTTGCGAACGCTGGTTCAGCAGGGCTGTTAGTCCCAATGTGCCTCCAGTGCTGATCCGGGGTGAGTCGCGCAAGCTCTATCTGAGGAGCGTAGAAGCGCCTATAGGAACAGCCGCTTCAGAGCTTCCTTGTCCTGCTGGAGCTCATCCGGCAGGCCGGAGAAGGACACTTTGCCGAGCTTGAGCGAATAGACGCGATGGCAGACCTTCAGAATCTCGCGCACCTTCTGTTCCACGATGAGGATGGCCACACTTGTTTCGCGATTGATCTGGCCTATCGTCTCGAAGACGTCGTCGAGCAGATTCGGCGCCAAGCCAAGAGACGGCTCATCGAGCATAAGCAGCTTCGGCTTCGGAACCAATACCCCGGCTCATCCAGCGATCACTTCTCTTGTGATTGACCCGTGCGGCAATTCAAGAGGCGAGGGCGAAAGGTGAAGCTCAATCGCCTCGCGGATGCTCTGAAGCGACTCTTCTTGCCTTTCTCCGGCCGATGTGCAGCCGGGGAGCTCCGGGCGCCAGACGGCGCAATCGCCGGTTCCCGGGTCCTGCTCAAGCACCGCGCGCCATCTCATCTCTAGTACACCTTCCATATTCTGCTAGTTCATGCGGACAGCCATTCTGCTCTCCTAAATAGGCCAAGCACGTCCACGCTGAGCAACATCTGTTCGCCTACCGACCAATCAGATTCGTGAGGATTTGTGGGTTTTTATCGCACTCCGTCGAGCTTATGGGCCGGGATGAGTAATAGAGTATTCAGAGAACTACTGACTTCAGTACAAGAAAAGGGGTTGACAAGAAAGAGGTACCAGCTAAGATGATTCTCTGTAGTTTATGAGGGTGACCTGCTGGGAACGGTGGATGACGTAAATGAAGTCATCACGCCTAAACTGCCTCAAAGTTGCGATTTATGCCGCTTCACGCTAAGCAACTACCAGCTTTCTACAATTGATCCAGTAAAGAGGCGAGGATTGTCCGTGATAAGCAAGAAGGCAGCACATACCGATGTCACGCAGGCATGCCGAAGAATAGCCGATGGCGCCATGATGAAAAAGGCGTGGATAGGGTTTGACCAGTTCACGTCCCTTGCCGATGCGTTAATGGACGGCCTCGTCGTTACAGATGTACATGCTGGCACATTAGACGTTAATAGGATTGCTTCAGAAAAGCTACGCCGCAAGGAACAAGAGCTCGTTGGTACTAGGCTCACCCGATTCATCATGGTGGAAGATCGGCCCGGATTCGCCCGTCATTGGCAGGACCTTCTCTCTGACCGAGCGCAGATCAGAGTCTCAGAGTACCGTGCGCGGCAAAAGTATCCAGAGGCGATTTCGGAGAGTACTGTCCTTCCCATCCTGAGGGATTCTATCGGTCGCCCTAAGAACGTTGTCGCCGTGTTCAGGGACAGGTTGGTCATCCTTAGTGCTGAACACAGTGAGAGGGTCTCTGGGGAAAAGGCCAAGGATATAGGTGTTCGCGCCCTTATCGTGAAGCCCTTCGCCGAACAGCAATTTGCAGAGACCGTTCGGGGAGTGTTGGACGGACGGTGACCATCGGTCTTGTTTCGAGGTGTTTGGCGTATGAACTGCAGCCCGAGGCTGGATAGGACTTATTCTTTCGAGATGGGATTCACTGTATTGACCGCGGGATATGATTGGGAAAGCAGACGCTAGCGGATTCGAAAGGACCTTGGCCTACGTGCCCATTGTGCACACACAGGCCGATATGGGCCTTCTGGGCAAATCGATTCGCCGGGCTCATCTTTACAGGATGGGAGAAACGCTTCTGAAGCGCAAGGTGGCTGCCATAGATCAGATATGGGCGGACATAGAAACCGCTATCAACCGGCTGGACCTGGTTTACGCTAAAGTCCGCCTCTATCAAGATAGTCTGCCTGTTTGCGGGCGTGAGCGGGAGATCGTTCAGGAACTGGCGACTTCGGGCAGCCGCAATCATCAGCTTCTCCTGCGTTTGATAGAAAAGGGCGCTGCCCTCATGGGAACCGAATCGGCTGAACTTCTGGTCAGAGAATACGAATTGTCCAAATGCATCCTGGATACCGGCAATGCGTCCAGAACGGCCAAGATGAAAACACACCAAAAGACATTGGCCGAATCGTTACTCAAAGCGCGTGATCGTTATATCGCGCAGCGCATCAATCACAGCCTATGTGCGGGGGAGACTGGGGTCCTTTTTTTGGGGATGCTTCACTCACCCGAGCCGTTCCTCAACGGAGATATTCATCTGGCGCATCTGATCGAGAAACCCGCCGGCTCTGCGGGGCGGTGAGGGGATTGAACGGAGCAAGAGCCATGGAGAAACTCGAGGTCCGAGTTCTGATTGTGGATGACGACAGGGATATCTGCCGGATGCTTGCAACGCTCGTAGAACGCGAGGGATTCAAAGCCATTATGGCGAATGATGGCGAGCCGGCGCTGGAGTCCATCCGTTCCGCCTCGCCCGATCTCATGTTACTTGACATGAGAATGCCTAACATGGATGGCTCAGAGGTGTTGGTGCACGCCAAAGAACTGGACCCCGACCTTCCCGTGGTCATTATCACGGCGTTTGGCGAAATCCACGGCGCGGTTGAAGCGATAAAGGCCGGTGCGTACGATTATCTCACCAAGCCTTTTGAGCATGACGATGTGATTCGTGCAGTTCACGGAGCGCTTTCAGAAAGAGAACTCAAACGGAGACTGAAGAACCTTACCAGCCAGATCAGAAAGGACGGCCCGCTGAGAGAGGCAATGGGACCCAGCGAGTCGGTCGGCAACCTTATCGCGATGGTCGAGCGAGTCGCCCGGTCCGATTTTACTGTGGTGATCCAAGGGGAGACAGGGTCTGGAAAAGAGGTTGTTGCCCGGGCCATACACAAGGCCAGTTTGCGTTCCCAAGGGCCTTTTGTTCCATTGGACTGCGGGGCCATTCCGGAGGCACTACTGGAAAGCGAGCTGTTTGGTCACGAGAAAGGCGCGTTTACCGGGGCGGGACAGAGAAAAGTTGGCAAACTCGTATCCGCCCAAGGTGGGACGCTGTTGTTAGATGAGGTCACCAACCTGCCACTATCTTCGCAAGCCAAACTTCTACGGGTTATTCAGGAGAAAGAGGTCTTGCCGGTGGGCAGCAACAAACCTGCCAAGATAGACGTTCGTCTGCTGACCGCCTCCAACCGGGACCTTAACAGCCTCGCCGAGGCAGGCGCTTTTCGCAGCGATCTCTTTTTCCGGCTGAAGGAGTTTACCATAAGAGTACCGCCCCTGCGGGAGCGAAGAGATGATATACCTTATCTGGCCAAGCGTTTTCTGGACATCGCCAACGCAGAATTGAACAAGAACGTGAACGGGTTCTCTGAAGAGGCCCTGGAAACGCTGCTGGATTACCCATGGCCCGGGAATGTGCGTGAGTTCCGGTCCACCGTCCGCCGCGCGGTTCTTCTAGCCGACGAGATTATCACCAAAGGTCATCTGGATATCCGGAAGCGATCATCGGTGTCGTGGGACGTGGGGCCTGAAATGAAGAGAGGACTATTGGGGAAGGCCTCCTTGAAGACCATCGTGCGTGAGAGCACGGCGGTAGTGGAAAGAGAAGTTCTTACCCGGACGTTACAGTCCACAGGCGGGAACAAGGCCAAAGCAGCGCGGATTCTCGGAATAGACTACAAAACGATGCATACTAAGGTCAAGAAACTGGGTATTCAAATGAATAGCGGAGGGAACCATGAGTGACAAGAAGAGCGGAGGCGGCTTCGGAGGGATTCTAGGAGGTTTGGCGGACCTGGTAGATAAGCTTGGCGAGCTCGCGGAAAAGGGGGAGCGGCTGTCTAGAACCGGAGAGATCGATTTCAAACGAAAGGGAAAGGACCTGAAGGGGATATACGGTTTCTCCGTCAAAGTGGGTTTGGGAGGGGATGAAGTCAAGATTGAGCCTTTCGGAAACATCCGCCGCGATGAAGAGTCCGGTGAAGCTGTGGTGCAGGAGATTCGCGAGCCCATTGCCGATGTCTTCGAGGAGAAGGACCATACACTAGTTGTGGTCGAGATGCCGGGCATCAGTGAAGATGATGTCCAAATCGACGTCAAAGACGATCTGCTGACGCTATATGCTGAACACGGGGAGAAGAAATACCGCAAAGAAGTCCTGATGCCTAGAAGTTATCCCAAAGAGAAGATGCACATGTCCTGCAATAACGGCATTTTGGAGATAAAGTGCGCCCTGTAGCCGTTTAGGGTATCAAAGGACGGTCCCACGGCCGCCAAGGGCCGAGCGTATTTCGGGCGGGTAATGAAAGGAAGCGATGCGTGAAAGAGAAAGAAGGACTTAAACTGAAAGTTACGGAAGCCCTCAGCAAGGACGTTGGAAGATGCTTTGCCCGAATGGGCCCGGAAGACATGAAGCGACTGGATTTGGCTATCGGTGACATCGTAGAGATCGAGGCCAAACGCAGAACCGTCTGTAAGGCCATGCCAGCTTACAAGGAGATTCGCGGCCAGTCCCGGGTGCAGCTTGATGGCCTCACCAGAGAGAACGTCGGCGCCGGCCTCGATGAGTTCGTGAACATCCGCAAAACGGCCTGTAGCCCGGCGGAGAGAGTATCATTAGCCCCGACAAGCATCACCCCGAGCGAGCGTGATCTGAAGTACATCGGAAGTCTTCTGGACGGCTTGCCGGTTTTGGTGGGCGACCGGATCCGGGCCAATCTATTTGGCAGCCGGTCTGCCGACTTCAAAGTGCAGCATACGGTCCCTGAAGGCCCTGTTCTCATCAATCCCACCACCCGACTTGCCATCGTCAAGACGAAAGAAGCGGACTCCGCGGGCCGGGTAGCCTACGAGGACATCGGCGGGCTTAAGCCTCAGCTTTTGCGGATACGCGAGATGATCGAGCTGCCGCTGCGGTATCCGGAGGTTTTCAGCCGCCTCGGGATCGAAGCCCCCAAGGGGGTGCTGCTGCACGGTCCTCCGGGATGCGGCAAAACCCTCATTGCCCGGGCTATCGCCCACGAAACCGAGGCCCAGTTTTTTTCCGTCAGCGGCCCGGAAGTTATCCACAAGTTCTATGGGGAAAGCGAGGCGCATCTGCGTAAGATCTTTGATGAGGCCAGCCGCAAGGGGCCCAGCATCGTCTTTCTGGACGAAATCGACGCCATTGCCCCGCCCAGGGAAAAAGTTGTGGGGGACGTTGAGAAGCGGGTGGTCGCCCAGCTTTTGGCCCTCATGGACGGGCTTACCAAGCGTCAAAATGTCATCGTCATTGCGGCCACCAATATCCCCAATGCCCTGGACCCGGCCTTGCGGCGCCCCGGCCGCTTTGACCGGGAAATCCGCATTCCGATTCCGGACCGCCTCGGCCGATTGGAGATACTGGACATCCACAGCCGCGGCATGCCGCTGGCCCCGGACGTGGACATGGCGCACTTAGCCGAAATTACGCATGGTTTCGTCGGCGCCGATCTTGAAGCCCTCTGCCGCGAGGCCGCCATGCTCTGTTTGCGACGGATCATGCCGGATATCGATTTTGGGCTGACATCCATCCCCTATGAGCAGCTCGCGGCCCTGGAAGTCCACATGGACGATTACCGCGCCGCCCTGCGGGAGGTGGAGCCATCGGCCATTCGAGAGGTCTTCGTCGAGGTACCGAATGTTCGCTGGGAGGACGTCGGCGGCCTGGACGCGGTTAAGGAGAGTCTGGTGGAAGCGGTGGAATGGCCCCTAAAGTTTCCCCGTCTCTTTGATCAGGCCGGGATCAAGCCGCCCAAGGGGATTCTCCTGTCCGGTTCGCCCGGCTGCGGGAAGACGCTAATGGCCAAGGCCATCGCTAATGAAACTCACGTCAACTTTATTTCCGTCAAGGGGCCGGCACTCCTCTCTAAATATGTGGGCGAATCCGAAAGGGCCGTCCGGGAGGTCTTTCAAAAGGCTAGGCAGGCTGCCCCTTGTATCATTTTCTTTGATGAGATCGATGCCCTGGTTCCGATTCGAGGCGGCGCATCGGATGCGCACGTGTCGGAACGGGTGCTCAGTCAAATCCTGACCGAACTTGACGGGATCGAAGAACTCAAGGGGGTCCTGGTCCTGGGCGCGACAAGCCGGGCCGATATGCTTGACCCGGCGGTGCTGAGGCCCGGACGTTTTGACGAGATTATCGAGATCCCCATGCCGGATAAAAATGGCCGGGAGAAGATTTTTGCGATTCATCTGCGCAACAAACCACTCGCAGCGGATATTCGCCCAGACGATCTGGCGGCAAAGACCGAGGGTCTCAGCGGGGCCGAAATTGCCGGCATCTGTCACAAAGCAGCGCTTTCTGCGCTCCGACGCGCGGTGCAGGCCGGACGGGACGCGGGGGCCGACGACGTTCCCGATCTGTGCCTCACGTCAGACGATCTTTTTAGCGCCCTGGAGGCGGTGTGATGGTTGATAATAGATGTCCGACCAGTCTGACGTGTCCGACCTCTCTGACTGGTTCGACAGCACAACCGCGCGAAGCGCAAGGCGTCTATCTTTATGGTTTTGCGCAGGCCGCGAGAGTGCCGTTGCTGAAGGTCGCCGGCATGGATGCCCGCTATCCCGTCTCACAATGGACGTACAAGGACATCGTGGCCGTGGCCAGCAAGGTGATGGTTGCGGATTTCAGCGGGCCGTCGGCCGAAACGGACCTCAAGGACCTGGCCTGGGTGGGCCCCCGGGCCTGTCGTCACCAGGAAGTGGTGGAGGCTGTGATGCGGCACTCACCGGTGCTGCCAGCAGGCTTCGGGACGATTTTTGCCTCATCCCAGCGGATGGTGGGATTATGTGTCCGTCACCATGGCACCATTTCGCGTTTCTTAGGCGAGGTGGACAACAAAGCGGAATGGGCGCTGAAAGGATTCTTGGACAGGGCGCAAGCGCACAGGTCGCTGAATTCGGACCTGATGGCCGGTGAGAAGGAGCGTCTCGCATCTTTCTCACCCGGAAAGCAGTATTTCATGCAGAGGCAGATGGCGGCCGAAGTTGAGCGGCAATTGAACCAGAGATTGAAAGCGATCTTGACCGCAGTTTGGGAAGACCTCGGGCAGTATGCGGCGCGTTTCTGCGAACGCAAAGTGCTTTCCCGTGATGCCACCGGCTTGGATGTGGACATGGTTCTGAATTGGGCGTTTCTGCTTTCCAGAGACTCCCAGGATGTCTTCGCGGCGTGCCTCAACCGAATAAAGGCCGCGCAGGCGGAGCACGGACTTCACTTTGAGCTCTCCGGGCCGTGGCCCCCCTACAGCTTCTCCCCGACCTTGGAAATGGTGTGAAGGGTAAATAAGGCTTACCAGGCAGATGAAATACCTCCTTTATTGCATATTTGCCAACGAGGAAAAGTCGCCAGCCGTCCGCCTTGCAGGGGCACAGCGGGCGGGTCTGAGACCACGCCCCTACACAACCGTCCGCCTCACAGGGGTTGACGGCCAACCGATTATGGTTGTATCGCACAATGGTCTCGGCGCCTCGGTCTCTCCATCTGTCCATCCGAATCTGACACCGGATATCACGCGCATTCAGGCTTACCAAAGGATCATCGAACGCTTTAACCACGACCGCACCGTCATCCCGATGCGCTATGGCTGTCTGTTCCCGGACAAGAAAGAGGTCGCCCGGCATTTGGGGCAGCGTGCCCACTACTATTTGTCCCTGTTAAGCGAGCTCAAGGGCAGCGTGGAGATGGGAATCCGGGTCATGATGTCAGAAGCTCAATGCCCTCCTGGTCCGACTCGTCGGACTCGTCCGACTCGTCCGACTGGTCCGAATACTCAATTCCCGCGGTCCGGCAAGCAGTACTTGTCGGCACGCAAAGCCCATTATTCCCGCGAGGACCGTAATCTAAAAGAGATTGAGCACATAATCGCACAGATTCGATCTGCGTTTTCTGGGCTCTTTGTCCGGTTCAAATCGGAATTGGCTCCGACGGGTCTGACAGGTCCGACACGTCAGACGGTGTCCCCATTTAGCAATCGGGTCCTCTCCCTCTATTTTCTCGTCCGCCGAGCGTCGGTTGAATCATTTCGGCAAGCGTTCCGGCGTGTCAGCAAGCGCGGGCCCCATAAACTGCTTTTGAGCGGCCCGTGGCCACCGTACAACTTCGTTACACCCGAGCGACCGGACGAGGTAGCCTGGATCACATGACAGATCAAGCCAACGGCCATCCGTCGGAAATGCGAAAGGCCTCTTTGCCGGATTCAACTAAGACCGGAATTGTACTCGACGGCGCCTCCGACTGGCATCAGAAGCTGTATGCCATGCTGCTGGATACGATACCGTCTTCGGTTCTGATGATCGATCAGAACATGCGTGTCGTGCTTGCCAATCGGAACTTTCTGAAGAAGAGCCGGCGGTCGGCATCCGACACCATCGGTTTCCCGCTTCAGAAGATCTTTCCCGCCGTGATTATCGAAAAGATGGATATCATCGGCCAGATTCGCCAGGTCTTCCGTTCGAGCCAGCCCACCAAAGGGCAGCGGATGTTCTTTCGATCTCCGGGCGTTTCGATGCGGACTTACTATTATCGCATTGTCCCGTTTGAGTGGCAGCGGAGCGTTGAGAACGTAATGCTCTTAATGGATGATGTAACCGAACAGATCCAATTGAGCGATGAGATTCAACGCGTTCAACGCCATCTGGCGAGTATCTTCGACAGCGCCAGTGACATTATGTTGTCCACCGACACCGACGGAAGGATACTCTCTTGGAATCCGGCAGCGGAGAGAATCTCCGGATACAGTTTCACTGAGGTAAAAAACCAGGTTTTCTACAGGTTATGCGCCAAGGATCACCAGGAAAACGTGAGGAAGATATTTTCCGAGATGAGAACTCGGAGAGATTCGGTCACCGGGGAGTGGGACCTCGTCACGAAAAAGGGGCTCGATACCCATGTTTCCTGGGTTTGTTCGCCGATGAAAGACCAGCAGTTGGAGACAGCCGGATTCGTGGTCGTGGGCAGAGATCATACCGAGCGCCGCAAAATGGAGATGCAGCTTCGCCAGTCGCAAAAATTTGCTGCGCTGGGCGTGATGGCCGGTGGGATCGCCCATGAGATTCGAAACCCGCTGGCGATCTGTTCTTCAGCCGCCCAATTCCTTTTGGCGGATGACATCTCCCCGGATTTCCGCATCGAATGCGCCAGGAAGCTCCACGAGGGGATTGAGAGAGCATCCGTCGTTATCGAGAATCTGCTAAAATTCGCGCGCCCTCCAGAGGGATCGAACAGGGAGGAGGTCAATCTTCTTGATATCATCAGAGAGACCATTGCGCTCATTTCCAACCAGATCAACATCCAAAAAATCAAGCTCAAATCAGATTTCCCCGCGCAGCCGGTGTTCATCAACGGTAGTGCCGGTCTGCTGCAACAGGTTTTCATCAACCTCTTTCTGAACGGGCTCAAAGTGATGCCGGACGGCGGGCACCTAACGGTATCCGTCCAGAAAACGAAATGCAGCGCGTTGATTCGAGTGGCCGACACGGGCCACGGTATCGTAGAAGAGAACATCGATAAGATATTTGACCCTTTTTTCACGACTTCACCGGTGGGAGAAGGTGTCGGATTGGGCCTTTCCATCTGTTACGCCATCATCGAGCAGCATTCCGGTACCATCGAGGTGGAGAGCATTGAGGGCCGGGGAACCAGTTTTACCATCATGCTGCCGATGCTGTAATTCGATAAATACCGAAGTACGTGGCGCTGCATGGCAGAAGGGGGAACCGAACTGTTTACGAGCATATATGACAGCGAAAACTCCGATGTTTCTCGTCGTAGATGATGAACCGGATATGTGCTGGGCTCTCGAGCATATCATCGAAAGCGTGGGAATGACTGCCCGGAGCGCATTAAGCGGCGGGAAGGCTCTTGGACTGCTGCGCAGAGGTTCTTATCAAATGGCTTTTCTGGATGCCAAACTTCCGGACATCGACGGCTTGGAATTGGCAAAAAAGATCCGGAGACTGGACCCCTCAATTCGGATCGTGGTCGTTTCCGGCTATTTTTATCAAAATGACCCGATGGTGGAGAGGGCGCTGCAGGAAAAGCGCATCGATGATTTCGTGTCCAAGCCCTTCAAAAATGATGAGATTCTGAGGATCATCAGAAGCGTCTCCCAACTACCGGCCTCCTCCCTCGATATGGGGAATTCGTTCCGCTGAAATATGGTGTATCCGCCATAGTATCGATTCCCTAATTCAGGACGATTGACTTCTGCGCCTCGCTCCTGACGTGTATGGTTTCTTTGTTTTGGGTCTCAGGCGCTCTGGGGTGCAGCCCCGTAAAGCCCCGGCAGCAGAGGAACTACCCCGATTGCCCGGCATGCCTATAGTGTATTTGTCGGTCCGCACATGCGTTTGGCACATATATTGCTATAAAGTATAGCGGCATGCCTAAGGTTAGATATGGACGGAGTTTTTACACCACGTCACTTTTAACAGCAAAGGAGGACAATCATGGCGGAAAGGGCGAAGATTCAGAAGTCAACCGATTCCTCGAGCCTTGCCGAAGTCGTCGACCGGATCCTGGATAAGGGGATCGTGATCGATGCCTGGGCCAAGGTCTCCCTGGTTGGGATCGAGCTCCTCTCCATCGAGGCAAGAGTTGTGATCGCCTCAGTCGAGACTTATCTGAAGTACGCCGAGGCCATTGGCCTCACCGCGGCAGCGGCTGCTCCGGCGTAAGGCGAGAAGTCTTTCGTGAGAGGCCGGTCTGCGGCCTCTCACGCAAAGATAATTGTGGATAGACCTACAAATTGGATAATTGAAGTCCGCCGGGATGGGAGAACCCGCCCGGAAGGTCTTCGATAGGAGAGAGGATAATCATCATGGGCAGCCTAACTGACGATATGACCCGCCTGCGTGATGACATTGGTGCCTTAAGGCAAAGCCGGTTCGCTTTTCTGGGGCAGTTGCAGCAGGATGCGGCCGCATTGCAGAACGATGTGGAAGCTATGCGTTCGCGTTTTTGTGACCAGCACGGTGCGATGGCCCGCGGGATGAACGATAACCTCGGGGCTTTCGTTTCGGATCTCAGAACAGACGTATCGCGAATGACCCAAACAGTCCGCAACGACAGGTTTGAAATGGCGCAAACGCTGCGAGCGGAGCTCGATGGATTCGCGTCGGATATCAGAGAATACGTCAATGCGATGGCAGATGAGGTCTTTGATTTGCAGGAAGGTTTTCGGGACGAGCGTGCGGCGATGGCGCGCCGATTGACAGATGAACTGCAGACTTTTTCATCCGGTCTTTCCGTCGATGTAACCCGAATGGTGGAAGGCTTTTTCAACCATAGAGCTGAAACCGCTGAGAAGACCGAGGCCGATCTCAGGACATTCATGAACGGGTTGAAAAAAGACGTCTGCGAGTTGTCGCGTGAAGCTGGGAACATTAGGACCGGTTTCCGGACCGATCACGCTGAAATGGCCCGCCTGATGAAGGACAACCTGGGCAGTTTTGTATCGGCCTTAAAGGAAAGTGTCGTGCAACTGGAATCGAGTTTTCGCGATGACCGGCTCGGCATGGCGAGGGGAAGCCGAATTGACCGGAAGACTTTTCTGTCCGAAGTCAAAAAGTCCGTGAGCGACCTGAGACACCGGGTCTGGGATCTGAGGGTAACATTTGCGACCGACATCGAAAACGCGCATCGTGCCTGGGCGAGAACATCGGCACCGCCGCGCAAGAAGGAAGAAGCGCCGGTTGAGAAAGCAAGAGAAGGCGCGCCTGACGACCTTGCCCAAATCAGCGGCATCGGCCCCGGCCGTCAAAGTCGTTTGAACGCAGCCGGTATTTTTACGCTTCAACAACTGGCAGCGAGCACGCCTGCGGCATTGGAGGAAGCCCTGGGCAAAATGGCCAAAGCGACCGACGCGGAGAAATGGATCGAGCAGGCCAAGGCACTGGTTTAAGCGTGGAAGGACATAGGTGTTGTCACAGTGAATGAAACAGGTCTGAGAGTTGTATCCGATAATAGGGTAATGGTCCCCGCTCCCGATGACAACGTCACACCGGAGGCCAGTGAAGACTTCGTCGTTACCCCCTATGTGCAAGATCTGACTGACCGTGCCCTCGCCTACCTTGAAGTCGGATACCCGATACACTTCGCCGGGCCTGCCGGGACCGGCAAAACGACGCTTGCGTTCCATGTGGCGGCGCAGCTGGGACAGCCGGTGACACTCATTCATGGGGATGACGAGTTTTCGAGCTCCGATCTGATTGGCCGGGATTCGGGGTACCGCAAGTATAAACTCATCGATAATTACATTCATTCGGTATTAAAGACCGAGGAACATTATAATACCATGTGGGAAGATAACCGGCTGACCAGGGCCTGCCAAAACGGGTCCACGCTGATTTATGATGAGTTCACGCGTTCCCGACCCGAAGCCAATAATGCCCTGCTTAGCGTCTTGGAGGAGAAAATCCTCAACCTGCCCAAGCTGCGCCGATCGGGTATGGGGT
>Ga0315545_1003742_pt1 | contig 12873 bp, 9 predicted proteins | sample SalMarSW160210MG_FD_203096 | JGI IMG/M metagenome (GOLD analysis project Ga0315545, IMG submission 203096) | Salt marsh sediment microbial communities from the Plum Island Ecosystem LTER, Massachusetts, United States - Salt Marsh Sediment SW1602-10 ... | reverse complement strand
CGTCTTCCGCCGCAACTGAGCCGTGAAAGGTGAATTTACCTTCGTTAAATCCACTGCCTCTCTCTGCAGCCTGAACGCAAACATACCCTTTCGGGCAGTAGAAAGCTGGCTTGGCACTCTCAAAGAAGCGTTCTTTCTGGAACGGTGAGTAGGCAAGGATTACCGATCGGGGCTCGATATCTCCGGCCGGTCTATAGACGTCTAGGGCAAGTTTCACGCCGTCCCGCATTATTGCAGGGACGTTTTTCTCGAGAATGACTCCTTCGGGAACGGGATAGGTATAAGTGATATTATAATCATCCCTGTTCATAAGCACTCTTTACTACCTTATCGGGGTTGAAAGTATAACTATCTATGCAGGCTACAGGTGCGTTTCCAACCATGCCTCGAGGTCGGCCATAACCTGCGGGTGCTCAGGCTCATTGAATATTTCGTGTTTCAGTTCCGCATAACGCTTGAGAGTCTTATCTTCCGAGTTGATGTAATCGTACAATATCTGGCTGCGGGCGCCGTCGGCGCCGCCGTCTCCCGCCATTATTATCACAGGCAGTTTAATCAATTATACATCTTCGGCAAGCTGCCGTGTCCTCCCTAACATCCCCGATTGTATATTCTGCGGTATAGGGCCTTTGTAGACAAGCGGGTCGTTTTCATAGGCTTTTATTACCTCCGGGTCGCAGCTGATGAATGAAGAATCGAGAGGTTGATTTGCCGATCGCAGTGGCATTGGCGGGTCGCCCGGTTTTGCTATACCTCCTCCGGAAATTACCAGTCCCCCCAGCCCATGCTGGTATTCAAGGGTGTAAAGAAGGCTGATGATAGATCCCATGCTGTGGCCGATAAGGAATATTTTCTTATCCGGGTGCTTTTTGTGGGCGATATCGAAAAAGGTTTTAAGATCAGAAACGAAACTGGAAAAATCACCGATTTCATCGATTTTACCGTCAGATTTTCCATGTCCACGGTGGTCGAGAGCGTATATCGCGTAGCCTTTTGGAACGAAGTAGTTCACGACATCCATATATCGTCCGCTATGTTCAGCATACCCATGAGCTATAAATACTATCGCTTTTACTTCTCTTTCCGGTAACCAGCACTGGTAATAGATATTGAAATTCATATACCCGGTAAAACAGCTTTTCTTCGTGTTTTATACAGCATACCCCTTAAGTAATCTGTTGTTATAAAACGACAGCAACAGCACGATTCCTCTGATTAAGTTCCGAATCCATCCGTTGCCATTATATTATTATTGTTTACCATTTAGTACTTCGTTTCACAGTGCTTTTTTCTTTCTTTCAAATCTGTACTTTCTAAACTTAGCTGAATAAGGCATCTTCTCTTGAAATCAGTAAAATATTAAAGTATGATATCGTATACGTCTATCGTTTACGATATCATAACACAAATCAGTACCATTCAACCAATTATACGTATTTAACAATAAGGTATTTTTTTAGTTGAAAATTATACAAGGAGTAGAACGTGCTGGAAGACTATATACCCGGGGTTGATGAAAAAAAGTGGGAAAATCACCCCAGAATTAAATATACCAGAGAAAAAACCTTATCGGAAGCCAGCAGGGTGACACCTGAAATGCTGGAAAGAAGAAAATTCCGAATGAATAAACCTTTCATTCCATCAGGTATATATTTCAACAACGAAGCCAGCTCCGATACCATACGGCATTACGTCGACGGTATCGGCGATAACAATCCGTTATTCAGGGACACCGTATATGCCGAAAAGACGAAGTACGGGCGGATTATTGCTCCGGGCACATTTCTCTTCACACACCAATGGACAGCCACTGGCAGCGGTCTGACTGGCATTCACGGCTGGTATTCAGGAGGCGACTGGGAATGGTACCAGCCGATTTATGAGGGCACAAAACTCACCTCGGTGGCGATTATCCGCGATATAGTCATCAAGAAAGGCCGAATGGCCAGCCACGGTAACATTTACATCGATTACGGTGATATTGTATACCTCAACTCCGAGACTAGAGAAATCTTGGGTAAGGAACTTTACCACATAGTGTGGGCAGAACGGAGTGCTGCCAGCAATGCAAAAAAAGAACGCGGTCGACATAAACAGACCTACTCGAAAAATGAATGGCTACAAATCCTCGAAGCCTACGACAGGGAAGAAATCAGAGGTTCCGAGCCGCGGTACTGGGAGGGTGTTAACATCGGCGAAAGGGTAGACCCGCTAATCAAGGGACCTCTAAGCGTGCGGGACGAGCTAGTCTGGCTGATGGGTGCCGGTTCCCCATTCCTGAAAGCCCATAAAAACGAGTACGATTACGAGGAAAGGCACCCTAGCTTCCTAGAGTACGTTGAAGAAACCGGGGAAGCGGACGCTCCGGAACTTGTGCATTACCTGGACCAGTTCGCCAGGGCGATAGGCGTCGAGAGGGCCTACGATTACGGCAACCAGAGAATGAGCTGGCTCTGCAACCTGTTTACCAACTGGATTGGCGATGACGGTTTTCTCTGGAAGATGAGCGGAGACGAACGGGCTTTCAACATGGTTGGAGATACTACGGTCCTGGAAGGCAGGGTGGTAAAAAAGTATATCGAGGAAAGTAAGTGCTGTGTCGATATAGAAGCCTGGGCGAAGAACCAGAGGGGCGAGGTCTCGATGACCCCGAACATCTCAACAATAATCCTCCCTTCCCGTGAAAACGGCCCGGTAATCTACCCGGAACCTTCATCTCAGCTGGTGGATGAAGTTAAAAAAGCAAGACCGCTGAATGAACTCAAAGCCGAAGGGTTGATATAAAGAGGAGACCGATATGGAATTCTCAAAAGCTGAAGCGAATGAATGGGCGCGACAAAACCTGAAAGGGCTGGAAGCGGTTCTTTTTCCGTCTTTTTCGCCTGACCTGCAGGAACTGGACGAGGAAGGCATCAGGTATGACGTTCAACAACTCGCGGATAACGGCTTCACATCCGCACTCTGCGCCTCGGAAGTATGCGGAATGACTTTCGAAGAGAGAATAAGATTTATTGAAATCGCCTGTGATGAAGCCAGGGGTAAAATAAAAATCTCGATAACCGCATTGCATGACACTGTTGAGCAGGACATCGGGATGCTTCAGTTATATGAAAAAGCCGGGGGATCCGTTGTCATGCTCGGTCACCCGTTACAGTATCATCCACGGTCGGAAGAAGAAATCTTCCGGATGTATAAATTTATCTGCGATACCACTAATTTGGCCGTGGTCTTTTATCCGGCAAGGTTGAAAACTAAAAGTCTTCATAACAGTTACTGGCCGATGCAGCTCCTTCCTCGGATCGCTGAAATACCGAATGTTGTGGCTCTGAAAATCGGGGGAGGAAGCTCGCTTGCCTTCACCACGCAGTGTTTCCATCTTGTCGGAGATACACTACTCGTTAATGATCCTATCCCCGATAGATGGTTTATGACAGTCACGAAATATGGACAACAGTGGTCGGGTGCCTCGCCGTTCTATATGTTCCAGACTCCCGAAAATCCCCGGATGGTCAGGATGTTCGACCTTCTTGTGAAAGGCGAAATGGATAAAGCTCTGGATATCTACTGGGAGATGGATCCGATTAACGAGGCCTCGATGGGTATGTCTTCGGTCTCATACTTTGATACCGGGATTATCTATGCCACTATGGACAAGTATTACCACTGGTGCAACGGCGGTAACGGAGGGATGCTGAGGCAGCCGGTCCCCAGATTATATGATTATCACAAACAACGGATACGGGCATCTCTGATAGCTGGAGGAATGACTCCGCGTGAAGCTCCTGAAGAGGAGTTCTATGTAGGCAGGGTTAATTACGCCAAGGGTGCCAGGCTAAAGGAATACACTAATTATATATAAATTATAGATATGTATTTTTAATAACTTAAAAAGAACTACTAGAAGTAAGATAATTGGCTCAAGAATAGCGGATGGAGGGAAACCCCTCAGGAGGTGGAGATGTCAATCGAACCAGGAAGCAAAAAGATTGAAGATGTGGGAACGTGGCAGGAGATTCTTGAACCCGTCCGTTCCAAGCGAGTTGAGAAAGCCAGGGAAAGAGTACGCAAAGAAGCCGAAATCTGTCTGGAACGCGTACGTGCTGAACTCAAGGCTTATAACCAGTATAAAGACCAACCTTCCATTATTCAGCGAGCCCGCTTTCTTGAGACTTTCCTGAAGGACAAGAGTATGCTAATCCTGGAGGATGAGCTTATTGTCGGCACCGTGGGGAGTAAACCTCGCTCCGCTTTTGTCACGACGGCGAATGTTGCTTCTATTGCCGAAGAGATGGATGATCCGGTAAAGGACTTTTCAATAAGGCCTTATGACAAGATTTTGATTCATCCTGAGGAGAGAAAAGAGCTGAGAGAAGAAATTATTCCGGCCGTTCAGGGCGGAGCTCTATCTCTTTTCGAATATAATCTGAAACATGTTGATAAAGATATTCTCGAACATACCGTCCCGGGAGTCTCAACCTGTCCGCATATCCCTGTTATCGGCGACGTGTCGATGACAAGAGAGGCTGGCCATATGTTCCTTAACTTCGAAAAAGCCCTTTATAAAGGTCTGAAAGGAATCAAGGAAGAGGTCAGGGAGAAGATGGAGGAACTCGACCAGCCGTATCGCCGATTTGATCGGAAGCAGAGACGGGACTTTTACGAATCTGTACTCCTCACACTTGATGCCGCTACGGATTATTTTCAGAGATATGCCGGACGGGTGCGTGAAATGGCTGCCGAAGAAGTCAACCCTAGGCGAAAGAAAGAACTTGAGCGTATCGCTGAGATATGTGACCGGGTGCCGGAACATCCCGCCCGGGACTGGTGGGAGGCGTTACAATCAATCTGGTTCCTGTTCTCCCTGAGCTGGATGGAACATGCCACGTTTGCGGTACATTTTCTCGGCCGCATTGACCAGATCTTGTATCCCTTCTACAAGAAAACAGTGGAAGATGAGAGGAAAATGACTCGTGAAGAAGCTCTGCAGCTTCTGGAATGCTTCTTGGTGAAATTCAACGAACCGGCCTGGGCACTCAATTACCAGTGGTCTCAGTGGGCAACCGGACAAGGACTTTCCCAGACTATGGTGATAGGCGGGCAAACCAGTGAAGGCAAAGATGCCTGTAATGAGGTTACCCTGCTCGTCCTAGAAGCTATGCAGCAACTGCGTTTGAATCAGCCGGAATTTGCCATGAGGATATGGGAAGGAACACCTGATAACTACCTTAAAAAGGCAACCGAGCTTATCCGCCTCGGACTTGGCTATCCGAAATTCATTGGCGACCGGAAAGGAATTCAGATGGCAGCTAAAGCCTATCCGGACCTGACCGTTGAAGACTGGCGCCAATTCGCCGTTGCCGGGTGTTCGGAGATAGGTTTACCTTATATCACTATGGATAATGGCTATGAAGCAATTGCGCTGGCATCCAAGTGGGTGGAACTGGTTTTGAGTAATGGTAAATGTGCAATATGCGGTGAGCAGATTGGACTTGAAACCGGCGATCCTAGGAAATTTGAAACTATGGAACAGGTGAAAGACGCCTACCGTAAACAAGTATTCTATTGGGGCGAGTATATGGCAAAAGCCGAGAAGGTTTTCAAGGAAACCCAGAGTGAATGGTATCCTGCTCCATTTTGCTCAGCCTTAACCGAAGGACCACTTGATAGAGGGCGAGACATTACCCGAGGTGGTGCCTGGTACACCGTATACGGTTTCTTGTTGGCCAGCTTAGCCGACGCAGCGGATTCTTTAGGAGTAATAGATAAACTTATCTACCGTGAGCATAAGATTACTTGGGACCAGTTGATTGAAGCGGTGAATGCCAACTGGGAAGGTTATGAAAACATAAGGCAACTCTGCGTCAATGGTGTTCCTAAATACGGAAATGATGACGATTACGCCGATGATTGGGCGATTTGGATAGCCGATGTTTGGGCTGATCTTATAGACTGGCTTAATTCCAGAAAGGACCTTATACCAAAATGGGGAGGTAGGTATCTGGCAGGAGGCTTGGTAGCGATAGCCAGTACCCAGTTTGGAGAATTGATAGGCGCTACACCAAACGGGCGTAAATATCCTCTACCGGTGGCTGATACATGCTCTCCAGTCCAGGGTGTCGACCGGAATGGCCCCAGCGCCGTGGTTAAGTCCTTCAGCAAATTACCTACTCATCGATGGGCGCTTAGTGGTCTGATAAACATCCGGTTAAACCCGAATCTATTTGCAACCGATGATGACCTGGAGAAATTTGCGGCTTTCATTAGAGTTTGTGAAGAGTTAGGTCTATATCATGTTCAATTCAATATAATTTCTGCGGCACTACTGCGTAATGCTATGAAAGAACCGGAAAAACACCGGGATCTGCTGGTTCGGGTAGCCAGCTACGTCGCATATTTTGTTGAGCTGCACCCCAACCAGCAGATGGACATCATCAACAGAACCGAGCAACAGGGCTGGTGATCATCTGGATACGTGCTGGTGAGAAGTAGTGACTTGTTAAACGAATCTGAGGCTGTCGTGAAAAAACGGATGGTAATTGACATCACCCGAATGACGGTCCATAACGGCCCCGGTATCCGTACGTTAATTCTTTTCAAAGGATGTCCCCTGCGCTGTATCTGGTGCTCCACACCTGAATCGCAGATAGAATCAGCGGAAATTGCCTTCTATCCGGACAGGTGTATCCTTTGTGGAGACTGTATTACGGTATGCCCGAGGAATGCGATTACTGCCGGTAATACCTCGGTAATCGTAAACAGGGACGTGTGCGATAACTGTGGCAAGTGCGTTGAAGTCTGCTACACGGAAGCCTTGAGACTCATGGGAAGGCAATACACCGTAGACGAACTTATCCATGAGGTGAAGAAGGACGAAGTCGTCTACAAACATTCCGGCGGCGGTGTAACCGTTTCCGGGGGAGAACCGCTGCTGGAACCTGAGTTCATGTTGGAATTACTTCGGGTTTTTAAACAGAACGCAATAAACGTCGGAGTGGATACCTGCGGTTATGTACCCCGAGAAAATATCGAACCTTTACTTCCATACGTCGATTTCTTTCTCTGGGACATCAAGCACATGGACGATAATACCCACCGGGAACTGACCGGAGTATCAAACCGGCTCATACTGGCTAACCTGCGTTTTATCTCGGATAAAAATACACCGGTCTATCTTAGAATTCCGGTAATACCCGGCTATAACGATTCTGAGGATAATCTGAGGGCTGTCTGTGAATTCGCTAAAGACCTACCCTCGCTGGTTGAAATAAACCTGTTGCCCTTACATCACCTGGGCAATGCAAGGTACACCGCCCTAGGTCGTGAATACCCTACTGATGGGATTCCCCTCATTAAAGATGAAGTCCTTCAGGAGACAAAGCATATGGTGGAAGCATATGGGTTAACGTGTAACATGATCGGTTAAAAGGAGAAAGATTAAATGCAGAATCCAAATATAGATGAATTACTTTCCGGCTCAATAGATATGCACCTTCATATCGGTCCCGACGAAATGCCGACACGCGTGGACGCCGTTGAAGCCGCCGAACAGGCTGCCGATGCCGGAATGAAAGCCATAGTGCTGAAAAATCACAGTTACCCCACCACTCCGGTAGCTATCACTGCCCAGGATCTGGTACCGGAAGTAAAAGTATTCGGCAGTATCTGTCTCGACTACGAAATAGGTGGTCTTAATGTCGAAACCCTTGAAAGACACGCTCAATTCGGAGCGAAAGTGGTCTGGATGCCCACTTTTTCATCAGTAAATTCGAGGGCGAAAATGAGGGAACTGGGGCTCAATCTTGAAGGTGAAGGTTTCTCCATTTTAGGCGAGGATGGAAAACTGGTGGCAGAAATAGATCCGATACTCGAGATAGTTAAGAAATATGACATGGTCCTGGCTAGCGGTCATATGTCTCCGGCCGAGATATTTGCCTTGGTGGAAGCAGCGAAGAAAAAAGACATAGACAAAATCGTAATCACTCATCCTTCAGACGCTGAATTTATGGAGAAAATCCTGTCCATTGAAGAACTCCGTCGTTTATCCCGGATGGGAGCATTTATCGAGCAGACCATCGTAACTCTTCTGCCGACGGAATTCTGTCATAGTCCGCAGGAAAGAGTTGAAATGATAAAAGCAATCGGTGTCGAGTATTGCATTATGAGTACGGACCTCGGTCAGTATTGGAACCTGCTGCCTGCCGAAGGTATGAGATTTTTTATGGCTATCCTGCTCCGTAACGGCCTGAATGAAAAAGATATAGAGGTGATGGCGAAAGTAAATCCTTTACAGTTATTGGGGCTTGACTAGAGAACCATATAATACACTGTACCGATTAAAAGGAGGTAGACCCGTGGAGTCTATGTATGATGACATCGTGCGTTTCATGAACGAGTACGTCAAGGCATACAGCGAATACGGTCAAATCGAGGAAACCCACCGTATTATGGATAAGTTTTATGCTCCGGAACTATCATTCGATGATATGGTAACGAGCCGCGAACAGTGGTACGAGAGCTGTCTTGCCCATCCTGAAATACAGGATAAATTAAACATCGAACACCTCTTCATCGATGAGAAGCAAAACGAAGTCGGTGCGTTGCTTACTACACAAGCCATTGAAAGAACAACCGGGAAAGTCTTACTCGAATTGAGAATGAACGTTATTTATAACCTCAAAATCGGTGATGATAAGGATATCAAGATAACGAAAGCAAGGGTATTCCTTGAAACCAATCCTCAAAAAGTAACCAAACTTACTCAACTCTACAAAATAGGCATTTGATATTTTCAACGAGAACAAGCAACAACGGTATTATCGTAAATTTGATAGTTCTGAGAAATCTCTCCACTCTTTCCCCGAAACAAGACCTAATACCTGATATGAACAAAAGGAGTATAAAAATTAACATGACAAGTGAAAAGATATCTGTATTGAACCCGCTGGGTAAAGCTCCGCCAATTCAATTGGTGCCAATGGCGCCCCGGCTCGATACCTTGGAGGGGAAAACCATATACATCGTAGACATGAATTTCCCGCGAACACACCAGTTTTTTGAGGAAATGCAAAAGCTGCTTTCCATCAGATATCCCGGGACAACCTGGGAACTCAGGGTAAAGGTAGGCACTTACTTTAATAACGACCCGGATCTATGGGCCGAAATTAAAGAAAAAGGCAATGGTGTGATAATGGGTATCGGCCAGCTGGATACCTGTTCGCCGTCGGTTATCATCTTTTGTTCGATACTGGAAACAATGGGGCTGCCTACAGCGCCTGTTGCAACCGAGGCATTTTCGGATCTCACAAGGAACTTTGCTTATAAGAAGGGAATACCCGGATTGAGATTTACTTATGTACCCTATCCCTTCGCAAACAGGTCGCTCGAAGTACACCGGAAATATCTGGAAGGCGACGATCCGATAAACGGAGGGCCGGTAGTAACTGGAATTATCGAGGCATTGACCAAACCGACAACCGAAAAGGAAAAGAAAAGGGGAGTAATAGAAAGGCCGAGGCCAAGGCTGCTGGAGCCTGATACTCCCGAGAACCTGGAACGGCTCTTTCTTGAAAACGGATGGACCGACGGTCTTCCGATAGTCCTTCCTACGGAAGAAAGGGTTGCAGAGATACTCAAAGGAACCAGTCATAAACCCGATGAAATAATCGGCAGGATGCTGCCTATCCCTCCCAACGAAGCCTGGGAACGCTCCATGAGACAACTTGGCTCTGGCGCGAGGGTGGAGGTTGAAACAGAGAAAATGCCTGTATCCATGCAACCTTCTCCTCCCCACGAGGCCTGGGAATATACCGTAGAGCATGTCGCAATTAACGCGGTAATGGCAGGAGCCAGGAAAGAACACTTACCTGTGATACTGGCCATAGCATCTACCGGTGTTACTTCACTGTTCAGTTCTGCGACCTCTATGTGCAGGATGGTCGTAGCAAACGGACCGATACGCAAAGAGATAAACATGAATTCCGGCCTGAGTGCGCTGGGCCCATTTAATCAGGCCAATGCCGTCATAGGAAGGGCATGGACTCTCATCTCAAAGAATCTGGGAGGCTCTATACTTGGTGAAACATACCTGGGCGATATAGGTAATAATACTAACTACAATAATCTGTGTTGCGCCGAGAATGAAGAGGCGCTGCCCGAAGGATGGAGTCCCCTGCATGTGCAAAAGGGCTACAAAACAGAAGAAAGCGTTGTTAGTCTTTTAGGCGGGTGGAGTCTGCTGAACTACGCCGCTTACAAACCGTATCCGCATCACGAAATAATGAAGGAGCAGCTGACCAGTTTTGAAACCAGTGGAGCCGGTACGCATCACACACTCGGATTAAGCCCCGGGACTCAGGCAACCTTTATATTAAGTCCAGTAACGGCAAAAGATCTTAAAAATGAAGGTTTCGGCAGTAAAGAACAGATAGGCAAGTGGATAAAGGATAATGCCTTTATGACCGCCTGGACCTATTTTGCGGCTATGCCTGATGATCTAGAATCCGCCAGGACGGGGGTAGAGCCGTTTGCATCCTGGCTAAAACTTCCGCCGGAAGGGAAAACGGCATACCCGCTTATCTCGAGTAATGCACCGGTTGAGATGCTTGTAATGGGAGGCGGAACGGATGCATTCTGGTTATGCTCGGATTTCCGTTACATGGCGACAGCTTCAGTAGATAATTGGAGGTGACAAAGAATAGTACTTGCTTCCTGATAAACACTGAAGTAATTAGTATACGAGAAAATGTAATTTGAAAGGGGTGCAAAATGGCACTGGAGTTCACCAAAACAGAAGCGAAACAGTGGGCTAAAAAAAATTTAAAGGGACTGGAGGGCGTTATTCATGCGTCCTTTTCCCCGGACCTGTCCGGACTTGACGAGGAAGGTATCAGGTGGGATGTCAATTACCTAATAGCCAACCAGTTGAGTTGTATCCTCTGCGCCGTCGAGTCCTGCGGAATGACCTTCGAAGAACGCAAGAAATTCGTGGAAATAGTATGCGACGAAGCAAAAGGTAAGATCCATGTGTCGATGACCATATTGCAAAATACCGTTGAAGAAGATATAGAGATGATGCACCATTTCGAGAAGTTCGGCGGAACTTTCATTCTGCTTGGCCATCCTGTTCAGTTTTACCCGAGAACACCGGATGAAATATACCGGGAGTACAAGATGATGTGCGACTCGACCAACCTAGCTGTAAATTTCTACGCCGGCAGACTCCACGTAAGGAGTATGCACCCGAGCTATTTCCCGTTGTCTATTCTTCAGCAGATAGCCGATATACCGAATGTAGTCGGGATGAAGCTTTGCGGAGGAGGTCCCATCGGTTTTATGTTCGAGGCTTTCCGGCTTATAGGCGACAGGGTTCTCGTTAATGATCCCATGCAGACCAACTGGCCTATAACAATCCTTCAATACGGTCAGCAGTGGGCGGGAGCCGGTCCTTACGACGCCTCTCAGACCCCTGATAATCCCCGTATGGTGAGGATGTTCAATACCTTTGTAGAAGGCAAAGTAGATGAAGCGATGGATATGTACTGGGATTTTATGAAAGGTGTACCGGGTGGGGCTTCTCTGGGAGGAGGGGCGGATTCCTATTTTAATACGGGGATAGTAAGCGCTCTGCCTGATAAATACGCCCAGTGGTGCCTCGGTGCTAACGGTGGAATGGTGAGACAGCCGATGGGTCAAAGGCTGCATGATTATCAAAAGGATGGTATCAGGGCTCGGCTGAGAGGATTAGGGGTTCCGTTGCGCGATAACGAGGAGGAGTTCTTCGTAGGCCGGGTTAATTATTCCAAAGGGGCAAGAATGAAACAGTACTAGCCGGTTTCTGACATTTGAAGTGAATCAAAGTAAAAAGCATCCGGTCTATGAAACAAGTGGTGATAAATGCTTTAGTTTACTTCAGAAGATGAATAGTGAAATCTATTTTTACAGAAGGAGAACAAGGTGGCTTTAAAGTTTACCAAATCAGAGGCAAAAGAATGGGCAAGGAAGAACTACAAGGGGCTGGATGGTACTATCCCTCCGTCTTTTACCCCGGACCTCTCTGAACTGGATGAGGAGGGCATCAGATGGGACGTCCAGCATAACATTAGAAAGGGGATGTTCAGTGTCCTTTGTGAAACGTCGATGGCCCCGATGAGCTTCGAGGAACGGAAAAGGTTCATGGAGATCGTATGTGATGAAGCAAAAGGCAAGATACTGGTATCGGTGACCACGGGAATTGATGATGTCGAGCAGGATATAGAGCTGCTCAAACATTTCGAAAAGGTAGGCGGAACTCATACCCTTTTCGGTTATCCCGGTAACTTCTATGCCAAGTCAGAGGAGGATATCTACCAGATAACCAAGAAGATATGTGATTCCGTTAACCTGTGTATAGACTTCTGGCCCAAACCCATCTTCGACTTCGGGAGGTTTCACCCGAGTGCATTCAACCCCGAGCTTGTAGCCCGGATAGCTGAGATACCGAACGTCGTGGCAGCAAAAATATATATAGCCGATGGCTTTGGCAAGATGGCACAGGTTCACCACCTTGTGGGCGATCAGATATTACAGCAATCGGGTGAGCCGGAAGAGTGGTGTATAACCATTCCTAAATACCACCAGCAGTGGGCGGGTCCCGGCAAGTATGTCATCTATGACAACGAGACCTCCGACAATACACGTATAGTCAGGATGTTTAACCTGTTCGTGCAGGGTGAGTTCGATAAGGCAATGGAGCTTTACTGGGAACTTGCCCCGGTTCATATGAATGCTATGAAGGTGGCTCTGTATCAGAGTGGTGGTTTTGTGGGAATTAAGTACATGGACTGGCTAGCCGGTGGCAACGGTGGTATGCTGAGGCAACCGGGTAACAGACTGCCT
>Ga0315545_1003740_pt1 | contig 12876 bp, 13 predicted proteins | sample SalMarSW160210MG_FD_203096 | JGI IMG/M metagenome (GOLD analysis project Ga0315545, IMG submission 203096) | Salt marsh sediment microbial communities from the Plum Island Ecosystem LTER, Massachusetts, United States - Salt Marsh Sediment SW1602-10 ... | reverse complement strand
CAGATGGCAGGACTTACACTCTACAAGAGGGTCTGCAAAGCTATCAATGTGACCACTGGCAGCCCAAACTCCCGGGTGCATCATGATAGATGTGTCCAAGCCCACTACATCATCGCGGTCCTGGACCATGGCCTTCCACCAGGCATCCTTAACATTGCGCTTAAGCTCCACTCCCATGGGGCCATAATCCCAGCAGCTGGCTAAACCGCCATATATCTCGCTGCTGGGGAAAATAAAGCCCCTCCGCTTGCATAGAGAGACAATTTTCTCCATATCTACCTTAGCAGGCATCTTCAGGTCTCCTTTAAGTTCGTTAGCTTACCAGCTTTGTTCGCACGCGTCAAAGGGGTGTCCTCGTTCAATACCTGACTGACACCTCCTTCCTGTCATTGCGAGGTTGGCGAAGCCAGCCGAAGCAATCTGGGCGAACATAAGAGATTGCCGCGCTTCGCTCGCAATGACGAAAGAAGAGAGGGGCTGGGAGCCCAGCGCGGCAAAGGAAGAAGATTCTGGAGCAGAGCGACCTATCGGACGACTTTCTATTTAGCTTTTGCTCTGGCAACCTTCCGAGCAGCAAAGCTCAGGTTATCTTCCTTCAGGCCAATAGCTATCATATCCCCTTCCTTGAACTCACCCTGTAATATCTTTGTCGATATGGGATTTTCCACATACCTTTGAATAGCCCGGCGCAATGGACGCGCTCCATATACAGGGTCGTAGCCCTTCTGAGCTAACCAGGCTTTGGCTTCTTCATTCACCTCAAGCTTGATCTTACGCTCAGCAAGCCGTCTCTCTACCTCACGGATAAGCAGGTCAACGATGCTCTTCAAGTGCTCCTCAGTCAGAGGATGGAATATAATAACATCGTCTATCCTGTTGAGTAGCTCAGGACGAAAGGTCCGTTTCAAGGCGTTTTCTATAGCGGTTTTCATTCTTTGCTCGTCGCCTTCCTCCTTCTTGCGCGAAAAACCAATCCCCCCGCGCTGATATTCTTCGGTGCCCAGGTTACTGGTCATGATTAGCACTGTGTTTCTAAAATCCACAGTCCGGCCATGTCCATCGGTGAGCCTGCCATCCTCCAGCAGTTGCAATAGTATGTTGAAAACGTCGGGATGAGCTTTTTCTACCTCGTCGAACAGGATAACCCGATAAGGGCGACGCCGCACTGCCTCAGTCAATTGGCCTCCCTCTTCATACCCTACATATCCCGGTGGCGACCCGATAAGACGGGATACAGTGTGCTTTTCCATATATTCCGACATGTCCAGCCTTACCATGGTCTCTTCATCATCGAAGAGAAACTCAGCTAAAGCACGAGCCAGCTCGGTCTTCCCCACACCGGTAGGGCCAAGGAAGATAAAGCTGCCAATAGGACGCTTGGGGTCCTTGAGCCCGGCTCGGCCCCGCTTGATGGCCTCAGAAACGGCGGCCACTGCCTCTTCCTGGTCCACTATCCTCTGGTGGATCCTTTCCTCCATGTGGACCAATTTATCAGTCTCCGTTTCCAGCATCCGGGAAACGGGTATGCCCGTCCACTGAGCAACCAGCCCGGCAATATCCTCCTCATCTACTACACTGTCGATTTTCTTCTCTTTTTGCCACTTTAGTTTGGCCTGGTCGTACTCTTGTTCCAGCCGCATCCTTTCCGCTTTCAATTCAGCAGCTTTTTGGTAATCCCCTCGCTGAGAAGTAGCTTCCTCCTCGTCACGCAGGTGTTTTGCTTTCCTGTCCAAGGTTTTGACCTCATCGGGAGCGCTTTCCATGTCGAGACGCAGCTTGCTGGCTGCCTCATCAATCAGGTCAATTGCTTTGTCAGGCAAAAATCTATCCGAAATATATCTCTGGCTCAGCTTCGCAGCAGCTACCAAGGCAGCATCGTCGATTTTTATTTTGTGATGCGCCTCATATCGGGGACGCAGCCCTTGCAGCATCTCTATGGTCGCTTCCACGCCGGGTTCATCGAGATAAACAGGGCTGAAACGTCTCTCTAGCGCTTTGTCTTTTTCAATACGTTTTCTATACTCGTCGAGCGTAGTAGCCCCAATGCATTGAATCTCGCCACGAGCCAGTGCTGGCTTCAGCATGTTGCTGGCGTCAATTGCTCCTTCAGCAGCCCCAGCCCCCACCACGGTGTGAAGCTCATCAATGAACATGATGACTTCACCGGCCGCTTGCCGCACTTCGTCGAGAACTGCCTTCAACCTTTCCTCAAACTCGCCGCGGAATTTGCTTCCAGCTACCAGCGCTCCCATGTCGAGAGCCACCACCTTTTTCCCTTTCAGGGAATCGGGAACATCTTCAGCGGCGATCTTCTGAGCCAATCCTTCGGCGATAGCCGTCTTGCCCACGCCGGCGTCGCCGATAATCACTGGATTGTTCTTCGTACGCCGGGAAAGTATTTGTATCACACGCTTGATTTCATTTTCCCTCCCGATTACGGGATCGAGTTTGCCCTCACGAGCCAACTCTGTAAGGTCATGCCCGTACTTTTCCAGCGACCGATACTTGCTTTCCGCCTGACGGTCGGTGACTCGATGACCGCCACGGATTTTCTGCAAGGCCTGATAAATCTTCTCCTGGGTAACACCAGATTCAGCTAGAATTGTTGCCGCTTCGCCTCTGGTTTCCCCGGCAATGGCAATGAGCAAATGCTCGGTGCTAACAAATTCATCCTTGAGCCTGTCGGCCTCCTTGTTGGCATTTTCGAGAAGAGCGGAAATCCGCGGGGTAGCATAAATTTGCGTTGCTTCATAAGCCATCTTGGGAAAACTCTCAAGCGTTGATCCTATCCGCTTTTTTACCACGTCAACATCCACGCCTAGCATCTGTAATATGTCCCTGGTTACCCCCTTTTCCTGCTCCAGCAAAGCCAACAAGACATGCTCCACATCCCACTGGTTATGGCGATAGCGACGGACTAGCTCCTGTGAAGCGGCCAAAACCTCCTGCGCCTGTTCAGTAAATCTCTCTGGTTTCAATTCTCTATACCTCCTTCCATTCTGCGTCTTCTATTATGTCTTCTATCATGTCTTCTATTTCAGTTTCGCCAATAATCTTGACTTTCCTTTCCATTTCCTCAAGTTGCTGTTGCATCTCCTTCATTCTCTGCATCAACTTCAACACCACCTCTACTCCAGCCAAATTAACACCACAATCGCTCATCAGAGCCTTAATATAGCGCAAGCGGTCAATATCTTCCTCCGAATACAGACGGATGTTGCCACTCGAGCGCTCCGGTTGGACCAACCCCAGGCTTTCGTAATACCGCAACGTATGGGCTTCTATGCCTATCATTCTGGCGGCTATACTTATTACGTATCTTGGCTTGGATTCCCAGTCCATCATCGTGGCACCTCACTTTACGCGGCTCGCAGAGACCGCAATCTCTCAAATAGTCTTCTCTCCTCCTCGGTCAAATTGGTGGGCAGCACCACATTTACCTTGGCAAACATGTTACCGTAATTTGCATTGCCTAGCTGGGGCATGCCTTTTCCTGCCAGCCGGAAAACCTTCCCATTTTGAGTCTCCGGCGGAATCTTAAGAGATAGCTTGCCGTCCAAAGTCGGCAATCCGACCTCGCCACCCAGCACAGCAGTAGCTAAAGGCACTGAGACTTCAGTATAAAGATCATCACCTTTGCGTTCAAAGAACTGATGGGGCAAAACCTTCACTACCAGATAAAGGTCTCCTTTGCTGCCTCCGGCACGGCCAGGGCTGCCTTCCCCGGCCATACGAATCCTCGAGCCGTCTCTAACTCCCGGGGGAATCTTAACCTCCAGGCGCCTGGGAATTACTTTCCCACCGGTGCCGTCGCAAATAGTACAGACTCGATTGCCCACCCTACCTGTGCCCCCGCAAGCCGTACAGGGCTCAGCCGTCTGAAGCTGTATCACACGCCTAGAACCACGGTAGGCCTCCTCAAGGCTAACCTCGACGGGTGACTCCATATCCTGGCCGCGTTGCGGTCCACGCTTCATCCTGGAGCCTACACCGGCATCGCCGAATAAGCTTGATAAAATGTCGCCAAACTCCCCCGGATCACCATACTCGAAAGTTGCGCCACTCTTGCCAAAATCCCAGCGCACTCCCCTTTGGCCTCCAGCTTTGGCAAATTGCTCAGCGTATTCCCATTGGTCACCAAAACGGTCGTATTTCTTTCGCTTCTCAGGATTGGAAAGAACTTCATAAGCCGCATTTATCTCCTTAAACCTTGCCTCAGCAGATTTGTCGCCAGGGTTCAGGTCAGGATGATGTTTGCGAGCCAAACGGCGGTAGGCCTGCTTGATTTCCTTTTCCGAAGCATTCCTATTTACGCCTAGAATCTGATAGTAATCCTTGCCTGCCATCTCTTCTGTAATGTTTTCGTTTATTATAAGACCATTCAAAGTTTGTGTCAAATATCTTGAAGAGACTTGACAAACTTGGTTAACTTTCTTATGATACGGACTGAACTGAGAGTGGGGCTCAGTAAGAAACTAAGAAAAGGAGGTGAGCTAAATGGCTATAGAAAGATGGCAGCCGTTTAGCGAACTTATGAGCCTGAGACAGGCGATGGACAAACTGTTTGAAGACAGCTTTGTGCGGCCCTCCCGTGGTTTAGCGGCTCTTGGTGAAGTAGCTGTACCAGCCCTGGACGTCTACCAGACACCCAACAAGCTAGTGGTGAAGGCAACTTTGCCCGGATTGAAGCCGGAGGATGTCACCATTGACATCACCGGTGAAACCCTGACAATCAAGGGGGAGACCAAAGCGGAACAGGAGGTCAAGAAAGAGGACTATCTATACCAGGAGAGACGCTATGGCGCTTTTTCCCGGAGCGTGGTCCTTCCCAGCGGGCTTAAGACAGACAAGTCTGAGGCAACGATGGAAGACGGCGTTCTGACTATAACTTTACCCAAAGCTGAAGAAGTGAAGCCCAAAGCAATTAAAGTCAAGGCCAAAGAGAAGCCTAGAGAGAAGAAATGACTTTCATCATGCCCCACTCTCAGACTTCAACAAATCGATGAGCTGTCTTAGAATCCTGGCAGTAGCCCCCCAGATAATATGCCCTTCGTACTCATACGCGTAAGAATCTTGTTTGAAATTGGCTTCGTCCATCAGAAATGACAGGGGAACAGAAAAGGTTCCCTTGACTTCTTTGCCATTGGTCCTCAAAGAGTGAGGAGGGGATATAAAGGCAACAAAAGGCGAAATAACATAGTCAGTGACAAGGGTTAACATATCGTCAAGCCCCCCTAGAATTTCAATATCTTTGGCCTCTAGACCTATCTCTTCCTCACTCTCTCTGAGGGCAGTCTGGAGTAAGCTCGGATCAGATGGCTCCTGGGTACCCCCGGGAAAGCATACCTGCCCTTTGTGAAATACTACCTCATCGCTCCTCTCGGTAAACAGGATATGATACTGTCCCTGGTCATAAAAAAGAGGTATAAGTACTGCCGAAGCCTTGAGGTTCTCCCCAGTGATTCTCTTTGTCTTACGATGACGGAGGACTTTTTCAATGTGCTGTTTCACAGCTCTGTGATTATACCACTTCGTAAGACGTCAACTATTTGTCAGCTCACTATGTGATGTCGTTCACCAATCCTTCACCCTTTGTCCCTCCCTCACCTATAGTCCGCCGTCCTTTGCCAAGGGAAGGGGTCAGGGAGATAGATTGCTAATCAATCTTTACTGCAAAAGTTGTCAGCACAAGCATTTAAGAGCTATACTTGAAGGTTATGGCGATAAAACAAGATTACTACGAAGTGCTGGGAGTGCCTAGAAATGCCAGCGATGAGGAAATCAAGAGGGCGTTTCGCAAGTTAGCTTTCCAGTACCATCCCGACCGTAATAGAGAGCCAGGGGCCGAGGAGAAATTCAAGGAAATAAACGAGGCCTTCCAGGTACTTTCCGACCCTGACAAAAGGAACAGATATGATCGCTATGGCAGAATAGATGTTGAAGGAGGTTTTCCCGATTTTGGTTTTGGTGGACTGGGAGATATTTTTGAATCCTTCTGGGACGGTTTTGGCACTGTCTTTGGGCGGACTGCTCAGCGGGCTCCCCAGAAAGGCGACAGCTTGCAGAGTCACCTTACTCTTTCCTTTGAGGACGCGGCCTTCGGCTGTGAGAAGGAAATTGAAGTATCACGCATCGAGTTTTGCCCTTCCTGCCATGGCATTGGTAGCAAACCGGGGACAAATCCCGAGACATGCCCTGATTGCCGCGGCACAGGGCAAGTGAGAAGAGTTCAGCAAAGCATCTTTGGGCGATACACCAGTACGACCACCTGTTCTCGCTGCGGAGGCAGAGGCACAGTAATCAGCAGTCCTTGCTCTGAATGCCACGGCAGAGGAAGAATAAAGGCGAAACGCAAGATAAGCGTTGCTATTCCTGCCGGTGTGGATGATGGACACCGACTGCGCGTGGACGGAGAAGGGAGCGCTGGTGTATATGGAGGCCCACCCGGCGACCTCTATGTCAGTTTTTCAGTGAAGCCCCACAGCCTATTCCATAGAGATGGCACCGACATTCTTTATGAGTTGGCCATCAATTTTGCTGAAGCTGCTCTGGGCGATGAGGTAACAGTGCCATCCCTAGATGGAAAGGTGGACTTGAAAATTCCACCAGGAACTCAGAACGGGAAGACCTTTCGCTGTAAAGGCAAGGGAATCCCTTACGTGGGTGGCAAGGGAAGAGGAGATTTGCTCGTCAAGGTAGTCATAACAACTCCACAACACCTGGACAAGAATCAGCGACGTCTTTTCGAGGAATTGGCTAAGGTACTACCCCGGACTGAACCGCCTCAACACGCCTAGTCCAGAGAGCAGTAATGGCTTGCTGCTAGTTCCCTGAACCCGCTCAGCGCTCGGCTGGGAGGCAAGCCCTCGAAAAGAACCCCATGAATAAGGTCGATAATGGCAAGTTTAAGCCCGTGGTTCTTTGCCAATCGGTGGGCTGCCGCAGTGGTAGCGACTCCCTCGGCGACATGTGTCATAGAGGCAGTGATATCAGATAAAGAGCGACCCCTAGCTAGTTCACAGCCAGCATAATGATTGCGGCTCAGAGTGCTGGCGCAAGTAGTTATCAGGTCACCTAAACCGGCCAGACCGTAAAAAGTGCCAGCCCGAGCTCCCAAAGTTACCCCCAAGGAAACAACCTCGGTCCACCCCCAGGCAATAAAAGCACCCTTGGCATTATCACCTAGGCCTAATCCATCTATCATGCCTGCACCCAGAGCTATAATGTTTTTCAAAGCCCCGCCCAATTCAACTCCGACGACATCGTCGGTGGTAGATAGAATGAATTTTGGCGATTCCATCAATTTCCGAGCTTCTTCCGCCAAAGCCATATCTTGAGCGGCGATGACCGAACCAGCAGGTAGACCCCGGGCAATTTCCCCCGCCAGATTAGGACCCGAGAGAACGCAAATTTGTCTCCTTAAGGAAGGAGCAATCTCCTCTGCGAGCACCTGTGACATCCTCTTACCGCTATCTACTTCCAGCCCCTTGGCGGCGCTCATCAATAGCATCGAATTGGTCAGATAATTCTTCGCTTGGCTGACGTTTTCTCTCAACTTCTGGGAGGGCACCGCCCAGATTGCCAGGTCAGCCCCGCTTAAGGCTTCCCCGATCTGGCTAGTAGAGGAATAACTACGTCGTCCTTGATTTAACTCTTCGGCCTCAGCTTCGCTTCGCGTCCACAGTTTTACCGCTGCCCCTCTACCACTCAACAAAGCACCTAAAGTATTACCCCAAGAGGTATTGCCTATGATAGTAACTGTCCGGCATTGCCCCCCACGCTTTCTCACCATAATCGGCGTTCTGTGCCTTGTCTCAAGCGTTTTATATTGTCCCGGTGTTGGTAGGCAATCAATGCGATCACCACGAAGCCGTAGACCAGATAAATAGGAGGAAGCAAGTGATAGACGATAGCCAGAGGTAGCATTAAACACCAGGTGGCCAGGGCTCCCAGGAGAGAACCGAGGGACATGTGCCGACTGCGTAACGCCGCTATAGCCAGAACTTCGGCACCAAATATACCTGCCGGTGGGAAAATTGCAAATACCGTGCCAAAATAGGCGGTTACCCCCCTCCCACCCTTAAACCTGGCAAATATGGGCCAGTTATGTCCTGCCACCGCGGCCAAGCCAGCTGCAACTTGGGCTATATGCTGCCAATAAACAGAGATGCCAGCGATAGGCAGGACTCCACCATCACGCCCTACAATTATTGTGGCCAAAATGACTGCCACAGTAGCCTTGACCACATCGAGAACCAGAGCCAAAACGCCGAGCTTGGTCCCCGTGACTCTCATCAAATTAGTGGCCCCAGTCTTGCCACTTCCCTGTTCTCTGATATCGATGCCACTTTTTAGCTTGCCTATTATCAAGCCGAAGGGAATGGAACCAAGGAGATAAGCAATGACTACTACAGCAATGAACTCGGCTATCATTGTGTTCTCACATTTATCCTCTTATTGATTTTACGGCTAGCCTTGGTGAAAATCAACTTCAAAGGTACGCCGCGAAAACCAAAGCGCTGGCGAAGCTTATTTACCAGGTACCGTTGATAAGAAAAATGAACCAACTTGGCATCGTTGACCTCGAGAATAAAAGTCGCTGCTTGAGATTCATCTTGATAGGCTCGAGCAACATGCAACCGTCTGGAACCTGTCCGAGGCGGGGGATAGCTACTTACTACCTGTTTGACCAACTCGTCAACTTCTGCTTGCGGTATCTGCTTTTGTCTTTCCTGCCAGATTTCCCAAGCTTGGGGCAGGACCCTGTTTATCCCCCGTCCCAGTTTGGCAGAGATGTAAACGACAGGTATATAGGCGGCAAATCTGAGTCTTCGTTCCATACCCTGTTTGAATCTCTGTCTTTGTTCCCGGGGAACAAGGTCCCACTTGTTGACCAGCAACGTCACACCCTTCCCAGCATCAATAATATAGCCTGCGATATGCATATCCTGGGCGGTGATGAATTCACCCGCATCGATCAGCAACAAGGCAACATCACAGCGATTGATAGCCTGAAGTGCACGCAGCAGACTATAATAGTCCACCCCAGCATCGATCCTTCCACGACGCTTAATCCCGGCAGTATCGACAAGGAGAATTTCCTTATCGCCCCATCGAATCATAGCATCAAGCGAGTCACGAGTTGTTCCCGGACACTCATTAACGATGGCTCTTTCTTGTCCTAGCAATGCATTCAACAAAGTTGACTTGCCGACATTGGGTCGCCCAACGATGGCTACTTTGGCTTCTGCCGGCTCGACAATACTGACAGGTTCTGGGGGCAAGCAAGCTAACACAGCATTCATCAGATCATCTATCCCGAGATTGTGGTGAGCACTGATAGCAATAGGCTCACCCGTGCCCAATCGATAGAAATCGGCTACCTGATTCGCTTGCCTGGCAGAATCTACCTTGTTCACTGTTAGTATGATAGGCTTATTGGCGGCGCGTAGTGCATCAGCAATTCCCTCATCAGCAGCAATAGCTCCGTCTTTGACATCTACCAAAAAGATGACGACATCTGCTTGAGCAACGGCTGCGTCAACCTGCTGCCTGACTCCCTGCTCCAAAGACCCTCGTGGCTTTCTTTCCCAGCCACCCGTGTCCACCACAGTGAATTCCCGCCCCTCCCAAGAAACAAACGCAAAAACGCGGTCCCTGGTGGTACCCGGCAAATCGGCAACTACAGCTATCCGTCTGCCTGCCAGACGGTTAAGTAGAGTGGACTTGCCCACATTGGGTCTACCCACAATGGCTACGATGGGCCCGGTCATCTGCCTGACACCTTGGGATTCGACAGCAGCCTCACTAGTAATGCCTTTTGCAGATGGAGCCTGTTTTCCGCCTGGTCAAAGACCACCGATCGAGGGTCGTCTAGCAGCCCCGTGGAGATCTCCTCCCCATGGTGGGCCGGCAAGGGATGCATGAACACAACATCTCGTTTACCTAAGCTTAATAATGTATTATCCACCTGATAGCCTGAAAAGGCACGACGACGCTTCCTTGCTTCCGCTTCCTGCCCCATGCTAACCCATACATCAGTATAAATTACATCAGCACCTTTAGCTGCTTTGTAAGGATCATCGGTAAGCTGAATCCGGCTACCACTCAGAGCAGCAAATTTCCTTCCTTTACTCAATACCGCCTTCTTAATCTCATAGCCTCGTGGAGACGCAAAGTGGAAATTCATCCCCATTAGGCAGGCACAGAGAAACAAGCTATTGGCCACATTATTGCCGTCACCCATGAATGCCAAAGTCAAGCCAGAAAGCTTACCTTTCTTTTCATAGATGGTGAATAGGTCGGCAAGAGCCTGGCAGGGGTGTTCCAGATCGGACAGGGCGTTAATTACGGGCACAGAAGAATGGCCAGCGAGAATACTCAAAGTCTCCTGGGAAAATGTGCGAGCGGCTATGGCGTCGACATAGCGACTGAGCACTCGCGCCACGTCAGCCACTCCCTCCCGCTTGCCCACGCCCACCTCTTCTGGAGATAGGTAGATGCTATGTCCACCCAGTTGATACATAGCCATCTCAAAACTGACCCGGGTTCGCAAGGAGGGCTTCTCAAAAAGAAGCGCTATGGTCCTCCCCGAAAGGAGAGGCATCGGCGCTTCCTTTTTCATACGCCAGGCTTTCTCTATGAGAGCTTCAATTTCCTTACGGTTAAGGTCAGTTATTGACAGCAGATCTTTTTTCATCTCCCTCTCTCTTCGTATTCGATACTACTTTGATACTACTTGAGTGTGTCACGTTTGTCAATCAATAGAACACAACTCTACGGCAAGCTCCAGAGTTGTTTCTGACAATGGTAAGCTGCTCGCGCTGTGCTACAATGAGACCAACACCTACCATTCGAGATGCCTTATTCCTGATCCTATCCTGACCGGACAAACTAGGCTTCTGGCCGTGACTATTATGTCAACTATTTCGAGATATACCGGTGGCAGACTGTGGACATAAGTGTGAAATGTTACTCAGGTTACCTCTATGCCGAAGAACCACGGTCTTTCGTGTGGCAAGAAAGTGAACTGGGAGTAAAGTCGGTAGAAAAGGCCTGGCAGGAACCGGGCAAGAGGCTGTTCAGAGTGGTCACTCAGGATGGCAGACTATTCGAACTGTGTTACAATGAAGCAATCGACCGATGGTCTGCCGTTGAATTGGTCTGATGCTTTAAGGAGAATTCATGAAAGAGATTTTTGAAATTCTGGAACACAATGCCCGAGCAACTCCGGAACAGATTTCCACCATGGTGGATAAACCTGTCAGCGAGGTGAGAAAAACAATCAAGCAAGCTGAGAAAGACGGAACCATCCTGAAATACAAGGCTATAATAAACTGGCCAAAGTTGGAAAAGGAAGATATATGGGCTTTAATCGAAGTGAGAGTAACGCCACAACGCGGTGTTGGCTTCGATGCCATTGCTGAGCGCATTTATCAATTTCCCGAAGTATATTCTGCATACCTGGTCTCAGGTACCTATGATCTGTCCATATTGGTGAGAGGAAAGAGTATGCAGGAGATTTCCAGTTTCGTGGCAGAGAAACTGGCTCCCCTGGAACAGGTGCAGAGTAGTGTCACCCATTTTCTTCTCAAACGATACAAGGAATATGGCGAGACCTTTCGCGTTCCGAAGGAAACAAACAGACGTTTACCTATAACACCCTAACATGCCAAACACAAGATCCACTTCAACCGAAGCTCTGGATAACCTGATCTCACAAAAAGTGGCTACGCTTCCGCCATCAGGCATCAGGGAATTTTTCGACCTGCTTTCCTCCATCGAAGACGTTATCTCACTTGGCATAGGTGAGCCTGATTTCGTTACTCCCTGGCATATCAGAGAGGCCGGCATATATTCTTTGGAACAAGGTTATACCATGTATACTTCGAATTCCGGCATGCCTGAACTACGCCAGGAATTAGCCCGCTACCTGCAGCTTCACTACGGCGTAGACTATCATCCTGAGCACGAAATTCTTATTACTGCAGGAAGTAGTGAAGGACTAGACCTTGTTCTGAGAGCAATTATCAATCCCGGTGACGAGGCCATAATCCCCGACCCTTGCTATGTGGCTTATCCTGCCGACATCACCCTGGCTGGCGGCATGCCTATTCCTGTTCCCACAAACGAAAGAAACAACTTTGTAGTCAGGGCCACCGATATCGAAGCCAGGGTCACAAAGAAGACAAAGGCTATTTTAATAGGTTACCCGGCGAATCCTACGGGTGCAGTCATGCCCAAAAAAGAGGCCGATGCTATTGCCGAGCTGTCCAAGAAGCACGACCTGCTGATAATATCGGATGAAATATACGCCCGTCTAACCTACGGGGTGGAGCATATTTGTTTCCCCAGCCTGCCCGGCATGAAGAAGCGTACCATACTGATTGGCGGATTCTCTAAATCTCATGCCATGACCGGTTGGCGTATTGGTTATGTGGCGGCCGACCGTCGCTTCATTCAGGCCCTGACAAAAATCCATCAATACACCTTGCTTTGTGCCCCGACGATGACTCAGATGGCAGCTATCGAGGCCTTAAGAAACGGTGAACGCGAGGTTGAAAAGATGGTTCAAGAGTACAATAGACGCCGTCGCTTCATCGTCAAGAGATTGAATGAGATTGGTTTGCCCTGTTTCGAGCCCAGCGGCGCTTTCTTTGCCTTTCCCTCTATAAAAGCGAGTGGAATGAATTCGGAAGAGTTTGCCGAAAAGCTGCTATTGGAAGAAAAGGTTGCTGTTGTGCCAGGCACCGCGTTTGGACCATCCGGTGAGGGTTTTGTCCGTTGCTGCTATGCTACTTCTTTGCCTAACATCGAGGAGGCACTGAGAAGAATGGACAGGTTTCTAAGAAAGAGCAGCCTGAGGTCAAAGTAGGC
>Ga0315545_1003739_pt1 | contig 12877 bp, 9 predicted proteins | sample SalMarSW160210MG_FD_203096 | JGI IMG/M metagenome (GOLD analysis project Ga0315545, IMG submission 203096) | Salt marsh sediment microbial communities from the Plum Island Ecosystem LTER, Massachusetts, United States - Salt Marsh Sediment SW1602-10 ... | reverse complement strand
TTACAAGTTTTCTGATTGCTTTTGCAATCCAGCGGCCAACGATGAGAACAATAATCGCCGCAACAATCTTAAGACCATAGAATGCTCCCCATTCCTGCAATTTTGCGATGATAGTATCCATAAAATGCCCCCTTTTTGTCTTTGCTATTCATAAATCCGGTATGAGAAAACCGATAAAAGCATAGAAATACTAATAAAGCTTTGTTAAACACAGTTAGCCGACCAGATGCGTCGTCCCTTCAGTCAGATCTTAAGATCTTGGGTGAAACAGTAGCCTTGTCTAACGAAAATAGACGATCATATCGCTTCGTGAATACAGGGGGGGGCTAACCCCCCCCTGTATCACCTCCTCTTATACTGACGATTTCCAGGATCTGGCTGATAAGCTGCCTTGAGCCTTATCCAGTTGTAACTCTCACCATCAATGCCTGTTATTTGAATCTTTGCATAGTGATTGTCTCCTGTTCTTACAGCATAGACATGTCCCATAAGTGCCTCAATTGAATGGCCAGACTCCGCGTAACCATTCATAGGTGCCTTATCAGCAAGGTCCCAATCACTCTTGTAACCAATATCCTGAACCTCGCCCCCGTTTATCCCATCTATCCATGCACGCACCCCTGCTCCAGGATTGAATCGCTCGCACATTATATCTCCGTTACCTGAGGGGATATCATAATTAGCATCCAAATCAGAACAGTCAATCACGCTGAAATCTGAAAGCTCAAAGCCTGCACTTGTCTGGTCAGACTGATAAGCGTAAATCGTTTCCTCACCCGTAGTCTCATCCCGTGGAGTATCCTCTATAATATTGCTCGTGTGACTGGTTTTGCTCCAGTCATCCATAGAAGCTACCACAAGGAAGGAATATGTAACCCCATTCTGGAGCCCTTCTATATCCACCCACCGTTGACCTGCACAGGGAGCGTCAACCTCGATAGAGTCGATCTGTACAAACTGCCCGGGAATAGTCTCCACTGGGTTCCCTTCGTGCTCTCCCTGAACATAATAGATTCTATACCCGTTAAGGTCATCCTCGTAGTTACTGCACCACCAGAATAGGGTGACCTTCTCATCTCCTGTTATGCTGTTTAGTCCAAGAGGTGGGGGGAGTTGGGATGGAGCTATGATTTCTTTCTTCTCGCTGCATCCTGCAACCAAAAGCAAAATCAGTAGCCCGGAAACTGCGAAAATCGCTTTCATTTTGCCTCCTCTCTCGTTCATTAATTCAACGGTTTTTTCAGTTTTCCCTCTTGTGATTTAAGCAACCCAGCCAAACTCGTGACCTACACGCAAATTCATTTGAATACCTTTAACATAATGACACCTCCCGGTACAATCGGATTAGAAGCCTAGCCCACAAGCATCAGGCTAAAACACGACGCTCTAGAAGAAAACGATTTGATTTGATACCACCTCCCTTCAGCATTCATATGTTATCACACATGCATCTATTCTCTAATCCTCTGTCGTATAGCATCATCAAATGGGACTGTATGACAGTCCCAGAGACAGGGTCTGCTTACGCCGCCTTCCGGGGCATGCACTCTGTCATAGAGAAACTGGATATAGAGGCTCAACATCAGAGATTCGGTGATGTCAGCCGTGAAGGTGTTGTACTGACTAACATCTGATGATTTCCAGCAATCCTCGTTGGATTGTTTCAAGGGGTCATCCAGTTCGGAGCAAAGTGTACTTTGAAAAGGACTAATTCTACTCACCAGCGGTAATGCACTCTCGTGTCAATGGGATCTTAAACCCAGCATCAAATGGCAGGCTGCCCTCGCTCTTCGTCTGCGTTTAACGGCCCTGAGTTAAAGGATCCACTAGCATGGCACGTTTCATCTGCTAACCAAGAGGTCTAGCCTTAGCTTTCCTGATCCCTATTATCCAGATCTGTTTGAAGATGTTTTGAGATGTTCGAAGAATATCTTATTTCCATCTGAAAGGCAAGTTTTTTTGAATCCTTTTTTACGGAGAAATACTCCAAGTGCACGTCTATCCAAAAGACCCTCATGTCGCCCAATCAATAGACCTTTGGCCAGGCCCACTTTAACAAAAGGGAACGGGACGATATTTTTCCTACCATTAAGAGGGAGGGCACAGCCCGGAATGCTGTGTTGAGAGAATGGAAACGCCTCGGAGGTTATCTTATGTAACCACTCCGAGGCCCTTCCAATCTGGTGTCCAAATAGTGTCCATAGAGGATCGAAATAGATATAAATAGATCGAAGTAAATGTAAGAAAACTGACCCTAAGAAGAAGGCCAAATTATAGGCAGGTCAATGGTTTGGCCTGAGGGTCAACGAGTTAGCTCAAGGGCCGTAAAAACACTGGCCGTGTAGTCCCCAATCCCCTTCGGGGACCCCAGGGCTTTAATTCCCTCTTCAGGGGATATTAACTCCAGTTGGCGCAAGAATCCCGAACTCAGCCGACTTGCCACACCACGGATAAACTTGGTGCGGTAATAAAGCCTTGCTTTCATTAGGGTTTCCTTCGGGGCCGATTGTATCTCCTCAGGGAGAGGAAAGGCATAGATTATTACATTATTTATCCTCTCCCTCCTCCCTACGGTCTTGATTAATCTCTTCCGCATAGAGAAGAATGCCTGGACACTACAGTTCTGGCTAAGCATAGCCGATATGATCGTCTCATAAAGCGTGGGGGGAGACTTCAGCCTGTAGCCGGGAAGGGCCACTAAGGTTTTCTTTAAGTTACCATCCCGTTTGGCCAATTTGTAGAGCGGGGATAGATCATCCTTTAGCCCGAGGCAATATGTAACCCTCTCCCTCAGCCAGGCTGTCTCCTTTGGGGAAAGAGCGGAATTTGACTCCAAACAAAGCCAGAGCTCCCCCTTTTTGCATTTGAGAATCGTTTTAACTACCTTATCATTGCAAAGAATCCCCTGGTGAAATTCCCCATTCCTCTCCTCCCATGGGGAATATCTGTATCCCATTCTCAAGGAGTCAAGGTTAAATTCGCCCTCTACATAACCCTCCAGGTTAATCTCTACCCGATGAGAATCCATTATCTTTTTCCGCCCGCCCAGATCCGTGAGGCCCCCTTGCTCAGGGGGAGGATGGCTTCCCTCCCCAGGCCAGAGTTCAGGTGACTGGGGATCCTTTTCCCCAACCAGTAAAAGCCAAAGCTGCCCACCAAGCCAAGGAGGCCGATCAACCCCCAGAGAATGGGGGGATGGCCCTTCCAAAAGTCAAGGGCAAAACCACCAACAAACGGCCCTAAGGAGCGGCCTATGGCCTCAAAAAGGCTAAAAACTCCCATATACCTTCCCCGCGCTGTTCTCGGAGACAGGTTAGCCACCATAGTCATCGCTGAGGGTGAGAAGGTTATCTCTCCCAAGGTAATCACCACCATAGATGTCACCAGTAAGGGAAAACTACCGGCCAAGCTTACGGAGAAGTAGCCCAAGCTGTAGAGGATACCCCCCAGGACCATAGCTGAGGTGATGCGAAACCTTCGCAGCCACGAAGAGAGAGGATATTGGAGGAGGACGACCATCAGGCCGTTTGTGGTAAATAGATAGCCTAACTGAATCTTCGTTATGCCCACCCTGTCCACAGAGAAAACAGCCAAAGTGGAAATCATCTGTGATGTGGCCACAAACAGGATGAGACTTATCAGACAGAATGAGAAGAAATTCACATCCCTACGCAGGGCAAGGAGATCCTTGGGAGAGAAGGCCTTTTTCTCCTCCCTTTGTAAGGATTCTTGCGTGAAAAAACCAACCATCAGGGAGCTAACCAGGCTACACAGAGCGGTAAAGAGAAAAAGGGTAGAATAGGAGAAGGTGGCAAAGATCCCCCCCAAGATAGGCCCTATGGCCCAACCAGCATTTACGCCAACTCTGATTAGCCCATAGGCCTTTACCCTCTTCTCCGGGGGAACAACATCTGCCACCATAGCGCTCGAGGCAGGCATAAAAACGGACCCTAAAAAGGAACTCACCACCAAAGCCAAACCTAAGAGACCATAAGAGGCTTTTATCAACACTAAATAACTTATACCCAGATAGGCCACCGCCCGTAGGCCCATAGAGGAGACCATAACAATTCTTCGCCCCTGGGTGTCGGAGAGCTCTCCCCCGACTACCGTCCCCAGGGCCCGGGAGGCAGCCGAGATCATAAATATGGTTCCAACTATCTTCATCTCTACTCCCAACTCCTGGTAGAGGTAGAGGCTCAAGAAGGGCATTGCCACGGAGAATCCCATAGCAGCCACGAACCTTGAGGAGAAGAGAATCCAAACCCGACGTTCGTACTCTCTATATAGACCCTTTATCATTACCATCCCCTGAGAAATGTCCCACATTGATAGATATACAATCTCTCACCACAAATCAACAACAAATCACTTGCCTTGAGCATGGCTTATCTATATAATCCAGATTGAAGAAAGGAGTGAATGATGACCGCGTATAAGGATTTGGCCAAATACTATGACATCATTTATGACCTTAAGGATATGACCACCAAGGAGATCAGCTTCTTGGAATGGGCGTTTGAAAACCTGACTAAGGTAAAGATTGAGAGGATCTTGGATGCCTCTGCTGGAACTGGCAGACACGTTATTCCCCTCTTGGATCGGGGTTATCAGGTCACTGCTTCAGATGTATCCCAGGAGATGCTTGAGGTATTGCGGAAGAAGTTGAAAAAGAAGGGATACCATATTCCCATTTTATGCCGGGATGTGCGCAAGATTGATTTCAGAGAGGAGTTTGACGCAGCAATCCTTATCTTCACAAGTTTCAACCACCTGATCTCTAACAGGGATATCGAACTATCTCTTTTCGCTCTTTACCAGGCCTTGAGGCCTGGTGGCCTCCTTGTCTTCGATGTGGCAAATTTCCTTAACCTTCTGGGGAGGTTTAAACCGGGATTGGTGGAGCACTTCTCTAAAGAGGGGGTGAAAATCATCCGCTCTACTTCCCATCGGGTTGATGATGTAGAGGACATCTTTCTGCATGATGAACTCACCTTCGTTGATGACGATGGAGTGTTTACCTCCTTTGCCGAGCAAATCCCCCTGAGGATCTTTACCACGAATGAGGTTGTCAGCTTTTTAAAGGATGCTGGCTTTGCAGAGATAAGGCATTTTCGGGGATGGGATGACCGAGGGGAGAGGAAGGGCAACACATTCAGATTGATCTTCGTTGCCCAGAGGTAATCCAACTCACTTCTCGCTCCGATCGCTCAGGATACATATCCTGAGCGATCGTATTTTATTTCAGGCTGGCTGGAAGATTTTGTAACATTCACCACGGAATCTCACGGAATTACCTAGCGCAGCAAAGTTGCAACTAAACAGCAGCCACGGATTACACGGATTTCACCGATAGTAAAAAAGATACTTGAGGCCCCAGGCTTTCTCCTGATATATACCGCTCTCACCAAGGTTGCCTGAAAAACTTTGTCAAAAAAACAAGATCTTGCAAAATTGTAGTACAGAGCATCTTCATTTACCCCCTTGAATAAATCACAGTAACGAAGCTTATTTGGGAGGGAAGCCAGATTTACAGGAAAATATATCTGAAGTAGGTAAGATGCCAAGCCATTCCCGATATAACTATTGAAGTAAACTCTACCTCTGCACCTCGCACCTTTAAAATCCTTTGACACAGGAGGGCTTAACTGTTATAGTGTGCTAACTTCACCAGATGAAATATATCCTAAGCAATCCTGCTCAAATAGAGAAAATCTTTGCTAAAAGACATTGACTTGAGCTCAAACATGGTTTACCCTAAGGGTGAGGGGATGAGATGAGGGTAAGAGATCCCGGCAAGAAAGGCTCCAGTTGGGTGGTCTACTTTATAGGCACCATTCTGGTGTTTTTGCTATGGCACCAGGAATCCCCTTCTGGAGAATCATCCCCTTCCGGAGTTAAGAGGATAAAGGCCGTAAGAATCTTCTCTAAGATTAGGATCGATGGCTGCTTAGATGATCCTGCCTGGGAAGAGGGAGAGAGGGTGACCACATTTCTACAGAGCAACCCCAATTATGGGGCCCAGCCGTCTGAGTCAACAGAGGTAAGGATTCTGTATGATTCTGAAAACCTGTATATTGGGGTCAGGTGCTTCGACAGCCAACCAGAGGGGATAGAGGCAAATATGACTCAGAGGGACAGTGAACTCTGGAACGATGACTCCTTCGAGATATTCATTGACTCCTTTCACGATCATCGTTCCTGCACCTATTTTGTGACCAACCCCCTGGGAACCCAGACAGATGGCCGATGCACAGACAATGGAGCTACCATGGAGTCCGTCTGGGATGGTGACTGGATGGTTAAAACAAGGGTTACCCCCTGGGGTTGGTGTGCAGAGTTTGCCATCCCCTTCATCAACCTTCAATTCGATGCCAGGAAGAACCAGATCTGGGGCATCGACCTGATGAGGGTGCATAAGAGGACTGGCCAGGATCACCTTTGGCAGTTAGAGAAACACTTCTTCCGGGTCTCCGATTATGGCTGGCTTGTTGGATTGCGGGATATCAGAAGGGGGAGGGCCCTGGAGGTCATCCCCTTTACCACCCTCCGGAGGGGTCAAAACTCAGATCACCCACCAAAGGGCGAGTTCGGAATTGACCTCAAATACAATCCCACATCCAACTTCTCCACAAATCTGACCATCAACCCCGACTTCGCCCAGATCGAAGCCGACCCCGATCAGATAAACCTCTCTACCGAGGAGATCCGCCTACCCGAAAAGCGTCCCTTCTTCTTAGAGGGATGCGAGCTCTTCGGCACACCGACCACCCTCTTCTATTCCCGACGGATCGGTGAGATCAAGGCTGGGGGAAAGTTAACCGGAAAGGCCAACCGGTTTACTCTGGCTGTTGTAGATGTGCAAACTCCAGGGAGATCAGATGACCCAATAGGTTTTCAGGACAAAGAGGCCAATTTCCTCGCGGCCAGGCTAAAAGGGGACATCTTCGGTTCTTCCTTCGTTGGCCTTACCGGGGTGAATTGGGCCAACCGGAAGGGATACAGCCGGGCCGCTGGAGTTGATGCTGGATTCACCATCCCCCTGGACTTTACCCTGGGAACTCAGGTAAGCCTCTCTATGGATAGGGATGAAATCCTGGGTTGGGGAAAGGAGAAGGGCTGGGAGAAGAGAATAGACTTGGGCCACAACAGCCAGCACTTTGAAGGCCATCTGAGCTGGATCGACAGGGACCCAGACTTCAACTTGGCCACAGGCTATTTTGGTGGTCGCAACAACATCAGGGGCTTAGATGGCCATCTCACCTACAAGAGGCCGATGGAATCTCTTAGTCTTCACGATGCACAATTCAACTTCTTCTTTGGTTCATATGATTTTAAGGATACCGGGAAATTAAACTTCAAATCTTTCCGACATAACACGAGCATCTTCTATAAGCTCCTGGGATATTGGTTTGCCAATGGCTTTGACCTGCAGTGGTCACAGGAGAGTGTAGAAGGTAAAATTTACGATAACCACCAAGCTTACATTTCCTTCATCTACAATTTTGCCAGCTTTGAAAACGCTGGATTAAGGATAAAGAGGGGAGAGTCCTTTGGGACCGGAGCAAGGGTTCTGGAAGCCTGGCTGAGATTTAGGCCCCTCGGCCTTCTCTCCATAGATCTCTTCACAAACAGGGTGACTTTTGTAGATCACCAGAACAGGATCGGTTGGCCTGACCAATGGGTGAGCAACCTGAAGGCCAGATTGGATTTAACCCGAAACATCTATTTGAGATCCTTTTTCCAGATCAATGATACTTACGGAAGGGATCTTTTGAGGGATCTAAATCTCCTTTTTGCCTGGGAATTCAGGAGGAGATGCAATTTCTACATCGCCTTTAACCACAATGAGGAATGGAATAGTGAAGGTGAAAAAGAGGGAACCTCCAAGAAGATACTGGCCAAGATCAACCTTTTCTTAGGATTATAGATCAAAAATGGCTTAAGTGACTTCTTGTTAGATCTGTCTGCCTTTAGATATTGCTCACCAAGAGGTGTGAAAAACAGTGGTGGAATCCTCTGTTATTAGGTATGAACAATGGAGGACTTGGGACACTACTACACAATTGAGTTTACCTTCTATAGCAGCCCATAGCAATGTTAGCTTCGAGGTGTGCTAACCAAGTTAGAAAAAGGGGGGTGATAACCACATAAATAAGAAGGGAAAAGTGGGAATTTGAGTTAACCCGAAACTCTGCAAGGAGGTGAAGATGAAACCTAAGAGGGCCTTTCTATCAGTAGTTCTGGTTTTTTCCCTTCTCCTAATCTGCGGCTGTGGAAAGAAGGCCAAGAAGGAGGTGGAGATCTCGGTAAAGAGGGTGGAAAGCCTGACGGTAGCCTATGCCTCTCACAAGGGCCCCTATGAGGCCATACCTGAGATCCTCCAGAAGGTTATGGGTTGGATTCAAGAGGAGAAGCTGCAAATGGCCGGGCCACCTATGGGGGTCTATTACAATGATCCGGAGGAGGTGGCCCCTGAGGATCTGCTTTGGGAGGTTCAGTGGCCCATCGTGCCCAAGGAAGCAAAAGAAGGAAAGGATGAGGTTAAGGTCAAGACTACAGAACCGATGGAGGTTGCCTTTACCATCCACCGAGGCCCCTACGAACAGGTGGGGCCCACTTTTAACAGGTTGATAAAGTGGATAGAGGAAAATGGCTACCAGATTGGCGGTCCTGCCCGCGAGATCTGGCTCAACGACCCCAACTTTGTTCCTCCGGAATCCTTGAAAACGGAGATCCAATTCCCGGTGGTAAAGAAGTAGCCTGATTTCAGCAGTTGTAATTGTGCCGTCAGGACTTAAGTCCTGACGGCACAAAAAACAATTTGACACATCCAAGGAAAACGGCTATTTTGAGAGCACCTGTTATAAGGCGACTCAAAGCATTTTTTATGTAACACGGCTTTTATGCGAGTTACATAACACGAGAACAGCCATTGAGATTTATCGCTATATGTTATTCAAAATGTGAAGCTACATTAATTATTGCCTGGTTCATATACGACAAAATTTCAATCCATAAGTCATTATGAAACTAATACAAACCATGTTAGGCGGACAAATCAATGGTCGGTGTTAAGCAAGACGAGGCATCGATTCAGAGAACCGCAACTCTCGCCCAGACAGCTCTAGTTGCGCTTGGCGTCCCGAAGGAGGTTCAACACCTTCCGATTGCGGGGGCTATGTACCTCGAAGGTATGGGGGCTCCGGATCCAACTGCCCTGTGGCCGACCCAAGACACCGGTGATGAGTGTAACGACTGGCTGGCACGCCAGCATTCTGAACTGTCTCTCGCAGTAACCTCTGCGCTTTCATTGGCTCGGCTTTTTGGCCGGCAGTCAGACGTGGAGTGGCAGCAGGAGTTCGACGTCGCGTACCTCTTCTTTGTGAAAGGATGCGCTCAGACAGCGGCCTCGATTCACCTCCTCACCAACGAAAAGTGTTACTCCGATGCCTTCGTTGTGTTGAGATCGCTTCACGGCCGGACAAATCTCTTGGTGCTCATGGCTCTCGGTCCCCACCTGTTCGACGAATGGCTAAAGGCTCCGAAGGAGAAGCGGTTTCTGGACGGGCACGTGCGGGACGAGTTGGCCAATCATGGCATCACGACCTTCCCTCATTTCTACGAGCACGCAAGCGAAATCGCCCACGGGCAGTTCTTGGCCCTGACTGAGGCGGGCTACATGGAGTCAGGGCTCTTCCCGCGATCGCTGGCGATCGAGAACCGGGTGCTTGTCTCGGCGAAGCTCATGTTTGGAATCATCGGCTGGGTCGGTCTGAGCGTCCTCAGACTCTGTCCTCGACAGGGAATCGGCGCCGAGTTACGAGAGCACGAGGCGCTTTTCAGGTTCTTGGGAGAAGAGATCCTGGCCGCAAATCGAGTAGACCATCTATCTGCGTCGATCGCCGAAGACCGGCACTGGGTTCCCGCTGGGAAGAACAAGATGGCGATCGCGCATTGGTTCTCGCCGTCGGAGTTTCACCGACAGCTCGGGCTCTTCCATCGGTCGTCTCAGCCTAAGCGCCTCGGCAAGCAGTATCAAAGGCGCCGGGGAACGCCCCAGGATGCCGCCTAACCAGCGATTGGAGCCGACGGCAGCTTGCTCATGTGGCAAGATTCGGAGATCGAACCGCCGCGGCTCAATCGCAAATCATTACGCATCGCATTTGCGAGTTGTCGGAGTCACAAAGTCGACGTTTAGCTGTTTCCCAGTATCTCCCTTGTGAAGGCTGATGAGTTACTTGCAGGAGTATTATACCTCATTGAAGCGATGGCAGTCTTCAAGGAGGTCTCTGGCGTCGTGGATGAGCTGCTGTAGGTCAGCGAGTAGCTACTCTGCTTGATGGAAAGCAAAGAGCTGGACACAAGACAGTCAGATGGAATGCAATCCCCTTCTCCGGCGGCATCTATTTTTATAGGCTTCAGGCTGGAGATTTTGTGCAGACGAGGGAGATGGTGGTGCTGAAGTGAGGCTACTTAGATTGGCCTTGTGTGAATGGGCTGGGTCCCAAAGTCAGGATTGTTGGTTTGGGAAACGTGTTATCAATACATAGGTTTTGCTTTATATCGTTGTTTTAGTGTGATTATATTATTAACACATACATTTCGGGTAATAGCATTGGTAAAACCCTACCAATACTGCAGGAAAAACGGAAACAAACGCAGGCGTTTTCCCCCTTCAGGGCTTACTCCTTTTTTGCCGATAACCGCTTGAAAAACAAATTGAATAGAGAGAAACAAAATTAACAGATGTTAACGTTTTGCCAGTGAGGAAAAAGTTACAGAGAGTTAGAGTAAAACGGCGTCTTTATGCCATCTTCTCTCCCAGCGAAAAGGTGAAAGAGCCATGAGGATCGATAGACCAATGTCAGATCGAAGGATAGAAAAACTAAAGGAGAAGGGGATTGCCCCCACCATGCAGATGCTGGTGGTGTTAGAATATCTGGAGAAGAGCACCACCCATCCCACGGTGGAAGAAATCTATGAGGCCCTTGCGAGTAAGTACCCCACCTTCTCTAGGGCTACAGTCTACAACACGGTGCAGGTGCTCAAGGAGGCAGGCATCATCCTGGAGCTAATCATCGAAAAGGAGAAGCTCCACTATGACGCCAGGCTCGAGCATCACCACCACTTCCTATGTCGACGTTGCCATCGTATCTATGATGTGGATGCGAATGGTCCCTGGAAAAAGGGAGAACATGTGGATGGACACAGAATAGAGATGGCAAGGACCTATCTCCACGGACTATGTGCATCCTGTCTAAGAGAGGGTGACTATACCTGAACCACCCGAAGTAAATGCCATCATTTGCTGATTGAGGGGGGAGATCCTGGCGCAAAGGGCAGAGGAAATAAGAGTGTCGGAGCCCAAGATTCAGCACCAGCGGCCAAACAGAATAAAGAAAAACACCTTCCCCTTTGCAACTGCTTTAGATAGGGGAAAAGGCGTCATCAAACACAGACGTTTCCCACCTTCCGGGGATTGTCGGTTTGTGCATGTAGTCGCCAAAAAAGCAAGGGAATAGGGGCGAATTGATTTGAACGTTTTGCCAAAGCGGGAAGAACTATAAGAACTTATAAGGGAATGGCGATTGTTTGAAGATTTCCCTTTTTTCTATTCATTCAAATTAATACACCCTCTTGTGCCTATAATTATGTGGAAAAACAATTGGATAGAAAGAAACTGACGCAACGAAATACAACGGTTTTCGCAAGTGAGGAAAGGTCAATGCAATTGCTTAGAAAGAGCTGACCCATATTTGATCTCAGACGAGTCTTTTGGAGGGGGCCTAGACCCTAAAAGAAGAAAAAATGCAGCCACGAACAAAATCACCCTACTAAACCGATAATCTAAAGGAGAATCAGAGGGAGGTAGGGACTCATGTTTTAGCCGTGTTCGCTAAATCATTTAGAATCTGTGTGGATGGCTTGAAAATGTATACTAGAATGCCCATTGATGACAAACGGCGCTTTACTTTCTCTTTACCCTAATGGCTCAAAAAGAAATATAGATGAAAAAAGTGAAAGGAAATAGAATGTAACGGTCCTGTGAATTTCCAACATAGGGGTTGTATCGTGCGAGGATTACCCAGCTGAAGTAGCCGGGGATTTCAAGCACTCAGAACGTGAAAGGGGAGGAGAGAATGGGCTTCTCCCTTTTTTAATTCTCAGGCCTTACAGAGAGAAATAACATTGTGAGGTTCTCAGCCACTCAAAATGGCAGAAGTAAATTGACAGGGACGGTATAATTGGTTATGCTTAGTATGATTAGACCACGCTTCTTCCAAGAGATTCTTGGAATTTAGGGTTAAAGTTGCCAAAGGCAAACTCTCCAAAAATCGCCCTTCATTGATATTTTAGAGGACCCCAATTTAGAGTGTTCGTATATTGAGCACTAATGTTCCTTTTCCGTCCACGGCCATTACTCCGACACTGATTCTTAGGGTGCTTTCGACAAGCAACCTTTTCGTTGCTAAGTAGATAAGACCATCCAGCCTTAGTGACCTTGCTGGCATAGAAGTTGCAGAACGAACGTATTTACGTCTCATCACATTAACTCCATTTAAGGAGGTGAAATGAAGGACAAAAGAATGTTTGTGCCGGTCATCACTAGTGTATTATTGTGTCTGGGTTTGTTATTTCCAGCCGCATCGGCCAGAGCCGATGCAATTGTTGCCGATCATTCCGGGGTTGCCGAATTTGCCAGTATCCCAGATTCAGTTATTGAAGATGTTCGGGCGGACTATCAACTTTTCTACGGTCACACCTCGCACGGCAGCCAGATTATGACCGGACTTGGCTTGTTGGCCGATGAGGATCCCCTGTATACCAAACCTACCTTCCATGAGTATGGGGATGACCTGGGACATAATGGAGA
>Ga0315545_1003735_pt1 | contig 12892 bp, 10 predicted proteins | sample SalMarSW160210MG_FD_203096 | JGI IMG/M metagenome (GOLD analysis project Ga0315545, IMG submission 203096) | Salt marsh sediment microbial communities from the Plum Island Ecosystem LTER, Massachusetts, United States - Salt Marsh Sediment SW1602-10 ... | reverse complement strand
AGCATTGGCGACCTCGACATAGATCGGCTGAGACAGCTCCTCCAGGGATTGGGCGTGCCCTTTTCGTTTGATGTGGTCGGCATCTGCGCCCAAGACCATGGTATACCTCCAGAGGGGGTGTCCCACCTGGATTACCGTCATGCCCTCTTCACGGCACGCCTCGATGAAAATCCCTACCCCCATTCCCTGCTCTACAGAAGCGATGAGGTGCCGCCGACCTTTAGCCGGCTCACGGCTATGGCGAAGAGCGCCAAGGCCCTTTCCGCCGATGAGATTTACCTCATGGACAGCGGCATGGCAGCCATCCTCGGGGCAACCCTGGACCCCCAAGCAGCGCGAAACGAGAGGGTGCTTACCCTTGATGCGGCCACCTCTCATACCGTGGGCGCGGCCCTTGATCGAGGGGAAGTCTGCGGATTCTTCGAATACCACACCCGGGATATGACTATCGAGCGTCTGGAAACGCTCTTGCCTCAGGTGGCCGACGGAAACCTCGATCACACAGGGATATTGCGAGAAGGCGGGCACGGTGCATACCTCCGAAAAGCCTTTGGTTTTGAGGCCGCTGAGATCATCGTTGCTACCGGCCCCAAACGCGGGATGCTCCGGAAATCTCGGTTGCCGATCGTATTCGGAGCCCCTTTGGGGGATAACATGATGACGGGACCAGCAGGCGTGCTGGAGGCCATACGCAGGCGCAAAGCCCTTGGGCCATTGCCCGAGCTATAAGGTCTTTTTGGCGCCAAGTGCCTCAGAAAACTTCCGAGCTATTTCTTTGCCGCTATCGAAAAATTTTTGCGTGATCAGATGGTTGCAGTAGTGCAGAGAAGTGCTGAATATGCCTACTCTTTTCCGCCCATTATATTGGGCCTCACCGCGATAAAGAGCCTGTCGTTTGCGGTGTAGATGTTGGATATATCCATATCTATTTCGACCGTTTTATCGCTCACTCTCGCCTCTAGCGGCTTGAGCTTCTGGATCTCCACCGGATATTCCCCCTCACTTACAATCGACATAAGCAATAGCCGCAGGATGTCACCCTTTTTTCCCTCTTCCACGACCTTCGGCCTTATATAGAGAAGCCGCTTCTCGCCATCATATCGAATTGTCGCCTCGCAATGCAAGGTGCTGTCAAGAGCGCCAAAACGCAGGTTCGCAGGAAGACCTCCGATGTTACCCTTGTAGGCGATGTTCTCGCCGTGGATAGTTGCGGTAAAACAGACCTTGTCTAACCCGAGCCTCAAATCCTCGATTGATCGAATCCAGAGAGCCCCTGAAACCTTTTCATGAGCGGTTAGCTCAACCGGCAGAACCTCGTTGATGAATTCCTGCAAAACCCTCTCCGGGATCACAAATGTGATCTCACGATCCTTATCGGAAGCGGCATAGGAGTAAGCCGAGAACAACCACATACACATTGCTACGACAATGACGGTGCTCCTATACCCTTTCATGGTTTTCATAAGGCCTTTCTATAATAGGCAGTGCCCATCCAGAGATACCTATTTCCTGATGAGAGGTCTCAGCATTTGTAAAAATTTTATGATAACAAGAACGTAGGCTGATTGCTGAGTTCTGATAGCTGAATGCCCCATCCGGAAACCATCGATTCCTGGATGGAGACTAGTAGTACGATTCCAAAATAACATAGCATGTTACCTGTCATTGCGAGGAGCATGGCGACGAAGCAATCTCAATGGAATTTCATGGCTGAGAAGCACACCTCAGTCAGCCTTTTTCATGATACCCGCTCTGAGTGCTCCGGGCGCGAATATACCGATCGCATGCTCCTGCTCTCTCACCGGCTCGGTTGCCTCATTGGCCCCCATATCTCCGTGTATTTCTCTCTTGCCTGCGGGTTGACAAGGGCTATGGGCCACTCTCCCCTCATCACCCGGGCTACCTCCTCTGTTGGCCGGTACCAGCGAGCAGCCTCGGAGACAGGGGAAAAGAAGGCAGAGTGAGCGGTAACGATAACGTTTTCCATGCTCACAAGAGGACTCGCTGTCTCAGGTGGTTCTGGATCGGTGACATCAAGTGCCGCCATGGCGATCTCCCCCTGCCTCAGGGCCTGAGAGAGGGCTGGCTCATCAATTATGGCGCCACGGGAGGTGTTTATGAGGCAGGCAGTTGGTTTCATCTGCCTGAACTCCTCCTCCCCAAGGATATGCGTGGTTTCCGGGGTCAGGGATGCGTGAATGGAAATGAAATCGGACTTCTTAAGCAGGCCCTGTAAGTCTACCATCTTGACCCCCAGCCGTTGAAATATCTCCGGAGGCACGTGGGGATCGTGGGCAATGAGCCGAAGTTGAAATCCCTGAGCCTTGGGCACAAGCGCCCTGGAAACCTTACCGAGGCCGAGGAGGCCTAGGGTTCGGCCCTGAAGTCGCACCAAGGATGGCCAAATCCGGCTCTGGATCTCTATGCCGTCGGGCGAGAGGCCCCACTGCCCCCTCTTGGCTGCCTCATGCAGCTGCACTACCCTCCGAGCACAGGCCAATATCAAGGCCATTGCATGATCCGATACCTCCTCAACACAATAGTCAGGCACATTGGTCACCAGGATGCCGCGTTCCGTAGCAGCCTCCACGTCGATACTATCATAGCCTATCTGGGTGTTACTGATAAGCCTACAAAACTCCAGGGCTTCAATCACCTGCCTCGGTACCGGTCGAATGCTCCCCACGGTGATCACTACGTCTGCATCCCTGGCAAGGGTGATAAATTCCTCATCGGAAGGACAGTGTTCCATCACAATCTCCGCCCCTAGCTCCCTAAACCGCTCCGGGTATTTCTCAGATTCCCCACCCACTTTAAGCGGTACGACCACCTTGAATCCCATGCGACCCCCTTTCTCTTAACATTCTCGCCTTCTGACACGATCTTAGGTGCACGAGGCACTTCCTCCACTAATCACGTATTGGCGGGGCGAACATCACGAGAAATCTCGCCCCTTCCGACATGCAAACTACCTCGTGAGGCACGCCCTCGGGTATAAACCCCAGGTCGCCCGGATCCAGTATTTCCTCTGCTTCATCGGAGATTACCTTTAGCCTCCCCTCCAGGAGATAGAGAATCTGATCGCAGCTCCCATGGGCATGGGCCTCACCAATCCCCTGTGGCCCCATTTCCCCCACGATAACCTCAACGTGGGTTGAGCCCGCTTCCGGTCCAATCAACCGCCGATTACGAGTATCCCTGTGGCCCGCAGGTGAGTATGCCTCCACCTCATGGGGCCTTACCTTGATACATATTTTTTTAGCCATAATGCTACTCCTCCTTGGCACGCGCACTCATGTCGCATCGCTTTTTAGCTCCTCATATGCTGATTGTTTGACTAGGTACCTTGCTAATCCATGCATACAGCCCACCTCAACTCAGAGTCCTATTTCCCGCGGTTGAAGTAGCGCCTCTCCAGGTGCCCATGGATGATAGGCAATGTGTCGAGCTCCGGGGCTTTAAAGCCATGCACGAGTTCGAGAAACACCATCACGATGCGGTAGGTCACACCCCAAAGCACTTCTTCCCCATCCTGGATCCGATGCCGAAAGCAGGGGAAATCCTGTGTCTCCTCCTCTCCTCCCTCCTCGCCACGTGGTGCCATGTTCAGCCTGTAGCAGGCATAGTGGTCTGGATTCAAAAGACTTCCAATGGGGATATACACGATCCGCTCTACCTCCCAGTTGAGCAGGAAATGCCTTTGACGAGCGATCCAACCCACCATGGGGTAAATGATGCGGTCAAACATCTTGAGGTTCTCCGGCGGAAGAGGTCCCAGAAACTTGACACCCAGGGGATTCAACCCCATCTCCTCAAGGCTCTCCCTGAGGCTCGTTGCAAAAAGCAGGGCCAGGTGCTCCGCATCCTCTCCTTTCAGATTGCGCCACATTGCCCAGTAAGGCCATCGTGCCAGGGGGAATAGGGGTAAAGTGAGGAACTTAGAGAGGAGGTAATCCAGCCTCGGCGCAATCCTTCCCCCCGGGAAACAAAGATCACCAGGCTGCCTCACCTTCATGGACCGCTTAGTAAGAACCGCGCAAGCTTCAGACCGTTGATTTTTCTCTTGACAGTGCTCGCCCAGAAGAAACAACACAGCTGAGGCCTCATCGGAGCGTGCAGTATCCGCCGGGAAAAACCGCTTGCCGTGGCTCCTCTTATGGAGCAGATCCATTACCCGTTTGATGGATACACTGTGGGGATTCTGTCTCACCATGCATGGGCAGCAATAAGGGTTCCCCTAATAGATATCGGTTCCCGACAGTCTTTTCAAGCTTGAAGCGCTTCCTTGATCTTTTCAACCGTCTCCTGGCTGTTCAGGGAGAGGATGTTCTTGAGGAGTCCTTCCTTTTGGTAATATGAGATGAGCGGCGCGGTTTTCTCATTATAGGTCTCAAGTCTGTTCATGATGGCCTCTTCAGTCTCGTCATCCCTCTGGATGACAGGGCTCCCGCATATCTTGCACCTTCCATCTTCCGTGGGCGGATTGCTCTTTATGTTGTAGATGGCCTGGCAGTCCGGATTCGAACAGGTCCTCCTCGTGGTGAGGCGATCCAGGATGACCTCCTTGGGCACCTCAAGGTTGACTACCAGATCGAGCGCGATGCCCAGCCTCTCGAGCAGCTTCTTGAGCTCCTCGGCCTGAGGGATCGTCCGGGGAAAGCCATCCAGGATAAAGCCCCTTTTACAATCCTCGGCCTGGAGGCGCTCCTCCATCATCCTTATGATGAGGGAGTCAGGAACGAGATCGCCCTTGTCCATATACCCTTTTGTCTCCTTACCCAATTCCGTTCCCTCCTTCACGGCCGCCCGGAGGATATCCCCTGTTGAGATCTGAACCGATCCATCATGCTCGGATAACAGCTTCGCAACGGTCCCCTTGCCGGCACCTGGTGCCCCTAGCAGCACAACTCGCATATGAATCCTCCATAATCTCCTTTGTTTACAATCTAACCAAACATATTTGAAATTCTACACAACTTTGAATCAACCTTGATCGTTGGTTCGACGCCTCAGGTAATGAAAGTGTTGAGGGGTTCAGTGTTCAGCGTTCAGCCTGTCGAGAGCCTCTCGGCCTTGAGCGATACGACATGAGCTCGTCGACATGTCTCGGGGCCGAAAGGCCTCTCGCTCGACCTAGAGGCTCTCGACAGGCAGGTCGAACGAGGGGGAGCATGAGCCATGAAGAGGAGAGGATCATTCCTGCACACTGAACCCCTGAACGCTGAACACTTAAAATGCATGCTCCGAGACTGGAATAATCCGAGGCAAGGGTGTGAGTTAAAACTTCACGCTCTTCACGAGCCCCTCGTACTCCTTGAGCTCCTCCTGACTGAGCTTTCTGCGAAAGAGGTTTTTACTGACGAGGATGGGGATCTTCCTGTTCAGGGCGAGCGCCACCGCATCGCTGGGTCTGCTGTCGATGACATGCTCTTGACCGTCGGCTTTGATGATCACGCGGGCATAAAAGGTTTCCTGACGCATCTCATAGATCTCAACCCTCATGAACTCCAGGTTGAGCCTTCCCAAGATGCCCAGGTAAAGTTCATGGGTGAGAGGTCGTTTCGGCTCGACCAGGCCCTTCTCCTTGGCGATAGCGGTAAATTCCGCATCGCCCACAAACATCATGAAAAATTGCTCCGCTTCTACACGCTCCTTGAGCACGACCATGTTCCCTCGATTGGGATCTGCCTCAAGGTGGATCTGACTAATCGCGATCATGTCTTCGGATGTCATAGCGCACCATCTATGCTGATCATGGAATCCCTTCCACATTTTCACAGGGCAAGGCAGCTATAGCATATACCCTAGCAAGCGCTTGTGGAACTCCTGTAATCAAGAAGAACTACTCCTTTGAGCCTTGCTTTTTTCCTTCCTCTTCCTTACCGAACTTCCTCGCGACCTCTGCAAGCTTCAGGAGGCGCTCATCCACCTTCCGAAAAAGCGTCCCTTTGGCATAGGTTCCATCCCGCCGGAGCGCTCCGGCCTTCATTCCCGTAAGGATCTCAACCCCCTCCTCCACCGTGGAAATGGGCCAGATGTGAAATCGGCCCTCCTTCACGCCATCCACCACCTCCTGCTTGAGCATGAGGTTTTTCACGTTCCGTGCCGGAATGATGACGCCTTGACTGCCGTTGAGCCCCTTCCGTTTGCAGATATCGAAGAAGGCCTCCGCCTTTTTCGTGACACCCCCCACGGGCTGGATTTCCCCTTTTTGGCTCACCGATCCGGTCACTGCAATGCCCTGGAAGATGGGAATTCCGGCCAACGCGCCCAGGAGCACAAACAGCTCGGTGCTCGAGGCGCTGTCTCCCTCCACCAACCCATAGCTCTGCTCAAAACAAAGGGAGGCCGTAAGCGACAAGGGCTTATTATGGGCGAAGCGTTCCTTGATGAAGCTGCTCAGTATCATCACCCCCTTGGTGTGGATGTTGCCGCTCATCTTCGATTCGCGCTCGATGGCCACTACCCCCTCACGGCCAACCGAGACGGTGGCAGTAATCCGGTTGGGCTTGCCGAATTGGTGGTCGCCCGTCATGAACAGCGATAAGCCGTTTATCTGACCCACCTTGGAGCCATCGGTTTCAATCCAGAAGACGTCCTTCTCAATCAGCTCCCTGACCCGCTCCTCGATGAGGTTCGACCGATAGATCCGCTTCTCGACGGCCTGCTCAACGTGTTCCTTCCCGATGAACTCTGCACCACTGAGTCCTGCGATGTAGTTGGCCTCCCTGATCAAATCACCGATATCACCCAACTCCAGGGTGAGCTTCTCCTGATCCTCCGTACACTCCATGCTGTACTCCAAAACCCGTGCCACGCCCGTCCTGTCAAGATGCCGGATTTTCTGCTCGGAACAGAAGTTGCCTATCATTCTTGCAATCTGATCGATCGCCTTATCCTTCCGATCCATCTGGTCATCCATGTGGGCCTTTACCTTGAAGAGTTTCTGGAAACGATCATCATAGATGTGGAGCAGTTCAAAGAGGTAGGGATCGCCCGTAAGCACGATCTTAATATTCAGGGGAATGGGCTCTGGCCGAATGGTTCTGGTGCTGAATATGCCGTAGAGCTCCCCGAGGTCTTCGATCCGGATCTCCTGATTCCGAAGGGCGCGCTTGAGGGCCTCCCATGACAGATACCACTTGAGCAAATCAAGTGCCTTCATCACCAGGTATCCCCCATTGGCCCGATGCAGGACACCGGGTTTGATCATGGTGAAATCCGTGAACAGCGCTCCGAACAACGCCTGGCGCTCTATGGTGCCGAAGAGATTCGGATAGATGGGGTTGGATTCGATCACTACCGGCGCACCCTCGGTCTCGGAGTTGTCGACCAGCACGTTCAAATCGTACCTTCTGAGTGCCGGCTCCTTGATCATAATGGGGAATTGCAGTACAGGAAACTGCTGGCCCTCCTGTTTTTTCGTGAAATCCTCTATATTCTCGACGATATCCTCCTTGACGAGCATGAGGTATTCGATCACAACATCCTCGTCCTTGTACTTCTCCAGGTACGCCTCCAGGTGCTGGCTCACGACAAAGTGGGCGATATCCTTCTTGAGCTCATCCCTCTTGTTCTTTAACTCCGACTCTGCGTCACGGATCTTCTTCACCGTGTCCCTCATATTCTCCTGAAGCGCCTCGCTCATCTCCTTGAACTTGTCTTTTTCCTCCTTGTCCAGTTGGGCCAGCTCCTCCTGGGTGAGCGGTTGACCCTGTTTTGAAGCGGGTATGAGGACCATTCCTACCTGGGAAACCTGGATCATGAATCCTTTCTCTTTGGCCAGATCGGATAACCCGTCGATGGTCTTCCGGCGAAATTGCTCGAAGAGCCTCTGTAGTTCCTCGTCCCTCTCCCTGTAGTCGTCGCTTTCGAATACCTCGGGGACCTTTGTCTGGAGAGCACCGATGAACTCCTGCATCTCCTTCTTGAGCTCCTTTCCCTGGCCCGGGGAAATCCTCAGGCTTTTCGGCTTGTCCGGCTCCTTGAAGTTGTACACGTAACACCAGTCAGGCGGCGTGGGCTCCTTTTTTGCCTGCTCCTCGAGGTAGGTCCTAGCGGCATAGGTAAGCCCGGCCTTTGACGGGCCGGCAATGAAGATATGGTAATTATTTTCCTTTATGCCCATCCCGAACTTGATGGCATCACTCGCCCTGTCCTGACCAAGCAGGGGTTCGACAGGGGGCTCAAGGGATGCAGTGCTCTCAAATGAGAGCGTTTGCGGGTCCACATGAGCTCGAAGCTTGTCAACCGGGACTTCTGGGAATTCTTTAGGCATACCATCTCCCTCCATCTCACGTGTTTACCATTGAAAGGGCACGAAAAAAGGCTGTTCCTTCCATCGACCCCTCCGTCTCAGGAAATCCGATCTCAATTCCCCTTCCCTACGCCCCAAGGGAGGCCGCACATGATAACAGCGCCTCTCATTGCATGAACGCCCCTAGCCGACAGAACTACATGCTCTTGAGGTTGCCAACCAGTATACCCCAGAATTCCAAGGGTCGCTCATATCTTGAAACCGCCTCGTAGTGCCACCCGAGGTGCTGGCCGCAGTGACGGCAGAATGCCATACGCCAGGAGTAGCCCGAAAACCATGTATGGCCCTCGATGGCCTCTCCAACGGCTATGGCACCGGGACAGGAGGAAAAGGTGTGGAAATCGCACTCAGCGCCCAAGGGATTCACGAAGAGGTGTCGATCGGTCCCTCCTATGACAATCAACCGGTCCGAATGGGTGATCAGGCCGTAACAGTCGACACAATGGTAGGCCTTGGCGCCGTTTCCGCCTACCCCGTTCAAGGCAGAGCTAAAAATCAGCATCGCTCTTCCAAAAGGCTAGGGAATGAAGAATTTCCCCAAGGTTAACCACTTCAAAGAGAAAGTCAATGCAGCTTATGGTTATTAGTACGGATCAAGGACAATTTCAAGACAAATACCCTTCTGCCCTCACATTCAAAGAGCTCATGGCGAGAGTAACTCCTGGGCCATACCGTTGAGGATATTCTTACCGCTCCCATCTCCCGCGAGCGGCCATTTGAACCCTTATTTATCGATTTCCCTGAAAAAGCTTCCGGTACCGGCCATACCCCTCTTTCTCCAGTTCTTCCACGGGGATAAACCGCAGGGACGCGGAATTGATACAGTACCTCAAGCCCGTGGGCTTCGGTCCATCGGAAAACACATGCCCGAGGTGAGAATCCCCGTACCTGCTTCGGACCTCCCCCCGTTTCATGAAAAGGCTTCTGTCCTCGCGCTCCACGATGTTGTCAGTCTCCAGGGGTTTGGTGAAGCTCGGCCATCCGGTTCCCGAGTCGAACTTGTCGAGCGAGCTGAACAATGGCTCTCCGGAGACGATGTCCACGTATATGCCGGGTTGTTTAATGTCCCAGAACTCGTTTTGAAACGGCCGCTCCGTGCCTTCCTTTTGAGTCACCTCATACTGCAAGGGCGTCAATTTCTGTCGCAGCACCTCGTCGCTCGGCTTTGAGTAGTTTCCCTTCTCCTCGCTTTCTACCGCCCCCTCTGAAGATCCGCTCCATGCCTTTTTCAAGAACTGGTCCCTTCCCGAGTTGAAGCGGTAGAACTTGTAGCGAATCGGATGGGTCTTGTAGTAGTCCTGATGGTAGTCCTCGGCCCGGTAGAACCTCGAGAGCGGTATGATCTCCGTCACGATCGGCTTTTCGAATCGTCCGGATCGATTGAGTTCTTCCCTGGACTGCTCCGCCAGCTTCCTCTGCTCCTCATCGTGACAGAAGATCGCGCTCCTGTATTGCGACCCATGATCCACGAACTGTCCGCCTGGATCGGTTGGGTCCACATGCCTCCAAAATACATCCAGCAGCTCCCTGTAGGTGATCCTTGTGGGATCATAGCGAACCTGAACCGCCTCGAGATGACCGGTCACACCTTTTGATACCTCCTCGTAGGTTGGATCCTCCTTATTGCCGCCGGTATACCCGGAGATGACCTCAACAACGCCATCAACTTTCTCAAAATCAGACTCCACACACCAGAAGCAGCCGCCTGCAAAGGTGGCCACCTCCAGGTTTTTGCTCTTCTCATTCATAGCATCCCTCGCTGCACCTTGGCCGTGTGCGGGGCTTAGACCCCCAAACGCCAGGAAGATTATCACTATTAGTAAAAAAATGGTTCTTATTTTATCCACCATATAAGTATCTCTCTCAACACGGGAATACTCCGATCCCCGGCCGTAAGCTCGGATCAAACTACATCAAAGACGCTGCGGTTCAACCGGGGAGATTCCCTCTACCTCTAAGTAATCACTATTTTGAAAAAGTCAAAAGCCATCTCTCGCCCTTCTTTATCAAGGAAGGGATAGCACATCCCGCTCACGATAAATGGGTTGAAATGGCTCAGGTTGGGGACTGAATCTCGTGAGAATGGAGTGCAGATCTCTCTATCATGCTCATAAACACCGCAAGGGGGAGCCCTTTACCCTACAAAGCCCTATAGGGGCGAGAGCTTGCTGGCACGGTACAAATCGGAGAATGGGGGTGGGGAGCAACAGGGGAGTACCACAGCCAGGGCCACGGGCTTGAACCTAAAAGCTTCTCTCCTCTTCAAGGCTACCGTACGCTGTTCTTGTCTCTGGGGTGGAGAGGGATTATGGGAAACCTTCCTTATGGGGGAGGACTCACAGCATCGCTCATTGCTATTGGGAACCTCGGCCGCCTTTCAGGTCATTGATCATCTCCCTGATGATCGAAATGACGTTACCGCCTGTCTCACGGGCTATGCGGTGCGCCTCATCGACGATCTTTTTCGCCTGGCCTTGGAGCTTCGAGCGGTCGGGTATCGCAAGGTTCATTTTCCGGTAATGCCATGCCAAATAACGTATCGCCAAGCTCTCTTCACCCCTTCGTATCAATCCCATGGGCCTTTCCATTTCATATATCACTACAGAGCTAACAGGACTTGTCAAAGGCCTCTTGTTTGTCCTTAGCGTGCCGACTAGAGTACACCCGGCTATATCACTACGAATTCGCTTCGAGAAATGGTTCACGCTCTCTATGCGTAGACTCCTGCCCTCACGGTTTCCCCTTCACATGAGGCACCGTGAGCGCGCCGATATAAGGCACGGTTGGCCTGCTAACTCCCGCTGTTCCTCCTCTCTAAACCCTCCTGTCTCATTTTCATCAGCGGGCCGTCTTCCCTCCAGAGCTTGCAACTGTTGACGAGTGCGGTAAGCTCCGGAAGCTCATCAAGCGAACACGGGAGGGGGCGAGGTGTACGCGAGTGTTGGCTCCAGTATCCATGCAGGGCAGCCGGCCCCATGGAGAGCACCAGGTGCATCAAATGAGAGCAGCCTTGAATCCCGCCAAGGCTCTTCCGAACCTTCCCGGTAAACCCGGACACAATGGACAAACCAATGAGCCTCTTCACGGAATCCGCGGTAGTCGGACAGAGCTCGTGAGGCACCGTTTTCATCTCAGCCTCGGCATCGAGTATAGTAAGGGGCCATCCGCCCACGAGCAGCCTCACGCACATCCAATGTACTACTCCGGGCGATCGTGGCCGGCCATCCCAATGGTAGCCCGGCACGAGGCGCTCATCTCTCAGACAACCCTCCACGATCAATCGGTCGTCCTTCATGGGATAGGTGTGCATCTCAATCTTCCGCTCATGGACTGCGGTATCATCGATAAGATCCTTAATGCTGGTCATGGTCTCACTCCCTCTATCCACGGTCTTCGTGTTGCCTCCCTGAACGCTAGCGGCCGTTTCAAAACGAGTACTAACTCTTTAAGGCAATTTCCCATGAAATGCAAGGCAATCCGATCACGTACATCCTTCTTTCGCACCACGTATTCCAGGCACGTAACTACATCCCCGATATCGGCGAGCGTCCCTTATTACAAGAACGCCCTCCGAAGGTAGGGATCAAAGACTTGCCTTTATGATTCCCATCAAAATGGCTACCTGGTACACTGGCCAACAGGGGATTGGAGTCGAAAAACGTAATCTCTGTGCTGAATTCCAGGAATTTGACAAACGCCGCGTTCAATGGCTCAATAGTGGTAGGGGAAGGAAAGTCGGGTGAGATCCTGCAACGGTTGTGAAAGGAGGATCCTGCAAACAGCGCACGAACAAAATAAGACTGCTAACCATAAAGCAAGATGAGAACTGAAATCAGAAGAGCACTTCGTCAGATAGAGCTATCGGAGCAGTGCCCCAAATGAGAGATCGACACAGTGACCATTGGGGAGGAGTTCTACTGGAATGGGGCAAAACGACACCTCAAGTGCCTTGATTGCAGGTATGAGTTCCAGATAGAGTTTAGGACTACATGCCGAAACATGGATTTTCTGGAGATCTATTGGAACAATCAGATATAGACAAGCTCGATTCTGTTGACAGCACATTGAGGATCACTTAAAAATGTGCTTGTAACATCGAGAATAATATCCATACCGAATGAGAAAATCCGTTTTTTAGAATGTTAGGCACAGGTACCTTGAACAGTAACGACTTCGCATTGTAACTCGTTGTGCGGGAAATTGAAGAATATAATGGGAACGTCAACTACATCCGTTCACACAAGCCTCAGCATAAGAAAATCACTACCGGCCTGCCCTGTCAACAAAATATAGGCGACTGCCCGTCATTTCTGGATTCCTCCACCGATGATACAGCATGGAGCTACACCCTAGGGCATCTACGTGGATTGCGCATGGGTCCCATCCTCAAGTACTCCAACTGGCTTACTTCTTGATGAAGACACCAGTAAAATGCCATGTCTCAGTTCCACCAGGACCCCAGCGGTTATCCTTAAGGCCAGTCACAATGCCGGCACCTGCTTGATTGAATCGCGGGCAAGCGGGAAGTACCGTTGGATTCAGCTTGTGAGAATTGGAGTTGAATAACCACCATCC
>Ga0315545_1003734_pt1 | contig 12893 bp, 10 predicted proteins | sample SalMarSW160210MG_FD_203096 | JGI IMG/M metagenome (GOLD analysis project Ga0315545, IMG submission 203096) | Salt marsh sediment microbial communities from the Plum Island Ecosystem LTER, Massachusetts, United States - Salt Marsh Sediment SW1602-10 ... | reverse complement strand
GAAACTTGGTATCAAAGGCTACTTTGATATCCAGATTGTATCTGTAACATCATAAAGCCGAACCTTTTGAACGATACCAAAAATTTACACGAAAAAGTTGACAGTATCAAAAAGTTAGACTATTCGTAAAAGTAATAGGCCCCAGAGGGTCATTATCTGATGCAAAGAAATCACAATGAAAGGGGGTGGGTGAAGCAGGTCATCTCATCACAAAGGTTTTTAATCTTTAATCTTTACCATTAAAAAGGAGGGAACAATGAGAAGAAGAACAATTATCTTAGTACTGGTTGCAGTTGCCTTTATCCTCTCCTCCACTATAGTAACAGGAGCGGAGTGGAAGGCTGACAAAAAATTCCTTAAAATGGCTTCGGGCCCTGAGGGGGGGTCTTGGTATCCCCTGGGATCCGGTATCATGAAATTAGTGGAAGAAAATATCAAGGGCGTTTCAACATCTAATGGTCCTGGTGGCGGGGTAGGAAATTGCAAAGTCGTTCAGAGGGGCGATGTAGATTTTGGCTGGTCTTATTCACACACCTGCTACGATGCATACAACGCTCGTCCTCCTTTTACTAAGAAGTTGAATAAGATACGTTACCTGGCCTCCCTCTACCCGGGAATCTTTCAGGTAGCGGTACCCCGCAAGAGCAAAATCAATTCCTATAGTGATCTTGCCGATAAACGGATCGTTCCCGGAAAGGTTGGATTCTCCGGTGAACAGTTCGCTAAGTCCATCCTGGCGGCTTACGGGATTACCTATGATTCCATAAAAAAGAAGGGCGGCGTTGTCAATTTCGTCGGTTATTCAGATGCTGCAGCCCTCATGAAGGACGGGCACCTTGATGCATATATGGCCGTTACCTCCTGCCCGCAAGCCACCATCATTGATCTCAACTTCAGGCCCGGTGTAAGGATGCTCGGCATCGAAGAGGATTACATGAAAAAGATCCTGGCGGCGAACCCCGGGTATTCTCGCGTGATGATTCCCAAGGATGCTTACAAGGGTATGACCGAAAACATTGTCACCGTTGGTACCGTGACTTCACTTGTCTGTTCAGCCGATCTTTCTGAAGAGATGGTCTATCGAGTCACCAAGGCCATCTTTGAGAACCTTGACGGATTGGCCAAGATCAAGAAAAAGGCCATCTCCGAGGTTAGCCTGGAAAATGCTCTCAGGGGTTGCAAGATACCCATTCATCCGGGGGCAAAGCGATATTATGATGAACATGGTGTTAAGGTGAAGTAGCACAGTAATGTCGTCAAATGAGGCGGAGGGGAAAAGGACATTTTCCTCTCCGCTTTTCCACGCTATATTCAAAGGAGGCCTCATTGGAAACAGAAGAGTTGGGCTACAAAGAGGTTAAGAGCCAGACTGCTCTGGAGTGGTTTCTTCAGCAGAGGAAGCTCACACCTCATCTCATCATTGCATTCATCATTGCCGGCACAGGAATTTTTTTATCCCTTTACCATTTATACACAGGATATGCCGGACCGGTAGAAGCCCATTCCTTCAGGTCAACCCACCTGTCATTTATCATGATTCTGGCTTTTTTCTTGCGACCGTTAGGCAGGAAATCATGGAGGGAAACTATCCGTTGGAGCTTTTACGTGGACATGACGCTGATTCTCATTGTTATCGCAATTCAAATCTATACCCTTTATGATATTGACGCGTTCATCTGGCGGCGCGGGGATCTGACCTCCTTGGATCTCTGGGTCGGGACCCTGTTTATTTTCCTGCTTTTGGAGGCAACCAGGCGGATGGTAGGATGGGCCATGGTCATCATTGCCTCGTTTTTTCTTATCCAAACCGTCTTTTCAGATCATTTCTTTGGAGTCCTTTATGGCCCTCCCAATTCCTGGTTTAGCGTTATTGACTATGTGTTCATGCGCGAGAACGGTATCTTTGGAATTCCCATCATGGTCATGGCTACCTATATCTTCCTCTTCATCCTCTTCGGCTCAATCCTGATCCGTTCAGGCGCTGGGCAGTTCTTCATAAACATGGCCCTCGCCCTCACCGGACACCGCATAGGAGGGCCGGCAAAGGCATCCATTGTTTCAAGTGCGCTTATGGCAACGGTATCGGGCAGCGCTGTGGCCAACGTCGTTACCACGGGTTCCTTCACCATCCCCCTCATGAAGAAGGTGGGGTACCGACCTCATATCGCCGGCGCCGTAGAGGCCTGTGCCTCAAGTGGGGGCCAGATCATGCCGCCGGTTATGGGGGCCGCCGCCTTTATTATCGCCGAATTCTTGGCCGTTCCCTATCTCAAGGTGTGTGTAGGGGCTTTGGTGCCGGCTACGCTGTATTTCTTTTCGATATTAGTAATGGTTCATTTTGAGGCGGTAAAGGAGGGGCTGGGAGCACTCCCAAAAGCCGATCTGCCGATCCTGAAACAAGAAATCAAGAACGGAGGACATCTCCTGATCGCCATCTTGGTGATCATTGTTGTGTTAATCATGGGTTATACGCCTATGTTCGCAGCATTTTTGGCCATCCTTTCAGTCTTAATCTTGAGTTTCCTGAGGCGAGAAACCCGGATGTCACCAATTGACATCCTGAGCGCCCTGGAAGATGGGGCCGTCAAATCCGTATCCGTATCCATTGCCTGTGCATGCGCGGGGATCATCATTGGATGCGTCTTTGTTTCCGGTTTTGGTCTCAAATTTACCAATCTCATAATGGAGATTGCCGCCGGGAGACTTTGGGTCGCGTTGATACTCACCGCGATAGCTTCCCTTATTCTCGGTATGGGGTTGACCACGACAGCCGTGTATATCACCGTGGCCGCATTAGTGGTCCCTTCACTTGTCACTATGGGAGTAGAGCCCATTGCCGCCCATCTGTTTGCCTTCTATTATGGGCTTGTTTCTGCGATCACCCCTCCGGTAGCCTTGGCTGCCTTTGCCGCGGCCGGAATAGCAGGTTCAAACCCTATGCAAACCGGTTTTTCCTCCTTTAGACTCGGTTTTGCCAAGTATATCATCCCTGTAGTCTTCGTTTATGTGCCCGAGATACTCTTTGTGGGCACTGCATTGCATATTGTTTGGTATATACTCATGTCATTTATAGGGATTTTTTCTCTTACCATCGCTACGGAAGGATGGCTCTATAGGAAGATAAATGTGCCGGGGCGCATTGTTATGGTTCCGATCTCGTTTATGATCTTTATGCCACAAATGTTTTACAACGTGCTGGGCATTGTCATCCTTGCAGCCTTTATGTTTTATGAAAAAATAAGATCAAAACGGGTCCAAAGGAGTTAACATGAAAGCAAGATCTATCATCCGGTGGGGCTTCTTGGTGCTTATCGTAGCCGTTTTTATTTTCTTTGAGATAATCCATCTTCAAATTGGGCAATATAATCTGTTCCTTGTGCTTTTTATCTTCCTGGCCTTTGCCGTGACCCTCGGCATGCGGCTATTGGAAAGGAAGGATGTTTCAGATGAACAAGGAGATACGCGGGGCATGGAAGCTGAAAGAAAATGATAGGCGAGTTGGAGGAATAGGAGCTCCTTGTTCTGAGCAAGCCTTAAGCGCCTTGTCATTTTGAATCAGTTCGGCGTCGACTTTTCCCTTAGCAGATAAATTTAAATCACCTATAACTCAGTCCCAAAAAAGATAGGGCTTACTTATGTACGTCAATATGAGCCGCATTTTTAGGCAAATTGCACTTCACTATGCTGATCTTCCAGCCGTCGTCAACGTCGAACGGGACCGTCAATTCAGCTACTCCCGGATGCACGAACTTACCAACCGCCTGAGTAACACCCTAAAGCATCGCTTCGGTCTTGGGCAGGGGGATTTTTACACCACGATTCTGGATAACGACAACATGGCCCTCTTCTACCCCTGGATGATGAAAAGCCCGGTCGGGGCCGTCTGGATCGATGTGCGTGATTCCGTCGCCGACCAGATAGGCCGTATAGATTATGTTCAGCCGAAGCTGGTATTTATAGAATCAAGGATTCTCCCCCCGCTGTACGATCATCTGAAGGAGCGTGAAATTGTTGCAGTTGTCATGGATCGGCTCCAGAAAACGCAGCCGAATGTGTATTATTTCTGGGATCTGCTGGAACAATCCTCGCCTGCGGAAATTGAAGAAGAGTTCTCCTTCGACAACGCCGCCAAGCACATCAGTGTGCTGCGTTTTACCGGCGCAACCACCGGCAAGCCTAAATGCGTCGGATATACACTGTCCAACCTTTGGGTTTGGGGCTGCAATCCGGCCCACTACTACGAAACATTCCCTTTTGCACACCCCAGGGCGATGTTTTTTTCGCCGCTGCATCATGCTGCTTCCGGATCGGTTGTAATCCCTGTACACATCAAAGGAGGTACGGTCATCACCCTCAATGGGGCTGATACGGAATTCATCGGCCGGACCATTGAAGCGCAGAGAGTGGACATGATCTATGCCGTACCTACGGTGCTCTACCGGATGATAGAAATGAATTTGCCCAGCAAGTTCAATTTGAGCACCCTGAAAACGATCCGCTATGGCGCATCTCCGATTTCGCCGGCTAAGCTGGAAGTCCTGCTTAAGCTCTTTGGACCTATCTTTGTTCAGGGATACGGCTCTACAGAGTGCTGGCCGTCGGTAACCATTTTGGGTCGCCAAGACCACAGCACAGACACCGCAGAAAAGATCCAGAGGCTTTTGTCCGTGGGCAGGGCGATGCCAGGAGAGGAAGTGATCATCTGCGATGAAAATGGAAAAGTGATGCCTAATGGTAAGCGCGGTGAAATCTGGATCAGAGGACCCAACACGGTTGCGGGGTATTACAAGAACCCCGAGTTAACGCAGGAGCATTTTTCTCCCGGAGGTTTCTGGAAATCCGGCGACATTGGTTATATGGATGCAGAGGGTTATGTTTATCTGGTGGACCGCAAACAGGATATGATCATCACAGGTGGATACAATGTTTACGCCAGTGAGGTGGAAAACTGTCTCAACAGCCATCCAGCCGTGCAGAATTCAGCCGTAGTGGGCCTGCCGCACAACATTTGGGGCGAAGAAATCTGTGCCATGGCAATCCTTCAACGCGGAAACACGACCTCACCACAGGAGTTGATTGACTATTGCAAAAACCGGATGTCCCGCTACAAGGCACCCAAAAGAATCAAGATCACCGATCAGCTCCCGCTAAGCCCAGTTGGAAAGGTCCTACGCAGGGAAGTTCGTCGGTTGCTTGCCGATAGCTATGAATTATGAGTTGAGCTGTTCTAACCGGCCATATTTCCCGAAAAGAGTAAAATAAGACCGTAATTCATTTAACTGCTACAGAAAGCATACAACCAACATTTGGTGAGATCGCTCAATTAACAGCATTTCCGCTCCAGCTTCAAAATTTCAATCAGCATTTTATCCCGCCAGTCTTTGATTTTTTCCATAGAATTTTCTCGGACAATCGGCATGGCATTAACGCTTTCGACAAGAGTTTCCTTCACGGACAGTGAGAGGTTTTTCCATGTTGCCATGGATTCCCATCTAACACGATAGGAATTTGAATATTCCTTCACAAAATTTTCAATTCCATCCCCCGCGAGGAATGCCCGCAGCAAAGGCCCGATAAAGGGGTCCCGCATTCCCATTCCGTTGCAAAAAGCCCGGTCTATCTCCTCCGCACTGGCAACGCCGCCGGCCACAAGATCAATGGCCTCGCGCAGTACAGCAGCCTGGAGCCGGTTGACAATATAGCCAGAAACCTCCTTTTTTAGAAGAACCGGGGTTTTGCCGATTTTTTCCATAAGATTACTGGCCGCCTGGACCGTATCCGGAGCGGTCTGTTCCCCGCCGACTATCTCTACCAGAGGTAAGAGATGTACGGGGAGGAAAGGATGAACTAGCACACAACGCTGCGGTCGGGTAACGACCTTTTGGATTTCGCTCATCAGTAGTCCGGAACTGCTGCTGGCGAGTATGGCGTTTTCCGGCGCTTGGGCATCCATCTCCGCAAACACTTTTTTTTTGGCTGGATAATTATCAGGGACAGATTCCTGGACGTAGTCGGCTTCTGCAACGGCCCCGGCTAAATCCGGATTAGTATGGACACGCGGGGAAGTCACAGCTTCCTCCCCTTCTTGCAGCAGGCCATTATCTTTAAGAAACCTTAGATTAAATTTTACCAACTCGACGGCGTTTTCTAATAAAACGCTGCTTACATCCTGCAGAGTGACGTCGTAGCCTCCGGCTGCAAACAGTGTAGCCCAACCCTGCCCAATCAGTCCCGAACCGACGCATGTGACATTTTTTATACTTTTGGACATTTGTATAACTCCTCGATTTTAAATAACAACTGGGACAATAAAAAATGATTATAAGGCTGCCGAAATTTCTATCTATACCATGAGAGAGGCGGCAATGCCTGCATTTACATTATTGACTTGTTCCGCCATGATACAATCCATTATCTTATCGCTACCCCCCTCATAGCCCTACAGGGTACGGAGTGCATAAAAATCCTAGGATAGCCATTTTTTTAAAAAGCTGCTTTGGAAATACGTTTGTCTCCTCTGCTTCATCAACTAAAGGAACGAGTTCTATTTCAGCAAAGTCTTTAATAGCATCCTGGAAGATGAGGTGTTCTTCGGTGAATTCAAAGTTCATGATCGATTTCTATTCTGATATCTTTTGCATTACCCCCATAAGATTATAAAATATTGTTATTTATCTCATATTTCTCTATAATGAATACCTTTCAAAAATAGCGGTTATCCCCAGCCCTCCACCACCGCAAATTGTTTCCAATCCATACCTAAGACCTCGCCTCTTCATCTCGTGCATCAAGGTCACTAACCTCATAGCGCCGGTTGCAGCAATGGGGTGGCCGAGGGAGATGCCGGAGCCATTAACATTGATTTTTTTATCATAATCTTCCCTTTTGATACCCATCATCCTTGCGTCGGCTAAGGCCTGCACAGCAAATGCCTCTTGTATCTCAATAAGGTCAACCTGATCTATGTTGATTGCAGCCTTCTTCAGGGCCTTACCTGCAGAGTCAGGCACTGCAGGATAAGTAAGCGTTGGGTCGCTTCCAGCGATAGCGCATGATCTAAAATATACCAAAGGTTTGAGGCTCATCTCCTTGGCCCTTGTCTCGCTCATTAGCACAACTGCGGCTGCGCCGTCATTTTCAGTAGATGAGTTTCCTGCAGTGCATACCCCATCAGGGTACACCGTGGGCAATTTTGCGAGTTTCTCTATAGTAGTATCTTTACGGGGTGTCTCATCCGTATCGAAAATTAATTCTTCGCCTTTTCTTTTTGGAATAGGGATGGGAACAATTTCTTCACTAAATTTACCGGTCTCCATTGCAGCAATAGCCTTCTGATGGCTTTTCAGGGACCAGTTATCTGCCTCCTCTCTGGTGATTTTTTCTTCCTTGGCCGCCTTTTCCGCCCATGCCATCATGGAGTTTAGCTCGCCAAATCTGTCGGCAGGCTGAGACATTACCCTTGCCCTCTGTATCCTGTCATAAATGGGTATGCCCCACATAGATAGACTTCCATGTCCTTTTGGCATAAACCCCCATTTCTCATCCATTCTTCCGCCCAGGCCCCACTTGATATCGCCTGGTATGTAGAGTTCCGCCTGGCTCATACTATCCATTCCACCTGCAACAATAATATCGGCGTTATCCGTTTGTATCTTCATGACACCGAAAAAAATGGCATCCAATCCTGAGCAACAACGGCGGTCCATTGTGACACCAGGAACCTCATTAGGCCACCCGGCCTCAAGAAGGGCCATACGTGCGCCGTTTGCGCACTCACCATTCTGGTAAGCCTGTCCCATAATCACATCATCTACCAAAGAGGGTTCAACCCCGGCCCTTTTAATGGCTTCATTCAGAACCATGCTTGTGAATTTGTATACCGGAATGTTCTTCAAAGAACCGCCGTATCTCCCGATAGGCGTCCTCACACCGCTCACAATAACAACGTTTTTCAATGTTCAATTCCTTTCTGCTATTATCCAGTCTTCCTGGTCCCATCCTCATTATACTCATACCATCCCTTGCCTGTCTTGCGCCCAAGATGGCCGGCCTTAACCTTTCTTCTCAAAAGTTGTGGAGGATAAAAACGGGGATCCTTTGTTTCTTCATAACATGCCATCAAGGCCCCATAGGTTACATCCAGACCTACCATATCACCGGTCTCAAATGGACGCATTCTGCGTCCAAATGCCAGTCTCATCCCCTTATCAATGTCCTCTACTTTCCCTGTTCCTTGTTCTACCATATGTATTGCCTCAATAGTAGAAGGAAAATTGATTCTATTGAGAAGGAAGCCAGGCACGTCGTTTTCAACCCTGATAGGCTCCTTACCAATACTTTTTACAAACTCAATACCAGAGAGGATTGTTTCCTCCGTTGTGCTTATTCCCCTGATTACCTCCGCCACAGGCATCATAGGCACTGGAGAAAAGAAGTGAATGCCTATTACCTTCTCCGGCCTTTTGGTTATTGATGCAAGTTCGGTAATTGGTATAGCCGAGGTATTGCTGGCAATAATAGCATTTGACTGACAAAACTCATCAAATTTCATGAATATTTGCTTTTTAAGTTCTATTTTTTCAAAGACAACTTCAATGGCCAGATCCGCATCAGCAGCCTTTGAAAAATCATCAGCCGTTGATATACGATTTAAAATAGCATCTTTATCCTCTTTTATTTTCCCTTTTTCAATGAACTTGGAAACAGACCAGGCAATATTCTTAAGACCTTTCTCTACGGTCTCCTTACTAATGTCATTTAGAATTACATCCAAACCCGACTGGGCACATACTTGAGCAATGCCACTCCCCATCAAACCTGCACCAACAATAAAAACCTTTTTAATAGTCATAATGTATTTCCTTATAAAATTAATAACCATTGCATCCAAAATCGATCACTGGTGAACACTCACTCCTGCTTTCTCTAAGATCTAAAATGCCAGCTTGTAGAAATTATTGGATAGATGTTTCGCATTAGCAAGGGGATAAAATACTCCAACGGGATCAATTATATATTTTAATCAAATAAGAGTGAGCTTACCGATATCCATTAATGCCTTATGCCCAAGATATCACGAGCCTCATCTGTAGTTGCTACCTTACACTGGAGATGGTTGACAAGATTTACAGCCATTTTCACCATTTGTGCATTACTCTTGGCTAATACCCCTTTTTTTAAATAGATATTATCCTCAAATCCTACCCGAATATGGCCCCCTAAAACTACCCCCATGGTAATCATGGATAGCTGAACCTTACCAACCCCTAAAACAGACCATATGGCATTCGGAGGTAATTTTCGCTGCATAAACAAGAGATTCTCCGGGGTTCCCTCTATTCCCCACTTAGTTCCCATGCAGAGTTGAAAATATGGGGGATTATCAAAGAGATCCCTTTCAATATAATCAATAGCCTGATAGATATGACCGATATCAAAAACTTCTATCTCAGGTTTGACGCCATACTCGCGCATTTTTTTTGCAGCAATCTCCCCCCATTCTGGGGGATTCATAAATGTTTTATCTTGAAAATTAAGAGAGCCGATATCCAGCGAACATATATCAGGCCTTAGGGCAGCAGGTTTAAGTCGCTGTTCAATTACATTGGTCCCACTAAGCCTTAGTCCGCTCGTGGTTAAATTTATAATTATATCACACTGCTGTTGTATCTGATCCTTTACTTCCTGGAAGAGTTCGATCTTAAATTCAGGATGACCAGATTGGGGATCTCGCACATGGATATGTGCTATAGCTGCCCCGGCTCGCCAACATTCCACTGCTGCCTCTGCAATTTCCTTTGGAGTATAAGGCACAGCGGGATTCATTTCTTTTGTTGGACGTGAGCCAGTCACAGCAGCAGTTATAATAACTTTTCTCATACCTCTACCTCTTTGTTTAATTAATTGATATCGTTTAAAAGTGTTGTCGTAAACAATAGTGAGGCCAAATATTCGCTTGTCCTGGCTATAATACTAAATTTTTTCCTCATCTCGTTCTGCACCAAGGCTTGATTCGTGAGGTTAGGCCAGTATTCCCCATTTTCACTGACTGGGTTTGATGGCTCAATCGGGGTATTGGAATTTTTAAATGCCTTTTCCATACAGGGAGGCAGAAAGGAGGGCCAGAATTTCCATTGGGTATTTAGATTAGATATATGAATGATTAGCCAAATACTATCTTTCAGGATAATAGAATTATTTATCTTCTCTTTAATCTGATAGTTATATTTTGAAATTAATCGCAATCCTTATTAATTGAAAAATTTCCTTTTTACATAATCGGTTTATAAGGCTCTTAACTGAGATAGGACCTTAAGGAGAATAACTAAGAAACTTTATTACCTTTTGGCATAAAGCAGAATCTTTTGGAAGTCTATCCTATTTATTTCTACATTTATGTCAAGAAAAATACCCATATTCTGCCATCTATTATTTTTATTCCCCGGCGAAGCCAATCTGGCATTTTAGTATTTATCCTATCTCATGTAACAAGGCTTTTCATTTGACACATAAGCGGTGCACATCTATACTGGTTACCACTCAAATGTATTTCTTATCACTATATTGTCCATAAGGGCTTGAAAAAGGTGCCAGGGAGACAATAAGAGTTCACAAGAATCAAGCAGGTTTTGGAATGGAATTACCAAAGGTTGCTCTGGTAGAGCAATATTTCGATCCTCAAAGGATTGATGACATCCCGGCCGAGGTATCTAAAGAGATGGCAGGTCTCTGCCTTCAAAAAAAGATAAAGCAGGGGGATATAGTGGCTATTACTGGCGGCAGCAGGGGTATTTCGAATATCCATATTATTACCAAAGCCGTTGTTGATGAGATCAAAAAACTGGGTGCTCAACCCTTTATCTTCCCCTCCATGGGAAGCCATGGAGGGGCTACGAAAGAGGGCCAGATCAAGGTCCTGGAGCAGTATGGGATAACTGAATCAGGTATAGGATGCCCCATTCGAAGCACCATGGAGGTTGTGTACTTAGGTGATGCTGCAGATGGTTATCCTATCAATATAGATAAATATGCGATGGAGGCAGATCATATCGTTTTGATCAACCGTATCAAGCCCCATACCAAGTTCAAGGGTCCGATTGAAAGTGGCCTGATGAAGATGATGGCTATCGGCATGGGTAAACAGAAGGGGGCTGAATATTACCACAAGGCGGCGGTAAGGTTGACCTTCCAGAAGATTATTGAGACGGTAGGATTAGAGGTCATACGGAGATGCCCAATACTCTTTGGCTTAGGGATCGTGGAGAATGGTTATGATCAGACCTGTATGATTAAGGCTATGTCTCCCCATGAAATCCCTGAAGCTGAAAAGGACTTGCTAGTTATGGCAAAGGAGCGAATGGCCCGCCTGCCTTTTGATCAAATCGATGTGCTGGTTATCGATCAAATTGGTAAAGATATATCCGGCACCGGCATGGATATCAATGTTACGGGTCGTAACAGGGATATCCTTGGCGATTTCACTATAAGCCCCAAGATAAAGCGAATTTTTGTAAGGGATCTTACTAAAGCAAGCGAAGGCAATGCCTTAGGAATTGGTTTTGCTGACTTCACGTCCACACGGGTTGTGCAGAAAATGGACCCCAAAAAGACCTACATCAACTGTCTTACAGCACTTAGTCCTGAAAAGGGGGCGATCCCTATTTATTTTGATACAGATCGAGATGCCCTTGAGGCCTGTTTAATGACCATAGGAGATATCCCTGTCAATAAAGTCCGGCTGGTGCATATCAAGAATACTTTGCATCTTTCTAAGCTTTCAGTTTCCCAGGCCTTTGAAAAAGAGGTAAATGAATATCCTAACCTAAAGCGAGTGGATGAGTGGAAAGAGATGGCTTTGGACACTGATGGCAATATTATAAGCCCATTTATGAAATGATAATGCAAGAAGTCACTTATTGGGCGTGTAGTTTAGGAGGGAATAGGCCTCTATGTTAAGGAGAAAGACGCCACTACGTGAAACTCCCCCCGTCTAATCCTATGGGATAGCCCTGTTAAATAGAGGAGTAAAATAAATTGTTTATCAGCCTGACAGACTTTGGCGAATCATTACATGAGATGAGACTTTTGGAGTATATTTAACAGCTTTAAAATTAGGATGCATAACTGTTAATAGAATATGGAGGGTTTTTATTAATTCAATGTTTCTTTTATCTTTTCCCAGAGTTCGTGTCTTCCCTGGCCTGTTTTAGCGGAAAAAGCGATGGGCGGACCAAATTCTTCCTTTATGAGCTCCTTTGAAATCAGATCAAATCGTCTGCGGGCCTCGCTTTTTGATAATTTATCTACCTTGGTAAGTACAATAATTGGCTTTATCTGAAACACCTTTAGCCAGTTTAAGAGATCTAAATCTCCTTCACTCAACTTCCGCCTTATATCGATAATGACCACAACGGCCTTTAGGTTGGATCTTTTTTTTAGATAGGTCTCGACAAGTTTTTTCCAATCCCGTCTCATATGTAATGGAACGCCTGCATATCCATAACCAGGAAGATCTGTGAGATGTAGATTCTTTCCAACTGAAAAGAAATTGATAGACCTTGTCCTGCCTGGGCTCGAACTTGTTCGAGCGAGCTTCCGAGAATTTACGAGTCTATTTATAAGGGAGGATTTGCCTACATTAGATCTGCCTGCAAAGGCAATTTCAGGCCTATCTGAAGGAGGAAATTGTTCAGGTAGGGTGGCGCTCTTTAAAAAGGAGACTTCCATTGGCAGTAATGTCCGTTGATAGTGGCCAGTTGTCCGTTGGTAAAATTTTCCCCTACAAAGCCCCAACTAAGCTAGGTTGTATTGGTTTAATTCGGTATTAGTTTCATCATTTTAATTGAATGATGGAACAACCAATTAACAAATAACTAATTTGAACAATAAATCTA
>Ga0315545_1003732_pt1 | contig 12895 bp, 5 predicted proteins | sample SalMarSW160210MG_FD_203096 | JGI IMG/M metagenome (GOLD analysis project Ga0315545, IMG submission 203096) | Salt marsh sediment microbial communities from the Plum Island Ecosystem LTER, Massachusetts, United States - Salt Marsh Sediment SW1602-10 ... | reverse complement strand
AAATGCTGGCATCACTGGCATTGCCACTATTAGCAACGAAGGTCAGACTGAAGTCAGCTACCGCTACCGGTATGCTGTGACTACCATCTCCATATACCCCCCCATCAAAGGCGACATCTACATAGGTGTTATTTGCGGCAACTGTGCCGCTAGATATTGTCGGGGCGGTGGTATCAATGACAATAGCCTTGTTGGCGCCCAGGGAGCCAGCGTCGCCCGGTGAGGCTAGGGTAAGGGTGGCATCATTGCCAGCAGCATCTTTAATTGTGCCGCCATCTAACTTGAGGGAATCTGTTGCCTTGTAATCGAGGTCATCGGAGCTATCTCCTGCCTGAACAGTATAGCGGAAGGTCAAGGTGTCAGTTCCGCTACCGCTGTTATAGCTTGCCTGTCGGTCGGTATCGCCGGTTTCCAGCTCGAGGTAAGGGGTGCCGCCACCGGTGTTAACCGTAACATTTTCGGTGAAGGTCACTGTAATATCAATTACCTCACCGGCCGGGTAGGTGCCATCAGCCTCGGCCGAGGTCACATTGGTAACCGTGGGTGGCGTGACATCAGGCTGCTCTCCCACCACAAAATCACTGAAAGCCGTTAATCCGGTGGCCTGTATGCTGGTCGCTGTCCCTGTACCATGTGTTGGATATGTCCACCCGCCGTTGTATTTCCCCACGATGAAGTTAGCAGGGGTAGCGCCGACATCAATATCGCTAGAATTGTAATTGTAATTGAATGTAACGTTATAGTTACTAAAAGTAAACCCAGCGCTGCTTGCAGTCCAATATACGTTAACGCTCTTTGCCGGACTGATCATGGACGATCCAATCTGACCATGATCGGTGCCGGTGGCGTTAACGGTCAGGGTTCCTGTCCCTGAGACACCGGTGAAAGTAAAACTCACTAATTCGTAGCCACTATGAGTGCCTGTCTGACCGACCTCAAAAGTTGGTGAGGCAGCGCTGGTCGAAACAGTCTTCTGTAAATTGCCATTAACATAGCTACTGCTGCTTCCACCCGAGACGCTGCCGCTTGAACCGATTATGACCGTATTGGCATCGGTGGTAATCTTACCGCTGGTCAAGGTGAGCGTGCCGTTTACAGTTGCATCACCACCAAGTGTAACACCATTCGCATTATCAATCTTGAGACCGCCGTAAGTAAGCGCGCTGACTGTTTGCGCTGCACTTCCTGCATATGCAGCAGTCAAATTCGTCAATGTCTTATTACTAATCGTGTATTGCGAGCTGAAATCTGCGGTAGCTGCAGTACGAGTTACATTCACAGTGCCGCTTCCAGTCAGGGTACCGGCTCCACTGATGACCACGCCGGCAGCAGGATTCAACACTGCGCCGGAATCAACTGTTAGAGTTCCTCCAACACTGAAGTTTGTGTTAGCCGAGACTGCAGCACTTGTGTTGGAAATGGTCAGATTGTTGAATGCCGTTGTTGTAGTTCCACCGATGGCTTGAGCTGCGGTGCCGTTTAGCGTAATTGTGCTTCCTGTAGCTGTAAACGTGCCGCTGTGGGAGAAGTCCCCACCAATGGTATGAGTAAAAGCTCCTGTCGTAAATGAAGTGCCTGACCCAACAGTAAAGCTGCCAGTAGTACTTATGGCAGCACCTGCGGTGGCAGAGGCGGTATCAGACATGGAGAAATTCCCAAGTATGCTCAACGCTGTGCCCGGCATGGTCTTGGTCCCACTGCCGCTGAGGATAAGGTTATCGTAGCCTGGAGTCGCTCCGTTTGGATTCAATACTGTCTGACTTTCACCATTATACTCGACGGTACTGCCCGATAGCCCCGCTGCACGCCATGTTCCATTATTGGTCATCGTCCCGGCAATCCGCATCGTACCACCGCTTCCCATCGTCACCGCTGCACCGGTATCAATCGTCACATTGTAGAAATCCGTTATACCGGATATTGTGGCGGCGGCGTTAGTGAAAATCACCGTGCTTGTGCCGGCATTAAATGTACCCCCGTTGTTACTCCACGCACCGCTACCACCAGAAATGGTAACGATGGAGGAGTCCGCTGAGTTCAGAATTGCGTCACTTTCGAGTGTCAGTCTTCCGACTGCAAGAGTAGCCTCTAATGTCGGGTCATTAGTGGTTGTCGAAGTGTCAGGAATTACGACATCGGTAAGCTCTGATGGAATACCTGCAACATCGGGGTCGTTAGTCCAGTTATCCGGGTCAAGCCAGTTTGTACTACTTGACCCATTCCAGGTAGAGCTTGCGAGGGCAGTATCACCCATTGTCCAGACTTTTTGGGCAAAGCTTGTGTTCAAAGATGATACATCGAGGCTTGATATTCCAACCCAGTTGTTCGTCGTGTCATAATTTGACCTGCCGTATTCTACCGCCGTCCCTGGTGTAAAAGGAGTATCGCAGGCCCATAAAACCAGCTTCTTTTCTGTATTCCCATTAAGTTCGGCATCAAGGTAGTGCAAGTTTACCGTCGCGGTGCCGCTTCCTCCGGTCTGTATGATATCGTAAGTCCTTGTGACAGCACCCATTTTCCATGATGGCGCCGAGAGGGTGATTTTTACGCTGAAAGGATTCGGTATTGTTGCCCCAGCATCAAAAGTCACTGCTGTGTACTGATTCCCAAAGGTATATGAGGTTCCGGCCACCATGCTTGTTCGTTTGACAATCCCGGTCACGTCTGTTGCCCCAACGGTAGTCGCTGATGCGCCCATGGTTAATATATTAGTGTCGGTTGCCAGGTTGCCGGCGGTAAGGTTGAGGATGCCATTAACCGTGGCATTACCGCTAAGGGTGGCATCGCCACTTGCCTGGTTGATTGTCAGGTTGTTATACGTTACGGCGGCAATGGCCTGTGCCGAACCGCTGTAGTTAACAGTGCCGGTGCTGGCGGTAAACGTACTACCTGAGCCGCTCACCGCACCGCCGATTTTCAAAGTGCTTGAGCCACCATTGAGTGTGCCTGCGGTTCTGGTCCACGTACCAGTAAAGGTATGAGTCAAGCCGGTGCCCAGGTTGAGCGTTCCGCCCGAGCCATTGATGGTCAGGGCGCCGCCGTTCACATTGCCCGTGAATGTCGCCGTGCCACCAGTCTTGGTCATGGTTACGGTGCCCGTGTTAGTGAACCCGCCAATGCTCTGGGCTGCTGTTCCAGCGATGGTGACTCCACCTGAGCCACTCGTTGTGCCGCCATTGATAAGATTGCCATTTAATGTCAGTAAATAGGTTGACATTGCTAAGGTTGCACCGCTGTTAATGGTCAGCGGGGCTGAAGCATTAAAGACTTTGGCAGCATTCGCGGTTATTGTTCCGGTATTGGCAATGATAACACCGCCTGTTGCCGCAAATGGGGTAATCCATTCTGCACCGGCGGTGCGTCCCGTTGCTGTGTTATATTGCAATGTAGCCTCTGCGCCGTATGTCGGGGCTGCAGAGACGGTGGCAGTTCCTTCCATCGAGAGAATGCCGGCAACTGTTGAACTAATTGTATAAGCCTGGCCCGAAGCTGTCGCTGAAGCAGTGGTGGTAATAGTCAAATGGGTAGCATCCGGCACGGTAGAAACCGTATACGTATTGGCACCTATGGTGATTTGGGCACCCGCCCCAAGCTCAGTTGAAAATAAAGTGCCTGTGCCGGTTACCGTATCACTGCCAAGGGTAGTTGCCACTGTTCCTGTCCCTGTAAAAGACGTGGTTTTGGTACCACTTCCTGAAAGCGTAAGGTTGCCATATGCCTCGCCGTCTATCTTCTGATCTGTGCCATAGTATTCTATAGTGCTTGAGGACCCAAGTGTGTTGGTGAGAAAGAGGTTGGGCATACTATTGGTCCCGCCTATCTTCAGCTTAGCGCCGTTGGCCACGCTAAGCACACCCTTTTTTTCATGACTTTGGTTTGCTGTATAAACTGACAGGTCAAGGGTCCCTTGGGAGACCTGTAGATCACCGTCTCTAAGGAAAAGGTCGGCGCCCAGCCTGGCAGTTCCGCTGGTCTTGTTGACGGTAAGGGTTTTTATCTTATCTTTACCTTCTAAAATTGTACCAGTCACTGTTTGATCGCCAGTACCGTTGAGAGTTAGAACAAGTCTGTTGTCGTTCGACATCGTGCCAGAGAAACTGTAATTGCCAGTGAGAATAATATTAGTAGGCTTTTTCAGGTTAAAAGTGCCGGCGCCGCTAAGATCACCCATAATGGTAAGCGTGTCACCATCGACGCCTGTTGCCAGAGTTCCGGTGATAGTTAGCCCGGCGCAAGTCTGAGTAGTGCCGGTGAATGTAACAGTATGACCGCTTGCGATGATAACTGTGTCGGATGCACCTGGGACAACTCCGCCAACCCATGTGGTGGTCTCGCTCCAGTTACCATCCTGGGCGCTGCTTATGGCCGCCGCCTGGACTGGAGTAACCGTCACCAAGCCGAAGCTCATCGCCACCAAGGCAGTCGCCAGGGCTATACTTACCGCTTTAGCTACCTTCGACCACTCATTTCCCCTCTTCAGTTGGAGCTTATTTACCAACACCTTTTAGATCCTCTTATCATTTCTGTGTGGCAGCTCAGCCCGTTTCTACAGCGCCACAACAAGACCCTAATCCGAGCTGCTAACACTTCATAATTTATGGGCAAATGCATATAATAGTCCCAGCCAGCCCCGGTTTCGAGGATTGGGAGGTAAACTTCTCTCTCCGACTTATCGCCCAAAAGGATGAAGGGGAGGTTAAATAGATGGCGTATCTGTCGGCAGAGCTTAGACCCATCGAGCTGAGCAGGTCTATTCCTGACAACCACTGCATTGGAATGGGACTTCATCTGCTATGCTAGACCCTTCTGATTCGGATGAGACTGTTATCACCTCAAAGCCAGACTTAGTAAGGGCTGAAGCTATCTTCTCCGCCGACGAGAGATTACTGTCAATAAGACTAAGCTCATGCATTTTGCTCATTATAATAGCTAGTAGACAATAAAATCCAGTCTCTAATGTAAAAACGCTAACAATAGTTTGAAGAAAAACAGCATTTTTGTCAACTAGTACTCGTTCAATCATTAGTGACGTAGCTTCCTTCCCGCGTCATTACGCGGCACCAAGGGTGGCGAAGCAATCTCCTATTTAGCGTCTTTTTTCTGGAATTGTTTCGCCTCCCCTTCGCGGAGTTTACCCTGAGAAGCGGAAGTGTTCCCTCAGAATGACAGGAAGCGAAGGGCTCAGGGCTTCGGCTCACCGCAGTGACACAAAGAAGAACTGTTAGGCCTTGACTCAAAGTTGGAGCCGAACATACACCACGTGCCGCATTCATAAGGGATAAGAGAAAGGTTGGCAAGGTTTAGCTTGCCAACCTTTCTCACCAAATTTGACGCCCGGCTTTTAATGCCGCACTAGCTTACCCGTCAAGGGGATTTACTACCACCTCCTATTTTCCTTGCTTCTTCTAGACGCGACTCCTAATCACTTTGCCTTGTAATCCCAGTGGTGCTTCTTCTCCCTCATCAGGATGGTTTCTTCACCAACATCGTCTCCAATCTGGATGCTGATGGTCACCGGATTGGTCACCCCGTTGAGGTCTGCCTTGTCCATGTGGATGTCAAACTTCCCCTTCTTCCAGTCGATAGTCATATTCTTGATGTTGCCCTCACCACCTTTGGGACGCTTGTACTCCCATTTTTCGCCTTTCTTGCCCTTCTCCTCCATCGTGATAGTCTCGGAAAGCGGTCCCACCTTGACGATGACATCCTCAGAGATGTCTACATCATTGCCACAAACAAGGTCAAGTTCCAGCTTGCCACTCACACGAACCTTGTCGTCATCCGCTTTTTTCTTGAAATCAATCTTGGCATGGTCGATAACAAAGCTGCGCCATGGGGAGGGGAGCCGGCTCAAATACATAGGAGGTGTCATTGAGTGTGAAGTCATCGACGTAAGCAACTACACTTTGCATGGAATTATGTCTTCTTCTGTAATAAGGGTTTCATTGTCGAAATCCCCAGCTGTCTCAAGAAATTTTTAATTTTACGAGGTAAAGGAGCCCCAATTCGAACTTCTAAACACTAGAAGGGAAGGGGTTGCAGCTTTGCCAACAACCCCTCATCGATATTTAGGGAAAAGACTTAGAGAGGGTTAGAGTTACTTACACTTACTTTTAGGCACGCAACGCTTCTACGCCAGGGTCTAGACTGATGGTACCAGACAACCTTGTCAGAAGCCCTATTTGCAGAGCCCATCTGGGCTGCTCGTCTTGCCCTTATTGCCTGCCCACCAGTTAGCTGTACCCGCGGTGCGTGTGCCTGCGGACTGATCGTGGGCGTCGAAACCCCCACCAGGACCCGGGCTACCCTTCATTTTGTTACCAACAATGGTGTTATCATGCGTCGAGCTAACGGCCTTTATGCCACTTCTCGACGAGCCATCTACATGGTTGTTCCACACTACATTGTCGTAGGCTCCGGCTCCCAGACGAATGCCATCGTCAGAGTTCCACTGTGTACCGCATTTCTTGACCTTGTTCTCCGCAATAAGATTGCCGTGATTATACGACGCCCCCCAAGGCGCGAGCAGGATCCCTGTGTACTGCGTACCCTCGATGTGGTTTTTGCTAATTAGGCTGTTAGTGCATGTGAGCCAAAGCCCGACGCCGTTGGTGTAGCGGACGTGATTATTCTCTATTGTCACGTCATCGCAAAGAATCGCTGAAATTCCTGCCCCCGTAGAGTGCACCCATCCGGTGAATGGACCGGGCCCCTCCACTTTGTTGTCCCGAACCGTCACGCCATTGGCTTTAACAGCAATCCCATCGTGCCCGTCCCATGTTGCCCAGTCTACTGGTGGCGTTGGTATAAACATGCGAACGTCAAATCCTTCCACTGTCGCCCCATCGGCAATGACTCGGAATACGTCCCATGCCCAGGTGGCATATACGCCGACGTTGACGCCAACGACTACTGCCTTGTGCTTCTTCGCCGATTGGAGGGTAACATCCTTGTGCACGACAACGTTCTCGTTGTATGTACCCGCTGCTACAGTGATGGTGTCACCAGCACCTGCATTATCAACAGCATCCTGGATGGTGTGAAAGTTTGTAGCTGAAACAGGGGCACTAGTGTCAACAGTAAGGGTAGTGGCCGCCACCGGCGCTGCCGTCACCAGGCTCAGGGTCAGCACCAGCACGAGGGCAACCAGTAGATAAATTGGCTTGGCATACCATTTTGTTTTAGTCATTTTTATCTCCTTTCTCTGGTCTTCTATGCCCGAGGAGATTGCTTCGGCACTTCATGCCTCGCAATAGCGATACAAAAGAACCTCGCAATCACATTTGAGATTTCTGCCCAAGTCGACCGCTCCGCTACTACCAATCTGTCATTCTGAGCCAGAGGCGAAGAATCTCTGAGATTCTTCATTCCGCCAGGCTGCATTCAGAATGACAAGGGTGGGGAGCCCGGGCATTATTCTTTATCTCAATTGGGCATATCTTAATCTCATCCCATCTTTGATTTGAGATGTGCCTTACTGGGCCCACAAAAATCGCCGATTTTTGTGGGAACCCAAACTGCCCAAGATCGGCCGGCATAAAGCCCAAGAGCATCGGCATGAGTAATAATTGCAAATACATGACTGGATTTCCGCCCTTCGATTTCCATATCAGCCTCAAAACAAAAAAACGAAACCGACTTTCAAGGTCGGTTTCGCTATTGGCTCAGCAGAACCCAAGCGCCCAACTAGAGGCTCCACCTCATCGCCCCCCCCACGGCTCAATTTTAATAAGTACTAGAATTAATGTACCCTACAAGGTCTCTTATGTCAATTGCATTATCTTTACTTTACCTCCAAATTCAGGAAAAAGATTTATAGTTAACCGCATAAATCATCACAATCCTCCCTCCCCTGGTGGGAGGGAGGTAGAGAAAGGGGAAATTCACCAAGTTTCACCCTCACGCCCCTTTCCTCTATTAGCCTCTCCCTTGAAGGGAGAGGCTAGGTGAGGCATTCGAAGTTGAGGCATTGGATATTCAGTATTAGAAGGGATTGTCAGTCGGTGCTGTTTGTAGACCAGAAACTGGTGCCGTGTGCCCAAATACGGACAATCGAAGCCGAGTTTTCCAAGACGGCGAATGAACTCCCGACGTTTACACGGCCTCCACCGGCTCAAGACGAGGCCGCTTATTAAGGTCAATGCCGGAAATTACTGGCAGAGGATGGCCCAGTTTAAGACCAACCAAGATCCAATCCTCCAACTTGTCATAGGCAGCATGTGCCAGAGCCCGGTTTATGTATTCAGTAAGGGGCAGGGCCTAAGGCCCTGCCCCCACTTCCGGTCATTGCTTCACAAAGCTAAAGTGGATTCACTTCATAGTCACCGTAGGCAATTTGCCACAAGTTGCTGCGCCCGATACGCCGCGGGTCTAACGAAGAATAAGCGTCCATAACCTCCTCTTCGGTTCCCCGAACATAGACGAGGTCGTGATATTCGCCCTCCATTGTACCTGCACCGTCATCCACTGTTACCTGGCCCTGGAAAACCTGGGAGATTGGCAATCCAGACGTACCGGAGATGTAGGTCACCTTGCCATGCAGTTTACCCTTACGGTTGATCATTATGAAGCCCTCCAGATCCGTGCCCGGAGTTCCCCCGCCCATAAAGGCTGCCATGTCTGTTGTGCGGTAAGTCTCGCTCTCAGGAATCATCTGGAAATCTACCTCCGTAACGTCATAACACCACGGGCCGCCTACCAAATCCCCGTCGGGCTGGTACATCGTGTAACATTCTTCCCAGCTAAGCGTAACTGTTGTCGCATGATTTCCACCCCAGCCGCCTTGTGCACTCACTGGTGCTACTGCCACCAGGCTGAAGCTCAACACCAGCACCAGGGCAAATAAGATACTGAAACTCTTTTTCATCTCTTTTCACCATCCTTTTTATTTTTATTGTAATCAGTGCAGCCGCTCCACATCCTTGTATCTCACCTGGTGTCTTACAGCCTGCGACCAAAGCTGAAGCACCGCGACTATATAATAGACATCACCCCCTCTTTGTCTCTATTGTGACCTTTTCCATTGGGTCACCCACCAACGATTTGGTTTTTGTAACGTATTTTCGGCTGTGGTATCCCTTTCACTGAATTGAACTCCTATTCTAGCACAAGGCTAAAGCCTCGCACTACATTTCTGAACAGCCTCGAATGAGCGCTGTTCTTTAGCACTAGTACTATCTTACCACACCTTCCGCTTAAGTCAATTGCATTATCTTTACTTTACCTCCAAATTCAAGAAAGAGGCTGTTTAATCTTGGTATCGTGATATATACTGGTTTAGATTTACACAAGAACCAAAAGCTATTGCCTCTGCCAGGGTAAAGAACGACGAGATTGACTCCAGAATCCTGGCACACTTATTAAGAACCGCTCTTCTTCCTCTATCTTATGTTCCACCAAAGCCCATTCGCATGCAAAGAGAGTTGCTTCGAGAGCCTTCGCTTTGCTCAGGATGCTAGCCTGGTAAAAACCCAAACAGGGATAAAGAACAGGGACCATCTGCAATTGTGCAGCTGCCGCTTTCTGGCGGGAAGTATTTGAGCACTGCCCCATAATGTGGGTCAGGTCCCTTTTCAGCCATGGTTTCAGCCACTGCTTTTTCTACAGTAAGTTCCTTCGCGCACAGGTTTCGGACTAGGATTAGTGCAGCGTCGTCAACATAGTTCAGGTCAACGCTGGCATTCCAGCCTAAATATGTTGAAGCACCTTTATTAATAAAGGCTTGAGCCAGGTCGTCAAGATAGAGGCAAGAACAGCCCATCATTATAATAACCGTATTATCAAACTCCCCTTCCATGCTCTGGGTGACAAATTCATCACCTATGCCGAAAACCCAGGGGTGATATTCATCAATGCGGGCCATGGCTAGTTGGTCACTCAGTTGCTCAGCAACGTGCTTTGTTTGGCTATATGGCTCGTTAGTAAACAGACAGGTCCTTTCAATTCTCTCCCCTTTGCTACGTAGCAAGCCTGAGTGAGCTCGGAAGATAATTAACTCATACCCATAGCCTGGCAGTTGGCGATAGAGGTCAACCGTAACCTCGTCGCCCTGATAAAGGTCAAACTCAAAGCCATAGTCCTCAAGCTCTTGGGTCGCCTGCTCGATAAAAGCCTCGTTTGGCTGGAGGCTATAAAGCTGGTCGACGATAGCTGCCTTAAGGGAATTACTTGGCGAGTTGTGAGTCTGGTTACAGCCAGGTAGCGAGACTAGCCAGACGATTAACAGAACCAGCATCAAAAGCTGGGCAAGACCGGGTTGACTGGCTGACTTCTTAGTCAATGCGGTTGCCATTTTTGTCTGCCAGATAGTGCTGCTTAGTGTTGACCATGTCTGTCTTTTCTGCTTGCGAATTGTATCAGCCTCGATACTCGATGCCAACCGCCAGCCCCAGGCCTACATTGCCCCATTTGAATTAGAAAGCAAGGGGGCAAGACTCTTAGTGGTCTCGCCCCCCTATTAACCTTAGCGGTTAGCAGGCCCAGAACTCTATGGGTGCATATTGTTTATGCTCTCACATATGTCCCTGGCCAGTTCAAAGTCACCTGTGGTTGATCCTGGATTCAAGAGGATTCCTTCGACTTGAGCTATCGCATCGGCGAAGACGGTATCAGCAATGCCATCGGAGTTTGTATCCACAAGCTTATACAGGTCAGTAGGGTTTGCTGCCAGATTCAGCAGAGTTGCCAAATACTGTTGCCGTGCTTCCAGCGCCATCAGAATCCAGTTGGGATTTAGTGCCGAGTATGCTTCGAAGAAGGAGATTGCTCCTGGAATACCGTCCCACTCATATAGCGCGGCGCTCCCAGGATAGTTCGTGCATATGTAAGCAAGATAGTTGATCAAATCACTTTGGCTTACTTGCGCACTGCCCTGACCAAATAAATAGAATTCGAACTGGTCTTTCCAAAATTCGACGGTTTTGAACGGGCCGGTTGCGCTATCAATGACAATGACATTGATGGTGCAGTCATCAGCATCTCTAAACTGATATACCTCAGGAGTTTTGCCAGTAGCCGTGGCAATATTGGTCTTCGATGGGGCATCACCTGCCACAACATCATGGGTTAGCGTGCCGGTGGTAGATTCACCCGGCGCCAGGGTGGTTGTGCCCAGGGTCACGGGTCCGTAGGTATCATCGGTAGCCGCGACATTGGTCAAGGTGTCATCACTAATATTGGTGACTTGATAGCAGTAGGTCACGGTGTCGCCAATGCTCACATCCAGAGGATCTGAGCCAGGACAACTGCCATCCAGAGATGCAGTCTTGACTACCTCAATATATGGGCAGAGCGGCTTGCCATTTAAGCTTTCGCCCTCGACCACCTCGAAGTCACCGACGATCAGGCCGGGGCCGATGGGCTTGGAGCAGCTGGTGTGGATATTGGTTTCCGGCCCGCCGTTCGTGTAGATCTTGATTTCCCTGCCAAACGTTCCGTCTGCCTTGACGCCGCTGAAGCTAAACGTCTCGCCCGGGTCGACCGGTAGTGGCCCGAACACCACGTCGCTTCCTGCCATGACCGTAACTGAGGCTTGCGCTCCTCCGTTGTATTTGAGCGTGAGCGCGGTCACCTTGTCGCACCCACACGGGGGACTCGGGGGATTGGTGAATTCGAAAACGGCGGTCTCACTGCAGGTTACCTCAATAGGGTGAGGAGTGGGGTCAAGTACATATCCTTCAGGAGCCGCAATCTCGGTGATGGTGTACCAGCCAGGAGGGACATTATCAAGCAGGATTATTCCGTAGCCGGTGATGTGCATGTCATAGTCATAGGTGGGATGTTGGTAGTTGTCCACGACCGTCAACAGGCCTGTCCCAGTATAGGGGTTGGGGGCAATGCTGAAGGTTAGCCCGGGAAGGTCAATTACTACCCCTTCATCATAAGGGGGGAGAAGGGGGCACATCGGCCCGCCCACCGAGCTTTCGAGATAGACTATCTGGAAGTCACCGGCACCGTAGACCGCACCAGGCTCGACATACGGATCGGAGCAGCTAAGGTGGATACCATCTGACTCCTTACCCTCCGAGAAAGTGACCTTCACACCGTTCACCCAGATCGTGATATTGTTCTCGAGCTCTCCTCCAGGCCCCTCGCAGCTGAATTCAAACTGCCCTCCCGTCTCGACCTCACCGGTGAACAGCGTGGTTCCGTCATTGTGCTTGACCTCAATATTGGCTTTTGCACCGTTATACTGGAGCCTAAGGAAGCTCACCTTGCCGTCGCACGGTCCACACTCAGGAAGCCCCAGCTTCATTATCTTAATAGAGCCCTCACAAACCCAGTCTTTCTCGGCCGGACCACTGTTCTGCCCTGTACCATCGGTAACCAGGTCGAAGGTCTGTCCGCCAACTGTAACCGTGGCAGAAGCCTGAACCGTGCTGCTGCCAACTACAGTCGTGGTCAGTACAGTTTGAGCCTCGCCGTTGATATCAGTAGTATCGGTAGGAGGAGCAACGCTGCCAACGCCGGCGGTCTTGGTGAAGGTAACTACGATACCTGCTCCGGCATCAGCCCAGCCGGTGCCGTCGTTGACTTCCACCAGGGCGGTCAGGTCATGGTTTTCGCCCACCTTATTGGTATCCGTTAATGGCGAAATGCTGATCCTGGCATCAACCCAGTCTTTCTCGGCCGGGCCGCTGTTGCCCGCTGTACCATCGGTAACCAGGTCGAAGGTCTGTCCGCCAACTATAACCGTAGCAGAAGCCTGAACCGTGCTGCTGCCGGCTACAGTCGTGGTCAGTACAGTTTGAGCCTCGCCGTTGACATCAGTAGTATCGGTAGGAGGAGCAACACTGCCAACACCGGCGGTCTTGGTGAAGGTAACTACGATACCTGCTCCGGCATCAGCCCAGCCGGTGCCGTCGTTGACTTCCACCAGGGCGGTCAGGTTATGGTC
>Ga0315545_1003731_pt1 | contig 12899 bp, 5 predicted proteins | sample SalMarSW160210MG_FD_203096 | JGI IMG/M metagenome (GOLD analysis project Ga0315545, IMG submission 203096) | Salt marsh sediment microbial communities from the Plum Island Ecosystem LTER, Massachusetts, United States - Salt Marsh Sediment SW1602-10 ... | reverse complement strand
ATTTCCAACTTCTGCACGATGTTCTCAGCCATTTTTTTCTCGGCGTTGAAGTGTATTACTGGAATGAGCTTTCCGAGAATTTTTTCCATGTTGATTATCGAGATGTTCTTTGCAATAGACCAGTTGAGAAACAGCTCCTTCCCTGTTTCACCCGAGAAATACCCGATACCCCTTGCTAACCTGACGTGGGGGAGTTCGTCCGCTTCGAGCTCTTGGTCGTTGGCTTTGAGCTCCCCTTCATCATAACTCATGAGACCGGCGATTGTTCGTATTATCCTGCTTTTGCCTGACCCCGCTGGACCGAAGAACCCCATGCACATGCCTTTATGGAGATCGAACGATACGTCATAAAAATGTCCGCTCTTGGTAAGATTTTTGGCCGATAAGACTACTTCCTCGCCAAGGGCTTCCCTTTTTTCTGACCTTGATATATATTCCGAAGATTTTCTGCCCACTATAGCCCTGAAAAGATCTTCTTCCGTCATCTTCTCTTTGGACAAGTCATACTGGGCAACAAGGTTCCCGTCTCGCAGCACGTGCACCCTGTCCGTGAATTCCATAACTTCAGGGATTATGTGTGAAATGAAAATAAAGGAAGCATTTTCTTTCATTTTCAAGAGATCCCTGAACAACTCCTTGCATTCATCGTCGGTCAGAGGCGAGGTCGGTTCGTCGAGTATGATGATCGGTGTCGTGTCACCGTCCTCGCTCTCCAATCGTACACCCAGTATAGCTCGTGCTATTTCAATCATCTTTTGGGTGGAAAGCGGCAGTTCATGCATAAATGCCTCAACGTCGCATGCGACATGAAGCTCCTCCAATATTTCGCAGGCCTTCTCCTTCATTCTATCCATCTGTAATTTCAAGAATTTTATATACTTGTCCTCATGGCCCAGAAAGAGGAATTGATATACCTTCAACCAGGGTATGACTCCGTTTTCCTGGTAAACTATCGAGATTCCCCGCTTTGCTGCCTCATTTGGATTCCTGGGGAATGGGACCATCCTTCCCTTATAGTACATTTCCCCTTTATCCGGAGAATACACGCCTACCAGAATCTTCATGAGTGTGGATTTTCCGGCCCCATTTTCACCGACAACCCCTACTATTTCATTTGCACGGGCCTCTATACTGACTCCATTCAGGGCATGCACGACTCTATCGAAGGTTTTGTAAACCCCCTTTACCTCTAATAATTTATCATTCATCAGCTTCACCATACATATGTATTATTACTGACAGCCTGCCGCTTCACGTTAAACTTCACAAGAGGCAGGTAAAAAAGGGGAGTACAATATGGGGCAAGAGCCGATCAATTAAGAGGACGTACCGGAATCGAGCATCTATATCAAAAGACTTTTTCGTTTCGATTTACTGTCTCACTCCTTGTACTCGACCGGCCCTTTTTTTTCTTCTCCCCCTCCATACTCCCCTCGCTGCCTGCACGCTCACGAGTTAAGTCTCACCTTTTCAGCTTTGTTTTTACTTCCCAGCCTTTACTGCCAGTTTGTCTCCGTCTTCAGCTCGGGCGGAAACTCCTTGGCATACTCAGCTGCATCCTCCCACCTGTCGATGCTGAAGTCCAGGAAGTACTTGTGGAGAGCACCGATATGTTTCCTGATGGCCTCGAGGCTGCCGAACTTCTTAATCTTTGCCGGAAAGTAGTAGTTGTGCGAGAGTGGAGCCAGCTCGGTTCCCCCACCCGCATGGCGGTCGTATTTCAGGCCAAGCTCCTCGCACTTTGAAAGTGACAGCAGCCTGAAATCATAGGGATACTCCGGCTTCTCCTCCTTGAAATGTATCAATATCTTGTCGATATTCTCCTTGGTCGGTCCAATGGAGAAGCTCGGGTTTTTAATTATACCCGAGGACTCGGCCAACCGCTCGATTTCACCAGGTCTACCGTAACAGTCCAACCTGCCGGCTTGAATCATCTCATCACGTAGCGGGTACCATGCACCGACGCACATGTCGTACAGCATGGAGACCGTTCTTCCACCGAAGTAGGGTATGGCAAATCCGGACGTAACCAGGAATTCTCCCTTTAGTATTTTTTGGGCCGTGGTCAATTCCATGTCTCGCGACGCCGTAAATGGACCGATATTGAGGCCGGCGTCGTCCAGTGCACTCAAGGCACCCGTGGTCTGGGAGTCGTTCGCGCCCCAGAACCCTTCATAATCCGTTCGCTCGGCAAGGCACGCCTCGCCCGCCTTTCGGCCACCCTCGTAACCCCACTCACCGTACTGGTGGCCAAGGAGCTGGATCTCAGGATAGTTTTTCCACGCCATGAAGACTCCCAGGTTAATGTATACTGTGGATACGGTTGCCGCGGTCTTGGATGCCTGGTGATGCAGAAGCTTTGTCTTTCCGTTCTGCCTCATCTTCTCCATCAGCAGGGTCAACGGCGGATAGGTCTGCTCAGCTGACAGCGGCGTATTATCAATAACCCACCGGGGACCATAATCTCCGGGGAATACGTCCCCTGTTACTCCGAAGTTCGTGGAGAGGAATACGTTGTTCTCGTCACAGATTCTGCACAGCTCAGGCATGACGGACATGGGAGGAACGTTCAAGTGCAGCGCCTTTGCCCCTTTCGCTATCATGCTCTCCGCCGTTTCGAGCCATTCCGAGTCAGTGGTGGCCACTGCACCCATGAAGTTTAATCCGAGCTGTCCAGCAGCCTGTTCCTGGGACTGGTAGTTCATGATTGCGTATTCCTGTGCAAGATGCCAGGTGATATGACCAAACCCGAACTTTTCTCCGGGCTTGGCGTTCTTGAGCTTCTGTGCAAGTTCTTTCCTCTCTGCCTCAGTAGTCGCCACGAGAGCGGCTCCGGCAGGCTCTTTCTCTTTTGTTGATGCAAAAATATTCACTGGTTTGACAAAACGCCGTACCAAACTGCTCGCTGCAATACCTGCTGCCGCGGCTCCTGCCATTTTGAATGCCTGACGCCTGGTGATTTTTTTTGGCTTATCGTCTTCCTTCATAACTGCCTCCTTTTAAAATATATTGATCCTTTCGCAAAACTTATGAATATATAAATAAACTGGGAAAGGTCACTTGTATAATTTTCCTTCCTCCTTTTTCCACCTATAAAATATTTCTTTATCACTCCCCTTCTCATCTCTGTAGAATTTCTACTCGATTTCCATCCGCTTGCACTATTTCAGAAAATAAACACGCCAATTTATCTTCAGTTTTACCTTTTCCCTCAAATACTTCCATCAAAAAATGAGTTATGCTTATATCCATGACGATGAAGAAATCAGAACAAAACGATTGCGGCTCTCACTCATTTAAAGAGAATTCAACCTACGTGCCGGCTCGGAACGTGTCTTTTCACGAGTGTCAAAGGTCTGTATGCAGTAATCTCCAGGTGTTGGACTGAAAACAACAGCTAACCATTTCTCACATCCCCGTTCTTCCCGTTGCCCTTATTGACGCGGAAAACGATAATATAAAAAATATGTTAGTAATTTACCAAAATTAGTGATTATTCTAATATATATTTATATTTTGTCAAATATATTTTTATTGATCCCATTAAAACTTCAAAAAAGTTCTTTACTCGTTCTTTTAATCTTCAGTGGAAAATGAGCACCGATAATACTGCCGCTGACTGTGACGATTGTGTCTCTGTTCCCCTGCGAGCGCTATATTTTTATCCTCAGCTTCTTCCGTACAAATTTGTCATTTCCAGCAGGCACTCTGAAAGGGCTCGAGTGAGCTTATGAGATAAAAAACGCCACTCCCAGTTTCCGTACGGCTCCCCCGGATGGTTCATACGGGCTTCCATTCCAAGGCCCAAAATGTCCTGTAAAGGGAAGACAACCACAGAAGCAGCCGACATCATCACTGTTCTGATAAAATCCCAGTGAATACCCTTTGTCCGGGCTCTGTTTCTTCCGATATAACTCAGGGCTCTCTGCCTCTCCGTGACGATCTCCTTTTTGCTCCTTCCGGAGAAACCGGGCCGCTCAAATAGCCATCCTATGAGTGTGTTGTTGTCATGAGTGCCGGTAAATGCGACACAGTTCTTTGGGTAATTGTGCGGCTTGTGGATGTCTGAAGAAGGATCATCGCCGAATGCGAACTGAAACACCCGCATACCGGGTAAGCCGAATCGATCGCGCAATTCCAAAACTTCAGGGGTGATTTCCCCGAGATCTTCTGCAATAAACGGGAGGGAACGAAATTGCTCGCGTAGCGTATCAAAGAAGTCTTCTCCCGGGCCTTGAACCCAGCTCCCTTTTTCCGCTGTCTCATAGGTTGAAGGGACCTCCCAGAATCCTTCAAATCCCCTGAAATGATCGAGGCGAACGATATCAAAGAGATCGAGACTGTGCTCGATACGCCTTACCCACCACGAATACCGACTGTCCTTTAATGTATCCCATCGATAAATCGGGTTTTTCCAGAGCTGCCCTGTTTCACTGAAGTAATCCGGAGGCACTCCTGAAACAACAGTGGGGTTTTTTGCGCTGTCCAGCTTGAAGAGCTCGGGGTGCGACCATACATCAGCGCTGTCGTAGCTCACATAAAGCGGAAGATCTCCTATTATCTGAACGTTTTTTTTCTCACAATACAGCCTGAGACCGGACCACTGCCGGTGAAATAGGTACTGAAAAAATTTTATTTCCTCTATTGTTTGACCGAGCTCTTTTTCATGCGCTCTGAGTGACATGCTTTTCCTGTCACGAAGGTCCTCCGGCCACTGGTTCCATTTCACTTCCTTGAACCTCCCCTTCAATGCCTCGAAAATCGCATAATCATAGAGCCAGTAGGCATTTTCATTGCAGAATTCACTGAATGCGCTCCCCTGTCCCTTCCTCTGTGAGAAATGGGAAAAGGATTTCGAAAGGAGCGTCTGTTTATATTTCAAGACTGCTGGATAGTTGACTCTTTTTGCAGAGAATTTCGGCGCGTCCTCGATATCCAGGTGCGAAACAAGCCCTTCCTGTAAAAGCATATCAGGGCTTATGAATAATGTATTCCCTGCAAAAGCAGACGGGCTGCTGTAGGGCGAGCTTCCGAACTCTATTCTTGTAGGGCTCAGGGGGAGTATCTGCCAGATTCTTTGCCCTGAATCGTATAAAAAATCGGCAAATTTGTACGCCTCCGGTCCGAGGTCACCGATTCCGTAGGGGGATGGAAGAGACGTGATATGCATGAGTATCCCGCTTTTTCTCTCTTTCATTTCATTTCCCCTTCACAGAGCAGCAGAGACAGAGGAAACACAGAGAACAGCTCGTACACAGGAATCGAGTTTTTCTTCGATACAAGGGTTCTGTTGGTAAACATATCCTTGAAAGCTTTTGGCGCATCAGAAGGCATTATAATACACGTGTCCCCCCAGACCTCCCTTCCAACGGGGATTTTTCCTTCCCCGAGCATTGACGTGAGGAATCGCGGTGCCACGGTTATTCCCCAACTCCCTCTGTATGTGCGCGCAAAGCTGATGATGTGCTCCTTGAACTTACCTTCGGCTTTTATCGGTATATAGCCTCCATGGAGATAGAGCCGGGATTGTTTCTTTCTTATACCCAAAACCCTCTCCGTCACAAAGAGCTTTATCCTGCCATCCTCCCTGTGAGAAAGGATATCTTTTATAAGCGCATGGAAATCCTTTCTTTCAAGCTCCTTCAGCCCCTGCAAGATCGATATCCTCTTATCAAAGTCGACAGCAGCTCGATTATCCGGATCGACAAGTGCGAGATTCCAAAGCTCTGCACCTTGATATATATCCGGTACGCCTGGAGAAGTGAGCTTCACCAGAAGCTGTGAGAGAGAGTTCCATATACCGTAGAATGCGACCTTTTCCTGAAAGGGAACAAAGCTCTCCATAAACCTGTTTTGCGGTGCCCTTTTTGTTATTTCATCCACAAAACGCAGGAACCCTTCTTCATAGGGGATATTTGGGTCTATCCAGGAGCTGTGACGCTTTGATTCACGAACAGCTTTTATCACGTAGCGTTTGATTCTTTCGATAAAAGAGGGAAACTGGTCCTCTACGAAAGGGAAGGCCCCGATCAGTGTCTGGTACAGCAGATATTCGTCATTTCTGTCCGGGACCGGCATTCCATTGAGAGTTTCCTTTTGAGAAGCATTTATATCTCCCCACAAAGCAAGCACGTTTTCCCATTCTTTCGGTAATTCCGAAAGCACGTTGATCCTGGCCCGTACATCCTCCCCCCGCTTTGTATCGTGCGTTGATGTAGCGTTCATGGCAGAGGGCCATGCACTGCACCGCTCGAGCACAAACCGGTGATACTCGTCAAGTGATATACCAAAACAGTCAGGATTCCCTCCCACATCGTTCAGGGAGAGAAGCCTTGCGTATATGTACAGCGCCGTGTCCTCGAACCCTTTTGCCATAAGCGGGCTGGTGAGCTGCTGGAACCTCATAATAAAATCGATCGCTTCTTTATACACAGCACCTGATCTGAACTCCGGGGAAAGCAGGAGAGCCCGCTCAAGAAGGTCGAATGAATCCTTCAGTGTCTCGTTTTTCTCCCGGGCTTTCCTGAATAAAGCCTTTATGGTGTTTCTATCAGACCGGGTGTAGGTATCTCCATTGATGTATGTCCGGTACACCGGAAAACAAGAGGCGAGCTCGACAAGCGCGCGTTTTAGATGGGTGCTATGAGGTGTCTTTTCAGGATGCACTTTTTTCAAGAGTTTTTCCGCACAGGAGGTGAGGTTTTCTACATCACCGTTCAAATACTGCCGGGCGATCATCTTTTTGCTTTTATATACAACCTCTGAAAAAGGGAGCTTCTGGTCAGTGAAATCTGTGTAGATTCGGCTGAACACCTCCTCATATTCCTTCATGCAAAAAATCCCGTTTAAAAAGTTGAGAAAATCGTACCCTGTCGTGCCGTGCACAGGCCAGTGCCGGGGAAGCTTTTCTCCGGGGTCGAGTATCTTCTCCACACTGATGTATACGTTTGGGGCCGCCGACCTCAGCTTTTGCAGATACTCCAGGGGATCGTACAGGCCGTCTACGTGGTCGACTCTCAAACCTGATACATACCCTTCTCTGACCAGACTCAGTATGGCGGAATGGGTGTACTGGAAGACTTCCTCTTTCTCTGCCCTGAGTGATATGAGCCCGTTGATGTCAAAAAACCTCCGGTAGTTTATCGTGCTCGATGCATCTCTCCAGCATGCGAGCCTGTACCATTGTTGGCTGAGAAGCTCGCGCATGAGGGCAGGCGATCTTTCAGCATCTTCTGCGCCATTGAAGATGCCGAGTCGTGCCCTGACCAGTTCATTGATCTGGGGATGCTCTTGAAAAAGTTTCCAAAGAATATCCTTACAGGTTTTAACCTCTTCCTGCACCGCTGTTGGATTGTCAAGCTTCGATATATTTTTCAGTTTCCCCACAGCATGCAAAAACTCGCTGTACTCTTTTGAAAACCCTTTTTCTCCTCCTGCTTTACTCTGTGCTCTTCCCAGCAGGACCTTTTCATAGGACTGCAACGACAGGGGAAAACTATGCTCGTAGTAACGTACTGTTATCCCCTCTCTGCCGAATCCGAGCTGTATTTCACGGTTTTTCAGGCACTCGTCAAAAAGGTTCCCCAGCACCGGGACAAGAAGCTTGTTCTTCAGGTATTGATCATGGTGTTCCCAGAGAATATCGAAAAAATGGAAGAAACGGGAGCTCTTCCCTTTCTCGAGCACATCCATGAGCATTCTGTTATCGCAGTCAAATGCCATATGGTTGGGGACTATATCCTGGATCCACCCCATGCCGGCGTCTGACACCGTAACGGCAAGATCTCTCAAGCCATCCTCTCCGCCGAGCTCAGGATTTATGCGTGTCGGGTCAACAACGTCGTACCCGTGCTCGCTCCCCTTCCTTGATTTCAAGATGGGCGATGAGTAAATCGCAGACACTCCGAGATCTCTGAGGTAGGAAACTATTTTTTTGATTTCGAAAAAGGTCATCCGGGAATTGAGCTGGAGCCTGTATGTTGCGATGGGGATTCGCATCACACGCACCTGACCATGAGATAATTACCCAGCTCATCAAAAAGACTCAGCCATTTTTTCGCGTTTTCATCTCCATTCTTCGACCGTTCTTCCATTGCGGGCCGAAAGTCAGAGCACAGATCAAAGTAGATATTCTGCGCTTTCCATTGATCGAGCTCTAGCTGGAGGGTGCCGATAATCTTCAGAAACGATCCTATCTTTGCGATGAACTCGGCATCGTCAGGCTTCTCTTTTAACATCTCCATATACTTCGTTATTCTATTGCTCGCAACGTAGCTTATTCGCCTCCTGTAAAGGGGAAAGGAAAATTTCCGCATATCCCTGATCGTTCTCTCTATCTCCTCCAAGTCTATCTCCTGCTCCTCCAGCAAATTCTGAAACCGCCTGTTTATGATAAACTCCCCTGTCGACTGAAATGCATGCGGGAGGGGAAAATTCAATTCTTTGAGCGCATTCATGACGGGATAGTACTGTTCATAGGTTTGATTGAGAGCTGTTTCGATCTGCTCTATTGATGGAGCCATGACCTGCCTCAAAATCTTTCTCTGCTCATCTCTGAACAGCTCTCTGAGAGAGTAGCTGTTTACCCCGAAATGTTCATCCATTTTCCGGATTACCTCCGGAACATCTCCCCGGATAAAGGCCTCCTTGATGTCCTTTTCCATTTCGGTGTATGCTTCCTCATCCATGTACTCCCGCACTCCTCCATTGAGGTTGTGATCCCCCAGATGGAGAATTGCGAAACTGATGAGACTCTTGTTGCCCATTATCTTCGAGGTTATGTGGGCTTGCCCTGTAACCAGTTTGAGCCTCCCGGATTCTTCCCTGTTATGCTTCACACTCTCCACTGTGTAGCAGTATATGTCGGTTTTATCAGGGTATTCCTCAAACACTGAGGAGATAGCGTAGTGCGCGCCAACTCGGAGAAGGTCAATCCGTGCAGGCTTCACAAAGAGCCCGTAGACCTTTGTCCCATCCTCATATTCTGCTATATTGCTCCGTGCAGACGAGAGCTTTGCGATATATTCCTGCTCGAGGTCAACTCCACTCACCTCTTTGGCGAGCTGCATGGCCCGGTCTGCGTACTGCATGACCTGAGTAGTCTCGATTCCTGAGATCTCATCGAAAAACCACCCGCAGCTTGTGTACATGAGCAGAGCGTGACGCTGCATTTCCAAAAGTTTCAATACTTTGAGATGCTCTTCCTGCGAGAGCTCTCGTTGTCTATGGTTGAGAATGTAACTCTCGATATTGTCGCTGGAACGGTCGAGGATCACCTGAATATAGTCATCCCTGGCCCGCCACGGGTCTTTCAGGAGTCCGGAAAGCTCTCTCTCATATACGGGAGCGAGGCTGTCTCTCAGCCGATCCATTGCATTTCTCAGCGGGGTTCTCCACTCCTGGCTCCACCCCGGATGTGCTCCTGAGTTACAGCCGCAGTTACTCCACCAGCGTTCGACGCCGTGTACGCAGCTCCAGGAACTCTTTTCGATGATATCGACTTCATCGGTTGGAGGGTGTTTCTCCAGGTATTCCCCGTATACGGTAATCTCTGCGAGTTTGTTTGACTCTATGTGGTGAAGACAGAAAGCAAGCGCCATGTCGCTGAACCTGTGATGATGCCCGTAGGTTTCACCGTCAGTCGCTGTATGCACAAGCTGCGGCTCCTCACTATCAACAAAGGCGCTTATCAGACGATCTGCGAACTGTTTTCCATCTATGAGAAGGGTGCTGAAACTCAGGTCATAGGAGATCGGACCATCGTAGAAGAATATGTCGAGCTTCCTTCCCGAAGGGAGGGTGCATACATACGGCATCCGTGTATTGATCTTTCCACCATTTACATCGGTCCACTCTTTTTCCCCTATTCTGCGAACCCCTTTTGCCTGATAGGGGGAAAGTATGGTAAACGCAAGCCCGGCATCAGAAAGAAGCTCAAGCGTCTCTGTATCCACCGCTGTTTCTGCGAGCCACATGCCCTCGGGCCTGCGCTTGAAACGGCACTCGAAATCTTTCAGACCCCACCTGATCTGCGTGATCTTGTCCCCTCTGTTTGCAAGGGGCATGATTATGTGGTTGTATACCTGAGCGATCGCGGAGCCGTGCCCCGAGAATTTCTTGGTGCTTTCGGTATCAGCATCGAGAATAGCTCTGTATACCTCAGGACGGTAACTCTCGAGCCATGATAGGAGAGTGGGCCCGAAATTGAAGCTGATCTTCGAGTAATTGTTCACGATCCCTATTATCCTTTTTCCCCCATCCAGAATCCTGCTTGCCATATTCGGCTCGTAGCACTCTGCAGCGATCCTCTCGTTCCAGTCATGGTATGGAGAGGCCGAGTCCTGCATCTCGATCGCCTCAAGCCAGGGATTTTCCCTTGGGGGCTGATAGAAATGGCCGTGTATACAGATATACCTGTTCATTTTATTCTCCACGTGTATTGGTATAGACTACAAAACTGAGTGGTGAAACCGTGACACACTGTCCGCTCTCAAATATAAATGGAGCCCTGGAGCCCGGTCCGAGCCACAACTTTTTTGCAGAATCAAAAAGCTTCTCCCATTTTCCCCTGTAAGCCGGGCTTTCCCACCGCGCTTCTTTCGATCCGAAGTTAAAGACACAGAGGACGTTTCCCTTTTTGTGATCCCTTTTGAGTATGAGGAGCTCATCCTCTTCACGCCCTTCGACGACCACGGAATTCTTATTCAAAGTGCTCAGCGCAGGGATGCTTTTCCTGAGACTGATAAGCTCTGTGTAGAAATCAAGAAGCACCCGGTGCTCTCCCTCCTTTATCCTGTTCCATGAAAGTTTTGAAAGGAGAAAGGTTTTTTTATCCTGAGGGTCTGGAAAGTCCTCCTGCAAACCGAATGCGGAGAATTCATCTTTTCTGCCCTCCCTTACCGCATCGATAAGCTTTGCATCCGAGTGGCTCACAAAATAGAAAAAAGGGGCCTTCTCTCCATATTCCTCCCCCATAAAAAAAAGCGGTATGAAGGGAGAGAGAATTACGGCTCCGGCAGCAAGCTTCAGCGCATCAAAAGAAACCAGCTCTGAGAGCCTCTTTCCATCCGCCCTGTTTCCCACCTGGTCATGGTTTTGAGAAAAGACAATAAACTGCTCGGCTTTACACTGAAAGGTTGCGCTTCCAAAATACCGTTTTCTGTGGGGTGAGTACTTCCAGGAGTAGTAGAAGCCGTCTTTCATTACTCCTTTCAGGTGCTCGATATTTCCGAAATCTTCATAATACCCGCTTTTTTCTCCGGTTATAAGAGAGTGAAGCGCATGGTGAAAATCGTCACACCACTGAGCGTCCATTCCGTACCCATGGTGTTTTCGCCGGCGGATTATACGAACGTCGTTGAGGTCACTCTCCGCAATGAGAAGGCATTTTTTTTCGTGCTTTCTTGCGCACTCATCCACACTCTCCGAGAGCTCTTCGAGGAAGTGCTTTGCGCTCATGTCAAAGATTGCGTGAACAGCATCGAGCCTGAGTGCATCTATATGGTAGTGCTCGAGCCAGTACAGTGCGTTCTGAATGAAGTAGTTGCGGACCTCGCTGCTGTACCGATCATCGAAATTGATTGCTTTTCCCCAGAATGTGCTGTATCTGTTGCTGAAGTACGGTGCGAAGTCTTCAAAATAGTTTCCCTCTGGGCCGAGATGGTTGTACACAACGTCAAGAACAACACCGATTCCTGCCGCGTGAGCCCGGTTGACCAGCTTCTTTAAACCGTGCGGCCCACCGTAGGAGTTTTGCACTGCATAAGGATATACCCCATCGTAGCCCCAGTTCCTGTCTCCCGGAAATTGAGCCACGGGCATAATTTCTATTGCCGTTACTCCGAGTTCTTTGAGCTCTCCGAGCCTCGGAATAACCGCCTCGAAGGTTCCCTCATGGGTGAATGTTCCAGTGTGAATTTCATACAGTATAAGCTCATCCTGTCGGACTCCTCGCCAGTACTGATCCTCCCAAAGGAACTCCGCATGATCGACTACCTCTGAAGGCCCATGCACTCCCGCAGGCTGAAAGTATGATGCAGGATCGGGTCTCGCCATCTGTTTGTTGAGTTCGAAAACATAGCGCGTGCCCGGCAGTATCTCATCCACTTCGGCATACCAGTACCCCGGATTTTCTCTTTTCATATGTATTGTTTTTTCTTCCGCGGTGAGGACCTTAAGCGATACATCGTCTTTAAAGGGTGCCCATACTAAGAAACAACACGTGCCGTTTTCTCTATAAAATGCTCCAATCTTTTTCATCGATTCTGTCTGAGTACAATGTTTTTTATCGTTCCCATTTGAAAAACAGAATGGCGAGCGGGGGAAGCGTGACTGAAATAGAATATTCCCTTCCGTGAAACGGCACAGGTACAGTGCTGACGCCGCCAAGGTTGCCCTGTCCAGATCCACCGTAGTCTTTTGCATCGCTGTTGCAGATCTCTTTCCAGAACCCCTTTTTCGGCACCCCGATTCGGTAGTTATTGCGAACAAGCGGTGTAAAATTGCACGTAACCAGTATCAGTTCATTTCCGTCAAGATCCTTCCTTACAAAGGTAAGAGTACTCTGTTCGCTGTCGTGCAGGTCGATCCACTCAAATCCATCCTGCGAAAAGTCGCCGCGGAACAATGCCTGTTCATTCCGGTAGAGTGCATTGAGATCGCGGATCCATTTTTGCACGCCGCTGTGAGAGGGGTACTGGAGAAGGTGCCAGTCTAAACTCGATTCATGGCTCCACTCATCCCGCAGCCCAAACTCACCGCCCATGAAGAGTAGCTTTTTCCCCGGATGACTGTACATAAAACCAAAAAGGAGCCTGAGCCCCGCAAACTTCTGCCAGTCGTCACCGGGCATCTTTTCTATGAGCGACCCTTTACCGTGAACAACCTCATCATGGGAGAGT
>Ga0315545_1003730_pt1 | contig 12899 bp, 31 predicted proteins | sample SalMarSW160210MG_FD_203096 | JGI IMG/M metagenome (GOLD analysis project Ga0315545, IMG submission 203096) | Salt marsh sediment microbial communities from the Plum Island Ecosystem LTER, Massachusetts, United States - Salt Marsh Sediment SW1602-10 ... | reverse complement strand
CTGTCGTGACAGACACGGCTTGCTTAGAACACTCTGTAATCCTGAGATAATTGCCCGTTCCGGGAAAGTAAAATCATATGGCGAGGTGTGCTTAAGTTCCCCCGGTTTCAGGACTGATCTCAGAAGGTCTAAGATAATCAAAGTTAAGGCGCAGACAGTGGAAGGAGCAGAAGTAATCTTCAAAGAACAGGGGTTTCCTGCCATCATTCTGCTTATTGCAAAGAACTATGCTGGTAAAGTTAGGGATATAATTATAGCCAAAAACTATGATATTGCTGTTGCTTATTGGCAAGGTAAAGAATTATTTCCACATAAAATTGACTCTTATACTGGAGCCGAACTTGATACATTTCCAGGTGGAGTTTTCTCTCTATTAAGAACAAAGAAGATGAGATTATCTCCGTTTGGTGGAAATGCGGAAGATTTTATAATTGTGGAGGATTAATCATGACAAATTATTGGACAGCAGACGAACACTATGGACATGATGAAGTAATTATCCACTGCAACAGGCCATATAGAAACAATCAAATAATGACTAGAGATATAATAAAGAGACATAATTCTGTTGTGACTGAAGACGATACTGTGTATCATGTCGGTGACTTCGCTTTTGCAGGCCCGGATAGAGCAAGCTACGTAGAACACTTGTTGAGGAGGTTGAACGGGACACATATTCTCATTTTGGGAAACCACGACAGAATAGCACCACTAAATCTTGTAGATATTGGGTTTCAATCAGTGCATACATCCTTGTCTCTTGAAAGAGAAGGGCATCTTATCGTTATGGCCCATGATCCTTCTATTTGGAATTGCGTTGCAAACATGGACCCACTACCAATCTTTCTGCACGGCCACATACACCTAGTATGGAAGTCAATCATAAACAAGAAAATGGTAAACATTGGCGTCGATGTGTGGGATTTTTATCCTGTATCTCTTGAGCAGATACTTAAGGCTTTAAACTTAGGAGGTAATGTCAATGGCTAAAGTCATAGTATGTAATTATAAAAAAGTAAACACTGTCAATTTATTTTCAAATCCCAAAGCATATGTACATAATATTATGTATACCAGTGGAAGTATCTTAGGAAATCCTTTTTATAACGAAAGAAACCTTACTCGTGCACAACGTATAGAGAAGTTCAGGATATATTTTGAAGAGAAAATGAAAGGCGACGAGCGAATAAAAGACCTAATATCTGCCATGGTAGATTTATATATAAAAGGCTTTGATATAAAGTTAGTATGTGCATGTAGTCCCAAACCTTGTCATGGCGACGTAATTAAATTGTGGATAGAAACAATGGCTGGAGGTATATTGTGAATATAAGATTCAAAAATGGAGAGATACACAGAATAGATTTGAAAGGAAGCATTAGGTCTTTAAGAAATATAAAGCTCAAATGTGGTCTTACAGTAAAAGGTATTGTCTCCACAAAGCATGCGTGGTATTTTACATTTCGAAAGCCTACATGTAAACACTGTATAAAGAAAGTGGAACCTAAACGTGTAGTTCGGTCGCCCACAGATCTATCTAATTACCACACTTTTATAAAGGACGATTAATTATCATGTATCGGTGTCAACGATCGATGTTTTCCAAAGCCCGGTAGGTGAAGCAAAAAGAGAAAGGAGGTTTACACATGGAAGAAATCAACAAAATAATTAATTTTACAGAACGTAAAATCAAATCTACCTTTGATGGTCTAGATGAAGCTAAGCATTTAGAAGATATGAAATATCTTACCGGCGAAGATCTGGACGAAGCCATACGAATTTCAATAGAAGAAGGAAATATCAACCTACATTCTTTAGCTCAATGTATAATGAACCATGCTGCAGCATTGGACGAGCTTGAGCATAGATTTTCAACTTTATGTCTATATGTAATATTAAAACTTAAAGAACAAGACCTTATAAAAGATAACGCTGTAAAGGGTAATTGAACGCCGCAGAAGGTAATTTACAGGAGGCAAAAGTTATGAATTATCACAAAGGCCAAAGTGTAAAATATTATGAGGTAAGTAATAAGAAGACATATTTTGGTAAGATAACCAAAACCAGAGATTCTTCGATATCTATACTTTGGGATACTGGTATAGAGCATGTCTACTACACCAATGGAGATTTACTCAGACTAGGTAAAATAGAAGTCGTTCACAAATTTCCGGAAAATAATCCGAATAGAAGATTCTTAGAAGATGGAAAGAGAGTATGAAATTTTAAAGATCATTGATAAAACATGCCATGTTGACCCTGACAATACAAATTGTATGAAAATTACAGTTAAAACTCAAAATCCTAATAAAGTGTGGCACGAGCTTGGAGAAAATGTCTTAAGCAAATCGCCATTTGATAAAATTAAAAGCGAAATTTTAACGAAAAGTATCTACAAAGGAAGATTGAGATACAATAAATTCGAACTCTTTTACCCCGTTAATGACGATAAAGCGCGAGAGGTCAATATCGAGGTAAAAGATAAGAAAGGGCTTACAATATTCATTATTGGAAACTTTTCTTATAAAATAGCCAAGGAAAGGGGGGATGCCGAACAAAGACTAGGAATGTAAACAGTCGTTAAACTTTATTTCAATATTCAACTTTTATTAATTCGCTTTAACATGGAGGATTTTCAATTATGATTGTGTGCAAACAAACTTATCATTTCAAAACCAAAAATACACGATTAAACGTCGCCGATCCCATGGCCTAGGCCCCTGATAACTGGTAGTTGGCCTATTTATAAGTAGTTTAAAAGGCGGGGCTCAATACCCCGCCTTTTTTTAATCTCGAAATCGGTGTGTATCATAAATAAACGTATATCAAAAACAAGGAAAATTAAACATGTTTCAAATATTCAGAATGATACAATTAGCATTTTGGCATGAAGCTATTCTAAGGAAAAGCCCAAATAGAGTTAAACAACGTGTTAAACTTAAAGACATAGGACTAGTACCCACAGTATTTAACCCAATAATGGGTTCTCCATTGGAATGCATGGGTACTGTTACTAAAGTAAGTAATGATAAGGCTAGAGTAAAGTGGGATAATAACCGTGAAAATATTTACCCGCTAGAAAATCTAGTAATAGCTGATTTCCCGTTGAAGTTTATGCCTAAATTTGTCAGGCTGGATGATAACAATCCGAACATCACTTTTAAGGAACTTGAACACTATAAATTGATGGAAAAGGAATGGTATGCCCATGAGGAAAGGATGAAAGTAAGAGAGGACCAACCTGATACACCGGCGGAAAGAGAAGATCAAACTACGATGTATACTGATCAGAGAGGAGGAATCGAAATAATATGAAACAATTCAAAGCTCTAGTTGATGTACTGCAGGATATTATTGCAGAAACATTCCAAATAGAAGAAAACTGCGTAATTAATAATTTAAAAGGAGTAAGTAGTCTGTGCCTATCACCGATCCGTGAGATTGCACAAAAAGCCTTGAATGAACATAAAAAAGACATTCCAAAACCTAAAGTCAATTGTCCAAGTGATCGTATAATAGGCAAAGATTATTATAGATTCACAGAATGCTTATCGTGCCCGCGAGAATATGCTCAAATTTGTAGCGTTTATAATTACGTGTGGTACCAATAAAACGAGAGGGGATAGTGAGATGTTTAAAATACTACTGTTTGTAATTATAATAATTTTAATTTGTAAGTATTGGAAATATATCAAGGTTGCAGTTGGCGCGATGTTGATTACAAGCATAGCAATATTTGTCTCAATGTTTAGTATTATGTTTCTATTTGTTACTTACATATACCATAACTTAAAAACTTGGCACATGCTTAAGAAAAAGTAACATTGATAAAGTGAAAGGAGGGTTTGTCATGTATTATAAATCAGATAAAAGGAGGAAAAATAAAAGGAAACGTCAGAGAATGAAAAGATTCAGGCCCACAATTTCTAAAAGTACAGCTCAAAGGGTTCATGCCAAACGCAAGTTTATGTCGAGAGTAGGAATAAAACTCACTCCCGAGCTTAGAAGGAGATTGTCGGATAAAATACTCGCTAAGGAAGCGGAATTAGTCCATAAACAATCAAATAGAATATCTATATATGATGTGGAACATGATATAGAAGGTCAAAAGAGAACATTCCGCCTAGTTTTCGACAGAATGAGAAAAAACATTGTAACAATTTTAAATAATTTGGATAGCCCGAAGAATGCTAAACACCAATTCAATCCTAAGGAAATTGAAAATGAAGAAGGTAATCTTTGATTCAAATATGATAACTACACGTTTCAGCAGCGGGTCCTACGATGTATACTATTTACTTTATTACGATTCGAGGCCTATACGCAAAGATAGCATCTATATTCCAAAAGATCCGACATTGGAATACAATGTGAAACGTAATTCCAACACAGCTTGTTTCGCTGGTGTAAAGAATACACTACAATCTTATGTAAATCCCGGCCCGTACTGTAAGGACCCCAAACCCAACTTACCAATACCAAATAGAATATACTATAAGATGAATTTTAAAACCGCAGGTTCGCCAAAACTAAAAAGGTCCGAAAGATATACGTGGTTAGAATTATGTAAGCAATATAATCTATTGCCAAATTATGTCATACCTTCTACAGTTATAACGGGAAAAGTAGTATTCGATATGAACTACATACCACCATCTTTGTTGTATACATATTTAACAATGATGCGAGCTATAGTAGAATATCCCGCATTTGTTAGAGCAGTAGTATACTTGGTCAATAAACTCAAGATGAATTTCTATGCCGCTTTTATTTATGCATCTAAATATTATATATCAAACTTTGGGCATCACATAATAAATCCAGTAGGTGAAAACTGCTTTTACAGTAGCAATACTCGTGATATAACAAAGATGAAGAAAATCGAATTTCATTTAATGGCGAGTCTAAAGAAATTTTCAGAAAATCCGGAAGAATTTGACAATAGACACATAACTGATCTTGGTACTACGCATTGGCGTTGTAGTGATACTATAAGAAAGATTTCCAAAATAACACGTTATGTTGATGCATCGGATTTATTCAAGCCAAGTTTGGAAAAGGCTATTGAAGCTAAAACTGAGGAAGAAGCTCAGAAACATCTGCTTAATATGTGTAATGAGCCTTCTGCTAAAATAATTTTGAAAGATTTAAGTATAAAGAAAAACTTAGGTATAAAATCAAAAATTGCGGCGAGGGAAAAATAATGGACAAATATATGTATACACACCCATCAGGTCCCATGGATGATACACAACTAATCATAGGACTTGTGATCATAGGAATGATCGTAACCTTTACAGTAGTATGCGCAAGTTGGCCAAGTATAGTAGCATGGTTTAACGGAATTAGATATAGAAATAACACTATCAAGAGTTTCATTATATGCCAAAAAAGCCCGGATATAGATTTGAAAAAAATATACCAAATTGTCGACAATACCAATGACTTTCTTAGGGGGAAGACATTGAAAGGTGTTAAAACAAACAGGAAAAAGATTAAGACTAAAAATTTAATAAGTATAACCTCTATTCCAGGGGAAAGATGTTATTATTTTATAATTTGGTATAAAAGTAGAGGATAAAAATGAAATTTATACTCATGATGTTTGGCATCATTTCACTCATTTTTTGTAGTATAGTTTTTGTCGTTCTATTCTATTTTGTGATTATTACAAGACAAGATGACCCTTTGGGCTACGGTGAGCGTAGATGTAAAGTTGAAAAAAACGAGAATATTGGGTCTTTGGTAATACCAGTAGGACCTGGAATGGGGGAAAGAGCTTTTAAGGAAGCCACTCGTGAATTGAATAATAGAATAAAGCTAAGGTTGGATGACAAAATAGACATGATAAAAACTATAACTACGGCTATAGGACAAGATGGAACATGTTATATAACTGTGTGGTATGCTTCAAAAGGATGTTTTCACTCAAAACCGGAAAGAAAAATTGAAGAGGGTTTCAAGATTTAATATATAAAGGGGGAGGAATGCTATGTTACGTAATGTATACTTGCATCTCGTGATGTGCTTAAATATTATATTTGATTACATTCTATGGAATTTACTGTCTAGATCATCCCCTCGGCGTATGAGCTTTAAAGAATGTATCAAATTAAACAGAGGGCTTTATTTGAGCAAGAAGGGAGAATAACAAATGGTAATTATAAAAGGAAACATATTGACCATTAAACACGGTATTATATGTCACCAGGTAAACTGTAAAGGTAAAATGGGCGCGGGAATTGCATTAAAAATTCGTAGAAAATGGCCAATTGTCTACAAAGATTACATGATAGCGTACAAAAATGGACTACTTATTCCAGGAGCCGTTATTTTAAGTGTAATAGATCCTAACAAGCTCTATGTTGCAAATCTTTGCGGTCAACTAAACTATGGCCGCGATAAACAATATACTATCTATGACGCTGTGGGTCAGTGTTTAAGCAAACTTGCTGCTTATGATAGAGAAGATCTTCCTATTTATATCCCCAAGGGTATGGGATGTTCTCTTGCTGGCGGGGATTGGAACATTATAAGTAGCATAATAGAAAGAACACTTCCAAAGGCTACAGTTGTAGATAATAGTTAACATTTAACTTAAAAGAGGTACCAAAATGTTTTGTATAATAGGTGTTTTTGTCATTATTATCTTAGTCTCAGTTATGTTATCATTGTCAGATAAAAGTTAGAAAGAGAAGGGGATAAGGCGCAAAATGTTCCTCGGCTGGGCGGCATCTCTTAGCATCGCGTGGACCATAATCATAACCTTAATAATATATGATTCCTATGGCACTTACCTTGATCAAAGGGCGTTCTATGATGCTACAGTAGAGCAATATGCTGCTGCCGTCACAATGTACGGCGATAGAGCTGTTATTGATGTTGAATCAGCTGCCTGGACAGATTTGAAATATCAAGGATATCAAGACAATGTATCTGATTTAATATTAGATTTGAGAAAGAAAATCACCAGTTATAACATCGTATTCGTCAAGAAAGACAAGATGCATAAAAATCCGTTTTTCAGCTGGTTCATAATTGATTTAGACGACGATATGAAACTCGTCAAAATGAGAACAGCAACCCAACATCTCAAATGAAATAACGGTAAGTAAATTGGAAGTGGTAGTATGTAATATTAACAAAAAGAAAAACTAACAAAGGAGGCAGTAAAATGGGAAACTTAATAAATAACAAGGTGAAAAGCCTAATAATTGTCATTGTCACGTTAATGCTGATTATTACTACAGCAAGTGCTTGTACAACAAGCCCTAATATCATGGAAAAGCCAAGGACAACGATAAATCCAGATAGGATATGTGAAGCTATCGTTCTAAACCAGAAGACTAGGGATATGTGTATTGTGCGTATAACACAACTTATAATGTCAAAAGCCCTCTTCATGAAAAAGCTTGATACTCATACTATGGGAATTAAATTCCAAAGCACTGACAACTGGAATGTACAGGGACTAGGTGTAGAGGAGATATTAGGGGTGGTTGCAGCTATATTAATAATCAATCCTGATATTAAACATATTATTATGGGTATTGAAACTGTGCCGTTATTTGATTTCACATACGATGGAGATCAATTGTGTACTACTCTTATACGTTCAAACTAGATCACGTCGCCTGGTTATACAAAGGGAATAGATATGTCTGAAAAAGCTAACCCAAATAGAACTTATAAACGCCCTAAAGAACTTAATACTTTACCAGATAAAATTGATTTGCGCCTTGATAGTGTTAAAAATAAAATTGATTTACGCTTTGGTAATGTTGCAGCTGAACTCAATGTATCACAAAATTTCGATGGCACGGTCTCGTTAGTATATCCTGATACCCAAATCGAAGTTATGAAATTTGACGATATGGATCAATTTTTCGAGCATTTTTAGGAGGGTGGTCATGTTAGCTGAGTGGATTGTAATAGGAGTATTTGTAATATTCTTTCTGTATTTCATGTTCGACGTAGATATATTGAGCATATTTGAAACGGTTTTTTCAGCGGTAGTTTTAGGTTTAATATTTGTGTTTATAGGTATGTGTTTAAAAATCGGTTGGAATTTATTTTAGGGGAAGGGATAAAAATGTTCTAATTATGGATTTTAATGGGATTGAGAGGAGCCAAATATGTATACTACATTATTAACTGATGTATCCTTGGCTCAAGAAGTAGCTGATGTTAATTCAGCAGCATTCGGTTATAAACAGATACCTAACATTTCGAAATACCAGATACAACAATGTATAAAAGATAGCAGATATGAAGTTTATATTGTCCTGAATAAAAGATGTATTCTCGGATTTTTAATAGTAGATAATGAACCGAACAAGTTTATCTTATCACCAAAAGAGAAGTGTATTGAACATTTCAGTGTTTTACCCTGGCAACAAAGAAAAGGAGTTGGTAGAACAATATTAAATCACGTAGTAAATATAGTATATCCGAACAGTAATTTTAATCTTTGTGTCGAAGCTAAAAGCAAAGCGGTATCTCTTTATGAAAAGCTTGGCTTTGTTAGCTATGGAGCAAACCACATGGTTAGAAGTGACAATTATATAGCCATGGGATTAATCAGATAAGGGAGGTTTATATGATGTATTTATCCAGAAATGCTTTACATAAAGCTATTGGTAGTACAGTAGTATTCTTTATATTTTACATATCAGCCCTAGCTACAATTATTTGGTCAGTATTCCATTTTAGGGAAATTATCGAGGAATTCATTAAGACAAACGAGGTCTTCAACTTGTTAAAGATTGAATTCTGGTTTGCTCTTATGTTATTTTATATAGTTGACCTCATTAGGGAGCGCAAAACTGGTAGACTCTTTGCGGTGTGGTGCTTCAACACAATTATTACGGTATTCCTGTTGCTGTTATCTTGTTGGTTATGGCTAGGTTCAATTAAGCATTATCAATCGTTTATGTTATAACTTAAATAGTAGTAGTATAATAGTGGAAGGAGGGATTTGAAATGATCTGTAAAAGAGCAATGGAGAGATTGACAGAAGCCAAAAATAATAGAGAGGAATGTATTAAATATCGGATATGTCCCGATTGTGGTGGTTCTTTGACAATAATTACAGTTGTGGGTATGTCTCGGGCGTATTGTACATCTTGTCGGTCGAAATTCAACATTTCGGAACAAAGGTGAAATGAAGGAGGTAATATTAATGCTAGTGGAATATCCAAATCCAATACTTAATGAAACAGCAGAGCCTATTACCGACGAGTTTGGATCAGATTGGTTACGGGAATTAATAGCCAAGATGGAACGGATTGTACATCAATTTAATGCAAATGGTCTTGCTGCTACTCAAATAGGCATTAACAAAGCTGTAATCATTTATAAAGATGAATCTGGTATAATCAGGGCCCTCTGTAATCCCAAGATAATAGCTCGCTCTGGTAAAGTTAAATCTTACGGTGAAGGTTGCCTTTGTTTACCTGGTCGTAGATTTGATATTAGAAGATCCAAAGAAATCAAAGTTAAAGCACAAACATCTGAAGATGAGAAGATAACTTTTAAAGAAAGAGGATTTACAGCTATTGTTTTACAACATGAAATTGACCATGTGAACGGTATTACAATAATTGACAAACATAAGTAAAAAGGAGTCTGTACAATGGTGGCAGAAATATTACATGCTATAAAAGCGTGCAAAACAACAGCTGAGTTAAACCAAATTTCAGATTTTGTCAAAGAAACCAAGGTTGAACCAACAAGTGTACATGAGGCTATCAAACAAAGCAAAGCATTAGGCTTTGAGCCAGGTAAAAAAGTGATGATGAAGGGGGACATTGATAAAGAAGTTGGTAAAGTTGTAAAATTTAACATATCAACCGTTGGTTTTTATACAGGAGACCGGTATCCTATTATCGTCAAATTTGAAAGAGGAACATTTGAATACGGACCAGATTCTCTAATGCTGGTCGAAATTTGACACTTCGGAACGAGAAGGTATCTGATGACTAATAAACGATTTGGAATAATATTTATAATTATTTATGTTGCATTTTTTATAATTTTCGGTTTTTTATTATTTACAATGTCAAATGTAGTAATATAAAATGAAAGGAGGCACATCGTATGGAATGGTGGGAAATTGGTGTTAATATACCTGTATGGCATTTAATTGCAATATTTATCTTGTCCATAATTGTATGGCTTGTATTATTGCGGTAGATATCGTTTAAAAGATTATTGATGAGAAGGAGAATCACAATGCAATGTGATCGATGCAGAAAAGATATTAAAGCTAATGAAACAACCTATACCGTTCAATACGAAGATTCACCACACCCCGAAGAGATTTGTGAATCCTGTATTGATAAAGATGGAGAGAAGATTTCTAAGTTTATTGAGTTGGGCTTTCAACTGCGTGTTACAATGCCACAGAGCCACCAACTTCGTTCAAAAAGTTAATGCTTTGTATATCAAGGAGGCAAATTATGGTGGATATAGCGATATTATTAGAAGAGATAAAAGGTTCAAACAAGCTAAAGTCAATAGATGGAATGGGGATGTTTTTAAGAAAATCTGCCAATAGTAATACTATAAAAAAACATTAAGGAGTTCAATTATGAAACATACAAAATATCCACTTTATGTTTATGTGATGGGAAAACAAAAAGCCTATCTACACCAAGGTAATGCTAAAACACCACAAGAAGCGCTAGAACAACTACAACATATTACCGATGAAGCAGTGCCTGTTGCTGTTTTAGAAGTTAAAGATTATAAAATATTTAAATTATTAGAAACTGAAGGTAATATATGTCCAGCTTGCGGTTATGATGAGGATAGAGGTAAATGTGATTGTACAAGATAAAAGGAGATAAAACAACAATGGCAACAAGTTCAAGTAATTACTACTCGCTAAAAACAAGACGACCTCGAACAAGGCGAGCTAGCTATGAACTAGCTTCAGATATATGTGCTATATGTGGCCAATCTGGTGGCAAACATTATTCATCTGACGGCATAAGTTGGTGCTATCCTTTTAGTACACGCAAAAAGTCTGACAACCCAAAATATCATACAACTTTCACTTATAGCAAAATAAGCAACAATAACCCTAACAAAACCTTTAGAAAAAGGGTATAATTATAGAGGATCTCTAACACTGAAACATTATAAGGGAGTAACACTATGATAGATTTTAAGAATGATCCAGACATTTTGAGTAATATGCGTATATGTCTCGAAGGTATAGCAAGGATAAAAGGTGTTAAATTACAACATCCACTGGAAAAATACGACATGGACGTTATGTTGAATATGATGAAAGAAATGGAGACGTTACCCGTCAAACGCAGTTTTAAAGGTAAAATTGTAAGATTCAAAGATAGCATTCTAGCATTTATAATAGACATTTTGATTTATATTTTGAGAAAGTGTATATTTTTAATCGGATGGTTTTGCGGCGGAGAGGTAAAAATACGAGCCGAAAAGTTGCTAAAGGAGTAGTAGGTGAGCTTTGTATGCGGCGACGAAGTCGAAATATGGATAGAGTCAGAGAATACCTGGAAGCCTGCCATCTATAACAATATATATTTTGATAAATGTTCTCTTGTAAAATATATGGGAATACTTTATATCGTACAAAATGAAGATATAAGAATAATCCCAAAATTGGATAAGGGCAATCCTAACAGAACATTTAAAGAAAGGTTTAAAGGCTAAACTAAAACGTAAATTAGATCGTTCAAAGGAGTACGGCCATGGGATACAAGATAACTACAGAATGCGAAAAAGGCGACACAGTTGAATACCGTACAAGTCGTGATGGTATTTGGCATACTGGCATCTTTAAGAGACACCTCTCCCAATTTGACGCTTGTATAATCCAAACATCACGTAATAATAATTTATTTTGTGGTTATGAAAATATTAGGCCGCTCAGTTTGTGTAGTAATAACCCCAATGTAACATTTAGGCAAAACAAAAAATAGATTAAGGTGAGAGGATGAAAAATTTTCAAAAAGGACAAATAGTTAATTTTAAATTTGAAAATGCTACCCATGAAGGTATATTTTTGCGTACTACTAAAAGTAAATATTCTGGCTTAGATTGTTACGAAATAATGCCTACTGAGCTCCAACTTATAGACCGCATAAAATTTGAGTTTGGTAGAAATTATTTGATTCTTATGCCCGATCATATTGAAACTATACCCGAAAAGTTAAAAAAGAATAATCCTAATGTAACATTTAAACAAAATAAATTAGAGGTAAATCGAAATGCCAAGAAGCGTTATAAGTAAATCAATGGAAAAGAGATTAAGAATTCAAAATCAAAAACCTAAGTGGAGGCACAATTATGAAACAGTATTAATGCCAATAACTGTTCCGATTGGTAAATATTGTTGGAATCAAGAACCACCTCACCAAGTATGTATGTATTTTAACAACGAGCATGGCCATCCAGGTTGTGAGTTGGGGCTCTATCCATTAGTAGAGGAAAATAGTGGGAGTGTGCTCAAACCAAAAACATGTCTTAATTTTAAGAAGGAGGAAGTATAATTATGGAGACAATTCCTGAGGAATATCTAATAGAAGGGCTAAGTGCAAGCGATTACTCTAAACCTGATGACAAAAATGAAGCAGTATATTATACAACACCAAATGGAACGAGATTTGCTATTGCCAAGGATTTTTTAGGCATACAGATTTGTATGCGTGGTCGTTTTTGGCCACCACCTTTTACAGCGTTCTTCACTATGGAGGCGGCAGTATTACAACTGAGGAAAAGTACTGCTTCGGCGGTAGAATTCTTTGATAAAACAAAAATAGAATTAGATAAACAGAAAGGAGAAAGCTAAGATGAGAGTAGAACCTATGCCAATGATGAAAGCGTTAGCAAAACTACAAAATTTTAGCCCGAAACTC
>Ga0315545_1003727_pt1 | contig 12909 bp, 10 predicted proteins | sample SalMarSW160210MG_FD_203096 | JGI IMG/M metagenome (GOLD analysis project Ga0315545, IMG submission 203096) | Salt marsh sediment microbial communities from the Plum Island Ecosystem LTER, Massachusetts, United States - Salt Marsh Sediment SW1602-10 ... | reverse complement strand
TTGGGCATACCCAAGCCAGACTATAATCTCGCAGTCGGCTCTGATACCCATGCCAGGCAAACTGCCAGGATGATGATAAGCATCGAGGATACCCTGGTTGCCGAAAAACCAGATTGGGTTTTAGTCTATGGCGACACAAACTCGACTCTGGCTGGAGCTTTAGCGGCGGTTAAGCTCCATATTCCTGTGGCTCATGTGGAAGCTGGGCCAAGGATGTTTGACAGAGATATACCTGAGGAAGTCAATAGAGTCCTGACCGACCATGTATCAAGCCTGCTCTTTGCTCCAACACAGACGGCGGTGGACAATCTGAAAATGGAAGGCATCACTGAAGGGGTTTATCTCACCGGTGATGTAATGCTGGATAGCTTCCTGTACTTTTCCAAAATTGCCAAGGATAAGTCGAAGATACTTGACCAGCTACAGTTAACCAAAGGGCAATATCTGCTCGCCACAGTTCACAGGGCAAGGAACGCCGATAACAAGGAAAACCTCAGGAACATCATTGAAGCTTTCCTAAGCATAGAGGAAAAAATAGTCTTCCCTGTACATCCTCGCACCCGGAAGATGCTCAAGCAATTCGGTTTGCTCAATCAATCACAAATCACCAATTACCAATTACTTCTTATCGACCCTGTTGGTTACTTAGATTCAATAATACTCACACAAAATGCTAAGAAAGTTTTAACCGATTCCGGCGGACTTCAAAAGGAGGCCTATTTCTCAAAAGTCCCCTGTATTACCCTTGATGAGGCCACGGGCTGGCCCGAGACGATAGAGGATGGCTGGAATACCTTAGTTAGCTCAAATAAAAACAAAATCATTGAAGCGGTCAAGCACTTTGAGCCAGAGGGAAGGCAAAGAGATGTATTCGGGGACGGCAAGGCAGCCGAGAGGATTGTGGATACACTTAGTAAGAATAGCCCAAAGAGGCATGAGAAAGGAGCCGTGAGTTGTTAAAGGGAAGCAGAATATTGGTGCAGGTGGCTCAGGTTTCATAGGGTCTCATTTAGCAAATGGAATTGTGTTATACGAATGTGTATGGCCGAGCTGAGGAAGGTGGACTTATTATGAACGTCCTGAAGCGGATTAAGAGTGGCACGCCGCCGGTTATATTAGGGGACGGTTATCAATCTTTTGACTTCGTTTATGTTGACGATGTGGTAGAAGCCAACATCCTTGCCATGGAGAAAGGTGTTACCGATGAGGCTTTCAATATCGGTGGTGAGGAAGAAGCATCCGTAAAAGATGTCGTGCATGCTTTGCTGGAGTTCACGAGCTCCAATCTGACACCTGAGTTCAAGCTTGATGAGGAAGTCACCATGCAGCGAAGGGTAGGCAGTAGTCAGAGGGCAAAGAGACTTCTTGGCTACGTCCTCACAGTCCCTCTCGGCTTTGTATCATAAATGCCTTCTGTATCAAAAGTCGGCTAGTTGTATCAAAAGTCTTCGGACTTATATACTTAGCAAACATATGAGGATTCAAGCTTTCTTCTTGCTTGGTCATAGTATTTCTGGAGATAGAATGAAACAACATAAATCACTGGAACTGCAAGTAGGGTCAGGTAAATCGCTGTGCGAATGTTGTCGCTTGGGCTGTAGATATTGGTTATAACATAGAATATGACCCGATGGAAAAGATACATACAGAATGATGCGTAGGCAATATTCACATAGAAGGACTTCTTCACAATGGATGAGGCCAATTTCCCCAGTGGCACCAAAAGGGGAACGGCACTCATCATCAATATGACCAAGAATACTTGATTGAATCTTGGTGCCTTGAAATACAGGAAGATAGAGACGGCAAACACCAAGGCAGAGCCGGCGATAAAAACTCTATTGTGGGCATACCTTTCTATCAGATTGTGTTTCAAGGAAACAACTCCCAAAAGGAACAAGGGGAAATACAGAAGCAGACGCTCATCAACCAGCCCGAACCCCTCCTTCAACAGGGCAAGGACGCCATAAAACAGAGCCGTTATTATCGCTGTCTTGGCCACACTGTATTTGTAAACGATAATTGGATAGATGATATAAAGAACGCAGAGAATTGACACAAACCAAAGAGTGAAAACCGATTGGCCGAGTAGGACATTAAGCAAGAATATATGTATCAAAACGCCCTTGAGGGAGATAAAAGAGCAAGATGCAAATAAAAGCAAGGCGAGGATATAAAGCGGATATATCCTTAAAAACCTTCGGCGAAAGAAAACCCACAGGTCACTCTTATTGTTGACGGGGGTGTTTAGGCTCAGCAAGTAGCCTGAAATGAACATGAACAACCCCAAGAAAGAATAGATAGCTATAATATCCACCTTGTTGTGATAGATGTTCCCAGCATAATCGTCCAGATGGTGCACTGCGACGACATATAGGATGGCGATTGCCCTTAGGAAGTCCATATAGAGAAGCCGTGGGTGAGCAGATAGGTGATGTTTCTCAACCCAACGAAAAAATCTAGGCATGGTTTATCATTTGGCTTTCACCATTAATCAGGGCAAACTTTAATCCCACCTTGTGCATATCTAGTATCTGTCCTACTGTATTGAAATACTCGATTAAAGCACTGTAATCTTTGTTTTGAACAATATCAGTAAATTTTTTCATAAAATCCACAAAAGCCTGCTTATAGTCCTCGCCTATTTGAATTACAGTCTTTTCGGGAAGGTCTATTTGAGATGATATTTTAGTAGCTGTATTTCTTTGAATTATATTCATATTAGCTAGGTCTGTTTTTATAGCCTTTACCAAGTTAGTTTTGGGAAGAGATACACTACTACCTCTAACTAGCCCATATATAATTAACCCACCACCAATTACGAACCCTACGATATACCAAGGGTTCATGTTATCAGCCCCTCCTCCAGCGAAGAATAGAACAAAGGTGAGAATAAGTGTCCCAATACCGCCAATAATTGAAGGCGATTTAAGCATACTAACCATTCTTTGTATAAAAGCCATGTCAGCCACCCTATTTTACCATAAGGTGTTAACCTCCTTTGGCTGACTTTTGATACAATAGGGGCAGTTGTCTCAAAAGTCATTGGAAATCCCCCCTTTTGATGCAAAGCCGTCCCTCTCTGAGAGGGACTAAAGAAACTTATTGAGGAGCAAATTTCAAGATAAATGCGCAAAGATAGGCTCAAAATATTTTTACTTGTTTCTCTTATTTTAAACCTAGCCTTGGTGAGCATAATAGCCTCTGGCTTTGATTTAGAGGATATGAGGGGTTGGGTGGGGAGACTGCTCTTTGGTACCCAAGAAAAGGTTTTTGAAAATAAGCCTGTTGTCCTTTTCTTTGATTCTGAGCGCGAAGAGATATCACCAGCGCATAAAGATGGCAATGAAGCTACCCAAATTCCCAAAACTGAGTTATTTATGCAATCAGGCTTCTATAGCTTCGGAGATGAGGTCTATGACTGTACACGAGGGGGGTTATACAGATTCATAGTACCAACACAGGAAATCTATAATCGCATTGTGGATACAGGTGGCATAATCGGAATGCTGGGATCAATAGCTTGGCTTCACATTCACGGAAACAGTGATGACCAGTTAAGCTTCGAGGAGAAAAAGTCCAAACTCTTAGATGATAGACTATATCTAACTTGTGGTGCCATGAGTGTGTTTACGCGTGATTTCTTGGCAGAATTCGGGGTGAAGTCACGAGTTGTCACGTCATTAACTCTGGATGAATGGAACAGTTATGACAATGGGCATACGATGCTCGAAGTCCTCGGCTCAGATGGTTGGTTCGTTGCCGATATTGATAGCGGAAAGCTATTTATGAAGGAGGGGAAATATTTGAACTTCATTGAGCTTATCGAGGCGTCTCCCAGTGATGATTATCAAATTATCTCACTTAACCAAGCTCCCAATTTAGACTTGTCTGGGTTTGTGGATGAGCATGATTTCAACTACTCCATGATATTTGGAACTTTGTATGTCGATGAGAGTCAACTGCGTAAATGGTATAAACGAGTTCTGCAAGTTCCCATGATCGAGTTTGATGGTAAATATGCATTCTTTTGCCCCGCATCTCAAAGAAAAAGGGTAGAGGGATATAGCCAAGTCTATGTTTATATGGAGAGAGCTCAATGGATAGAAACTTTTTATGGGGAGGGAGATTATTGAAATGAGAGTGTCTATCACTACCCAATGTGTAATGCGGGTCATACAGCTCTCAGGCCGCCTCCGCTATATATTCGTTCCGCTTATGCATGTGAGCCTCCCCACGATCAAGCCTGCCCACACAGCGCCTTAGGTTGTCGGCCTCCACTGCGAGAAGCTAACAAGCCGTTTATATTGCCTGTAAGTCTAACTCTGCAAGTGGTATAATAATCGAGGACTGGCCGGATCATAGAGAAATTTGTAGGAGGTCTAGTGATAGATGACTAAAGATAGAAGGGTTTTTCTGATAACTGGTGGTGCGGGATTCGTTGGTTCACACCTGGCTGAGAAGTTAGTGCATGACAAAGCAACCGTTGTCATCGTAGATGATTTCAGCAACGGGACTATGGCCAATCTAGAGAAGGTCAAAGACAAAGTAACCGTGCTGAAGCAGGATATTTCAGCACCATTCGCTCAACTTAAAGAAGCACTTGGCGGGCATAGATTTGATGGTATCTTCCATCTGGCCTGTTTTCCTCGCTCGCTGAGTTTGAAGGATCCGTTCAGGGACTTGGAGGTTAATGCCAAAGGGACGCTCAACGTGCTGGAGCTAGCCAGGTTAAATAAGGTAAAAGTGGTATTCACTAGCAACAGCGGGATTTATGGAGACCCGGAATATCTGCCTATCAATGAGAAACATCCAGACAAACCCAGTACGCCCTATGATGCCAACAAACTGGTTTCCGAATACTACCTGAAAATATACTACCACATCTATGGGATACCCATCGCAATCTGCCGGCTGGCTACCGTTTACGGAGAACGGCAAAGGACAAAGCCTGAATGGAAGCCAGTTATACCTGAGTTTGCCACAAAAGTCTGGCGGGGCGAATCCCCCGTGATTTATTGGGATGGAGAGCAAACAAGGGACCTTATCTATGTAAAGGATGTGGTCCAGGGGCTGGTGAAGGCATTTGCCTCGGATAACACTGCCGACGAGGTATTCATCCTTGGCACCAATGTTGAGACCTCGGTTAATCGAATTTACCAGATTATATGCCAAGCTCTGGGCAAACAGATAGAGCCCACGAGGGCCGATAAGGTTGCTGGTGACATACGAAGGATGAAGTTGTCTTTCGAAAAAGCTGAGAGAACGTTTGGCTTTAAGCCTGAGTACAGCCTGGAACAGGGTGTTAAAAATTACATAGATTGGCTGAAATCGAAATAGTATGTGTAGCATAGCTGGAATCCTTAATCTAGATGGAAGACCGGTAACAACACAATCCATCAACATGACGTGCACCATCATGATCCATATTAGCTTATATCAGTTATGGAGGTCGAATAGATAAGTGAAGAGATCGCTCATACAATACATAATTTGTCCTTCTTGCGGAGCTAATCTGGAGCTGAGTGAAATACGTAAGGAAAATGGAGAAGAAATAAGTTCAGCCTTGTTAATCTGTCAGAATGGGCACACTTTCCCTGTAACAGAAGGTGTTCCCAGATTGGTGATGGAAGATACCCTGGGAACTACCAAGGCGCATACACAGCGTAGTTTCAGCGAGAAATGGGCAAGAATACCAGACTATGGACATAAGAGCAGCACCAGAGAGTTCCAGTTAAAATGGTATTTGCAGAGATATGGATGGGACAGAATTGAAGACTTGTCGAATTTTCTGGCAACCAGACGATTCATTCTGGATGCAGGCACGGGCACCGGAAGGGATACAAAGCTATATGCTGAGAATACAAAAGGGGAAGTCTTTGGCATAGATATATCAGAGAGCGTGGATGTAGCTTACTCCCATATTCGTCATTTGCCTAATGCGCACATCATACAAGCTGATCTTACCAAGCTGCCTTTTCCAAAAGGTCTCTTTGATTTTATAGCTAGTGACCAGGTTCTTCATCACACGCCGGATACAGCGGCCTCGTTCAAATACTTGGTCGACTTCCTTGGACGCGGTGGGCAAATCGCAATTTATGTCTACAAGAAAAAGGGGCCAATTAGAGAGTTCTGTGATGATTATATCAGGAGCTATACAACTAAGCTTGAAGCTAAGGAGTGTTATGAATTTGCCCAAGCGATTACTGAACTCGGAAAATCGCTGTCTGACCAGAGAGTGGAGATAACAGTCCCGGAGGATATCCCTATATTGCAGATAAAAAGGGGAACATATAACCTGCAGAGGTTTGTCTACTGGAATATTTTCAAGTGTTTCTGGAATCATGATTTTGATTTTGAAACAAACGTGATGGTCAATTTCGATTGGTATCATCCCAAAGATGCTCATAGGCATACTCCTGAGGAAGTGAAGAGATGGTTTAAAGATATGCGACTTGAAATTTTGAATTTTGATGTGAGTGAAAGCGGGATAAGTGCTAGGGGGATGAAATGTGCGGTATAGCCGGCATCATTAATCTAGATGGAAGACCGGTAACAACGCAATCCATCAAGATGATGTGCACCATCATGGCCCATAGAGGCCCGGATGACGAAGGCATATATGTAAACGGCAATTTGGGACTCGGGCATCGGCGCCTGGCCATAATAGACTTGACCCCCTCGGGACACGAGCCCATGACTAATGAGGATGGCTCCCTCGTCCTCACCTATAAAGGAGAGATTTACAACTTTCAAAAATTGAGAACCGAACTGGAGGCCTTGGGACATAGATTCCATTCCCGAACCGATGCCGAGGTCGTAGTTCACAGCTATGAGGAATGGGGCCAGGATTGCGTCCATAAATTCAACGGGATGTTCGCTTTTGCCCTCTGGGACTCCCATCGAAAGAGCCTGTTCCTGGCCCGCGATAGGTATGGCATAAAGCCGCTCTACTATTATCTCGACGGCGATGCCTTTATCTTCGCTTCTGAGATAAAAGCCATCCTCCAGAATAAAGAGGTCAAGAAAGAGCTTTGCCTCGAGGCTTTGAACGAGTATTTCACCTTTCAAAACATCTATTCGGACAATACCCTGTTCAAAGGCATAAAGACCATACCGGCCGGACATTATGCAGTAATATCAACTGAACCTGCCGGAATGCGCTTTGTTAAGTACTGGGATTTCGACTTTTCTCAGGCTAGGGGTCCGGATGAAATTTCTTTCTCTGATGCCGCTGCTCAGATAAAGAGCCTTTTCCAGCAAGCTGTAGTTCGCCAGCTTGTCAGCGATGTCCCGTTGGGTAGCTACCTCAGTGGCGGCATGGACTCGGGCTCCGTTGTAGCCGTTGCTAGCCAGGCCATTCCCAGACTTATGACCTTCACCGGCGGTTTTGACCTTTCTTCAGTCAGCGGCCTCGAGCTCAACTTTGATGAAAGGAAACCAGCGGAATTGATGGCGAGCAGCTTCCTCACAGAACACTACGAGATGGTGATGCACTCGGGCGACATGGCCTGGGTCTTGCCCAAGCTTATCTGGCATCTGGAAGACTTGAGGATGGGGATGAGCTATCAAAACTGGTATATGGCGCGCCTGGCCAGCAAGTTCGTAAAGGTGGTATTGGGTGGTGCTGGTGGAGATGAACTATTCGCCGGTTATCCCTGGCGCTATACACCTATGCTCAGTTCCCGTACAGTTGACGAGTTTGAAGGCACCTGTTATCGGTACTGGCAAAGGCTGTTGTCGGAGGTGGCCAAGCCTGAGTTCTTCACCGACGATGTCATAAAGGAGACAAAGGACTACTCTACCTTTGAAATCTTGCGGTCAGTCATGAATTCATTGGAACGACCGTCATTTCTGGACCCCGAGTCAACCCTAAACAGGCTGCTATATTTCGAGATAAAGACGTTCCTTCCCGGACTGTTCGTCGTTGAAGACAAGATAAGCATGGCTCACTCTATGGAGACAAGGGTGCCCTTTTTAGATAACGAGCTGGTTGATTTCGTACTTACCTTGCCGGCGCAGTACAAACTCAATCTCGAGAACATGTTCCAGGGCATCAGCTATAACTCTCCTGACTCTGGAGCTTTTCTCTCCAGCGATGGCAAGTACATCCTCCGCCACGCCATGCGAGGGCTTGTCCCCGATGCCATCTTGAACCGTAAGAAGCAGGGATTCAGCCCGCCCGACGGATCCTGGTACCGTGGCGAAACCATGAATTACATAAGGGAGATTTTGCTCGCTCCCAAAACCCTGAGCCGGGGCTATTTCAAGCCCCAATATATCAGGAACATTGTGGACGAACATACTCATGGCAAGGTCAACCATCGTTTGCTGATATGGTCGCTGCTCTGCTTCGAGTGGTGGAACAGGCAGTTTATGGATAGTGAGATAGGGCATGTCTAGAATACTCTCGTTGAAAGGATTGATACAGTTGAGGCTTTGGAGGGCTCTTGTGCTCGCCGTCGGCATCCCAACGTTCGTGATGATGCTGATATTGTATTTTGTAATAGTTATCCCCTATGCGAGGTTAAACCGCCGCGTAAGGCTCAGGAGAAAACAGAAGCCACGCATCTTATGGGGAATCACTTCTATCATCAATATTCGCTACGGCTCCCTCGCGGATCGTCTTTACGGCTACAAAAGCGACACCCTGGTGTACAGAGTCTCACATATCAACCAGGTCTCCGATTTCGACTATGTCATAGATGAATACATAGGTAGGTACATCAAGCGAAAGAACTGGATACGCAAGGCATTGAGTGGCCTTGGGGCAACCTATGTTTCATTCCTGTTAACCAGTCTGAGATATGACATCTTCCACTTCTACTTCAGTGGAGGGTTCTTACTTAACCTCCCGGGAAATCAACTTGCATTGCCGCTGCTTCATCTTGCTGGGAAAAAGGTAATTGTTATGCCCTACGGGGGAGATGCTCGCCTGGAAAGCGAGACCAAGAAGCACAAATATAACTTTTGCATGGACTGTACTCCAGACTACAAATTCTGCGATGAGAACGAGATTCGGCGCCGCCTGGAATATATGTGTAAGAACTGTGACATAGTTCTAGGCTGTGCTGACCTGGTATACACTTTGCCACGGTATGATGGCATATGGCAATTTCCCCTAGACCTGTCTGAATGGCCCCCGGCACCGCAGAGAGAGAAATCCGATACTATCAGGGTTGTTCACGCTAGTAATCATCGCAGATACAAGGGAACCCGTTTCCTCATCTCGACAATAGACGAACTCAAATCCGAGGGCTATCCAGTGGAACTTGTTCTGGTGGAAAGGATGCAGAACAGGGAAGCCAGGAGGATATATGAACAAGCTGACATCATTGCCGACCAATTCATCGGCGGTGCTTACGCTCTGTTTGCCGTTGAGGGGATGGCGCTGGGCAAGCCGGTGATGTGCTACTTAAGGGAAGATCTGTACCCTTACCATCCCGAATGGGCTGAGTGCCCCATTGTCAACACAAACCCAGATAATTTGAAGGAGCAGCTAATTAAGTTGATAAACGATAGCGAGCTACGACGTGAGTTGGGACAAAGAGGGATAGAATATGTCAGGAAATATCACTCCTTGGAAGCCGTGGGGTCACAGCTGGATAAATTCTACAGGTATCTATGGAACAAGGAAAAAAAACCTGGTAGATATGCGGCACGAAATCAAATGATGCTGAAGCAATAAGAGCCGCCAGGCTTTAACGTTCACAAGAAAAAGGGATTGATACAGCAACTTTGGCAACTGCTTAAAGATACCGCTGTTTATGGGTTCGGCAGGGGTATTTTGCTCCCCTTGGGGCTGATTACCCTCCCTATATTTACCCGGGTTTTTGGTCCTGATGAGTTCGGAGTTATCGAGCTAGTTGCCACCATTACCTCATTACTAAGCATATTCCTTATCGTGGGTATGGATTCGGCGGCGCAGAGAAGCTACTTCGATTCTTCGAACCATGCAGATAAAATGGGGGTAATCTCCACAGGGTTGTGGTTTTTGGTTGCCTGGAACTTGTTAATAGTTGTAGTTGCGCTGTTATGTTCTGGGTGGATTTCATCGCTTGTCTTCGGGACCAGCCAATATGCAGACTTGCTACAAATCACCTTCATCACAGCCCCCCTTGCTATTCTGGTTGTCTATTGCCAGAACACCATCCGGCTACATTTCTCTCCCTGGAAGTTCACCCTGGTATCCCTTCTGAAAGGCGCATTGACCGTGGGCTTGAGCATTCTCTTGGTGTTAAAATTCGAGATGGGGCTTTGGGGATATTTCGCCGGCATACTGGCAGGCAGTGCTATCTCACTCGCACCTGCATTGTATCTTATCAGAGAAGAGATTGCACTTAGGTTCTCCTTCAAGAAGATTAAGGAGATGCTTTCCTACGGCGGTCCTCTCATAGCTGCCGGCCTAGCCTACTACGTGCTTACCATGGCAGACCGATATATTCTGGCCAGACTTGCCACTTTGGATGACGTAGGCCTATATGGTGTTGCTGTGAGAATCACCAGCCTTATGCTGTTCCTCCACGGGGCTTTCAGTTTGGCCTGGAGTCCTTATGTGTTCAAGCTCTATTCAGAGTCTGAAGACAGGGTGAAAGCAGTTGTAAGCCGGGTTATGAAGTACGTCCTGTTTTCCTTTTCTCTCGTGGCGGTCTTTCTGACCACCTTCTCTCACGAGCTTCTCAGTCTTCTCACCACTGAACAATACTTCGGTGCCGCCATAGCCATTGCTCCTCTGTGCCTAGGTCTAGTTGCCTATGCCACCACTCAGATTACGTCTGTGGGAATAAGTCTATCGCGAAAAACCAAGTATATCGCACTTGGCTCACTGGTGGCAGCCATAGCCAACGTACTTCTGAATGTTCTGCTGATTCCACGGTGGGGTATTCTGGGAGCTTCTATTGCTACGGCGATATCGTTTACTGTACTCACCTTGGGCTACTATGGAATTTGTCGCAAGATATACCCGATAAACTTCGAGAGAAAAGCAATCTTGAAGATATGTCTAATTTGCGTGTTGTTCGTAGCCATAGGCAGTTTTATGGTTTTTGATAATCTGGTGCTGGGGATATTTGTTAAGCTTGCCTTTGTTTTGTTGTTCGTAGCGGTGCTCTTCTTATTCAGGGTGTTTGACGCGCAAGAGACCGCCTACATCAGAGGTTGGTTCTCAGGGCTTAGGAAGGTCAGGAGTATTTCCGACCTGAGAACCTGGCTAAGAAGTCAAAGGGGACGCAAAGATTGAGACTATTGTTTACAGGGGCAAAGGTCGGTTGAGGCTGGATTGAGCGAAATTCAGTTATCTAATCCGGGAAAAGGGATATCAGCGAGGGGGAGGGGAACATGAGGGTATTGCATTGCCCTACAGACGTTGGTGGAAACGCTTGGATTCTGTCACGTGCTGAGAGAAAACTGGGTCTCGACAGCGAGGTGATGGTGTTCCAAAAAACCTGGCTGGGCTATCCCGCCGACATAGACTTGCAATTGACAAAGGACCACCCAGGCCGCAGTGCCTTGAGGTTGCTGGCGTTCTTCATTAAGGCTCTAACCCGATACGACGTGTTTCACTTTAATTGGGGGCATTCGTTCCTGCCCCATGGGCCCTATCCGGGCATATTCGAGCTTGGTGATCTGCCAATCTTGAGGGCTCTCGGGAAGAAAATAGTCGTTACCTATCAGGGGAGCGACGTGAGGCAGAAAAATTTCTGTGCCAGCAACTTCGCTATTTCAGCTTACGCCGAGGCTGATTCCTACGGCAGTGACAAAGCCTACCTGAGCGACGCCCTAAAGAGAAAACGCGCTGACAAATTCGGCCGTTATGCTCATAAGATATTCAGCCTTAACCCTGACCTTCTTTACGTGCTGCCACCACGGGCAGAGTTTCTCCCTTATTCGAGCGTCGACCTGACCGAATGGCTTCCTTCCTCAAAAAGCAAAGAGGAGAGGTTTGTCATATTGCATAGCCCGACAAACAGGAGTATCAAGGGAACAAGGTACATCCTTGAGGCAATAGATAGGTTGAAGGATAAATATAAGAATGTAGTGTTGATGCTTGTGGAGGGTGTGCCTCACGGTAAGGTAAAAGAGCTGTACGCTCAGGCAGACTTGGCCATTGACCAGCTCCTTGTGGGTTGGTACGGAGGATTTGCCGTGGAGATGATGGCTTTGGGCAAACCGGTGGTATGCTATATCAGGGAGGAGGATTTGAAGTTCATCCCAGGCCAGATGAAAGACGATTTGCCAATTGTGAACGCAAACACGGATACTATCTACGAGGTACTATCAAGGTTAGTTGAACAACAAGACCAACTCCACTTGATAGGCGAACGCAGCCGAGCCTATGTAGAAAGATGGCACGACCCGATGAAAATAGCCCTGAGGACAAAAGAGGTGTACGAGTCAATCTATTAGGAGTCACAACGCTTGGTATTCCACTCCAGCCTGGGCCTTAAGGGCTGTATCTTGTTGCTACCTGAGCTAGCGAAGTATACCTGATAACTGCAAAATCAGAGCTAGCTTAGCGGGTAATGATGTCAAGGATTGAAGCAAATTTCTTTGCCACTTCGCGGCGGCTGTATTTACCGGTCTCAGCTTCATCGCCGCTGTGGCTGACAACCCCGGTTAATTTGTATTCTTCATAGAGTTGTAGCAGCAAGGCTTTCGATTGTCTCCACCATGAACTTGAGGACATCGATTTTATCGGTCAACAATGCTCGGCTTTTCTCTTGCCATTGCTGTTTAAGGTCTGGCTGCTTAATCAACTCCGCGGCTTTGGCGATTGCCTGGTTGGGGTCGCTGTAGCTAAAGATTAGCTGATATTTTTCATCCAATTCAACAAGATTGCCCAAGCACCTTTTTACCACGTAGCCGCTGCAATGAATACCAGCTGTGCCCAGGATTGCTGCTTCGGTTAGC
>Ga0315545_1003726_pt1 | contig 12912 bp, 15 predicted proteins | sample SalMarSW160210MG_FD_203096 | JGI IMG/M metagenome (GOLD analysis project Ga0315545, IMG submission 203096) | Salt marsh sediment microbial communities from the Plum Island Ecosystem LTER, Massachusetts, United States - Salt Marsh Sediment SW1602-10 ... | reverse complement strand
TTCCTGGTTCAGTATCCTGACCCTGAAGTTGGTCAGCTTCACTTTTTCCACGCAGAGGCGTTTTCCCAAGGCCTTTCTCAGGGCCAGGTCGAAAGAGTGTATAGGTCCGACGCCTTCCGCTATCTCGTGCAGGGCCTCGGAACCAATTTTGACCTTTATTTCAGTCTTGGCATTGCCTGACCTGCTGACCCCCGTCTCATAGTCCAGCAGTTCAAAGGGGTCTCCCTTCTTGTCGATTTTCTCGGCCAGGAACAAAAACAATTCGGCATCCGAGAATCTCTGCTTGTGTTTTATTTTCTCAAAGGCGGCGGAAATGGCGGGGTGATTCTTGTCCACGTCATAGCCGTGCTGTCTTGCCGCCATCACTATTCCTGCCCGGCCAACCTGCTCGGACATGCTGCATGACCTGATGTTTCCAACCAGCGCAGGGGATATGTGCTCATAGGCTAGGGGGGTTTTTATCACGGCGTCTATATGTATGCCTCCCTTGTGGCTGAATGCATTCTCACCGACAAACGGTTTGTTCTTGGCCACGCCGAATCCCGTCATCCTCTCAACGTATCTTGACAGCGACGATAACTTTTTCAGATTCACCTTCACCCCAGCGCCCAACTTAATCTTGGCGACAGGCAGGAACTCGCACCAGTCAAGGTTGCCGCACCTCTCACCAAGGCCGTTCACCGTTCCCTGGACATGGGCAAAACCGTTTTTCAGTGCTGTCAGGCTGTTCATCAGGGCCATGCCGCTGTCGTTGTGTGCGTGCAAGCCCAACGGCTGGCTGATGATTTCGCTAACCCTTCTTGTTACTGAATCAATGACCCAAGGCATCGTCCCCCCGTTGGTGTCGCATAAAACTAACGCATCGGCAGCAGAACCGGCATGCAGGGTTTGCAGCGCGTACCCTGGATTGGACTTATACCCGTCTAAGAAGTGTTCGGCGTCGAAAAACACGGCAAAACCATGGGATTTCAAGAATTCAATCGTATCCGAAATCATCTCCAAGTTCTCATCCAAAGGGACTTTAATAATGTCTTTTACATGCAGATCCCATGACTTGCCGAAAATGGTAAGGACATCGGCATCAGTTTTCATCAGCTCAGCGATGTTTCTGTCTTTGGCAGGATTCCTGCTTGTCATCCCGAAAGCCGCTATCTTTGCGTTCAGTCCGAGATTCTTGGCCTCGGAAAAAAATCGCCTGTCCCTCGGGTTCGAAGACGGCCAGCCGGCCTCTATGTACCCGAAGCCGAAATCGGCCAGCGCCTTGCTTATGGCCAGCTTGTCTTCAAGGCTGAACGTGACACCATCTGTCTGGGCGCCGTCTCTGAGCGTAGTATCGTAAAGAACAAGGGGCTTTTTTATCCTGGGTGGGCTAAGAAATCCGGAACCACAATCATTCCAAGATCCGACATTCACCCTTCACTCTCAGCACCCTAAGTATAATTATATGCCCCAAAGCCATTTAAAGGTTTTTAGAGTCTGCAGTGTTCCAACGCCGGGCCTGCTTAATTAACCTGGTTCAGTGGCCTGCAAACCATTCCTCTATTTACCGGGTACACCCCTCCCCTGAACAAGCTTTGTGCAATTCCTACGGCTCCTTTCTCCGAACTTGCCGGCTCTGTACCCATTGACAACGATCTATCCCCCACCAGTGCATCGATTCTATATGCCCCGTCAGATTCTTTTATCTCCAGCAATTCCAAGGGGTTGTATCCGAATCTCCCTGATAATTCTTCCCCAAATTCCTCGGCAGACACCAAGCCTTTATGCCGGCCAAAAATTTCATCGACTTTTTTTAGGACAGCTTCATCGTCCTCGGCCATTCTGACCCCGACATAGTTACACTTGTCCAGATCCACAGAACAACACCTTTCAGCCGGGTTGGCCATAAACAGAATTTGAATATATGGTTTTTAAATGTGGTTTTAAATTCAGCACGTCACGTGGAAAATCCCTACGACCCTCTTGCCCTGGTTCGCAAAGGCGTTGAACATTTTCACGGCCTTTGCTGTAATTTCCTTGTACAAGTCCAGATGCTTGTTCTTTGCCCACCCGATGACCTCAGGAGCTATTTTGACTACGCCGTATTGCCCTGTACCTACAACAACTATTTCTGGTTTTGCCCTCATGATCTGCATGAACTCGCCAATCTCGACAACGTGCTCCTTGCCCCTGTAGCTCAGCTTCCCGTTCCAATAGACAGTCATATCAGAATCGTAAGCCTTTCCGTTGATTGTGATTTCCCCGAATTTGGTGGAATCTATGTTAACCGCTGATTTTTCCATAATTATATTTGTCGCCCCCGAAATAAAAATCTCACTGGTTTCATGCAGACTGATTTCATGCCGACTTCGCAATGATTCCGGCAGCATTGACTGCGACAGCAAGTATCTTGTCAATCTTGTCAAGGTACTCCTTTGTGTGGACAAGCGAAAAGTTAAATCTCCTGCACAGAAGGTGGACCATTTACACCAAAGTGTTATACCTATAAAGTGGTAAATAATGATAAGTTTATAAATACAAAAATCTGTTAATTCTTACATGAGAATCCTAATCGTTAATAGTGCTAATAGAGGAGTCTCCGATTATGTAGCTCCAATCCAGCATACTCTGGATGGGATGGGTATAGGAGTAAATCCCTATATTGTGGAAAATGATAGATTTCCTTACATCAAACCTGATGAGATAAAGAGTGATTTTAGCGGGGTGATAGTGAGTGCATCACCACGTGGAGATGATATTGTTGAGGATCGTGCTAAAAAATTAGAATGGATCAAAGATTCCCGTGGCACACCAATCCTAGGGATTTGTGCCGGACACCAGATAGTTGGACATTTGTGGGGGGCTGAATTGATAAAGGATGACCAAAGCGAACTTGGTTATACTACCGTAAAAGTTTTAAAAGATGATCCACTTTTTGAAGGGTACGGAAGAGAAATCCAGGTATACCAGGGTCACAATGATTCGATCTTGATGCCTGATGATTTTGATTTAATCGCAACTAATGACAGGTGCGAGAATCAGTTTATGCGGAGTAAATCAGGACCGCCAATTTGGACCGGCCAATGCCACATAGAAATATCAAATCGAAGGATGATTGAAAATTTTGCCAAATATTGCAAAACATATCGTCGATAAGAATGAGGCCCTGGAATCCGATATTCGGTATGTGTCTTGTTCAAAACAAGCCTGGAATCAGATGCTTAGATATTTCTTGTGCTCCATTGGGGTAACATGGGTCCTGAACTCTTCCCATTCAGCCATTTTAAGAGCTATGTAATTGTCGTGAATGTAATCTCCAAGCAAGTCTTTTAGGAACTTGCTTTTCTCTGCCTCCATCAGAGCCTCGAACATGCTTTTTGGCAAGAAACGCTTATCCAATGCCCTCTTCTGTTTCTTTTTATATGCACTTCCAGTATCAGGCTTGCCACAGTCGAGGTCTTCCTTGATGCCCTGCATGCCCATCCCGATCAGGGTCGCCATCTGCAAGTAGGCATTTCCTGCAGGGTCCGGGCTTCTGAGCTCGATTCTTGTATTTTCCGGGCTGCTGGAGTAAGGCACCCTGACCATCGAGCTTCTGTTCTTCAAACCCCAACCAACGGCAACCGGAGCCTCCCGATCCAGGACATAGGCCTTGTAGGAATTCAAGGTTGATGCCATGATAATCGAGGTCCCCCTGGCATATTTCAGGATTCCGCTGATAAACTGCCTTGCGACCTTGCTTAGATTAAAGTCTGAATCAGCATCGTAGAACAGGTTCTTTCCGGCCTTATTATGCATGGACAAATGGATGTGGAAAGCGCTTCTGTTCAGCCCATCGAATGGCTTGGGCATGAAAGTGGCATAATACCCGTACTCCTTTGCAACCTTTTTGGTCACATAATTCACCAGCAAAGTCCTGTCAGCGGCACTGAGGGGGTCGGTGGGTGTAAGGTTGATCTCGTGCTGGGACGCGCTGACCTCGTGGTGCGCTTTCTCGAACGTGATACCGCACTTGCCCAGTATCCTGATTATGCTTTTCCTGACAGCCTCGCCAGTGTCTTGGGGATCTGCATGAAAGTAACCGGCCATGTCGGTATGGACTGCGCTGTTGAATTCTTCAGAAGTCAGCAGAAAAAACTCGTGCTCCGGACCGACAACGAACTCAAAGCCGGCCGATTTTGCCTCATCCAAGACCCTCTCGAGCACAGCCCGTGGGTCAGATTGTGACCTGACCCCGTGACTCTCGTATATTGTGCCTAAAAAGACCCCAATCTTTTCTTTCTTGAGTTCGATGACCTGAAAGGAGTTAGGGATTGGAACGAGCAACCGGTCACTGTCATCAACTGTGCCAAGACCGGCAATGGAGCTTCCGTCAAAACTTATCCCATTCCTGATAATTCTGTTGATGTTTTCAGCATTCACGTCCAGGGCCCGTATTCTGCCGTTTAGATCCGTGGTAAATATTTTGACAGAATCCACTTCCTTTAACTTTTCTCTCCTCTTCATTTTTTAGTCCCTCCATTTACTCTTTTTGCACCTGAAATGATAAGATAGCCTAGGGGTAGGGAATGAAATCCCTATAGTATTATTAAATTACATTACTATACCCTTATAGGTTAATATCCTGATATCCCAGCCAGGGTTCTTTCCAGCAATGTCCCGATGTCGGTTATCCCAAATCGAATTTATTGTCAGAATTTATAAACATTTACCGCCCGCGATTTCGCATTTGAAGTCTTAAAACAGCTATATGTATCTACTACCGTCACAAAATCCACTTCTTACACAAAATCCAATCGTCAATTATTCCGCTCGCCCATGTCCGACCTTGTTTTATCCTGTTCAAGGTTATATTAATCTCAACGGAGTGAGATTAACTATGGAGCATGAAACACCCGCAGGGAAGTCGGCGGAGAAAATCAAGGTTGTAAAGGGTGACCTGACCAAGATGGATGTGCAGGCTATAGTGAACCCGGCAAATAGCAGCGGCGTCATGGGTGGCGGGGTCGCCTATTACATCAAAAGGGCCGGCGGCGAAATAATCGAGCAAGAAGCAAGGAGGCAGGCACCGATACAGGTAGGCGAAGCCGTCCTGACACCTGCCGGAAAACTCAAAGCGAGGCACGTCATACACGCACCCACGATGAAATACCCCGCCATGAGAATCCCGGCTGCTAACGCGAGGGTTGCCACCAGAGCGGCCCTGGATTTAGCAATAAAAAACGGGATAAAAAGGGTTGCCTTCCCCGGCATGGGCACGGGCGTTGGCGGTGTCAGTTACAAAGAAGCGGCAAGTGTCATGGTTGACGAAATCAGGAAAAAACTTGACAGATTTGACGTTGTTTATCTGGTTGGCATAGATAATGATTTTGTGGCCTCATTCGAAAAAATTCGTAATAATTCGCAGTAATTCGTAATAATTCGTAATTTAAATTATGAGGAAAATTAGTTATTTATGCCGCTTGCAGTTACCCATGTGCTGACAACGATAATCCTCGTGGATTTGTACAGGGATTATTTTGCCAAACGCGATGGTTATTTTAGCCTGCATACGATTCTAATCGCCGGGATTGGTGGTTTGCTGCCGGATTTGGACGTTCCTATCAGCTGGATGCTTAATTTTTTCGGTTACTCGAGTGAGATTATGCAGCACGGCGGTATAACCCACACGCCTTTCTTTGCCGGCTTGTTTTTGATTCCGGCCATCTTTCTGTGGAGGAAAAAGAGACGCAAGCAAGCTGTATATTTCTATGTGATCGTGTTCGGCATCCTGTTGCACATTTTTTTGGACTATCTCATAGGCGGGGGCATGTTCGAGGGGATTATGTGGTTGTTCCCCTTTTCTTTACAGGCATGGAAGATTCACATAATCTCGTATTTCAACATCAGAAACATTCCCGCCGCCATTGATGCTGTCATACTGGTATTATGGCTGTGGCACGAAGAAGTCAAGCACAAGATAGCCGATTTCATCTGAATAGATTTCATCTGAATAGATCAAACTATGCGAGATCGAAGACAGCAACGTCCTCGTAGAGTGGCCCTTTCGGTGTAAGCGTGCTTCTTTTGAGCCTGAAACTGTTTATTTTGAACGGCTCCCCGAATTCCAGACCCCTTCCTTTCAATTCCCTGACTCGGCTGACGAATTCGCGCTTGTTTTTGACGAACTTGACCCTGCCCAGAGTCACGTGGGTCTGGAACCTTGAATCAGGCTTGAAGCCAAGCTCTGACAAAGCATCGTCGATCTTATCGTGCAGCTCCTCTATCTTCGTGGCGGGTTCGAGGCCCACCCACAGCACCCGCACGTAGCTCTCCGACGGGAACACGCCGAATCCTGAGAGGGAAGCGGAGAAAGGTTCCGCCTTGATTTTAAGCAGAGAATCCTTGATTCCGTCAGCTTTCGTGTCATCGACCTCGCCGAGGAATTTCATGGTCAGGTGTATGTTCTCTGGCTCGACCCATTTGATTTTCACGTGCTCATCTCCTATCTCATTTTGTAATGTAACTAGTTTTTTCCTCGAATCTTCTGGTATCTCGCACGCTATGAACAGCCTCATTAGAATTACTAGAAAAGGGTTAAATAAAAATCATAGCCCCCGCCAGGGTTCATAGCTTTTTGGTATAGCCCTACCTACTTTATATTAGGATGGGTGATAAAAATTATATTGATTGTAAATGTCAAAGAAGAAAGAAGTCAAGAGTATTAAGGTCGGGACAGTGCGGATAAAGAAAAAGGATCTAAAAGCATATGAAAAGACTTCCATGTCCTGGAAAAGGTCAACTGTTGATGTCCCTGATGCTTTGCATGTAATCGATTTATTCAGAGCCCACGGCAAGTTCAAAGCACTTATCGACAGCAAGAACCCTGAATTTTTAAAGGGGCAGCGATCACCGGATGGGATGTGCCAGGGGGCTAGGATAAATATACTTCCTGATGGAAGGAAGCTTGACAAGGCCTATTCTTTATTTGCAGAACATCTCACGATTCACGATGAGACCTCAAATACGCACTGGGACGTAATATACCGCAATCCGGGCGGGACATATTCTTACCTTTACACGCTTCACAAGAAAGCGAAGTTCATCAAGAAAAAATACAGGGAGGTTGAAGAATTCGAAAGGAGATATCCCGAGCTTATGCAAAATGTTCACTTGGCCTTGCTAGATAGAAATGACAATATGGCTGTTCCCATGTTCACAATATTGACCACTTACATGAGGATTGGTAATGATATATATTACAAAGCAAGTGGCCACAAAGGGCTGACGACATTAAAGAAAAGGGACATTGAGATATCAGGAAGGGCCGTGACATTCACATATCTGTCCAAGGGGGGTGTTCCAAGAAAGATTGCAAGGGAATTTCCTGACATTTACATAAAGAGGCTAAGATCGATGCTCAAACCGTTAAAACCTTCTTCGTTTGTTTTTGTAAACAAATCAACCGGTCATCCGCTGAGTGATTCTCACTTCAAGGCTGCATTCGAGAAATACTGCGGTAAGGATTTCTTCCCCCATATCGTAAGGTCGTATTATGCAACAGAAAAGGCCAAGGAGTTTCTAAGTCAGCATGATACCGCCACAAAAAAGGAAGTCCTTGATCTCTTCAGACATATTGCAGATGTTCTTGGGCATAAAAAATTTGTAAAGAAGGAGCATGCATGGAAAGAAGGATATAACGTTACCATCCATCACTATATCCAGCCTGAAGTCCTGGACAAGTTAAATTCACTCTACAAGTGATGACTTTCGAAGTATTCCTACTTACTTCTGAAGCCGGAATGTCCATATTGACATTACCCACAGCGGTCTTATGGGTTATAGCCCTCCCTCGATTTCCACAAAACCGATATCAAGTAGTGTTACATAGCCCCGCCAGGAACCAATTCCTTAATGGTAACAGTAGTTAGGTTTTTATGCTGCTTTATTACAAAATTCAACTTATAAATTTTTCAGAAATTTCTCCTTCAATTCTCTTATTATTTTCTTGATTTCATTTATGTTCGCTTCTGTTATTCCCACTTCTACAGGTTTTCCGTAGTAATTGACACTATTTCTTATTTTCCTATAGTTGTCAAATTTAATCGAAATTAAGTCTTCTCCCTTTTCTTTTAGAAAGTAAGTAAACGCTTCATGTGAATAAACTTTGTAACCATCAATTGATGCGATAGCTTCCACTATTTCTCTCAGGGATTCGTAGTAGTTGGTCATTATTGTGGCCGAACTGACTTCTGTCAATCTCATATCTTCTATCGATTTCAGGTGATTTTCCGACATCTTTATCAGGGATTTTGCAAGCTGCATATCAGGGGTTCCCTTCCTTACTTTCTTTGACTTTATGAAATCTTCAAAGTTCATTTGAAAACCTCTAAAAATCCGCTCAGAATGATACCGTTCAATATGTTGTTCAGAAGCTCTTTATTGCTTCTTTTCATTGTCTCAAATTCCTTTCTGGAATGCTTGAAAAGCTGGATTTCTGCACCGAGCTTTGACTCAAATTCAGACAAGTCGAGTTTCTTTTTCGATCCGGATAGCACAAAAAGGTCTATGTCGCTTTCGCTGGTGTTTTCCGCTTTTGCAAAGGATCCAAATAGAATAATTACATCGGGATACCCAAGTTCGTTTTCAAGAAAATCCACAAGACCGGAAGATCTCAATTTTTTCACATTATAATATTTTTTCATGTCTCTAAAACTGATACTTTCCGTATCTGCTGAAAACAGAATGTAATTTCTCTCCGACTTCTTATTAATGACACCGTCCTTTACGAGCCTACCTAGGTATTTTGAAGCTGTCATTGGATTTAGCTCAGTAAGCCTTGCGACTTCCCTCAGATTGAACTCCCTGTAGGAGTCCTCAAGGAACAAATTCATTAAAGTGTCTAATTTTATAGACATGTGTATATTTATCTATACAGTTGTATAAATAATTATCGTTAGCTTCAGAAATAGCGTTAACTGCACATAAAAGTAATAAAACGATATCAAGAATGCGTAAGTATCCCCGCCAGGAGCCTTATCCCTAGGGTTATAGTAGTTGGTTTCTTAATTTATTATTATCTTAGATTAAATTAATATTAATAAATTTGATGTGATTAATTACTATACAGTAACATTTATAAACCATATTTTCTCAAAGTGTGATATGTTTGGAAGAATTGCACCGTTCCTAAAAGAGCAACTCGGGTCAGATAGAGTTACCATGATCTTTGCAGATACGGATGGTAAAAATCTCGTTCTATATTCGAATACTCCTATGAGAGGATATGACAAAGTTACCCAACTTGGTTATTGTAAGTCAATCCCAATTTCAGATATTGAACCTGAACAATTGAATGCTCTTAAAGGAAAGGATTCTAGATTTTACAAATTGTGGACTAGCTTTACAAAGGGAATGTCTGAAGGTAGTTATACCCTTCTAGAAAGAAGACCTTCTGATGCAGCAGAAGAGATTCTATTGCCTGTTGGAGATTCTTATGCTTATCATCCTTCAGATAGACTAGCTGAAAGTCTTGGAAACAAAGGGAGTGGGTTTTCTGATGATGGAATACTTATCCATGAAGGTGCTCATGGTGTTATTTATAGAGTTATTGATTTAGTTGAAGACCTTTTTGGTGAAAATTTCGTAGGCATAGTTGATGAATCTATATCACAATTAGTTGGCGTGAAATTTTTAGAACTATATTATCCAGAAGAAGCCAGAAGATATATAGCTGAAATAGAAAAAGCTGAAACAGATGATACTCATATGAAAGCATTTGATATGGTACTTAATCGAAGAAGTCAAGTTGAAGAAATGGCTGGAGTAATAAGGTTATTAAATAGTCAATAAATTCGATTTCTGAAAATGTATAGCCCTGCCCTAAAAATCGTAAAAAATGGCCAAATTCGATAGCATCCGTGCTTGTATAGCCCCGCCAAGGCTTTATAGCCTTTTAGCCTAGCCCCCCTGAATATTTATTAAATATTTACGCTCATCTGACTAATGTTGTTGCCCAAACATTTTATGATGTCCCACATGTTTACCTTTATAAACCTATAATCAAAAAGGTCCTAAATGAGATTCGAAGAGCTTAATATTAACAAAGGACTTCTGAAGAAGGCGAAGGATGATGGTTTTGAGGGCTTGACCGCCATCCAGGAGAGATGCATACCACACATATTAAGGGGCAGGGATGTTGTCGGCCAGGCAGAAACTGGGTCGGGGAAGACACTGGCATTTGGCCTGCCCATTCTGGATATGCTCACGCCCGGGAAAGGCATTCAGGTTATCCTTCTCACGCCTACAAGGGAACTGTGCGTTCAGGTAACAAGCGTCTTCAGGGATTACGGAAAAATGCTCGGGATTAAGGCAATCAGCGTTTACGGTGGTGTCGGAATTGAGCCGCAGATAAATAATCTGCGTTCGGCTGATATAGTCGTTGGAACTCCCGGAAGGATACTTGACCATATAGGCAGGGCAACGATAGACTTCCGGAACGTGAAAATACTTGTGCTTGACGAGACCGATAAGATGTTTGAGATGGGATTCATCGATGATGTGGAGAGAATAATAAGCTATGTACCTAAGGACAGGCAGACCCTCATGTTCAGCGCCACAGTATTCAATGAGGTCTTGGGAATAATGAAGAAACACTTGAGGGATCCGGTTGTTATAATGACGAAGTCTTATGTTGACACAACAAAGCTCAGGCAGGTCTATTACGACATATATAACCGGAATGCCAAGTTTTCCCTGCTGGCTCATCTGGTCAAGAACGCAACCCCAGGGCTGGCTATAGTCTTCTGCGCCACCAGGATTGAGTCGGATTTGGTTGCGAACAACCTCAAACAACATGGAATAAATGCCCTAGCCATTCACGGCGGGATGACACAGGACAAGAGGGAACGATCCCTCGATTCACTGAAGAACGAGAAGATTGACGTTCTGGTTGCCACGGATGTCGCCGCAAGAGGTCTTGACATCAAGAACGTCTCACATGTATACAACTATGACGTTCCAAAGACTGCCAAGGAATACCTCCACCGTGTAGGAAGGACCGCGAGGGCAGGTGAGAAAGGCGATGCCGTGACGCTTCTTACCCAGAGGGATCACGACAACTTCCGCCGTATCCTCAGTGACCAGAACTTAGATATAGAGAAGGCTCCCATGCCGCATTTCAGAAAACTGCCATTCTTCAGGGATGTCGAAAGCTATCAAAGAAGATACCGAAGGTCGTGAATACAAAATAAAAAGTAGCCCCGCCAGGAACACTTCCTCTGAGTTAGTATAGGGGTTTATTCATAATTATTTAATTGCTTATTAAAGCTTCGGGTGTCATTGGCAAGAAATTGCGATGCCCCCGCCGAAAGTGGACAAGTTGTGCGACCCGTGATACCGCAAATATTCCCAATTTATGGCATTTTCTATACAAAATCGATATCATCGTCTCGTTTATTCTGAGTCATTTTGTTAAATATCATTATTTTATAATACCTATGTCTTTATATAGTCTAGGGTTAATATATATTTAGTAATGTCCTAGAATCCCTTACCGGGCTCTCAGCCCCAAGTTTAAGAGGTAGGGGATGGACATTTCAACCAAATCGCAGCGAGTGAAAAAATGAAACTGCAAATGACCAAGAATTCCTTTTGGGTAGTTGTCCCGAAAATGAAGGTAAAAAAGAAGGGATGGACGAAGGGAACCGAACTGGATTGGTTGGAGTATCCTAATGGTGACCTTGTATTGCAAGAAGTTGCTATTAGTGAAAAGTAAGGAGAGTTTAGTATCTTAGGCAATCCCTATAATGGAAGTGATAAGTATGGAAATATCGATGAAAATAAGAAACAAAGAGATTTGACAGATGGAAAAATTGAAACCTTTGACGAGTAATTTGGGAAATTATTCGTCAGAGGAAGTCTCAATAATATATAATTTTCAGATAATTCCATGAGTAAACTGTTCGAATCATAGTTATAATTTAAGAATGAGGTGTGTTAATATGGCAATGATGTTTGTTGACAAAAATGGATTCAAAAGATTTAGCGATTCCGGTAATTTGGTAGACGAATGGGCAGAGAAATTCAGATCAAATAGACCTTTTATTACCTTCTAAATTGGATTTGTGTTTAAAAAGCCACTTTTCACGGCCTTTTCTTCATTTCTTCTTACGAGAAAAAGAACCGAATCCCAATATAATGTAATCGATATCATGCGACCCTATAGCCCCGCCAGGATTCGAACCTGGGTCAGCAGGTCCAGGGCCTGCCATCCTTGGTCCCTTTTCCGTAAACGCTTTTGCATGTTTTGAACCGAAAAGGGTTTGACCGCTAGACTACGGGGCTATTTGTTTTAAGCCATATATTTTACTTTCTTTTACAAATAAATAGATTAAAAGTTTATCCTTTTATATGCCCGCTAACGAGCTGCTGTCGGACGAAGAATCGTTGTTCACATCCCCAGGCATACTTGACATCGACTACCTGCCCAGGCTGATGCCTTACAGGGAGGGACAGCAGAAATACCTGGCAGATTGCATCAAAAGGCTGCCCTCGCTGGGTACCAGCGTTCTGATACACGGCCCTCCGGGGATAGGGAAGACTGCCTGCGTCAGGTGGGTGTTCAGGGAGCTGCGGGAATCCGGGGAATCCACTGTCGTCCAGATTCATATAAACTGCTGGCGTGACACCGATCTGCAGAAGATGGTTCTTTCCATTTGCAGCCAGCTCGGAATCAACACCGCCTACAGGAGCCCAGACGAATTGATGTCCATAGTCATGCAGAGACTCAGGGCAAGCAAGGCGGTCGTTCTGGCCTTTGACGAGATTGACAGAATGCATGACCAGTCGTTCTTGTACCATTTCCTTGAGGAATTGCCCCACAAATCAATTTTCATGGTTTCCACCAAACCTGACTGGCTTGCGCATTTAGACACAAGGGTGCGCTCGAGGTTG
>Ga0315545_1003725_pt1 | contig 12913 bp, 10 predicted proteins | sample SalMarSW160210MG_FD_203096 | JGI IMG/M metagenome (GOLD analysis project Ga0315545, IMG submission 203096) | Salt marsh sediment microbial communities from the Plum Island Ecosystem LTER, Massachusetts, United States - Salt Marsh Sediment SW1602-10 ... | reverse complement strand
TGCCGAAGGCAGGGCGACGGCTTCTCTTACCGCGACGACATGCTGGACAACGCTGTTTACCAGCAGCTTGTCACAGATTGATTGAAGCGCTTCCTGCGAAAGCTCCCCCCACAGCCGGTATTTCTTAGCCGTCCTTACCGCTTCAACGGTGGCAATACCGAGGTCGTTGATGCCCTTCTTAACGCTTTCCTCAACGGGGTCCATGACGCCGGGGTTATAGGCAACCTCTATAAGATGCGCGCCCGGAGGAGGCCCGGTTTCCCGGTGCGAATATTCCTCGACGATGGGGTCGGCGAGCAGCTCCCGGCAGATGGTCTCGAGTGCAGCCTCGTCAAGTTTTCCTTCCAGAAGATAGATATCGCTGACGCCAACCTTTTTGACCGCCGTAATGCCGAGGTCAAGGATATCCTTCTGCAGCGCTTCCGCGCGGGGGTCGGTAAAACCTTCCTTTATTGAGACCTCTATGCGAAACAAGGCAGCTCCCTTTCTATTTTATCCTCAGGCAAAATTCACTACAATATCGGCAGGTATTTCTTAAGCTCATATTCGGTAACCTGAGACCGGTACTGGTTCCATTCTATCTTCTTGTTCTGGATGAAGGCATTAAAAACATGGTCGCCAAGGGCCTTGTGCACCAGCTCGCTTTTCTCGGTTAACTGTATCGCTTCCAGCAGGCTGGCCGGCAGGACAACAATGCCTCTCCGCGCCCTTTCGTCCTCACTCATTTCATAAACATTCTCTTCCACCGGCTCGGGAACCTGGTACTCCTTTTCAATGCCCTCCAGCCCCGCCGCCAGCATAACGCTGAAGGCGAGGTACGGATTACAGGCGGGGTCGGGGGAGCGGAATTCAATCCTGGTAGCCTTTTCCCGGCCGGGACGGTATTCCGGCACCCGGACGAGGTCGGAGCGGTTCCGCCGCGCCCAGGAGACATATACCGGCGCCTCATAGCCCGGCACCAGCCTCTTGTAGGAATTGACCCACTGGTTGCAGACGGAGGTTATCTCCGGGGCATGCTTCAACAGGCCGGCTATATAGCACCGGGCCTCTTTGGAGAGGTGATACTCATCTTTTACATCAAAAAAGGCATTCTTCTCACCCCTGAAAAGGGACTGGTGCACATGCATGCCATTCCCATTAATACCGTAAATAGGCTTGGGCATGAAGGTGGCATAGACGCCGTACTTCAGGGCAATTTCCTTGATTACCAGACGGTAGGTCATCACGTTATCGGCCATGGTCAGGGCATCGGTATACCTCATGTCTATCTCATGCTGGCTGGGGGCGACTTCATGATGAGAATACTCGACACCTATGTTCATCTCCTCAAGGGTGAGGACGGTCTCCTTCCTCATGTCAATAGCGGCATCCCGGGGAGTCAGGTCGAAGTAGCCTCCCTGGTCCAGGGGCTCGGTGCCATTAGAATCGCGAAAATAGAAATATTCAAGCTCCGGCCCCACATTAAAGGTGTAACCCACGTCAGCCGCCTTTTTCAGGTTTCTCTTCAGGACATATCGGGGGTCGCCCTCAAAAGGCTCACCCCCGGGCCGCCGGATATCACAGAACATGCGGCCGATGGCGATCTGTTCGCGAGGTCTCCAGGGTAATATATCAAAAGTATTGGGGTCGGGCAGAGCCACCATATCGCTCTCGTCGATACGGGCAAACCCCTCGATTGATGAGCCGTCAAAGCCCATCCCCTCCTCCAGCGCCCCTTCCAGTTCCTCCACGGTAATGGCGAAACTCTTCAGGAGACCCAGGATATCCGTAAACCACAGTCTTATGAACTTGACATTGTGCTCCTTGGACAGCTTGAGGACATGTTGCTTGCTTTCTTCGGTGCTTCTCTCTGCCATTTACCCCTCCTTTTCAGGATAGTCCGGACAGCATTGTTACTTCAACGCCAGCCCCCGTATTCATCGCGCCCTTTACCGGTACTGGCCGACCCTTTTTTCGATTCTATTGATTAAGAAGGTGAGCCACCGGCTGGGCTCTTCCTTCTGCCCGAAGTCAAACTCCGCATAGGAACCATCGGTAATTTCGGCGAAGTACTTCCCGCCGACCGCCTTCAGAAGTACGAAATCCAGCATACTCTGGAACGCCCGGCTGTTTACGGCGTGAGGAAACAGTGATAAAACATCCAGAACCCGCAGGATGCCGTATTTAACGGCCGGATACTGCAGACTCATAAAGCGCCGGCCGACCCCGAACCCGTGCGGTCGCCAGCCGCTACCTCTCCCATCCCAGTGCTCGAGCAAGGCATCGATAGCGCCTTTTAGTTTGGAGTCATTCCGGTACTCATCATACTGACCCAGCAGCATGAGTATGTTCATGTTGTCCATGGGACAGGACTCGATTTCCAGCACCCCGAAATCATCGTAATAACAATGCCAGCCGCCATTATTGTTTTGCGCGTTACGAATATAGCGAATGTATTTCGCCAGACGCGGGTCATCACGGTAGCCCATGCGCGCCAGCGATGAGATAAGGATTGCCGACATACAGAAGTAGTTGTCCTGCACATTCGGGGGGATGACAAAAGCCCCGTCCCGTCCCTGAAAGCGAAATATCTCTTCCGCCTCCCCCCGCAATCCCAGGTCATCAATGTTCAACCCGATGTCGGCCAGGAAAAAGAGGTCCCAGTAAGCCTTGCCAGTTTCCGTGTAATGTACCTTCCCGGTTTTCAGTGCCGGAATACCGGTATCGCTGTCCTGAAGCCTGTCTATTATTTTTATGATGGAGGTATCTTCCAGTACCGGTTTGACGTCCGGTTTTTCATCCAGCAGCTGGAACTCAACAGCATACCTCAGCCAGACGGGGCCTTCCAGCAGCCAGTCCAGGACCTTTTTATCCAAAATGCTCGCCTGCAAATTCACAGATTCTGCGCATTTTCCGGGGTTGGTAGGACTCTTCCGCCTAATTTTAACGTTTTTTCCAGAAGCCGTAAAGTTCAGGGCACGTTCAACCATATGGTAGAGTATAAAAAAATATTTATAAAATCAACGCATATAAAAATAAAATTTTTACCAAACCATATCTTTTCTAATTTCTAGTACCTGTCTTTAACCTTCCGTCTTCACTACTATTGTGTTGACTAAAAACTTCCGGTTTACACTCTCTGCCTAAAACTGTTATGCTTGAAGAGTATAAATCCTCCATGAACTGCCATATCGAATAAATACATGCTGGAGGTTTACCTTGACTGAGTTCGGATATGCGGGAAAAATCCTAAAGGTAAATTTATCTGATGGCAATGTAACCAGAGTGCCTTCCGCCAGTTACACTGATAAATATCTGGGCGGGCAGGGCATCGCGGCCAGGCTCTACTGGGAAATGGTGCCCGCCAAGGCCGGGGCTTTCGACCCCGAAAACTGCCTGATATGCGCCAGCGGGCCGGTAATGGGCTTCCCCAGGTTCGCCGGCTTTAGATGGAAAGCCTGCGGAAAAACGATACTGGTAGAGCCGGAATCATTCAACCATGCCAACCTAGGAGAAAGGTGGGGCGCCTTTCTGAAATACGCCGGCTACGACGCACTGGCCGTCCAGGGCAAAGCGGATAGGCCCGCCTATATCCTCATCGACAACGACAGAGTCGAAATAAGGGACGCCTCAAATCTATGGGGAATGTCAACCTTCGATGCGATTGACAGCCTGAAGGCGGAATTGGGAAAAGACACCAGCGTCCTGACCATCGGCCCGGCCGCCGAAAACCTGGTCTCCTTCGCCACCATGCTCACCGACGAGGGTGCCTCCGGCTCCGGCGGCCTCGGTGTGGTTATGGGGTCGAAAAAACTGAAAGCCATCGTCGTCACCGCCAGCAGCCGGAGGCCGGTAGCCGCCCACCCGGAGAAGCTGAAGCAGCTTGCCGACCACATCAGGGAAATGAAACCCAGTGCCGGTATTCCTGATATATGGGCGGTGCCAGGACTCACCAGGAAACATGTCTGCTACGGCTGCGGCATCGGCTGCACACGGCAGATGTACACCGCTGACAAGGGTAGACGCTACAAGTCATTCTGCCAGGCGATGGGTTTCTATGGCGGACCGGTCATGAGATACTACGGCGAGTTTAATGAAGCGCAGCTTCTGGGCACCAGGCTTTGCGACGGCTATGGCCTGGACACCGCCGTGATGATGGGCATGATTGAATGGCTCTACACCTGCTATCAGGAGGGCCTCATCACTGAAGAACAGACGGGACTGCCGCTGGCAAAGACAGGCAGCCGGGAATTCATTGAAGCGCTGACACGCAAAATCGCCTACAGAGAAGGATTCGGCGATATCCTCTCCCGGGGGACTCTTAAAACCGCCGAGTCAATCGGGGGAAAAGCCAGAGAGTTCACCAGCAGGTTCGTCGCCACCAGAGGTAGCGAGACCAGGGACTATGACCCCAGGCTGATGATAACGACGGGGATTTTCTATGCCACCGAACCGAGAAGGCCGATACAGCAGCTCCACGAAGTAAGCATGTTGGTCATAGCGTGGCTCCGGCTGGTTATGGGAGAGGAGAACGCCTTTTTCACCAACGACGACCTGCGTGAAGTCGCCGCCAAGTTCTGGGGCGGCGAGATAGCGGCCGATTTCTCCACCATCGAAGGTAAAGGACTTGCCGCCAAGAAAATACAGGACCGCATCTCTGTCAAGGAGAGCCTCGTCCTGTGTGACATATTTTGGCCGATAGACTGGGCCTACTACCCCGGCGGCCATACCGGCGACCCCACTCTGGAAAGCCAGATATATTCGGCGATTACCGGAAAGGAAATAGATGAGGCGGGACTGAATAAGATAGGCGAGAGAATCTTTAATCTACAGAGGGCAATACTGCTCAGACAGGGGTGGCAGGGACGGAAAGACGACCAGATGCTGGACCACTTTCATGAAGTGCCCCTCCAGCAGGGAGAGCTTTTCTTCGACCCGGATGGTCTCATACTGGGGAAAGATGACGAGATAATCTCTAAAATAGGGAAAGTGGTGGACAGGGAACAGTTTGAGCAGTTGAAGGACGACTATTACCGGCAGCGCGGATGGGATGTTGCCAGCGGCCTGCCCACCAGAGCCAAGCTTGAAGAGCTCCAGCTCAAAGATGTCGCCGCGTACCTGGAGGGGCGGGGACTCTTAAAGTAAGATAGACCAGCTTCATTTACATCCAGTATTTAGCGTTGCCGGCCATGCGAGCACGTTCGCAACCGATGCCTTGCCAGGGCGCGTCGGCTGGATGTATGATTAGAAACGAGTAACCATATGGAAAGCGAATTAGTTCCCCCCGGGCTAACATACCTCGCCGACAATATTATCACCAGTCAGAACATACTGGGCACCACCAAGGAACAAAGCGCCCGGTGGGCGCAAAACCTCAACCTGCCCAGACGCGCCGAGACTGTTTTTTTTGCCGGCTGCGGCTACCAGTATTCCGGTCAACTGGAAGTACTGATGTCCCTGATACGGCAGATAGATAAGAGTGTTATCGGCGCCGAACTTCCCATGCGCTTCGCCCGCTTTCAGAAGAAGCTGGGACTAAATCTACCCGGGATATACAGCAATGTCGTGGCCAAAGGTGACAACTCTAAAGTACCTCCGTTAGAGGCGGCCATTAAAGTGCTGCGGAGTTTCGGAATCGAGCCGGGCTACCTGGCTGAAGAAGAACCCTGCTGCGGGGCACCCATGTACCATGCCGGATTGCACAGGAAATTCGCCGAAAATGCCCGCCAGGCCTACCAGAAGCTCAAGTCCTCCGGTGTGAGAGAGGTTATCAGCATTGTGCCCTACTGTACCAACGCTATCCTCAAGCTGTTCCCACGGTATGTTGAAGGCTATGACCTGGAGGTAAAACATTTCCTGGAAGTTGTCGCCGAGAATATCTCTTCACGCGAACTCTGTTTCCCCAGGCAGGTCAGGGTCACCTATCACGACCCGTGTCAGCTGGTGCGTTACCTGAGTCTGGTTGAGGAACCGCGCCGCATACTGAGGGCAATCAAGGGCATCGAGCTGGTGGAACCCGATTGGACCAGGGGAGAATGGGCCACCTGCTGCGGCGGCGGGGGCGGATTTGAAGCCGTCTTTCCCGAGCTAAGCCAGGTACTGGCGGTGAACAGGGCCCGGGAGCTGCTGGAGACCGGCGCTGAGATTATCGCCACCCACTGTCCCGGCTGCGTCATGCAGCTCAGGGAAGGACTCCGGGAACTGAAGGTAGATAACGTCGAAGTACTTGATTTATCTCAGGTTATCGCCATGGCGATAGAGACATGAAAAAACCGTCTGAATTTAAAGATTATAAGAAAGAAATAATGGGAGCGGCCCATGATGACCGCCTCCGGCTGGCTCTGTCCCGGGCTATCAAGAGCTTCCGCGGTAATGTCAAAAACGCCCTTGAAAAATTCCCGCATACCACGGACATGGCGGAAGAGGTCAGGGAGATAAAGGAAAAAGCCATCCCGCAGATGGAAACGCTCGCCCGGCAGGCAATCGATGCCATAGAGGAGAACAAGGGAAAAGGCTATATCGCCCGGACGGCTGACGAAGCCCTGGAAATCATCTCGGACCTGGTCGGCACCGGCAAGCTTATCGTCAAAGGCAAAACCATGACCGGCGAGGAAATCGGCCTCCGCGAGCACCTGGAAGAGAAAGGCAACGAAATTTATGAGACGGACACGGGTGAGTTTATCATCCAGAAAATGGGCTCAAAACCGATGCATATTCTATCGCCGGCAATCCATATACCGAGAGAGGATGTCGCCCGCCTTTTCTCCAAGGTCATGGGACAGGAAATAGCGCCGGATGCGGATATCGCCAAGATGGTAGCCGCCGCCAGGGAATTCCTCCGGGAGAAATTCTTCCAGGCTGATATCGGCATCAGCGGGGCCAACGTGGTCGCCGCCGAAACGGGCACGCTGTTTATCATCGAGAATGAAGGCAATATCCGCCTGGCGACCGGTGCTCCGCCCATACACATCGCCCTGGTGGGTATGGAAAAACTGGTGCCGACCATCAATAATGCCTACAAAGTCAGCGAAGTAACCTGGCGATACGCCAACTACACGGTGCCTTCCTACGTCAGTCTGGTATCCGGCCCGAGCAAGACCGGCGATATCGAAAAGGTGACAACCTACGGCGCCCACGGACCCAAGGAGTTTCACGTTATCTTTCTGGATGGAGGCAGGACGGAGCTTGCCAGGTATCCGGTGCTGAAGCAGGCGCTCTACTGCTTACGGTGCGGCGGCTGTCTCTACGAATGCCCCGTCTTCGCCGTAACCGCCGGCCATTTCGGCGACAAATATTTCGCCGGAATCGGCGCCGTATGGGCAGCTATTATTAACAGGGACTTGGAAAAGGCGTCTTCGATAGCCTACACATGCCTGACCTGCGGGCGGTGCCGGCAAAGATGCCCCGTGAATATCGATGTGCCTGAAATGATAATCGAACTCAGAAGATGGCTGGCAGAGGGCGAATAAGCGCCATGCGTAATATTAAAGCCGATATCGTTACCGAAGCGGTATCAAATCTCCTCAGGCAGGCCAATTACGAACTGGGCGAGGACGTACTCGCCGCTCTCAGGAAGGCGCGGCAGGATGAAGAGTCACCGCTTGGTCGCGAGGTAATCGATAGAATCCTGGAGAATGCCGCTATCGCCGCCAGCGAAAAAGTCGCCCTGTGCCAGGACTGCGGGGTGGCCTTGGTCTTTCTGGAACTGGGACAGGATGCCTGCATCGTCGGCGGTGACCTTTATGAAGCCATCAATGAAGGCGTGCGCCGGGCTTACCGTGAGGGCTATCTGCGTAAGTCTATGGTTTCCCACCCCTTCTCCGCCCGGATAAATACCGGCGACAACACGCCGGCCATTATCCACACCGATATTGTACCCGGCGACAAATTGCGAATCACGGTTATGCCCAAAGGAGCCGGCGCCGAGAATATGACGCGACTCGGTATGCTGCTGCCGACGGCCGGACGTCAAGGCGTGGTGGATTTCGTCGTCAGTGCCGTTGACGAGGCATGGAGCAATCCCTGTCCGCCGGTTATCATCGGGGTGGGCATCGGCGGCATGGCCGAAAAAACTTTGATGCTGGCCAAGCAGGCCCTGTGGAGGGAAGTCGGCAAACCACACCCGGACGCTGAAATTGCCGACCTCGAGAAGGAAATTCTACAGAAAGTCAACAATCTTGGCATCGGCCCGATGGGGTACGGGGGCAGAATAACCGCCCTGGCTGTCCATGTGGAGAGCTTCCCCGCCCACATCGGCAGCCTGCCGGTAGCCGTTAGCTTCCAGTGCCACAGCGCCCGGCACAAAGAGACTGTTCTATAGAAAATCATAAGCTCATGGTTAAGAAAATCAATCTGCCGCTAACCGAAGAAACGATAACAGAGCTTAAGACCGGGGATAGCGTTCTGCTCTCCGGCGTCCTCTACGTCGCCCGCGACGCCGCCCACAAAAGAATGGTTGAGGCCCTGGAACAGGGAAGGCCTCTGCCTTTCGATATCAGGGGCCAGACGATATACTATATGGGTCCGGCACCGGCGCCACCCGGCCGCCCCATCGGTTCGGCGGGGCCGACCACCAGCAGCCGGATGGACAGCTATGCCCCAAGACTGATGGCCGGGGGACTGAAAGGGATGATAGGCAAAGGGGTAAGGTCGGCGGAGGTCAAAAACGCCATGAAAAAATACGGCGCTGTATATCTGGCGGCTATCGGCGGCACCGGCGCCCTTATCGCCAGGAGCATTATCAAATCGGAGATAATCGCCTATGATGACCTCGGGCCGGAGGCAGTCCTGCGCCTTGAGGTAAAAGATTTCCCGGCCATCGTCATCAACGATATACATGGCGGTGACCTGTATGAGGAGGGGAAAGCCAGATACAGGAAACCGGAAACAACGTGAGCATATAGGAGGCTAGCGAATGGCAAAATCTGATTGGATAGATATCACGCTCCCGCTTGGCGAGGAAATACCCGCCCTCCCCCCGCTTCCATCGGAGCCAACGGACACATCGGCGCGCCGTGTCCCGCCATCTAAAGTTGCGCGTTTCCTTGACGTGGATAAGGGTGACCGGGCCACCATGTCCCGGATAGAAATGATTTCTCATGACGGTACGCATATTGATGCCCCCCTCCATTTCATCCCCGGCGGTATGAGTATCGACGAAATGCCTTTTGAGACCGCCATCGGCCCGGCGCGCGTTATTGAGATTAAAGATGAAAAATCGGTCACGGTAAAGGAGCTTGAGCCTTACAATATCCAGCCCGGCGAGCGCCTTCTCTTTAAAACCAAGAATTCCCCCCGCGTTTACGCCACCAGGCAATATCTGGGCGATTTTGTTTCCGTATCCCTGGAAGCTGCCCGCTACCTCGTGGAGAAAAAGGTGCGACTCGTCGGCATCGACTATCTCACCATCGCCAGCATTGAGACGCTGGAAAATCTCCGTGACGTGCACAAGACCTTGCTCAGCAACGGGGTCTTTATCCTGGAGGCAATCAACCTGGACGGCGTCAAGCCCGGTAACTATGAGCTTATCTGCCTGCCGCTTCGCCTGGAAAAAGGCGACGCCGGCCCGTGCCGCGCCGTCCTCAGGCCGCTTTAGGACTTATTTAGTTTACAATAGATAAACTTAAAGGAGGTAACAACAATGGCTGAATCAAATTGGATAGATATCTCATATCCGCTGAGCAAGGACATGGTCCACTGGCCCCTTGACCCCGTTCCACCGGGCATTGACCTCATCTACACTCCCACTGAGGAAAGGCCCGTTTCCATGATACAGATGAATATCAACACGCACCACGGCACTCACATTGACGCTGCGCGCCACTTCAGACCCGATGGCATCACCATTGATGAGATGCCGCTGGATGCTATCATGGGCCCGGCGCGCGTCATTGGCATCAAGGATACCGTGTCGATAAAGCCGGGGGAACTGGAGGCTCACAATATCCAGCCCGGTGAGCGTATTCTGTTCAAAACGGTGAATTCATCCTATTATCAGCGCGGTAAATTCGTTGAGGATTTCGTCTACATCTCTACTGAGGGGGCGCGCTTCCTGCTTGAGAAGAAAGTATCGGTCGTCGGCCTGGATTATTTAGCTATCGGTAGTTTCAAAGACATGGAAAATCTCGTTGATGTCCATAATATACTGGTCGGCAATGGCATCTGGGTTATCGAAGCGCTTGATTTATCCTGGGTGGAACCCGGCGACTATGAGATTATCTGCCTGCCTATCAAGATAAAACAGGGCGATGCCGGCCAGGCCCGTGCTATCCTGAGGCCGCTACAGGCAAATTGAGCCAGTCGGTGGCTATTGTCAGACGGGATAGCGATTAATCCATTCCTGCCTTCTCCCAGCTTGAACGGACGCCCCCAACACGGTAAAGTAGTATTGGGGGAACCGTTGGAACTCAGGAGTCATTATGATTGAGTCAAAGCATATTGACCGTTTACGCCGGATTGCGGGCAAAGATAACGTATTGACGTCTCAAGAGGAGATGGTTGCCTACTCCTATGACGCCACCAATCTATGGTCGCATGCGCCCGATGTGGTCGTGCTGCCGACCAACACGGAGCAAATCTCGCAGATTCTGAAGCTGGCCAATGAAAACAACATACCGGTCACTCCCCGGGGTAGCGGCACCAACGTCAGCGGCGGCTCAATACCGATAAAAGGCGGCATTGTCCTGTGCACCACCCGGATGGACCGTATCCTGGAGATAAACAAGACCAACTTGAACGCCACGGTGGAACCGGGGGTTATCCTGCAGGACTTTAACAATGCCCTGGCCAGAGAAGGACTGTTTTTCCCGCCGGACCCCCAGAGCTTTGCCGGCTGCACGATGGGTGGCGTCGTGGCCGAGAACTCCGGGGGCCCATCCTGCCTGAAATACGGCGTCACCAAACAGTATGTGCTTGGCCTCGAAGTAGTCCTGGCGGATGGGAAAATAATGAATATAGGCGGTCTGACCCCTAAAAACCGGACGGGGTATGAGCTGATAATGCTGTTTACCGGTTCCGAGGGCACCCTGGGCATTATCACCAGGATAACGGTGCGGCTGCTGCCGGCGCCCAAGGCAAATAAAACGGTCGTGGCCGTCTTCGGCGATGTCGCCATAGCCGGTGAAACCGTCTCCGCAATCATCGACAGCGGCGTGCTGCCGTCCAAGATAGAGTTCGTTGATAACTGGACATTCGAGAAATTCCAGGGACTGTTGCCCCCGGAGATTCTCGCCAATGCTCAGGTTATTCTCCTGATAGAGGTGGACGGCCTTCCGGAAATAGTCGAAGCCGAGGCAAGGCAGATATTTGATATCTGTAAAAAGAGCCGCACCTTGGAGGTCAGGGTTCCTGAGGACGGGGAAGCGGCGCAGAAATACTGGCAGGCCAGGACCGCCCACTTCTCCGATATATCCTCTCGCGCCTATACCATTGTCCATGAAGATGTATGCGTGCCGCGAGACAGGCTAGCCGAGTTTATCAGAATCAGCCGGGAAAAAGCACAGCAACACGATGTCCCTCTCAGTATTGCCGGCCACGTCGGAGACGGCAACTTCCACCCGGTTGTCCTTACGGACGTTCGGGACCGGGAGCATTTTCAGCGCGCCCTGAAATGCGTGGACGAAATCATCGAGACAGCCCTGTCCCTGGGCGGCGTTCTCTCCGGTGAACATGGCATCGGCCTGGAGAAACAGCGTTTCCTCAAGAAGGCCATGGACCCCGTGGCCATAGACACCATGAAGAAGATAAAGGATGTGCTTGACCCCAACCATATCCTGAATCCCGGCAAAATCTGGGAAGAAGTACCCGATGAAGACTAGTACCGGATTTGAAGAGATAAGAAGGTTTCAGGAAGACCTGGATAAGTGCACCAAATGCGGATTCTGCATGTCCTACTGTCCGGTTTACCAGGAAGAGCGAATCGAGTCATCGGTAGCGCGCGGCAAGATTATGCTCATCAGGGCGCTGCTATCCGGTGAGCTGACCTCTACCGATGAAATGAGGAGGCAGCTTTACAAATGCACACTGTGCATGACCTGCACCCAGAACTGCCCGGCCGCCACACAGGTTCCCTCGGTTATCACCGCCGCCAGAGCCGATGAAGTCAGGCAAAAGGGACTTTCCTTCCCGTATCATGTAATTTTCCGCTGGCTACTGCCGCGGCGCCGACTTTTCGGCTATGCGGTACGCCTTGCCTCCTGGTTTCAGGCCATCTTCATGCCGAAAACAGAGGGGAGTATCCGCCACCTGTCATTCTTTCTTTCCGCTCTCGGTAAAGGCAGGCATATCCCGCAGATAGCGCCCAGGTTCCTGCGCCAGTCAGTCCCGGAAATAAATCGGGTGCCTCAGGGCGTGGAGACCAGATATACGGTCGGCTATTTCACCGGCTGCATGACCGACTTCGTCTTCCCGGAGCTTGGCAAGAAGATAATCAGCTTCCTTACCAGAAACGGCGTGGAGGTAATCGTACCCCGGGGACAGGGATGCTGCGGGGCGCCGGTATTCCTCGGAGCCGGCGACTTCGCTACCGGCCGCCGCATGGCCGATATTAACGTTAAAGCCTTCAAAGACCTTGATTATATCATCACCGACTGCGCCACCTGCGCCTCGGCGATGAAAGACTACGTTAAATTCCTGGCGGACACCAGCCAGAGAAAAGGCGATTACGCCGCTTTCGCCGCCAAGGTAAAGGACATAACCGAGTTTCTGGTGGATATGGCACAGCTTCCCGCTTCCGCATACCGGGTTGCCGCTGAATACCAAGGTAAAAGCGTAACCTGGCATGAGCCCTGCCACCTGGGACGCTATCTGGGCGTCAAAGACCAGCCCAGGAAGATATTGAAATCACTAACCGATATCAACTTCATCGAGATGACCGACGCCGACAGGTGCTGCGGCATGGCCGGAACCTTCAGTATCTACTTCTATGACCTCTCCC
>Ga0315545_1003724_pt1 | contig 12915 bp, 15 predicted proteins | sample SalMarSW160210MG_FD_203096 | JGI IMG/M metagenome (GOLD analysis project Ga0315545, IMG submission 203096) | Salt marsh sediment microbial communities from the Plum Island Ecosystem LTER, Massachusetts, United States - Salt Marsh Sediment SW1602-10 ... | reverse complement strand
AAAATGTTGAATACAGTATCAACCCTGAATCAATCAAACCAAATGCGCACAGGATCCCAAAACTATCCGCTGATCAAAAAAAAGGGCTTAAGCATCTTAATATACATATGAAAACATTAATGTTTGGAGATTATGTCAGGGAAATAAAAAAAGCCTACAGAGGAATGGCAAAAGTTTATCATCCTGATAAAGGTGGCGATGGTGATAGGTTTAAGGAAATAAACAGGGCCCATGAGCTTATGCAACAATGGGTAGAGAATCCTAAATTCCAGTTAAACAATAAATTGTCCGGATGCTGGTCCTATAATGGTTATACAAACAGATGGTCACCGCCTTTATGGCAATAATTATCCCTAATATGAGCCTTTGAGGAATGCAAGAAAAATTGTGGAGCCACCGGGCGGAATCGAACCGCCGACATCCTCATTACGAGTGACATCACGGGGTTTTTCGTAAGTCCTTGATTTTTCTAATTATTAAGCAATTCAACTACTTAAGGTTGTATAAACTATTAACGAAAAAGGCATAAAATAGGTTAAAAAAATCCTGTTCGTCATTTTATGTCATTTCAAAGAGCAATTATTATAGGTTGAAATAATAGGCTGAAGGGTATAAAAATAAATATGGGGGGATAGGGTAGCACCCGAAAAGCAGTTTTCCTGAACTGCCTCTCCCCCTATTAACAATCAGGGCTATGGCAGGAGATGGCAACAATGACTAAAGAATATATTGACACACTTCTTAGCCAATTAAAAAAGAAACTTGCTAACCACTCACCGCCTCATGTCCGTTATGATAAGAACGACAAGAGGATTAGTGTCACATACGATTTTAATCATGGGTTTATTCAAAAAGTAAAGATCATAGCACCGCGGGAAAAGTGGCTTGAATTTTTAGACCAATTAGAGCAGTTAAAATTTAATGATATAGAATCATATTTTAGCAAACACCTTTCAAAAAAGACACAGAGCGAGCTTAAGACCTATTTTGATAAATGGCCAGATGATTTTTTGAACGATGTTTTGACTTGCATAAAATATGCAAACGCTCACAATCCTTTATATCCACCTGCAACTAAAGCACGAGGTGGCTCACCTCACCGCCTAACCTGGCACGAAATAAATAAAATAAAAGCAGCAGCAAGAGAAATATATATTTATTTAGAACACAATAGAGATAAACTGGATAGGTTTAATGATCCTGAATCTCAAACAATGGGTGCTATTGACAATTTATTTCCAGGTTTTGACATTGGTAAAATAGACGACCCAAAAACATTTTATAATAAATATATATCCCACCGTCCATTAAAAATCCTCAAGAATAGCGAAAGAATCAAAAAAGGTAATACCCCCATTCTTAAAACCTTCCTAAAACATCTCAAATAAACCCCCCATTTAGGAATTTTAGCAGAGGCAAACATTAATTATTAGTGTGGTATCCTCTTACAAAAACGTAGAGGAGACATGGATAATTTTCTGAACTTACTAAATGCAATTATAGGTTTAAGGCTGATTCCTAAAGGGGAGTTGGCAAGGAGGTGTGGAATCAACCCGATAGATTTTAGTCAAATGCTTCGAGGGAGGAAAAAAATCTCTCCCGAAAAAAAGATATTGTTAATTCAAATATTAAACATAGAGGAAAAAATAAAGGTATTAGAAAAAAATGAGAGTTAATAAACCTTTACCATTAAAAACAATAATCAAAAGAATCCTAATAGATCTTCACTCGCGGGGAATCATACCTAAGCCAGTTACGCAAAAACTATATGACAATCTCAAATTGAAAAACTCATAATTTATGAAAGAGACAATTCAAAGCCACTTTCAAGGTAATTATCGAACCTTTTATGAAAAGTATCTGCCAGACGTCAAGAAAAGCGGAGGCGATGAATTTAAAGCAAGATGCCCTTTTCCAGGCCATGAGGATGTAAACGCCTCTTTTAATTTTAGTAATCAAACAGGGCAGTATTATTGCCATGGATGCAACAAGAAAGGGGATGCTATTCACTTCTACGCAAAGATTAATAGCCTTGATACAAAGCGGGATTTTGGCAAGATCCTAAAGGGCATAGCCAGTGATTTTAATATCCCTTATGAGGAGCAAAAAGCACACATTGATAAAACCTATGACTATACCGATGCAGAAGGTAACTTGCTTTATCAGGTTGTGAGGATGAACCCTAAAGACTTTAGGCAAAGACGCCCGGGTAACAATGGCAACTGGATTTGGAACCTCAAAGGGATTGACCCTGTATTGTATCAGTTACCGGCTTTAATGGTAGCTAATGAGATACTCATAGTTGAAGGGGAAAAAGACGCAGATGCACTTATTAATTTAGGAATGACAGCTACAACCTGCCCTATGGGAGCCAAGAAATGGAGGCCAGAGTATAACGAGGCCCTTAAAGGCAAGGATGTTGTACTGATACCAGACAACGATCTTGAGGGCAAGGAACACATGGCACAGATTGCAATATCTCTTAATGGGCAGGCCAAGAGTCTTAAACTGATAGAATTACCAGACCTACCAAGCAAAGGCGATGTATCAGATTTCATAGGTAAGTTTGATGACAGAGAAGAGGCAGCAGAAAAACTGGCAATTATGATTGAAGGCGCAGGCCTTTATGAACCACCAAAAAAGGCCACTCTTGAAGATGTCATTTTGCAGGCCAAGGATTTTACCGCTCTTGATATACCACCGAAAAAGAAGTTTCTCACTCCCTGGCTTACAGAGCAGAGCATAACCTTAATAAGTGGCTGGCGCGGAACTGGTAAAACATGGCTGGCCCTGTCAATTCTTGATGCTGTTAGTAAGGGTTTATCTTTTGGCCCCTGGGAGACAGAAGCAAGCGTACCTTGCCTTTTCCTTGATGGTGAAATGCCAACACAGGACATTGATGATCGTATAAAGGATTTAAATCTTGATTCAATTTTTATCTATTCAGATGCCTACGCTAATAGTTTTGGATTGCCGAAGGCGAACCTATTAAGTGAGCAATGGCGTACTACTATGAAAAGGATTTTGATCACCAGGGGCGTCAAGCTATGGGTGATTGATAACCTTGCCTCTTTAGCAGGGGGCATTGATGAAAATGTAAAGCGAGAATGGGATCCTATTAATCAATGGCTTTTAGAACTTAGATTTTCAGGCATAGCAACGATAATGCTTCATCATACTAACAAAGAGGGGGGCCAGCGTGGTACGTCTGCAAGAGAAGATAATATTGATAGTAGCATTATCCTAAAAAGGCCCTTTGACTATACACCAGAAGACGGATGTAAATTTGTTATGCACTTTGCAAAGGCCAGGGTAAGAACGCAGGATTTAAGTTTAATCCCTGACATGCAATTTCATTTAACACAGAATGAAACAGGTCAACTAATTTGGACACATGGCAACATTAAGGTTGAGGCAAAAAGGGAAGTTTTAAGATTAACAGATGAAGGGGCCAAAGGTAGCGATATTGCTTCAGCTATAGGTATCACAAAACAGTATGTAAGTAAGATTCAGATTCAGGCTAAAAAAGACGGTTTATTGACATCTAAAGGCCAATTATCTCAGACAGGATTTTCGTTTGTTAATGACTCAGATTTAGTTGACAACCCTGGTTGACTGGAAAAATAAGTCAACTGGTTGACAAGTTGGTTGACTTCAGTTGACTCAATATCAGGATAGTTAGACCAGTAAAGGATTTACAAAGATAGCACTTAGTTGACTAATTAGTTTACTCACAGTTGTCAACTAATACCCTCTATGAGGGTAGTTGACAGTTGACTTTTTAAAGAAAGGAACATCGCAAATGGATATAAAACAGGCAGAAATACTTTCAAATGCAATAAAAGACCTGGCAGATGCGATCAGAGAATTAGGTAGTCGTATAGCAGAAGATGAACCTCTTAATTATTCAATCGGAAGAGGGTTTAGTAAGATTGCAGAAGCTATTGATAATAAACAATAAAAACAAGAGTTTATATGAAAAATGGAGGATTTAGAGGATATGAATAAAAAAAAGGTTCCAAGACTAAGCAAAGCAAAGGTTATCGCATTGTCGCTTATTAAGAAGGAGCCTCATGCTACAAAGATGGAAATAGGTAGAAAACTTATGGATTTAGGATTGGTTACAAGACCAGACCAAATTTACAACCTGACAAGAGCAGACAGGGATAATGGGTATATAGACGGAGAAATCAGCGAAATAAAGAAAAGAAACCTGGAGATGATGAGCCGAGAGATAGTCCCTGAGGCCCTAAAGATACATAAGAAGGTGCTCCAAGACAAGACGATCCCAGACAAAAAAAAGAAGGATTGGGTACAAATGGCAGAGAAAGCAGAGTTTCAATTTGACGAAACCAAGAGGCCACCATCCCAGCCACAAACGGTCAACATATTAGCTATTCAACAGATGATCTATAATGACATGACAAAAGAGGATGATGAGGTAATAGATGTCATATCTCTTAATGATAATTTTATAGAAGAAAAGGCAGAAGATGTTTGAGCGATTCATAAAACCTAAATCCCAGGAAAACGCTATACCTGAGCTACTAAGGGCAGAGGACGTAAGGAAGATCCTTAAGGTTAGTCTGCCTTATGTTCACAAGCTTGCTGAAAGGCATAAACTACCTTCTGTCCGTTATCCAGGCTTAGGAAAGAAGGGTAAAAAAGAGGTCGTTAGGTTTAGGAAAGATGATGTTTTGTCATTCGTTAATCAACATTATAAAGCTTAGTCACGGTCATTTCATGTCATTTAAACAAACAAGGCTTTATGAAACCCTTAACAGTTAAGGATATGAGAGGCAAGAAAATAAGTTACATCATACTTAATGAGGTTATCGTAGGTGTCAGGCCCCAGGGATTTGAAAAGAAAAAGCATGCTTATCTGGGAGGCCAGGGGTACGGAGAAGCCCCGCCTACTCCGATCGGTATGTATATAGTGATATAGAAAATTCAACCAAATTTGACTTTTACCATAGGAGTTGCATGCAAAGGATTATCGTTAAGCTGGACATCAATATCAGCAACGGGGAGGTTGAAATCAATACCATTAAGCTTATTAAAGGCCAACTATCCGGTGAGGTTGTCTCATTTTTAGATGTTCTAAAAGATACTTTGGAAGGGATGGGCGAAGGAGATGAGGAGCTGTGGTAGAGCATGGCAAAAGAGAGAAGGTGTGAAATGGAAGAAATTATAAAAGCGACATACGATAGAGATTCAAAGAAGTATCACAGGTATATTATTGATGAGGGCCAGGGAATCGTTGGCAATATCTATGTGCCAAAGACGGTTGAAAGTGCACCCACCAGGGTTATTATCGAGATGAAAATCAAAGAGCAATAATCCTGCAATAAGGGATTTTACTATTGCAGCATTTAGATTAAAACAGCAATTAACTTACTACTGAGATTATTTCAATTGAAACTATTATACAGGAGGGGTGAATTTATGAGGGGAGTGGTTACAATGTTTAACCGACACAGGCGCCATGGTTTTATACATACAAATGAGGGCGAATATTACTTAAGTCAACGGGACTGGCTTGAGCAAGCTCAGCTACCTATTAGAAGTGAAATAGTGGAGTTTGAGCCGGAAGAGACTTCGGAAGGCAAGAAAGCTATGAGAGCTAAACGAGTAATTAACATTTAGAAAGGAGGGTTTTTGATGAGCAAAAATTTAGGAGAGGTAGAAAAGTTAAAGTCACAGATCCATGCGTTTGAGGAGGGAATCGAGCAATATGCCAGTGAGTTAAAAAAGAAGCAAGATTCTAAAAAGCAACTCATTGACAGCTTGAATGTGATCAGGTGTAAGATAATTCTTAGAGAGATTGACAGGATCGTTAAGGATTTTCTGAAATTGCAGGGGCCTTTTGAGGCATTAAAGGCTAGGGCTATTGAAATTCAGGCCAGCGATTCTGCCTGGTGGCAACTCCCTCAAAAGTTAGGGGAGGACTCGGTTTATACTGAAGTAGTGGCTTCAGAATTCAAGGCAGATCGTATCAACAGCTTAGAATTATTACAGTTCATCCAAAAGGTCAGGACCTTTAGTGTCCTTAGAAAAGATGCACTTTTTAAGTTCAAGTAAAAAGGAGAAATAAATAATGTCTAAAAATAAACCAGAAGCCCCTGTCACCGAACCCACGGGGGAGGATCTCACAAAGGAACAACAGGTTGACATGCTTGATGAGCAGATACAAAAACATGAGGCGACGATTGCAGAGTTTTCCTCACAATTAAAAGCACTCAGGGTTGATTTACAAGAAGAGGACGAACTCATTACCAAAAAAGTCAATGAGGAATTAGATGGCTTTCCAGATAGTTCACCTAAAGGATTATTAGAAAAGGTCTACAAGCTCAATCTCCCTAAAAGGGGGGCATTACAACAGAGTATTGACAAGGTAACGATTGCGATTGAGCACACCCGCGGGAAAAAAAATAAGCTCACACGGGAGAAGTCCAACCTTGAAGAGGCTATCAAAGAAGAGGGCTTAAATACTTTAACTGAGCGGCTTTGCGAGATCTTCAAAAGTACCCTTGATGAATACCTCAAATTTGAAGATTCTTTTCTTTCCTTCAAGGAGAAAGCCGTTGAGCTTGGAATACTTGACCGGATGTATTTCAACCGTGTGGATAATGAGAAATTTCCAAAATGGTATAGGGAAGTTTTTGGATTATCCTTGCTATCACCGGCCAGTTTAAGGGATCTTACAGCTCATACCTTTGTAACAACTGTTCAAGGTATAGGTCCCGAGGGCGAGGGTGGAAATCCTTTGAAGGCCCGAAAGTTTATTCGTGAAGAAACTAAGCCGATTCATAGGGATATTACTGGAAAAACAGAAGAACCAGAGGGACCCAATTCAGCAGCAGCAAATAAATTGAGCGAAATCTTTGAAGCAGGGCCACGAGTCCCAACATATGATTAAGGGGGTGATTAATTGAAGTCAAACAAGAGAAAAGGAGTTTTAAAGATTAAAGAGAAGGATAAACCGAAACCTAAAAGGCAGATTTTAGAAGATAGAGCTTTTAAAATTTTAAGTAAAAAAATTGAACAACAAAGTAAATAAAGGAGGATTTAAAAATGGCTTATGATGAAAAGGGGAATTTTTATTTTAATCCCGAACTCGATGTTGCAGATAAACAGGCTTTGGAAGAAACAGACAGGCTTGAACATGCCATGTTATACAAACAGGCACAGCGTCAAGAACAGCAAACAAGTGAAATTACAAAAAGTGCTTGGATTGATGCTTTGAAAGAGGCAGGCCTTGATCAGGAGGCGTATAATCGTTTATTTTCTGAAGATCCTGAAGGAACACAAGAACTGATTAAGGAAAGTATGAGGCATGTTGCTAAAGGTGTGGCAAGTCGAAAAGGCAAAGGGCCACAACCCAAAACTCAGACACCAGGGAGACTACCCCAGCGACCAGCACAAGAAACCGATGAGCGGGCAAATGAAAGGCTTGAAAAGGCAAGGGAAACAGTCAACAAAAGGCCCTTGAGCCATGATGAAGAACTTGACGTTTTAGGGGCTATCCTGGGGGATAATTTTAGAATCTAAAACCAATTTATGAAAGGAGAAATAAGAAATGACCATACATTATATACCGACTGAATATAGAAAGCCTACAATGGGTGCGATGGGTTACTTTGCACAGAATATGCAACCACTTTTCCAGATGTATTTGCAAAATTACCTTTTAGGCAAAATTAGAAGGGATGAGCGGGAGTATCAAACACAGATACGCCAGAATGAGCGTGACGCACAGTGGAAGCATGAAGAGGAAGTGGCAGGCGAAAGACGAGCCGAGAGGTTAGAAGAAAAGGGCTATACACCTGTTGACCCCAATACACAGCCGCTTGAATCCTGGGGGCCTGAAACAGTCAGGGCAGGGGGAAAGTATTTTACAAAACCGGAAAGACCCTTACCGAGACTTTCACCTATTCCAGGAACGAAGGCTCAATTTGTAACATGGAACCAAGACGGAAAAACGCACAGTCAGATTATACAGCCCGAAGCAGTAACTCAATTTGCACAAAAGAATGGCTACTACCTCAATTTACTTAGTAAGGGCCTTATAACTGATAATGAGTATAAAAAGGGAATTGGCCTTTATATTGAAAAAGACAAAGTGCCTGTTTATTTGAGGGGTATTTTAGGAACCAGGTCAGTTGAGGTTGACCCCGGACAGGTTGAGGATTACCAAAGGCTTGGATTTAAGACGGGCAAATGGACACCGGCGAAGGAAGCCAAGACACCGACCCCGACAAGTCTTAATACCTTACTTAAATCAGGTGAGGGCTTGCTTGCTAAGGGCATGCAAATGGACGTGTCTATTATGGACAAATACGACCTTAATAGGCAACAGGAATTTTTCTCAAAAACGAGGTTATACCACAGAATCCTTGAACTCAAACCCGATTGGCAAACAGAAATGGGCGTAAGGAAGGCAGTTGACCTTGCAACAAAGATCACGGCTATAGCTATTAATGAGCAGACAGGGCAGGTTATAGGAAAGGATAAGGTTTCGGGAAAATGGATACAAATACAATAGACTTACCGCCAGGCTTTAAGCTTATAGAGGATACAGAGCAGCAGGCCCCACCGCCAGGATTTACAGTGGTTGAAAGTGTGGAACGAGAAAAGCCAACAGGTCAAGCAGGACTCCCGCCAGGGTTTAAGATGGTGGAAGATGCTGAGGCTATGCCCGAAACCCGACAACCGCATGGAGTCACAAGAGGATGGGAGAAGCCCTCATTTTGGGAGAGGGCAACCCCTGTCTTAAAAAGAAAACTGGAATATGCAAAAGATAGGGCTATAGCTAACCTTGAGATCCCTGTTTCTCTTGTAACAGGCTTTGCGTCTTTACCAATAGCGGGCTTAGCTGGATTAGGAGCAACAGCAGGAACGGGCAGCGTGATAAAAGGTCAAAAGGCAGTTGATTTTGTCAGCAAGCTTTTGACTTATAGGCCAACAACAGAAATGGGCCAAAAGGATTTAGAGACGATTACGACCCCCTTTCGATGGATCAATGAGGCAGGCAAGTTTTACGGGGATATTGTTTATAATAAAACAAACAATCCTGATTTAGCCGCCACTGTTTCAAGTGCCTTTGAAATTGCAGCTTACGGGGTGTTAGCTAAGGGTGTAAAATTTGGCAAGGCAAAGTTAGAAGGAAGGGCCACAGTAGGCATTGAAGAAATGCAGGAGGCTTTAAGCAAGGTTAAGGGTGAGCATGCCCCAGCCGCTAAGCTTGCAAGCGAATTTATCGAGAAACAGCCAGAGCCATTTCAACCACCGAAGCCCAAAGCGGAATTTGCAGACATACCCACCAGGCCGGAATATGCAGAACGATACAGGGGACACCTTGAGCAACTAAGGCAAGGAGTCCAGGAAGGTGAGGTTGTCAAGATCCCGATGGAGGAAGGTGGTTTTTACAGACAATCAACTTACCCTGAATTTATGAGGGGGAAACGATGGTCAGGGCTTGAAGTGGACAAGGCACTTGATAAAGGATTACAGAGACAGTATTTGACCCCGAAACAAAATGATATTTTCAGCGCAGCACTCGAACAGGCCAAAGAGATTTACAAGCATGATCTACATGAACTTAGAGCTTTACGATCAGCCGGAGATATTGCGAAAGATGTCAATGTTCTTATGGGCGAGGAAGGGAGTTTCTCTTTTAAGAAAACCAAATTGACCCCAGAGCAGATTGCAGCAAAAGAAAGATTGTCTCAGGATATTGATGTGGCTAAGCAAAAGGCGCGAGAAGCAGGGAAAGAATTTGAAGAATACCTAAAGGATGAGGGCTTGTCTGTCAACATGGCACGAGCAATAAGCCAATTTGCACAAGAGAAGGGTGTAGCTTTACCGGAGAGAAAAGAAGAACTCCCGAAGTATGCAGCGTCTATCAATCTTGAAAAGCAAAACATACCCGACAGCCTAAAACGATTAGAGGAGACAATAGGCGAGGCCCAGCCTAAGAAGGTGCAGACCTGGGATACGACAAAAGAGCTTGCGAAGGAAATCGTACAGGATCAGGAAAAATCTTTAGAGGTTATGAAGAAGGCGAAGCAGGGGGAGGCCCTCACAGCAGCAGAGATCACCGCACAACGTCAAATAAACGTCAATGCCATAAACCGATTAAAAGAAATGGCCGAGGAGCTACCACAGGAGAAATTTAACCAGCAATTCAGCACCTATGTCAATGACATATTTAATGCTACCTCAGAGGCAAGCTCAGAGATTGGAAGGGCCTTAAATGCTCATAAAATAGAAGTATCTATCAACCGAATGGCAAAGACCTTTACCAAGTTAGAAAAGGGATTGGATAAACGACAACTGGACGAGTTTAAGAAACTGGACTTTGAGGATCCCGAAGCGGTCAAGTCATTTGTAGACAACTTAGAAAATCCTAAGATCAGAGATTACTTTTATGAGTACTGGTACAACTCGATTTTATCAGGCCCACCAACCCACGTTGTCAATGTAGTATCAAATACTCTATGGAGTTTATTTCAAGTACCACACAGAGCTTTGAGCAGCGTCATAGACAGGGCTATTACTACCCTGAAACCAGGTAAGGCACGGGAAATATATCTCAATGAAGTTATGCCAATGCTGGCAGGCTATAAAACCGGATTTGTAAAAGGTGCAGGGGCAGCATGGGAATTGGCACGACATAATAAGATCACCAAGTTTGAGACGAAATGGGCGAAAGAGGTAGGGCATGCTCAGGGTGCATTTAGTAGAAGCCCTCACAAGGCATTGCGAGTAATAGGAAGAATTATTGACCCACCGACACGAGCCTTGAGAATCATGGATGTATGGTCTAATAGCATAGCCTTTGATGGGCAGTTGAGAGTTTTAGCACGGAGACGGTCAAACAAGTTAAATATAACAGACCCTATAAAAAGAAAGATGTCTGAATCCTTTTACATGGATGAGGTTAGAAGTGGAAAACATCCAGAGGCATTTAAAGAAGCTCTTGAATTTGGCAAATACACAACCTTTATGGATGATCCTGGAAAATTCAGTAGTTGGATACTTAAAGGAAGGGAGATTATTCCAGGTGGAAGGTTAATCATTCCTTTTGTCAATACCATAGGTAAACTACTTGCAAGGGGGATCGAAATGACCCCAGGCATAGACTTGACCCTTGCAAAAGGAAAAGTACCAGCCGAAGTCATAGCCAAACAAATAGAAGGCTCTGTTTTGGCCTTATATGTCCTTTATAAGTGTGACAAGGGAGAGATAACCGGAAAGTGGCCTGATAGTTTAAACGAACGTCAAGCATGGCATAGGCAGGGAAAAAAGGCATGGAGTATCAAATATGGGGATACCTGGTATCAGTACCGAAGGATTGAACCCTTTGCAACACCAATAGCAATAACAGCCACCACCTATGATAAGCTGAAAAATGCCAAAGACGATGAGACAGCAACAGACGCCTTTATGGATGCAGCGAAGGCATGTTGGCAATTTGTGATAGATTCTTCTTATCTGCAAATGGTAGGGCGCATATTCAATAAGTATGGTGAATACAAGGGCATGGTGCAACGCCAGGTTGCAAGCTTCACGCCTTATAGCTCTTTTTGGCGATCTATCAACAGAGCGTATGAGGCAGCAACCGAGGGAAAGGCCAAGCTCAGAGAATCAGAAGAATGGTTAGGGGCCTTTGCAACGGTGATCCCCGGACTATCGAAGGAGATCCCAGCAAGGTTGAATGTATGGGGTGAGGAAATTGAGATACCAGGAGGGCCTTTTAGACAGTGGTTACCCTATAAGTGGAGTGAAGAAACCACAGACTCCGTAGAAAAAGAGCTTGAACGACTCGACATCTACCCAGGACTCCCAGGCCGACACGTCACCATAGATAAGAAACCCATTGAACTGGATAAAGATATTTACCGGGACTATTGCTTATCTTTTGGGAATGAGGCAAAGACAGCCATTGAAAAGATTATACAGGACAAACGCTATAAGGCCAAGACGGATGAGGTAAAGATAAAAATCTTTAACGATATACTGAATAGCTACCGATACAAGGAACTTGAAAAGGCAAAGGTATTGCAGAGAAAAAGGTTAAAAAAGTAAGTTTTTTGCAGAGTTTTGCACGATAAAAGGGCTTAAATGCCCCACAATCGACGATTTCAAAAGTGGCGTGTGGTAGCATAGGTTTTCAGGAGAAGATTGAAGCTTGAAGGCAGGATGTTGATATTAGCTGCTTAAATTGGCCTATTTGAAATGATTTCAGGATAGATAGGGGTAAGGTCCTAATCGTTCTTTGAAAACAGAATCTAAGGTGAGCTAACAACCAGCCTGAAGTCGGTTGTAATTCACTCAAGACAACAAATTCCATCATGGAAGGGATGAAACAGGGTGTCCTGTCAAGGCAGGTGTAGATTAAAATAGTTCTAAATAAACTTTTGGATAGTTATTTTTATACCATTGGATAAATTCTTCACAATTCAGAGTACGTCTACCAGCATATTCGTCCTCCAATTCGTCATATGTATGATAGTCACAGAAAGGCTTATACCGAGAGGCTTCCAAGATAGTCCTCATTTTCTGACAAGGTGTTTGCCAATATTGCAGGATTCTGAAATGATCTAAAAAATAGTCTGTTTTACGGTTCATTCTTACTCTGTCACTGTAATTTGGAACTCCACCTAAAAGCTCAAATATTATTCCTGTTAAATGAAAAATTATGTCAACAGTTGCAATATTTTTTGACTTACATGATTCTTTTAATCCTCTTATGTATGCATTTAAACGAGAAATGTGGAATCTATCTGCATATTCCACACCATTCCGGCCACCCATTCTACTCCATTCCGGCCACTGATTCCATAGCAAACTGGCCACCCATTTTACCCCATTCCGGCCACCTGTCACAAATGAATAGCAACGCAGGATAAC
>Ga0315545_1003722_pt1 | contig 12916 bp, 10 predicted proteins | sample SalMarSW160210MG_FD_203096 | JGI IMG/M metagenome (GOLD analysis project Ga0315545, IMG submission 203096) | Salt marsh sediment microbial communities from the Plum Island Ecosystem LTER, Massachusetts, United States - Salt Marsh Sediment SW1602-10 ... | reverse complement strand
AAAGAATAGTATCTTATTACAATATTTCTTTTCTTAAATGGAAGTATTAATCCTTCAGGTGAAAAAGCTGGTAGAAGAACCTCCTCTCCTTTCTTAATCCCAAGCATATCTATTAATAGTAACAAGCCTGATCTAGCTGAAGATGAATAGAAATGTTTCCTACCATTGATGAAGGTGTTGATATAGGCATTATTAGGCTTATCAAGTATAAACCTTTTATCAAGAATTCTTTTATAAGTGATTGTTTTATTTTTTTAACGACAAGTTTTTTTGGAATACAAATACAATAACATCCTCGACTATTTAACCATAAAGAGATGCATTAATAATATATAATAAACTTCATACGAGGTTTTTATTTATACCTTCTTTTCTTGAGTATAGAAATTATTTTAAGCCCTATCAATCCAATCTGGAATAAAGCAGGATTTAGTATCTTAATGAATCTCCCATATTCAACAAGAGCTCCTCCAAACTGGGTCTTGAAGTCTCTTACACCATATTTCTCATAAGGAGAACCCGCGCCCATAAAATCTAAATATTTATAACCATTATTTGCTCCATACAGTAATGCAGCGTACACGGCCATTGTACTTGGTGCATAGTCCTTAAAATCTTTATCCAATCCACAACCGTACCAATCATAAATTACTTTATTCCCTATTGGACAAAAATGTCCGCCAATAATTTTACAATCCTTCTTAATAATAAAGACTTTCCCAAATCCTTTCTCAAAAAAAAGTCTAAAAAATTCCCACTTAAAAAGAGGTTTCTTAATTCTAGTTTTATAAGTGTGCTTTAGCAAAGAATACAACTCTCCTACTTCTCTTATATCATTTGCTACATTTATTATTACGTTATTCTTCGTTGCCCTTTTTATCTGCCTTTTGCGTAGCCGATTTAGATTCTTCCATATAATTCCTTCATCTTCGCAATTAACCCTGAAGTTCAGATATGGCTCATAATACCATCCCGTGTTTTTAAAAACTTCATAAAATTCAGAATAATCTAAAAGATTCCTTGCTTCAATATAGATTGCTTTCCCCCTTACATATCTACTAAGCTCTTTCAGTAATAGTTTTAGAAAAGCTTTATCCCTCTCTAATAATAGGGGCCCACCATAAATAATTGCCCTGCGTGAAAAGTACCCAATTAAACCCGGCTCTTTTTGTAATGTAATAACTGCCAAAGCTTTTAGGGAACCTGAATCTTCTATAGCAATAGCCACTGCTGATAAATACTTTACAGAACTAAATAGTTCATAAAATTCTGGTGTCTGGAATGGAGTTGCATAAGGATTATCTGAAAGGAACTCTTCCCATTGATCACGAGGAATTTCATTATTAAATAATACTTTAAAGCCTTTTTCTGTCACTAACTTAATTAACCTATTCGTTATTGTTCCTTAATACTTGCTTATACAATTCTCGTATCCGCTTAGCTACTGTTTCCGAATCCAAGCCCAATTCAATGATCCTTTGTCTGCCATTTGTTCTTTTACCAAAATCCAGCACCAATTTGATATTTTCTGCCATATCTTCAGGATCAAAGGAAGCAATATAACACCCTATGGTATCTCCCATCACCCACTTTACATCCCCAACATCAGTAGATACAATTGGACAATTACATGCCATAGCTTCTTTAATTACGTTGGGGCTACCCTCCCACAAACTTGATAAAACAACAACATCTGCAGAATTTATATAATAAGGGATTTTATTATAGGAAATATTATGTAAACATATTAATTCCAGCTTATTCGATTTTATCAAATTAAATGATTTTTGTGCCAATGAAAAGTTTTTCTCAGAGCGGAATGGATTAGCTAAAAAAAGAATGTAGCTACGCTTCTTATTCAATTGTATTACACTCTTTGACTCATGTTTATTTAATGGAACAAACTTATCAATATCAACACCATTGGGAATAACAACAGTGTGTTTAGTTCCCACAATTTTTGACATTGCAATAGTCTTCACAATAGTCAATTCCCAGCGTTTTTTAACAAACGTACGAATTAACTGTAATTGCCACCCATTTTTCAAAACATCACTTCCCATTAAAGAAACAATCAAAGGTTTTACTCCTGCAATTGTTGCCATAATGGCAGAAAGTCCGTAATGCGCATGAATTAAATCAAAATCTTTACTCCTAATAAAAGATCTTAATTTTGGTACATTCTTAAAATATCCGAATAGACCTTTACCTTGAATCCTGAAATAAGATACATTTATCCCCAGGTTATTTAACGCTTCCCCCTGAGATTTTATAAATGGAGTAATGGGGAAATTATCCGAATTCCCACTTATGACAAATAAAACTTTCATTTAAACCTGCTTAAAACATACTCTAACCTTAGGCTATAACATTGATTAGAAGTAAAATCCCCCTCTTCAAACATCCACACATAATTTAAATAAATATATCTCCCGGGAATACCATCTACAAGCATCTGATAAGGATCACTCTGTCCGAAAATACATTGCATTTCATTAACGAGGTAGCCTCTTTCAGTTTCAAATACATCTACTGCCTGACTTAAAAATTTGTGTTTATCCGTGACCTGTTTAACAAAATCCAATAACGCGAATGGTGGGTTATTATATCCTTTAATAAGAGCGCCACTTGCTTTTTCACCTTTTCTTAATTTTTTGTGGGCAAAAAATGAATCACCTATACGCACCACGCGCCATTCATATTCATGTTGAATATACTCCTGTAATATGACATAACCTTTTTGACGATCCAGTCTTTTAGATTTATAAATGCTCCTTTTCTTTGTTATATCCTTAGGATTCAACACATAATGCAGCCCCCTGTTAATCCAATCTCCTTTCGCAAAATTAGGTCCACTGCGTTTGGAAACACCTTCCTTGGAAAAACCCCGGTCAATATATTTATGAGCCTCTTTGAAATCATATAATACTTTTACTCCACTGCCTGAAGCGCCGATATTGGTCTTTGCAACAAGGGGATAATCTGAATTCTTAATAAATGTTTGAGCTTCCTTTTTCTCATAGAAAATATAAGTCACAGGATGAGGTATATTGTTGGCTTTAAGCCAGAATGACAAGAACCGTTTGTTTTCGTAGATAAATATTTCTTCAGGGGAAGGGAATATTTTATACCCTAGCACCTTACCAAGGATATAAATACGCTCGTCATAAAGCTGTTTATAAGGCGCTGTCAGTCCGCCTGGCTTTGCAAGCATGATATCAAATTTTTTTTTATGTATTTCCTCAAACCAGTTATTTTTGGTAAGATTTACGATGCGAAAGTCCAGAATATCATTATGACTTTCACAGGCTTTCACCCATAAAAAGTGATCATCTTGAACTTCGTTTCTTAAGATTACTACACTAACCATGAAATAATTAAAATTTAACCTTTTGATTAAAATGCTTAAGAAGATGCGCAAAGGCTATAGTTCTATCAACCAAATGTTCATCACCCCTTGAAAAAACATATTCCCAATTTACAGGTATATCTGTTTTTTGTAAAACACTCCAAGCATCATAATTATATTTTATTTTCTTTCTTGGTTTTAAAAAGTTTCTGTAACAATTAATTACTAATATGGGGATAAAGCAACGTATAAAATTTAAAAATTTTTTATAATTAATCTTTCGTTTTAAAGTATATCCATTGCTTAGTGGAACCGTTTCAAATTCTGAACATGAATTTGTTATCAATTTACCTTCAAAAATACCATCAAAACCAAGATGAGGTGTAATACCTTCTGCACATTGAATGAGTGATTCATCAGCAAAAGGCATTAAGAAATAGCTTAACTGATTTTCAACTGAAGCTCTTATTCCAGGACCTGCCAAGACCCATTCATAAGAATAAAAGCGTCTTAAATCATTATGTCCTAATTTCCCTGTAAGGTTTAATTTTTTAATGAAATAATCCTTATAAAATTCTATTATTTCTTGTTTATATTTTCTTTCTGATACTATTTTATTTAATAAACCACTAAATACATAGTGTTTAACAAAATAATCAATGCTAAATTTGCCTATTATAAAATGATTATTGTTCCTGTATTGCTCCCCATTATGGCCACTCAAACCTAAAATGCAATCACCCAATATTTCCCTTCTGTAATCTAAAGTTCTGTACTCTCTTGTCCATCCATGATTAACTCGAATTTGACCATCATAAAAATACATTGCTTTATCAAGGTTTGCATTGTTTAATGAGTTCCCTTCGCTGTATGTTCTTTTTGTTACAACTTCTTTAAGTTCCTTGTTTAAGACTGCTGCAATTTGTCTTGAGATTATTATATCAGAATCAGGAGGCTCTTTATAATTTGTATGAACTTGATAATTAAACCTATGTTGATTTAATTTTGCTACAATTAGTCTGCTATCATACCCCCCGGATAATCCTGTATCTATAAAATCATTTGGATTAAGAAAACTTTTTATGTTAGAAAAATACCGGTCAATCTGTTCATTTTGAATCCTAACAGCTTCTGACCTGTTTCTAAACTTCCTTCTTTTGGTAACCCTTCCTTTTATAATATTATATATAACTCTAGGGTATGAATCGTTTATCTTGGTACCTATTTTTCGTATCTCTTTGAATACCGTAAAATTACTAAACGAACAGCCCGAAATAATATTTGATGTGATTGCCAGCTTGTCGAGATTTAAGTATTTACCATAAGCTTCAGCTAAAGCTAGCATGGATGAAGAAATACAAAAATTATCTTTTAGGTAATAAGCTTGAAAATAATTTAGTCTATCATGAAGAAAGTAAATATTAGATCTATAATAAATCCCTATAAGGAAAATTCCAAATATCATTTTATTATCAATTTCACCTGTAATAAAATCTTCAAATATTCTATCTAATACAGAATTTTTATTTAGATTCTTATACATTATTGTACCTAAACTGAAAATAAACCCATTAGAATATTTTCTATAATTATCACCATCCTCCCCTTTAATTTTTGTATATAGTAATAAGTTGTATTGCCCTAATTTAAATTCTTTTGCTTTAACAAAGCCTTTGTTAGCAAAAACAGATTTAGCTTTTTCCTGATCTATTAATCTGTTCCCTTCTTCTGCTATGAAAAATGCACCCACTATAATATATTAAAGGATTCTAAAAATCTAGTGAAATTTTTATTAAGAAGCAATGGTTCATGTATCTGAAAAAGATTTACATCAGAATTTGAATTAGCTTCAAGGATTTTAATATCTTCATTATTTAAAATAAGGTCCCAACCAATATATGGTAAAAAAGGCACAGTTGCATGAAATTGTTCAACTGCCCTAAGTACTTTATCCCAATTGGGAAAAATAATTCCATATAATTGCTTTCTGGTATCTGGATGAACATCATTCCAAATTATTTTACCATTCTTTGGGAAAATTACACCTCGACTTAAAATGCCTGTTTTAATATCGATGTTGCAGCATATACCTCCTGACGACCAATTATCAACAGGCATAGAATAAAAAGTACCAAAACGATGCAATGCCCTTATAACTTTGGCCTGTTTAGTATTTGGATCAAAAATACTTATAACCCTAATTGTATTTAGAGTATGGGGGAAAATATCGTGAGACAGTCCTCGTTGACTAAAAAAATCATAAACTAAATAATCCTGACTTTTCTTTAACCTTTCAATTAAATCTTCTAAACTTATTTCTCTTCCATTTATTAAATAACTTTTAGTTTTATATTCCAATGTAAAGACTGATCTACCGCCACCTCCTTTGCGGGGCTTAAAGAATACCTTATTTTTGCTATGTAAACTGCTGAGAAAAACTTCCAATCCGATTAAAGAATTAGTCTTATTAAGAAATACACTGGATCCTTTTATTAAACCCACACTTCTAACAGCATCTTTAAAGAACTTCTCAAATACCAACTTATCGTCTAAAATGTATGAATATGGATTATTTAACGTTGATAATTTAACTATACGCTTATAATCACTAATAAAATATTTTAAGTGGTAGCTTGTAGTTTTATAAGAAAAATAAGAATCAGGCCAAAATCCTTTGAATATTGGAACTATATAGTGATTAAATGATTGCCCTCTTATAATTTGGTTTTTTAAACTCTTTTTTAGATAATTTAAAAACGAATAACCATATATTAACCTATTTCTTAGAATCCTCATTCGTTTTCTTTTATTCTATTTGAATTTTAAAATTAGTTTTTATTGGCCTTTAATATTCTGAATCCTTTTTTCCAGGTTTTTAAAAAGAAAAAATCTTTAATGGGCTTCTGGTAATAACCAAAAAAGTACTCGATAAAACGATCTACAAAAACTTCCTTAAAAGAAACCAAAACCTCAATCAGCCTATATTTCAAATAAAGATCGTTTATAAATGAATAACAACTTAACTTCCGTTCAATATTATTTTTTAGTAAAACAATATCATTCCCTCGTTTTTCCAAAGTTGGTATTATTTTAATGATCATAGGATCTAATCTCTCAATATTAATAATCATGCCTTTTTTTGTTTTGCGGTTTATAGCCCGCAGATTACCTGCTCTAATAAAATCACCATAACAAAGTTGCCCTAAACTATAAAATATATATTTTTTCTTATACACTTCATATGATTGTATTGTATGTGGATGATTTCCCATAATTATATCAGCACCAGCATCCACCAGAGCATGAGCTATATTCTTCTGTGTTTGAGTATAGAAATTTGAATAATCGACTCCCCAATGTAGGTTTAAGATGATTTTATCCACATTATTACGAAGTTTTCTAATATCAGCCACAACTTTATCTAGATCGAGGTAATTGATTAATAATTCTGGAAAATATTCTGTTTTTGGATTGGTACTTGGGTCAACGTATGCTAAAAATCCTAAGCTTAAATTATAATTATTGATAATTACCGGTTCGATATGTTCTGATAACCACCCCGCGCCAGTATGGTAAATCCGTAGTTTATCCAATAATTTAATTGTAGCTTGCAAGCCAGGCATATTCCAATCATAGATATGATTGTTGGCTAAAGAGACGCAACTAACATTTAAGAAATTAAGCATTTGTAATGTTGCTGATTCATTTGCAGAAAGAGGTATACTTTTATGTTTGTTACTTTTATCTCCTGCCTTTATTGGTATCTCTAAATTGGCAAAAACAAAATCAGAATCTTGCAAAATCTGAGAAACACTTGTTAGGCGAATAAAATTTAGCCTTGGTTGAGTGCTAAAAAGACCATTTAAAGCTATATCTCCGATTAAACTAATTTTCATTAAAATATTAACCTTTAAGAAGTCGCCTTATGTCAATAATCAGGTGAATGCTATTTTCATTTTTAAACATAGATTATTTATATTAACTAGTATTATTTCTTCCTAATTATTTTAATATATGTGTAATTAGAATGTATGTTATCCCCACAAGATTCTATTAAATGATTAATGATGTCTAGATTAATGTTTATATACCTTTTAAACCAGTTATAAAAGTTTTCAATTAGAAGACTGAAGATTTAAGTCAAAGTAAAGGGTAGCTTTAAGATTTAAAGTGATAATAAAAACTCAGAAAACTGTTCAGAAATACTTTCATAATGAAAGTATTTATATCCCATTTTTCTGCCATTTTTCCCAATTTCATTGCACAAATCAGGGTAATTCAATACAATTTGCATTGCATCACGATATGCTTCAATAGAATAATCCTTGGCAAATATTGTATTTACACCATCGTTAAAATAATATTGAATTTCTCCAATATTATTTGTAATTATTGGCCTGCCGCTAGCTAAATATTCTGCTATTTTTTGTGGGAATCTTGCTCTATCTTGTCTTGAAGGTCTCATTGGAATAAGTAAGCCAATTGAATTAGTGTATAATTTGTATAATTCATATTGCGGAATGTTCCTTGAAATATGAATCCTGTTATTATTCAACATGTTTCTTTGTAAATTATTAATCTTTGTTTGATTACCGTACAAGATTAATATAAGATGGATTTCATTGTCTGACAATTTATAAAAAGCGTTTATTATCAATTCAATAACCTCATAATACCCAATATCGCCACAATACAAGAAATATTTGGCTCTAACTTTTCTAGCTTTAAAACCTTCGTGACTGAAATCTGCAAGAACAGGAACCCTAAAAACTGATATATTCTTAAACTTTGTTATAATACGATTCTGTAAGTATATACTTATGGGTAAGGCGCCGTTGGCAAAATAAAATCCAAAATTCCAGAATAATTGTGCTCTAACCTTTTTAAATAATCCTTTTGCCAAAATGGTATGATCTTCCATTAAACTAAATACCAATTTGAATCTATATATTTTTGTTAACAACCAATAAAATACTACAAGATACAAAGGATTATATGAAATCATTACATAGTTTTTTCTCGATTTAGTTCTTAGTTTTTTAAGAAAAAAAATTAATTTGATGTCTGCTCTTATTTCTCCGCATATTTTTAAAAAAAGTGTATCGCGTTTTTTTCCCCCTGATAAGAAGAAATATTTAATTTCATCAATATTACCTTGTTCTTTAATAATGTCATTTGAAATATTATATTTACTAACTAGTATAACATCAAAGTTATGAGCTGCTAATGCCTTTGCCATTAAGAAATATTTGTTCCCGGCTGCTGATACTTTATAAGGAAATCCTCCTGCTCCCAGAATGACAAACACTGGTTTTCCTTTCATAATGATTTTATAACCTTACAAGGATTACCCGCAGCAACAACATTAGTAGGGATGCTTTTTGTCACAACACTGCCGGCACCAATTACTGTGTTTTCTCCAATAACTACACCTTTTAATACTTTCACTCCTTCACCAAGCCATACATTTTTTTCAATCAAAATTGGTTGAGATATGCCGCAGCGTGGATCATCTGTATGCCAATCAGAATCAGTTATAAGGGTATTAGCACCACAACGCACATTATCCTGTAACTGAATTTTGGTAAACGCACCAATCACTGTTCCGCTAAATCCGCAATTATTACCAATAATTACTTCGGCAATAGAAGTCTGTGTGGAAATTATACAAGGTCGGTTTACCCCAATCAAATTTGATTTTGGCTTTGATAGAAAAATGCAGGAATTACCTATAACTATTTTGCCCCCTGGTTTGTTTTTGAACTTTGGAATACCAATAAAAGAAATATTCTTGCCAAATTTAATACCTGGATACATACCATATTTTATAATTGTTATCAGTGTATAAACCCTTCGCGAAAAAATTGTTTTTGCAACGTCAACAAGATGTGCTATCCGGGCAAAATTCATTATAAATTGTTCTTAAAGAAAATGTGACTTTGAATCCTTTTTTTATTATGAATTCCCTTCATTTTGTTCCTTTTTAACAATCCATTTTTTTCTGGGAATTCTATGCTTTTTGTCTGATTTTTTCAATAATGGCAAATAATAAAATCCCGGAAGAATTACATAAAATGTATACCATGTTTCTCTTCCACCGACAACTTTAATAAGGCCATAACTAAGGATTGCAAGAGATGCTATGATATAAAAGAATTTATAAATAGAGTCGAAGTATCGTAAACTGTTCTTTATATGAAAATATGGGACCAAAAGAAAGAATATGAAACCTAAAACCCCTGTTATGGTTAGCTTATACATCCAATACAGATGGCCTCCTGCATTTACATTCCCAATATTTTCAAGATCTTTATTATTGTAAAAGTACCCTAATATAGGCCTTTTTATAAAAGTTTTCATAAGCACCGGATATCGTGCTGCCCTTGAGCCGGTCACAGTGCTACTACCTTCAATATCCGCTCCTGTTTCGATAAAAATTGCTAAATCTTTAAATTTATAATTTAATTCTAATTTTTGCTTAAAATTATCGGCAATGGAATTTAAAGTATTAACATATACTTCCTTGGGAATGATCAATGTAATAAATAGAAATAAACTAATAACTAAAATGGTTCTTTTCATTTTTTTCATACCCATTAAAGCAATCGTGCTAAAAATAATTGCGATAATAATATTACCGAAAATCTGCATACTCAACAGAGCAATAAAAATTAGTATTGCATAAATCACGATTTGACTCCTTGTCAACAGGCTCAATCCATTATTTTTAAAATAATATATCAATAAGGGGAAAATACACATAAATACCTGTGCAGTACCATAACCTCCTCCTCCGAACCGTTGCAAATTCAGAATAGCTTGCCTTTCACTTTCATTAGTTGCTATAGCAGATAACCCGATAATATGCCTTGCATACATAGGATCAATGGCAGAGGAGACTATGGTCATTATTGCTGTGATAAAAATAAAGATCAACGTCCATTTCGTAACTTTTGCTAACCCGATCCAATCTTTGGTGTATTGAAAATAGCTTAATACAGAAACCGCAATCGAAATTTGATAAAACTCATTTAAAAGCCCTGCAAAATTCCAGCCATCATATATTCTCCAGATAGTTATTAACGCAACTAATAAAAAAAAACCGTAGATCAATACAGATTTCATTGGCTTACTAAAAAAAATTGCCGGATAAAAGAACAGCAGCGATACAACCCAGATAATTGCCCAAAAATGATGACTTCCAACATAACGAGGTAAATAATAGCTTAACAAAGGAAAGAATGAAGTCGCAATTAGTATTATTACTATGTAATAGAAATATTTTTGCCTTTTAATAGATAACATGAAACTACTTTTTTAAACTGTTACCTTCAAGATGAGAAGTTTAACTATATTCCCCTTTCCCATGGTATGCAAGATGATACAACCAAACCTATCTTAATCTTATTTTTTGCCTTTTTTAGGAAAGTATTTTTTGATAATTGGCCCTAATACCCACCTAATTCTGTACTCAAACTTTGACCTATTTTGAAAATGGTATTTAAACCATCTATTGTCAATCTGTGAATTCGCCATTATTCCCTTGGGATGAACAATATGTTCTATCTCAAATCGAGGAATATTGCCAAATTTTTTTGCATTTTTATCATTGTCATCGTATGCAATTGTATTTGAGCCCTCTATGTCCCAACCTATATTTGTAACTAAATTTACGTTAGGTATAATATTAATCATATTATATTTATGTATCAAAAATATTGATTGCAGGTCATAAGTATTCCCTCCAACATATTTCCAATGGTAAAACCTCTTTTTCCAGTAGTCGTATTGAAATTTTGACGAGAATGAATTTTTAAAACTTTTTTCATTAATTACTTCTTCTAGACTATTTAGTTTGTACTCCCATAAATTATATACTCTTTTCCAAGTTGCCCATCCCCAACTTCCTCCATATTGAGAAAAGAAATAAGTGGCTTCACCAGATTTGATCCCATAATTCTCTGAACACACATAAGCAATCTTTTTATCTTCTCTATATTTATCAAGCATTTCCTGCATAAACCAGAAAAAACTCTGGGTAGGCAATACATCATCTTCTAATTCTATCATTTCATCCTCATTACTAAAAACCCAATCAAAGGCTTTTTTCCCTGCTAATGAGCATCCTAAGTTATCGTCATGAAAGAGATATTTAACATTACATTCCCAATTAACATCACTTACTATGTCACGTACAAGTTGACATTTTTTTTCATCGTCTGAATTATTGTTTCTTGCTCCGTCTGCAGAAATATATAGTTTTAATGGTTTTGCTTGGCTAATTTGTTCCCATACTTGCCTGGTTTTCTCTGGCCTGTTGAAAACCATTAGCAATACTGGAGTTTTAATTGATCTCATGCTTTTTTGTTTTAATATATATGAAAAACATCAAAGCCCCGCTAATTATATAAAAGATTGATGTAATCACTCTGTTAATGTTTGCACCCCGGAATTGATAATGTTTTATCATAAAATAATAAGTAATTACACAAAAAATTCCCATAAGAATGTTCCTCCACATTACATACTTTGTTGCACCAAATGCCGTAAAAAGTTGTTCAAAAATGCCTCCGACCTGCATAAAGAAGATCCCAATAATAAAGACATTGGCATAAGTACCAGCTTTCAAAAATCTGCCGGCAGTAAGAAATGATACTATCGGATTAGAAGTCATAATAAATAGTAGCGATAAAATAGCTAATACTATTATATAAAAGAATACAAATAGAAGATATCTTTCATATTTCTTTTGATTAACAAGCCTATATAAATCCGGTTCGAAGCTTTGATAAAAGGCAATAAAAAATGTACCTGCAAATCCTGAAATTGTTAAACCTATATTGTAGTATCCATATTCGGAAACATCTCCAATCCTTTCTAAAAACAAACGGTCAACGTTCCCAATCGGGTAATATGCATACGCTCCAAGTATTAAGGGAATGCAGTATTTTAACGCCGGTTTTACTTTTATCCAATTTATATTGAAAGAGAACTTATATTTTTTCTCTTTTATCAACAGCGCTAATGAGATAATACCTAAACACATAACTCCAAGTAAAATACCACTCATTCGTCCAACCGCCCCTCCTTGTAGCGATACAACAAAAAATAAACTAAATGAAGTGTTTATTGCCAATTGCATGACATTCAACAAGAAAAAGCGCAATCCTTGTTTTTGAATTCTGCATTCTAACAGATAAAAAGTTTTGTATTTCTCGAAAAACAGATTTGCCAATACAATAATAATGAATGGCATTAACGGAAATATAACGTCTGATAGTTTAAAGTATAAACTGATAAGAACAAATGAAATTATGGCAATGAATCCATTACTGATATTTAAAAAGTTCATTATAAAAGACAGATTCAGGCTTCCACCCATACCGTCCCGGTTCCTCCAATATTGAGCCATGTAATAAAAAGGTAAAGTCATACTGAATAACGGTGCGATAAGAGCCTGTATAGCTGTATAATACCCGATAATTGCAAAATCGCCTAATTCAAGATGCCTTGAAAAAACCGGTAGTGTGAATATTGAAACCAAAAAATGTAGAAATGTACCACCAA
>Ga0315545_1003721_pt1 | contig 12916 bp, 11 predicted proteins | sample SalMarSW160210MG_FD_203096 | JGI IMG/M metagenome (GOLD analysis project Ga0315545, IMG submission 203096) | Salt marsh sediment microbial communities from the Plum Island Ecosystem LTER, Massachusetts, United States - Salt Marsh Sediment SW1602-10 ... | reverse complement strand
CACCCTAAACTGGGAAAAACTTAAAATATGAAAACTGTTAAAAGACACCTTGAATTTTTAGAAATCGCTTTTATATTTTATATAAGTGTTAACCTATTAGGACAAATGTCCTGTTTTCCTATTCAACCATTCAACTTAGATTCAAAGAATCTAAAGAAACAACAAATATCACAAATATTTTATTTTTGTTGTTTCTTTATTCGAATCCTTGAGCCCTCGAAACCTTGAATCCTAAACGTTAATCAACCACTTAATCAGCGTAGAAGTATCAATTTCTTAATATCGCAGAATTCACCTGCTTCCATCCTGAGGAAGTAGATGCCACAAGCTAAGGGCTTATTGTAATTATTTCTTTCCTGCCACGAGACACTGTGAATTCCCGGGGATTTTCTGGTATTGACAAGTGTTGCCACTTCCCTTCCCAGAAGGTCAAATACACCGAGTCTAACATTCTCTTCCCTGGGCAATTGATATTTTATTTCAATTTTTGTCCCACGGATAAGGACATTCGAACCTGGTAAGTATAGAGCAAATTTCAATTCGTCATCCGATAGAGGTACCGCCGATACAACATCGGTTTCACCCAATGCCCACATAACAAGCGACGGATTGGGGGAACTGGCGTAAGCTCTAAATTTTGCTATTAGTCTCAAAGTATCATATGTTGCTGTATTCAACGCGGAAAGATCCACGCTACAGAAAGAGTTACCCATCTGGAAAAAGTAATTAGAATTTCCAGATAAATCACCGTCAGGCACAGGACTCCAGCTGCCGCCGCTCAGATATTGAATCTGCAATCCAATGGAATCATCAGCGGAGGATTTCGTCCACATTGCTCCATCCCAGTTACCCCTACTTGAACCTTCAGCAATCAGGTCTCCATATGCAACAGGCTGGGAGGTGAGGGCTCCTTCGCTTATTCCCGTAGCTGGTTCCCAAACAGCTGCAATGCCGGTTCCACGGTTGAAAGTCGCACTCCAGGTGCAAACATAGGTTTTGTTGGTTTGTCCGGTCGATTCGATGCCGCTCGCCGTTGCAAGGTCCGCCCCGCTCGGGTCCGGACCATTTGTGCGTACCGAAAGCGGAGATGTCCAGCTTGGAGTCAGTCCGGCTGTTCCGTTACTAGCACTGAAGATGACAACCGAACTGTCCAGCGAGCTAACATTTTCTATCGAAATCTGAGTTCCGTTTGCTACGGCTTGCTCAACTTCAAAATCGTAGGGTGTTGATTGGTTGACACCGTAAAAGACTAAAACGTGTGTAGCCCATCCGGCATCCCCTCCGGTGCAGATAACGGTAACAGTGCCGGCAGATGAACCAAGCGTACTTTCAAGAATATACCAGAGTTCCTGATGACTTCCAGCAGGGAAACCTGGATTATTCGCTCTACCTGCTCTAGTGCAGTTCTTGCCGTCAACAGTAACGTTCGAAAGGTTCGTCCCGCTACTCTCGTCACAAGCGATAACGACAACAAGCCGGTTATTACCTGCACTGCCGATGTCAATGCTGTGGCTTAGACCCGTCGAACCGCTTGCCCTTTGAAACTCGATTTCCGCAGTCGAGGGGAGTATAACCGAATTACCCTGAACCCTTACATTATTCCTTGTACACTGCCCAAATTGATTTTCCGCGACCTGGTACCAGTACGGAGGATCTCCTCCGAGATCCAAATCCATGGTAAAAGAACGAATAACACTCCAATCGGACCACGCGTTTGAACCACCCGGATCCCTTGCCCGTGCTTTCCAGTAAAAGAGTGTTTCCGCTTCGGCAGGAGTTACACCAAGTAAAATGGTTTCGGTAGCAGTATTACCCGACGTATAGGTCCCCGTAGTCTCAGCAGATGCACTCGAAAATCCGTAATTCTCATCCCACAGGATTTCATACTGAATGTCATCACTTTGTGGATCAGTAGATACAACGGATAAGGTACAAACATAGGGGGAAGAGTAGGCATCGAATATTGCATTATCGAATATTCGGATAGAGGTTGGACTACCTGGTCCAATCCCAGTTCCCTCGTATTTATAGAAGCGGTCATTATCACTTCCTAACATATACCAATAATTACCATACCTGTAGACCCCCGTAGGCCATCCATCTTCATTACCTAAATAATGGGCTGTACCAGTATAAGACCCGGTATTATCGTATTGATAGACACTATCGGTAATCAGTCCTACGACATAAAAGTAAGTATCGTATATGCTTACCCCTGCGGGGAGCCCTTCCTGCCCACCTACATAAAAGGCTGTACCCGTATAAGACCAGGTATTATCGTATTGATAGACACTATCGTAATCATTTCCCAATATATACCAATAACTACTATCCTTGCACATACCTATGGGGAACGCATCTTTACCACCTACATAATAGGCTGTACCCGTATAAGACCAGTTGCTATCGTATCGATAAACGCTATCGTAATCATTTCCCAACATATACCAATAACCGCCATCCCTGCATATACTTCCGGGAAAACCATCTTCTCCACCTATATAATAGGCTGTACCCGTATAAGACCATGTATTATCGTATCGATAGACGCTGTCGTTATCATTTCCCAACATATACCAATAATCGCCATCTTTGTAGATTTCTATGGGACCCCCGTCTTGGTCACCTATGTAATAGGATGTTCCTGTATAGTCCCATTCTGCGCCGAGGCAAATCACAGAAAAGAAAATTAATACCGGTAAAAGTTTTTTCATACAACCTCCTCCTCTAATAAGGAGAAAAAAAGTTTCTTGACAATATTGTTATGTTCTTTGAACATAACCCCTCTTAATTTAGTTAGATTAAAATCATTTTTCAGTTTTTTTACATTATTCACTTTAGTTTTACATTATAAATTTATATAAATACACGATAATTGTCAACCCCACTTGGCATTGTCTCTCGGTATTCCTAAACCAGTAAATCAGCTACAGAGGGTAGAGAGAAAAGCAACTATTATATTGTTGTTTTTTTTCTCCTAATATCTTCGTATATAGCGTAGAATTGCTTTACAACTACCAAGGCATTTTTGATCGAATTTATGTTTTGTGTATGGGTTTATTTTTAGTTCCTTATTAACCAAAAAGAACCTGGTTCTCTTCCTTTTTGGATTTTAAAAATCGGACACTTTGACGCAAATTCCTCATAGTATTTGTGAGATAAATAATTAGTTGCCCCAATAATTCTGAATTCTTTATTGAAAGTGAGAAAAGCTTCTAATAAATACTGTTCGTTCCAGAAGTATTTGCCAAACCATTCATCTAAATAATCTCTGGGGGAAAATATATCATGAATATGAACAAGAACTCCTTTTTTTAAATTTGGCAGTATTTCTAAATACTCAAACAATACATCTCCTTGTGGACGAATAATATGTGATGAATCAATAAAAAGTATATCATTTGCGTTTAATTCCTTAAAAATTGATAGGTCTATTTCCTCAACTTTTTGACGAATGATCTTAGCACTAGTTTTTTCAAGCCATTTTTTTTGATATGGTTCGATGCAAATATGTTCACAGATATAATCAGCTGACTCAGAAATATTTTTTTTGATAGCATTAATTGCCATAAGCGTGGAATAACCGCTACCTATCTCAATAATCTTATGCGGCTTAAACAAGCGAATCATGTTATAAAGATATTCCGCATCTCCAGATAAAAAAGAGGAGTAATTATAACAATATTCAAGTTTATCATTTGTCTTTTCGATGGGAATTTTTATTAGTTCATCATTGTAGTTAAAACTATGCAATATCTGTAGCTGTTCCGAATCGTTGAAATCTAAGCCTGGTAAACCCCTATTTTCACGGAGAGAGTGTCTAAGATGTTTTTGATTAAATAAAGGTTCATAATATTTATCAAGGATAGGGAAAATACCTATTTTTAATAAAATCTTTCGACTAAAAGGTAAATTATTAAATCCCTGTTTCCTCAAGAATTTCAAGAGAAAAGCAGAGAATATTGTAAGTGGAATAAAAATGATATCAATAAAATGATCGAAAATATTCTTAGAAATATTAATAATTGAAAGAATATATTTTTTTTGTTTCAAGCTTAGATGTCTCTTTATGAAATTTTTCATTAATTTAACCTTATTTAAAGGTTTTTTTAATAATATTGCAATTAATGATCAATGTTGCATTAAATATAAGATTGATTTGCAGGAAATCTTTATTAATGTCAGTTTTATTATGTTTCATTTTTCTATTATGGCTAAGAATTGAATTGGAACTTACTCTTTGAAAAATAATAGTTGATTTATCTTTACCCATATTCATTTGTATATTACAATACTTACCTATTGTGTCAAGTGGACTTGCTAATTACAATTATTCAAACTTGTTTTCTTTCGTGTTTTTTATCCTCAGTCCTACATAGTTCTTTCTTTTCTTCTCCGATCCCAGATATCAATCATTAATTGTTTCATTTTTCTCATACCATTCAATCGTTTTCTTTAATCCTTCTCTAAAATCCGTTTCTGCCCGAAAGTTAAATTTTTCTCTTGCCCTGGTTGTATCCAGCATTCTGCGTGGCTGCCCATCGGGTTTGGAAGTATCCCATTTTATTTCTCCTTCAAAGCCGGTCAGTTCTACAATTAAACTAACAAGGTCTTTTATAGTTATTTCGAATCCCGCTCCTAAATTCACAGGTTCGGATTCGTTGTAAAATTCGGCTGCCTGCAATATTCCCCGAGCCGCATCTTCCACGTAAAGAAACTCCCTGCTGGCTTTTCCCGTTCCCCAAACCGTTATACGTTCTTCTCCTCTATTCTTCGCATCCACGCATTTTTTAATTAATGCGGGAATCACGTGTGAAGATCTCGGGTCGAAGTTGTCTCCCGGTCCGTAAAGATTAACAGGCAAAAGATATATACCGTTAAAATCATATTGCTTTCTGTAAGATTGCAGTTGAACGAGCAGCATTTTTTTCGCCAGTCCATAAGGAGCGTTTGTCTCTTCGGGATAACCCTCCCAGATATTTTCCTCGTTGAAGGGAACAGGGGTAAATTTCGGATACGCGCATATTGTCCCCAAACACACAAATTTCTCCAAAACTCTTTGTCTCGCGTATTCTATCAACTGAATTCCCATAATGGCGTTATCATAGAAAAACTTACCCGGATTTTCCCTGTTAGCTCCTATACCGCCTACTACGGCAGCAAGATGTATCACAATATCGGGATTTTGTTCCTCATACATTTTCAAAATATTTTCTTTCTCACGCAGGTCATATTCCGGCAAATCCGCGACCATCACATTCTTACAACCCTTCTCTTCCAATTTGCGAATTAAATGTTTACCCAGGAAACCCTTCCCCCCTGTTACTGTTATTCTCCTTCCTTCCCAGAAGTTCATCTTCGCATTCCCAAAAAGAGTTTAAGTTCTATTTTATCACCAGTTTCAATAGTTGTTATCATTTTCTCTCCTTGTTTTATCTTCCGGTAAATACCCCAATCTTATTATTCTCCATCAAATTCCTCTCGCAGAACTATAATTTTAGCGAATCGGCGAGTCTAAAAGCATTTAAAACATTATCCTCTATCGAATTATATTTCCATTCCGCATATCTTCCCAATAAGTAACAATTCTTATTATGTAAATTTCGCTTTAGGTCCTTTACAAAATTGATAGATTTATTTGAAATATGAACATAAGCAGGATTCATAATTACATTATGATCGGCAACCAATCTTTCTCCATTCAGTATACCCATATTATCCAGAGAACTCAAAATGTTTTCTTTTATTTTCGAAACGGAATCTATTTTAGCATCATCCCTAAAGGCAACTTCCACATATAAACTTAATTTAGTTTGTTTGATTATATTGTTGTAAAATCCTACTCTATACATGGGATATTTGTATTCGGGTACATATATCCAATGAAAATCGCTTTTAGCCGCCGCATCAAAACCAAAATTGAAAACCAAAACTTTAGAAGAAGCTAAGTAGGTTGGAACTTTAATCTTGACCAATTTCAGAAAACTCTTTAAATCAATTGTAGATATTAAATAATCATATTCAATTTCATAACTCCTGGTTCTAACTCTCTTATTGTTTAAATCAATTTCAATAACAGGTTCATTAAGAATTATCCTGTTTGAAAAGTTTTCGGGCAAAAAAGCCTTAACCAGCTCAAAAATACCTTTTTTCGGATAGTAAAAAATTTCATTATAAGTATCTTTCCTTTTTTCTCTGATGTTATATAAAACTTGTGAGAAATCGGCGTGAGGGAAAAACCTGCCTATAGCGTCTTTATCCAGATTTTCAAGCCCTGTGCAATAGAGTTTCGAATTATAGGGAAATAAAAATTTCTCGCATATACTTTTTCCGTAATTTGAAATCAGAAACCCTTTAAGATCTGAACACTTTTTTTCTTTTGGTCTAAAATATAAATCATACAAACAATCTATAAATTCTTTTTTATTTAGTTGGTGAATATTTTCTTGAAATGGATAATCAATAAATTTATTTTTATATTTGATGGCAGTATTTTTATTCTGACTTATTATTTCGCATTGTATTTTTTTAAATAATTTACGCTTTAAGCTGTCGTCTTTGAAATGCATAAAATGACCTGAGTAATCCCAGATAAAACCTTCTTTTTTAATCGTTTTACATAGACCTCCAACTTCTTTCTCTTTTTCTAGTATCAAATAGCTTTTATAGGGTAAAACCGAAGCAAACGACAACCCTGAAATTCCAGCCCCAATAATAACGAACTTTTTAGTCTCTCGTCTCTTGTCACTTGTCATTAGTCTACTATCCTTTTTTATCTGTTTCTTTCAAATACTTTATAAATCCTGATATTAGTTTTATTATAATCACTGTTTCTTGATATAAGGAGTTGAATTTATCGTTATCTATATATTTTAAATCAAGTGCTAAGTACAATTGGCTCTGAACCTCTGCTGTAGACCCTCTGGCAATATATGAAAACCGAATAAACTCTTTGTCTGTTTGTCTTAAATAACCCTCAGAAATATTACTCATAATGGATAAAGAAGCTCTCCTAATCTGGTCTTTTAGGCTCCAATCTTCAGAAAACTGACCTGAACTGCTAATTTTATAAATTTCTTTAACAACTTTCCTTGCTTTTTTCCATGCTTCTATTTCTTCGAAAGATTTTATACTAGATATTTCATCCCCCTATTTTTTTCGACCAGTGACTAGTGACCAGCGACTAGCGACTGAATCTAAGGTTTTTCTTCTTGCAGGTCAGCAGTCACCATAATCTTTACCAGTTCCTTGAATTTAACTTTCGGATTCCAGCCTAATTTTTTCTCTGCTTTGGAGGTATCTCCTGTCAAGTATTCTACTTCGGTAGGCCGGAAATATTTGGGGTCGATTTCTACGAGTACTTTGCCGGTTTTTTTATCTATTCCTTTCTCCCTTACCCCCTTTCCTTTCCATTGTAATTCTATATCGATATTTTTAAAGGCCTCACTAGCGAGTTCTCTTACCGTATGAGACTCACCCGTAGCTATCACATAATCATCGGGCTTTTCCTGCTGCAGCATTAGCCACATTGCCTCTACGTATTCCGGAGCATAACCCCAGTCTCTTTTGGCATCGAGATTACCGAGAAATAATTTATCCTGCAAACCATAATAAATTCCGGCTACCGCACGAGTAACTTTTCTTGTAACAAATCTTTTCCCTCTTCTCGGAGATTCATGATTAAAAAGAATTCCGCTGCACGCGAATAAGTTATATGCTTCTCTATAGTTTACTGTAATCCAGTGAGCGTAAACCTTCGCGGCTCCGTAAGGGCTCCTCGGATAAAAAGGAGTCGATTCTTTCTGCGGTGATTCTACTGCTTTTCCGAACATCTCGCTCGATGAAGCTTGATAGAAACGGGTACGTACTCCCGCTTCCCTTATCGCGTCCAGCAATCTAAGAGTTCCGACAGCGTCGACTTCGGCTGTATACTCCGGAACCTCGAACGAAACCTTTACATGACTCTGGGCTCCGAGATTATATATTTCATCGGGTTTTATTTTTTCGACAAGCCGATTCAGATTGCTCGAATCGGTTAAATCGCCGTAATGCAGAAGAAGTCTGACATTTTTCTCATGAGGGTCCCGGTACAGATGATCTATCCTTTCCGTGGTAAAAACGCTCACTCTTCTAATTGTACCGTGAACTTCATATCCTTTTTTAAGTAAAAGTTCGGTCAGGTAAGAACCATCCTGACCATTTATTCCCGTTATTAAAGCTCTTTTCATTAATATCTTCCTCCTGTTGTTAATTTAAAAAACCAGGATAGATTGTCAAGCATATATTAACTGTTTAATTAGTAATTCAACTATATAGCTATTTTTTTTGAATCCTCAATGCAAAAATCCTGCTATCTTATTGCCTCTGTATTTTTTAATTCTTGGTTTTGACACACGGCTCAGGGCTCAAGACTCACGACGCAATATCTGATGATAATTTAAAGAATCAAGAGAGGATGTCAAGTATTGTCTTAATAATATAATTTTGGAAGATTTATAAAATTTTAACTGATATCTTTTACCATTAATTCAATCTTAGGTTTTGTTTCGGGAAGATTTACGGTTATTATTTCCCAAATAATGCTTAAATCTATACCAAAGTATTCGTGAGTTGCAATATTTCTCAACCCTATCATTCTTTTCCACGGAATATCAGTATATTTATTTCTAATATTATGGGGTATATTTTTTGAAGCTTCGCCGATGATTTCGAGGTTTCTTATGACAGCGTCCACAATTAATTCATTTTTCTCGAACTCTTTATAATTGAGATTTTCTATATAACGTTCAATTTTTCGTATAGATTCAAGTATATCTTCAATGTAAAGCCTGTATTTCCTACCGTTCATGCGAAAACCACTTCTCTTAAAATTTCATCTTTTAACTGCGGTTTTAAAGCTTTAATGGTAACCAAATCTACCTTCCTTTCTAAAATTTCTTCTAAAAAATCTTTTAGATCGATAAATTCCCAACCTATAGGTGCATAAAATTTTACCAAAATATCAATGTCACTTTCCCTGGATTCCTCTCCTCTTGCGTAAGACCCAAATACTCCTATCTTCTCTACTTTATATTTTTCGCCTAAGAGAGTCTTGTATTTCTTTAGTATTTTTTCTATAGTTTTTTTTGATTTCATTTATATCCCTTTGTAAGTATAATATTAAAAAACCACTTAGTCAAGACTAAAGAACATTATTAAACAGTTAACTCAGAACCGGAACTCGAAACAAAAAAGAACAACAAATCTCACGATTTTTTATTTTTCCCTTTGTCCTATTCTCTGCGTCCTAAATTCCAAAATCACTATTGAACTAAGCCGAAGGGACAGTAACACCACATTACCAGTGACAAGTAACCAGCGACTAAAGACTATATTCTCCAAATCCCAATCCCCAAATCCAAAATCCCAAGCTTGACTCACGACGCGCGATCTGACGATAATTTAAACTGGCAACCCCCAAAAAATCTGCATCAATTACCGAAAGAGGTTGGAATAGTTCAATTTACGAGCGTTTTCACATTGGTTTTTTAATTCTTGTAGTTACCAAATTATCGTATTGCAAGGAGGTTGTATCCCTCCAAAAGCCCTCTCGGAGGGCGAGCGGGCATGGTTCTTTGGAATGTTTACATTCCAAAGGGAGCGAGCCCGAGAGCGGGAGTGGTGATTCCCTCGCAGGGGGGAATCAACCACGGTTTTTGGAGGGATACAGCCTCCGACTTTTAAAAAAATGGGGGGATATCAGATAATTTAAAGCATTGACATGCGCCGTCAAGGATAAAAACTCACTCACAAATGATATCTTAAAATAGGTGGGTTCTCCACGTGCTATAAAATACTCCAGGGTATCGCGATTATTTTATCACCGAACCTTTTTACTTCCCTGCCGGCGTGAATAAGAATAGCACTTTTAGTATCCGGGTATTCGCCCATAAAATATCTAAGACCTTTTGTATCTCCATAATTGGGAGAATCGGTTAACTTTACTTCAATTGCGATTTTCTTCTTGCCGTATTCGATTACAAAGTCGACTTCTTTTCGATTTACTTCTCTGTAATAATGAATTTCACCTTTCGGAACCATCAGTTCACAAAGTACCTTCAAGTGCAAAAAGATCAAATTTTCAAAAAATCCACCGAGTTCTCTCGCCTTTTTAAGACTTTCAAGATTGTAATATCCTGAAAGAAAAACCGGTAGAGCGGGATCAACCCAATAAACCTTAGGAGCCTTTACAATTCTTTTTGTTCTGTTGGGAAAGAAGGGCGTAATTTTTACTATCATATGCCCGACCTCCACTAAGTTAATATATCTATAAACTGAAGGCTGGCTTACTCCGGAATCTCTGGCAATCTCAGATTGATTTATCAAATTTCCCGTCCTCAAAGCAAGTATTTCCATAACTTTTCTAAAGTCGGTTAGCGAAGATATATTAGAAATATTTCTAAGATCCCTTTCTATATAAGTTGCAACATAGCCTTCCCACCATCTTAAGATATTCTCCAAATTTTCCATATACATAATACGAGGCATAAATCCTTTAAGCATAAAGGGAAAAGGGTCTATCAGCTTATATTTCTTTTCCTCAGGAAATCTCCCTTCAAATAAATCTACAAACCACTGGGGACGCGATTCCTCCACCATTTCTCTTCTAACCATTGGATTAAGAACTAAATACGAGGCCCTTCCCGCAAGAGTCTCCGAAATCTTACTCATCAACAACATATTGGCAGAACCAGACAATATGTATCCCCCTTTACCTTTATCTACATTTAACTTTATAGCTTCTATCAATCTTTTTCCCTTCTGAATCTCATCAATTATGAGCTTATCGTAATTAAATATTAAGCCTAAAGGGTCTTCCTCAGCCTGTTCGAGAACATCGAAATTGTCAAGAGTTAGATACTTCCAATCATCTAGCATTAGTTCATTTTGCAAAAGAGTACTTTTACCAACCTGCCTTGCCCCCGTTAGAATTACAACGGGGATTTCCCCGATAACGGTTTTTAGAATATTACCAATATATCTTTTTTTGTATTTCCATTTAGACTGTGAATAATATTTATTCATCACTTGAATAATAATACAAAAACCCGGGATGTCAAGGGTCGTTAAAATATTTAATTAGCAATTCAATTATAAGCCATATTCTTGAATTGCCAATGCAAAAATATTATTACTTAAAATTTTGACGCACTACTCACGACGAATAACTCATAACGCAAGGCGCTTGGCTTATGAATTACAATAGTAAACAGCATACAACGACTGGCGACTCATATCCTAATCCTAAATCCTATTCTTTTACCCCGGGTAATTTACAAATATGTCCTGAGTAAGAATGTAGTAACCTTTAACTTTTGCTCCGTCTATTAAAGGAATAACTATTAATTATTTTCCTTATGAAAAAATTAAATCTTGACGGGATTCATCTAAATTTATTCTCTATTATCTTCTACCCGGCATAATGACATAATTTCTTTGCCGTTATCTCTCCATTAGCAGTTTATCTAAGTTTTTTCTAACGTAATCTCTATCTTTATTATTAATATACCAATCAATAGTCTTCTTTAAACCTTCATAAAATTTATATTTAGGCTCCCATCCCGTTAATTCTTTAGCTAAATTAATATCGGCAGCTCTATGTTTAACCCCTACTGGTTTATCAATCAAATATTTAATCTTTTTCGGCCTCCACTCAATAATATCAAATACCATTTCAGCAGCATCCTTCAACGAGATAAAATCGGTTATTCCTGCATTAACAGCAGTCGCATCACTTATTTTTTCATTGGCAAGAATTAAACCACTCACAATATCACCGACATATGTGAAATTCCTAGTTTGTTTACCATCTCCCCATATCTTAAAAGGATCCTGTTCTGCAAAAGCTTTTGCAACAAGGGCTATAATCGCATGTGTTTCATTTTCTCTGGGACCATAGGCAGTGAAAATTCTCACCGAAGAGGCTTTTACTTTGTATTGTTTATGAAAAGCTTTCAGGGAAAGTTCCCCCATTAGCTTAGCCCAACCGTATTCCTCATCGGCAAAAGCGCCTCCACTTTTTTGAAAGGATACAAATTCTTCTTTTAACCTTTTCTTCCCTACTTGTATATCTGTAGGATAAACGCATGCAGAACTAGCAAAAGTAATTCTGTCAACCCCATTCTCTACAGAGCTTTGAAATACAATTGATGAAAGTGCCATATTCGTCGAACAATCCGCTGGATGACTGGATATATATCCCCTTCCTCCATGATCTGCTGCCAAATGGAAAACAATATCTTTATCCTTTGTAACTTTCTCTGAAAGTTTCTTATATTTCAAATTACATTCTACAATCTCAATTCGATCTTTGATAAGCTCTAAATTCTCTTTCTTCCCAGAAGAAAAATTATCAGCCACTGTCACTTTAGCCCCTAACTCAACAAGTCTCTCGCACAAATGGCTTCCAATAAAAGAAGCGCCACCAGTAACAAGAACATTCTTATTATTAAAACTCAAAATTCACCTCCTATTCTTTATACTCTTTAGCATATTGAATTAATTTTCTTATGGGTTTCAAAAAAGGAACTAAAACACCTTTTGTTAAAGAATATCTTTTCCAAGAAAAGAAAGCATCTAAATTGCCTCTGATTATTTTCCTTATAGATTGATTGCTGTTTCCGCCTAATGTCATTCTAACCAATATTTTGTTGATATATGCTAATTTTATGTCGTACTCGTATAATAATCTCAATATATATTCATAGTCCGCTGCTACAGTATAATTAATGTCTAGTAATGGATAGTTATCATAAACATATCGCTTTAGAAAAAGAGTAAAGTGAGGAATTGTCCAACCGAAATGTAAATTCATCCTATAATATTTGCCAGTTTTCCAGTATCTTGCAACGTTATCATTTTCATAAACATAAACTAA
>Ga0315545_1003719_pt1 | contig 12919 bp, 11 predicted proteins | sample SalMarSW160210MG_FD_203096 | JGI IMG/M metagenome (GOLD analysis project Ga0315545, IMG submission 203096) | Salt marsh sediment microbial communities from the Plum Island Ecosystem LTER, Massachusetts, United States - Salt Marsh Sediment SW1602-10 ... | reverse complement strand
GGAAACGCAGTTTTGACGGGAAATCAAGCGTAATCATCAGAACGGAAAAAGGAAAAAAGATATTTAATAAATATTCATATTTATTTAGTTTGGAAATAGAAGATATCAAGAAGATTAGAGACTCTCAGCACTTAATGGAGAAAAAGGACAACTTGCAATATGCCAAAGTGCTTATTAAGGAAAACAACCTTTACTCTGGTACTATTTCAGATTATGAAATAGATAGTCAAGCGTCAAGAGGACTATCAAAATCACAAAAATATATCAGGTGGGGGCGAAAATACGATATTAACAAAATAAAAACTGCTCTGTTTTTATCAAAAGTGAGGTGTAAATCAGAAGCTATTTACAGATATGTAGGAAGGAGACTAATAGTAGCGGTTGTTGCCCTAGAAAGTTTTCTTATCCACATATATGGTAAGAAAAGGCGTGTTTTAAGAAAAACGAAAGGGGCGAACATTATTATTATCGGTGGAGGCCTTTTTAATAAAGGGGCTCAAGCGATGACATTTACAGTAGTGGACCAAGCGAAAAGAAGATTCCCGAACAGGAATGTTTATCTATTTTCCACGCATGATTTTGAAAGAGGCGATGAAGAGAAAAGTACATACAGCTTTAATATTTTACCGTGTGACTTAAAGACAAAAATGAGATTGCTAGGTTCTGGGAATAGATTATTCATAAAAAATACTAAATATTGGCATTTAGAAGACGAACTAAGGAAGGTTATTACAGATGCTGCTTTTTTTATTGATATAAGCGGCTACGCCTTATCTTCGCAGTGTGGTTTTCGGTCTTCTGTTAATTATTTATTGAATATAGCAACTGCAAAAAAGTATTCAACTCCATATTATATCTTTCCTCAATCGATAGGTCCTTTTGATTATCCGGTAAAGTATAAAATCTTCTTATACCCTTTAATGAGATTGTGTCTAGCATACCCCCGAAAAATATTTCCTCGGGAAAAGGAGGGAGTACAATACGTGCGCAAATTTAGCAAAAAGAATGTACAAAAAAATCATGATATCGTTCTTCAAAACAAAGAACTCAATTTATCTAACATATATATTGGAGATGCTCCCTTTAAGGGCATAAAAATCGAACCTAACTCGGTCGGTATAATTCCTAACTTAAGGGTTATTGAGCGAGTAACCCCAGACGAGATTTACCCAATTTACAGTTCATTGATAAAAAGATTAGTTGATGCCCAAAAAACGGTTTACATATTAAGGCATTCGTATGAGGATTTAGAAATATGTGAAAAAATTAAAACCTTTCTCCCTTCAAATGAAAGCGTCAAACTGATATCTGATGACTTGAATGCTGTTCAATTGGAAAACGTTATAAAGCAGTTTGATTTTGTTATCGCCTCTCGTTATCACTCCATAGTTCATGCATATAAGAATGGAGTACCAGCCTTAGTTATTGGTTGGGCTACAAAGTATTTTGAATTATTAGATGATTTCGGTCAATTAGAATACTTTTCTGATTGCAGAGGAAGCGTAGATATTGATGAAATAGGGAATAAACTGGACAAAATGATACGAAGTTATAAATGTGAAAGAGAGAAGATAATTAATAAGATGAACATTTTAATAAATAAAGAAAGCCCCTTTGATATGTTATTTGCCCCTGGGAAATAGGATTTGGTATAGGAGATGTTTCGAAAGACATATAGAGTGTTTGAGCATCCCTATCATAGATTTTTTATATTGAGAAAGGAGGAATAAAATTTATGCCAAAAGAAAATCCAAAAGTAAGCGTGATTATTCCAACTTATAATCGGGCGCATTTAGTAGGGAGAGCTATCCAGAGCGTTTTGAATCAAACCTATCAGGATTTTGAAATTATTGTAGTGGATGATGGTTCCGCGGATAACACAAAAGAAGTAATTAAAAAATTTCAAGAACAAGATAAAAGAGTTAAATATATTCGACATGAGAAAAATAGAGGCGGCTCAGCAGCCAGGAATACGGGGATTAAAGCCTCCCGAGGTGAGTATATTGCCTTTTTGGATTCAGATGATAAATGGGTACCAGGAAAGTTAGAAAAACAGTTAAAAAAAATTAATGATAGTGAACTTAAACCTGGAGCAGTATATACTGGTTTAAAGTATGTTGATATTCAGAGGCGGAATATACGTGTAAAAAAACCCAAGTATAGAGGTAACATTTTTCAAACACTTTTAGTTATGAATGTGGTAGGAACTGCATCGAGTGTATTGGTTAAAAAAGAATGTCTTAATATAGTTGGTTTATTTGATGAATCTTTACCCTCAAGACAGGATTTAGATATGTGGATAAGGATATCAAAGAAATTTAATTTTGATTTTATTTTGGAACCCTTAACTTTCGTCACCGAGCATGAAGATAGGATTACAGAAAACTTAGAGGCTAAAGTAAAGGGATACGAAATACTACTAGAAAAAATTTACGACGAATTAAAAGAAGATCGAAGTGAACTTGCCAAATATTATTATGATCTTGGTATAATATATCTTAAGTTGGGGCATTTAAAGTTCTGCAGAAAATATTTGATGAAGGCAGTTATAAATTATCCATTAATAAAAGCAATGATTGTGTTAGGCTTGACAATGATAGGTCAAAGAGGTTATAAATTTGCTACTATTATAAGGTGCAAACTTCAAAAGTTTTTAGCTATAAAATGAGTGTAAGCTATAAAAGATGACTTTTCTAAATTTATTTATTGTTATTTCCTTTATTGCTGTAGCCTTTATAGTTTCAATTAAGCCCATTCTCGGTTTAGCGCTGATTAGTATAGTATCTCCATTTGTATTGTTAATGGATGTTCCAAAATTACCACTAGGGATTGATAAAATTCTAGGCTTTCTAGTCTTATTTGGTTTTGTTATTAATATTTTAAAAGATAAGTCCCCAAAAATGAAATTTAAAAGAACCCCTCTTGATGTACCAATAATGGTATTGGTTATAGCTTATTTCTTAGCTTTTTTAATGAGTGCCCTTACACGAGGTTTGAATAGTGAAATGATAATTTCTTTTTTATCACTGTTAAGTTTATTTGTGATTTATTTTTTAACCGTTAATTTAGTATGGGATAAAGCAAGTTTTAATATTTTGTTTTATTCATTGTTTTTAGGAGCAGTTTTGCTAGCTTCTGTGTCTCTTTTCCTATATTTTAATAAAGTAAATATGCTTTTTGGTTTACAAATAGCACGAGCACCAGTAATACCAGGGGTGCCTAGGTTACAAGGCTTTAGTGGAAATCCTAATAGCTTCTCAACGATTTTTGTTTTATTGATCCCCATTTCGGTTTTCATGTTAATTGGTGCTAAATCAGTAATTAAAAGAGTATTTTTTTTTATGACGATTATATTATTTACTGTTTCTATAATACTTTCTTTTTCTAGAAGTGCTTATTTAGGTTGTATTATTGGCATAAGTACTGTTAGTTTGTATTTTTTAATTAGTAATAGATTTGAAATTAGAGAAATTCTAGGTTTTATTTTAGGGTTTATGGTTCTAATTATAATTCTGAGAATGTTTCTTATTCGAACTGGCTCCTTAAACGCCTTTCTTTTGAGATCTCAAAGTTTTAAAACCGGAGAAGCATTCGGAACAAGACCAGAGCTTTATCCCGCTACGCTAAAGTTGATTCTCGATAACCCCCTTGGAATTGGATATGGTTCTTACTTTTACACAGCAATAACAAAGTATGGTGTATCTAGAAAGATAGGTTCTCATAATACCATTTTAGGAATAGGGGCACAGACGGGATGGCTAGGATTATTAGCCATAATATGGTTTATTTGCTGGCAAATAAAGCAATTTCTTTATAAGTTAAGACAATCCAAAAGTCTAAATGAATACTTGATTTTAGGAGGGTTTCTTGGGGGAATAATTGCCTTTTGGACGCATTCTAGTTTACACAGTTTTTTGCATTGGGGGTTTGTATGGCTTTTTTTTGGACTAGGGATGGCATCATGCAGAATATTCAATACTTCGATGGAGAAGGGATCCTTAAATGAATAAGAAAATTAATAGGTTATGTGTAATTTCAGGAAGAGAACTTGAATATGATGGATGGAATTATTATGCAAAATCAGCTGTTGTTGAATATTTACACAAAATATGTACGCGTTTTAAGAAGACACACTTTATCACTTTTTTGGAAAGGATTATGTCAAATGAATAAGTCTCTTCCTTATACCAAATTAACTATAATCTCAAATGGTCCTTTTGGTTTTGATGGTAGCAAATATCGGGGTTTGAAAGTCTTTGTTAATTATATTGAAAAGCTTATTCCGATTTTTTCAGAAATAAGGATATGCACTCCTATACTTAGAAAGGGAGAAGAAGGATATGATAGTGTATCTGGCTTCGAGGTTCCGGGGGATATTAAATTCATTGAACTTCCCTCAAAAGTAGGTAAAGATAGGGGTTTCATCCAAAAGATTATTAGACAATTCAAAATAACTCAGGTAATTTGTAAGAGATTAAGAGAATGGGATTTAATCTACATTTTCATTCCTAGTTCTGCTGGAGCTATTACTTTTTATATCAATAAATTCTTTAGAAAGCCTTTTTTTGTTTACTTGGCAAGTGACTGGCAGGACATACTTCCCTATACATTTGAATGGGTGGGAATTAGAAAATATATCCTTTATCCCATTTATAAAGTTCTCTATGGTATCTGGGAAGCTCACATTGTTAGAAATTCACCACTAACCTTGGTAGTAGGAAGCGCATTGTATGATAAATACAACGGTAATGAGCATCCTATATATCAGACGGTTCCTTTAATTGATCTACCCTCTACATATCTTTTTAACCGAGAAGACACTTGCATTTCCGAACCTATCAAATGTTTATTTGTTGGCAGTTTAACTTCAAGGAAAGGTGTGAAATATCTAATTGAAGGAGTGCACCAGTTGATAAGAGAGAGCTATAGAATTAAATTAAACATAGTTGGGAGTGGGGGATTGGAAAACAAATTAAAAGTGTTGACAAAGGAATTGGGCATTGAAGATCATGTGAAATACTACGGATACGTTAAACACGGGTCCGATTTATTCCAAATATACCGAGACTCAGATATCTTTATTCTGCCAACGTTTAGCGAAGGTTTTCCGCGGGTATTATACGAAGCGATGTCTCAAAGTTTGCCTATCGTCACAACAGCCGTAAGTGGTATCCCTGGCTTAGTGAAAAATGAAGAGAACGCTCTTTTATTGCCTCCGGGGGATTCGTATAAGGTAGCTGAAAGCATAAAAAGGATTATAGAGGATAAAGAATTACGTAAACGTTTAATAAGGAATGGCAGGAAAACTGTTGAGCCAATTTTATTACAAGATGCCGCTGAGCAAATCAGTACATTGTTAAATAAACATTTAAGCCAAAGTCTGTAGCGGTTTAGTGAGAAATCGAAAATGGCATTCAAAGACAGTATGAAAATTATGATAAATGCGTTATCCGTAAAAGGAGGCGGTGGTTTAACTTATCTTCTAGAGTTAACAAAGGAGTTGGCTAAAATATGTAATAGCTACAAGATTTATATATTAGTAGCAAAATATAACCGTAAGTTCTTTAAGGTAAATCTACCAAGGGAAGTGACTATAATCGAAACACCAGTATCAACTTTAACTGTAAGATTATTTTACGAGCAAGTAATTTTACCATTAGTTATATCAAGGGAGAAAATAGACCTTCTTTATTGTCCAGCTGAGATATTATCCTTTTTTGCTCCATGTTTAAAAGTCTTAGGAATCCAAAATTCGAAAGTTTATTATAAAATTCCAATTAGGAGATCTTTTTAAATGTTTAATAAATCAACGTAAAATGGGAATGGAAGATAAGTGAAAGTTCTTCATGTTGTAGCTAGTCTATCGCGCAAGTGGGGAGGGCCTGTTTTCGTTGTTAAAGGATTGACTGAACAGTTAGCACGAAAGGGCATTGAAGTTTCTATTTTTGCACTGAATAGAGGCAGATCTTCGGGTGAAATCGTGAAGCCTAAAGGAACAGAAATTCGATTGTTTAGGCAAAACTTTCTTTCCAGGGGTTGGACAGCTCTTTCTTCCAAGCTTGCAAGGGTTCTTTATCCAAGGAGCTTATAGAAGGTCCGGGAGAAAAATGAGAATAGCCATTGTTAATATGACTACTGGAGGGATGAGCGGAGGGTATCGGAAATACTTGCAAAATGTTCTTCCACGAATGGCTGTACGTCCAGATGTAGAAGCTATACTTTGTGCTTCACCTGAACTATTGAATGTTCAAGGTTGGTTTGGATCACTTCCAAATGTTGAGTTTGCGAGGGGCCAGCCATTTCGGATTTTGCGTCATAAAGTTAATAATGAATTGAGACAGCATTTAAAAAGATTTCGGCCTGATGTTATATTTGTCCCTACAGAGCGCTTTCTTGAGTTTGAGGGTTTTCCTGTTGTCAATATGGTTCAGAATATGGAGCCTTTTGTGGTCGTTGATGGCAACCCGTTAAGCGAGCGCTGTCGAAATTGGGTTCGGAGAATAGATGCGAAAAGAGCTTTAAGAAAGTCAAATAGAATTATAGCTCCTTCAAAATATGTTCAAGATTTCCTTATTGAGCGTTATAATATAGCTAATAAAAAAATTGCTTTAGTTTATCATGGGATAGAACAATTTAAAAGAAATAGTTGTCGTCCACATATTGTCCCTGAGGAGTGGGATAACAACTTTTTATTTACTGCGGGTTCAATCAGGCCTGCCAGAGGATTGGAAGACGTAATTTATGCCCTTGAATACTTATCTAATTCAACTATCTTAGGACTAGTAATTGCAGGAGAGGTTATTTCTAAAATGATAAAATATCGAAGATGGTTAAAAAATTGGCTTCAAATTCACAATTTATCATCCAAAGTATGTTGGGCAGGAAAATTTAATGAAAAAGAGATGGCTTGGTGTTATGAAAATTGTCAGGCCTTTGTTATGACCAGTCGTGTAGAATCTTTTGGAATGGTAGCCGTTGAAGCAATGTCACATGGATCTATTTGTGTAGCTGCGGATAACCCCTGTTTGCCAGAAATTTTTGCTGATGTAGCAGCTTTCTATCCCCCAAAGGGACCTCAAATCTTGGCGAAACGGGTTCAAGAGGTGTTAGACTGGCCAGAAGAAAAGAAGCAAAAAATACATCAGCGAGCCCTAACAAGAGCTTCTCAATTTAGTTGGGATAAGTGTGTTGAACGAACTGTAGAGGAACTGCAAAAGGCTATTGATGATTTTAGAAAAAAACAAGATTAATTCAAGAGGAGGAAGCATGAGGATACTTGTTACAGGCGGTTCTGGTTTTATAGGAACAAACTATATTGAGTTTTTATTGAGAGACGGCAAAGCGGAATTTATGAATTTGGATTGTCAGGTACCGCGTAAAATATCTCACAAAAAGTTTTGGAAGGAATGTGATATATTAGATGCTTCCAACCTTAAAAGCCTTAAAAGGATAATTAAGGATTTTTCTCCTACCTACGTCGTTCATTTGGCAGCAAAAACTGGAACTGAAACTAAATTAAGCGCCTTTGTGGCAAATACCGAGGGGACGAAAAACTTATTGGATGTTTTTAAGGAGATGCCAGGTGTTGAGCGGGTGATATTTGCATCTTCTCTTTTGGTATGTAGACTGGGTTATACTCCAAAAGATGATACTGATTATAAACCGCCTAACGCATATGGTTTGAGTAAAGCTAAGATGGAGCAAATTATTCGAGCTCAAAAAGATTTACCGTATCTTTGGACTATTATTCGTCCGATCTCGGTTTGGGGACCATGGTGTGAAGACCCTTATAAGACTTGGTTCAAAGCAATTAAACAAGGATGGTATTTTCATGTTGGTTCCGGTCACTACCGAAGAACGATGTGCTATGTAGAAAATACGGCCCACCAAATTCATCAATTGCTGATTGCTCCACCAGAAAAAGTTGATAGAAAAACTTTTTACTTAGGAGATGATTATCCACTAGATCTACATGATTTTGCTAACGAGATTCAAAAAGGATTCGGCGCAAGAAAAATTCGGCATATGCCTTTGTGGATAGCAAGATTAGCAGCAAACGCCGGAGATATCCTTAAATTTATAGGATGGAAAGATGTTCCCTTAACCAGTGAGAGGCTTGACCACATCCGTACTGATTATGTTTTTGACCTCCATTCTATTATGGAAGTCTCTGGACCCTTGCCGTACGACTTCAAGACGGGTATTAGACGAACTATTCAATGGATGCGTAAGGAAGGGGAGATCTAAAATTGTGAAACAGGTCATCCAAAGCTGCAAAACCGGTGAGGTAGCGGAAGCCAAGACTGGTTTCGTCATCTATCTAGGCGCCGATCAACTAGCCGAAGCTCTGGTTAAGCTGCTGGATGATACGCAATTACGTAATGAAATGGGGGAGAACGGGTATAGATTGGTTTTAGAAAGGTTTACATGGGGTAAAATAGCTGATAAAATGATTAGGGTTTATAAAGATATTATAAGGAATCATTAATGACAATCTTAGGTATAAGTGTATACCACCTTGATGGCTCGGTGTTACACAAAATGGGTTGCTTGTAGCAATAACTGAGGGAGAGTAAGTAAGGAGGTTTAGTGAAACAACTATTACAAAACTATAAAACCGGTGGATTGGAATTAGCGGAAGTTCCAGTTCCGGCCGTTAAAGAAGGCGGGATATTAGTGAAAAACTTTAACTCTCTGGTTAGCGCTGGAACCGAGAAATTAATGATAAACCTTGCTAAAAAAAGCCTTTTAGGCAAAGCCAAAGCTAGGCCAGATTTGGTTAAGAAAGTAATCAATAAAGTAAAGTCAGATGGGTTAATGGAAGCTTATAAGCAGGCTATGGGTCGTTTGGATAATCCAATTCCCTTAGGCTATAGTTGCGCTGGTCAGGTTATAGAAGTTGGCCAAAGAGTGGATGATTTTCAAAGTGGCGATCGAGTTGCTTGTTTTGGGAGTGGATACGCTTCTCATGCAGAGATTATCTATGTGCCTAAAAATTTGGCTGTAAAGATACCAGAGGGTGTATCTTATGAAGAGGCATCTTTTGTTGCGTTAGGGGCAATTGCCCTTCACGCAGTAAGATGTGCTAATATATCTCTGGGTGAAAATGTTGTAGTCGTAGGTCTTGGTCTTTTGGGGTTGATTGCTGTTCAACTTCTTAAGGCTTCTGGATGTAATGTATTTGGAATAGACCCAAAAGAAGATAAACTTAAATTAGCAAAAGAGCTCGGTGTAGATAAAGTCGCTAAGCCCGATGAAGATATATCTGCTGAGATAAATGGATTTACTGATGGAAACGGCGCTGATTCTGTAATTATCTTTGCAAGTACAGAAAGTAATCAGCCTATAGAACAGGCGGCAGAGATTGCCCGGGAAAGAGCAAATATTGTCGTGCCAGGGATGGTAGGCCTGGATATTCCCCGTAAGATATTTTACGAAAAGGAATTAAATCTGGTGGTATCCCGTTCCACTGGTCCTGGGATTTATGATCCTGAATATGAAGAGAAAGGACGGGATTACCCGATATCTTACGTAAGATGGACTGAGAGGCGAAATATGAGGCAATTTCTTAAACTTGTTGCAGATGGTAAGATAAGTCTGGAGAAACTTATTACTCATCATTTTAGTATCAATAAGTCTATAGAAGCCTATGATATGATAATGAAGGGAAGTGAACCTTATATAGGGGTTCTTTTAGAATATGAAACTAAGGGTATTCAAAAATTAAGTTCTAAGATAATCATAGAGAAAAAGAAAGATGAAAGAAAGCCAAAGGATGTTGTTGGTGTTGGTATGATAGGAGCCGGTCAATTTGCCAAAGGGACTCTTTTACCTGCAATTAAGAAAGTACAGGTTCCATACAATTTAATTGGGGTTGCAACTGCTTCTGGATACAGTGGAAAACATGCAGCTAAAAAATTTGGTTTTGATTACTGTACCAGTAACTATAAGGAACTTTTAGAGGATGGTAGCATTGATTTAATATTGATTACAACCCGTCATGGACTTCATGCAAAATTTGTAATTGAATCCCTGGAGGCAGGAAAAGATGTCTTCGTAGAAAAGCCACTATGTCTTAATCAATCGGAATTAGAAGAAATTATCAATGTTTACAACTCAACGAACTCTACGAACTCAATGAACCCCACGAACCCTTCCATTATGGTAGGTTTTAATCGCCGTTTTTCACCCTTTACTACTTATATAAAAAATCTGTTTGGTCATGTTGATGAACCGGTAGTTATAAATTGTCGTATAAATGCTGGATTTGTCCCAAAGGATAGCTGGGTTTATGACCCAGAACAGGGAGGAGGTAGGATAATTGGTGAGGTGTGCCACTTTGTTGACCTGATTCAATATCTTTCGGATTCGCAACCCGTGCGCGTTTATGCAGAATGCATAAGTGGTGAAGCTGGTGCAGTTATGAATAAAGATAATGTGGTAATAACTGTAAAACTCCGTAATGGTTCTGTTGGTTCTATTAGTTACATTGCGAGTGGTGATAAATCTTATCCCAGGGAAAAGGTAGAAATTTTTGGTAAAGGTTCTGTGGGTGTGATAAATAATTTTAAGTCGGCAAGCTTTACAAGAAATGGAAAAACGAAAAAGAAAAAGAGCTATATGTCAATGGATATAGGTCATACTGATGAAATGGATGCTCTGTTTAATGCAGTTAAGAAGGGAAAAGAATTTCCAGTTTCTTTTGAGGAATATGTTTATACAACCCTCACGACTTTTAGAATAGAGGATTCAATAAGGGAAGGAAAACCGATGAAAATAGATATTAGTGAAGTTTACCCTTAAGAGAGTAAGAAAAATTGAATATACTTATTCTAACTAAATATTTTCTTCCAGAAATTGGGGCTGCACCACACCTTTTTTATGAACTTTCAGAGAGTTTAGTAAAAAGAGGTCATCAAGTAACAGTAGTTACCGGTTTTCCTACTTATAATGTGGACAGAAATGAGTTAGGGCGAAAGTATAGAAGAAACATCTTACTGAATGAAAACATGAATGGCATTAAGGTAAAAAGATTACGGGAAATTCCCTTTCCTACAAATATTCCAATTCTTAGAGGGCTAGACCATTTTATGATTGCTTTAATAACTTTTCTAAGAAGCTTATTTATTAGCAATCAGGATATAATTTTGATTTATTCTCCTCCTCTAACTATAGGTCTATCAGCTTATTTAATGAGTAGGATAAAGAGGATTCCATTTGTTGTAAATATCCAGGATCTTTTTCCCCAGAATGCTATAGATCTTGGAATACTCAATCACAAGCTTTTAATAATGATGTTCGAGCGGATGGAAAGTTTTGTTTATGAAAAAGCTGATTATATAACGGTACATTCGAGTGGGAATAAGAAGCATATAGTTAGTAAAGGGATTAATCCGGATAAAGTAAAGATAATTCCGAACTGGGTTGATACGGAATTTATTAAACCGACTAATAGAATAAACGGCTTCCGTATACAACATAGTCTTGGTAAAAAATTTATTGTCTCTTTTGCTGGTACTATGGGTTATTCACAGGATCTTGATATTATCCTGGAAAGTGCTAATATTTTAGAAGAATACAAAGACATATTATTTCTTTTAGTTGGAGATGGTTTAGAAAAAGCACGTTTAGAAAAAAAGGCAGAAGAACTTAATTTAAAGAATGTTAAATTTTTACCTTTGCAACCACGGGGACGGTATCCTGATGTTTTGAATGCTTCTGACGTTTCATTGGTAACTTTAAAAAAGAAGGTAAAAACGCCAGTTGTTCCTTCAAAGCTTTTAAGTATTATGTCCAGCGGGCGTCCAGTTTTAGGTAGTATGAATCTTGATGGGGATGCTCCACGTTTGATTATAGATGCAAACTGTGGAATATGTGTAGAAGCTGAGGATACCGAAGGTTTATCACAAGCCATTCTTAAACTTTATCAGGATTCCAATCTGAGGGAAAATTTAAAGAAAAATGGAAGAGATTATGTTGAAAAGAATCTTTCTCGAAAGTTTTGTATGAGGAAATATGAAAATTTGTTTATTAAAGTAAAAGGAGCGTAATTATGGAAGGATCTCTTAATTTATACAAGGGTAAAAAGATTCTGGTTACTGGTGGGGCTGGTGCAATTGGGAGTCGTTTAACAAGAAAGCTTCTTGATTTAGGTGCAACAGTAGTTGTTCTCGATGACCTTTCTTCGGGATATGAGTGGAATCTTCCGGTTGATGCAGATAATCTCCTTTTCATAAAAGGAGATGTTGCCAATGAGATAGACATTAAAAGAGTGTTCAATGAGAAGCCCGACATAGTTTTTCATCTTGCAGCATTTTTTGCAAATCAGAATTCCATTGATTATCCGGAAAAAGACTTAAGGACGAATGGGTTTGGTACGCTCCGATTACTTGAGTATTCAGAGCTTTATGGGCAACTTGAAAGATTTGTTTATGCATCCTCTGGCTGTTCTATATATGGTGAAAGCACAAATTTTCCCCTAAAAGAGGATGATATTTCAATGAATTTGAGTTCACCCTACCAGGTTACAAAAATGCTTGGGGAACTTTACTGCAATTATTTCTTTAAGCAATATGGACTGAAGGTTGTTAAGACGCGATTCTTTAATTCTTACGGACCAGGAGAAGTTCCCGGACAGTATCGAAATGTAATCCCTAATTTTATATATTGGGCTATGAAAGGATTATCTCTTCCGCTTACTGGTACCGGAGAGGAAACCAGAGATTTCACTTATGTAGATGATATTATTGATGGTATGCTAAAAGCTGGTTATATAGAAGATGCAATTGGAGATGAGTTTAATTTTGCTTCCGGGACTGAAACTAAAATTATCGACCTTGTCAATATGATTAACAAAAACACTAAAAATGAAGCACCTATAAAATTTCTAAAAAGAAGAAAATGGGATACGAAACCACGT
>Ga0315545_1003718_pt1 | contig 12920 bp, 15 predicted proteins | sample SalMarSW160210MG_FD_203096 | JGI IMG/M metagenome (GOLD analysis project Ga0315545, IMG submission 203096) | Salt marsh sediment microbial communities from the Plum Island Ecosystem LTER, Massachusetts, United States - Salt Marsh Sediment SW1602-10 ... | reverse complement strand
ATATGCTGAAGCGACTATCTCCGCACGAGGAAATCTTCTCTTCAAGTAGGGCACGGCCCCACAATGGTCGAAGTGAGAGTGGGGGATGACCAGATACTTGATTCTATTGAGGTCGAAATCCATCGCTGAAAACTGCTTTTCCAGCGACGGACCTATATAGCTCATTCCGCCCCCGATAATCATAGCCTCTTCTCCCTTAAGCAGATATAGGCACAGGTCGCGTGTTCCCAGAAAATCTATCCTGTCGGTGATTTTGCTAGGTTCCTGAATCCACATAATGATTTCCTCCCTTGTGAATCCTGACTTAATCGGAAGAGTAGCCTTGTTTCAAAAGGATTTCTCGTTGGTCTGAGACTATAGAGCCCACTTGCGAGATACTTCTGGAACATCCATTTTAACATTTTGATGAGGGAATACATAAATGTGAGTACTTGTTCATATATCATCTGTTTGATAGCGGTGGGACAGCGCTGATAAGGCTCAAAATGAACCCGGTGCCAGGGCAGATGGACTTCTGGGTATACACGAAGTCCATGCTAGTGGAAATGACCAGCAGCCCTGGCTCATCATAACTAGACTGTTTCTGGTATACTTTTCAGGCATTACGCTTGTTACAGAAGGTATTGAGGTTGGGGTAAGAGAGCGTTGTTAATGGTGAAACCCTTAGGGAACATATAGAGTGGCCCGGGATGCTGTTAACATGAAGATCGGGCTGAGTACTAATTCGGAGGTTATTTCATGGCGTGGAAAAAGGTGAGGAGTGTACTGCCTGCTGGGGATTATTACTTTTCAGGTGATGAGGCGATAGCTGAGGGCGCTATTGCAGCAAGGTGTGGCTACTACGCTGGTTATCCGATTACCCCGACTACTGAAACCTTGGAGAGGATTTCCGTTAGATTTGGAGAGGTAGGAGCCGTATTCATGCAAATGGAGGATGAAATCGCATCCATTTGTTCCTGTATAGGTGCTTCATGGGCTGGAGCCAAAGCCATGACTGTCACGTCAGGCCCCGGATTTAGCTTAATGCAGGAGGGAATCGGCCATGCTGTCATGACGGAAACACCGATTGTAATTGTCAATGCCCAAAGGGCAGGCCCAAGCACGGGCCAGGCTACCAGGGTGGGAGGTGGGGATATAATGCAGGCCAGGTGGGGTACCCACGGAGGCATGCCGATTGTTGCCCTTTCTCCTTGGTCTGTGCAAGAACTGTATGACCAGACCATCAATGCCTTTAATCTCGCTGAGCAATATAGAGTTCCAGTTCTTGTTATGGCCGAAGAGGCTACTGCTCATCTGCGGGAGAGGATGAATATACCAGAGGAAATAGAGTTATTTGACCGTGTAAAGAAACCAGGAGCAGCTCCCTTTGGCACAGAAGCGGATGATGGGATTCCGCCGATGCCTGCCTTTGGGGAAGGCGAGAAGTTACTGGTGACCGGCTCTACACATGATGCTTATGGCATTAGGAAAACTGCTGACTCTGCGACTGAAGAGAAGCTAACCAGAAGACTGTACCACAAAATAATGAATCATAGAGCCGAAATAATTGAATATGAGGATTATTACCTGAAAGATGCAGACGTAGCAGTTATTTGTTATGGATTCACGGCAAGAAGTGCGCTATTTGCCATTGAGAGATTGCGAGAAGAGAGCAGGAAAGTCGGAATGTTGAGGCTAAGGACTTTGTGGCCCTTTGCTGATGCGATAGTAGGAGAGGTGGGGTCGAGAGTCAAGAAGATACTTGTTCCCGAAATGAATATGGGACAGGTTCTGGGCGAGGTAATGAAACATGTCTCTGGTGATGTAATATCATATAATCAAATGAACGGAGAGGTCATACATCCGAACGCGATTGTAGAACAACTGGGTAGATTCCTATAATGGCTAGAGACTTGAAACAATATTTACGACCAGGAGTGACTCTGCCCTTTTGCCCTGGCTGTGGCCATAGGACCTTGCTGAGGCTTATCTTAAGGGCAATTGATGAACTTGAAATAAACATTGATGACATGCTATTTGTATCAGGTATAGGTTGCGCTGGCTGGATACCGAGTCCTCACTTTAATGCTGACACTCTTCATACTTTACATGGCAGGGCTATTGCCTTTGCTACCGGCGCTAAGATGTTCAATCCAAAGCTAAGAACGATGGTTATAAGTGGAGACGGAGATTTGGTAGATATCGGAGGGAACCATCTTATTCATGCCGCTCGTAGAAATATAGACCTTACAGTCATATGTGCTAACAATATGAATTACGGGCAGACCGGTGGCCAGGTTTGTTCTACCACGCCGAAAGGCGCCGTTACACAGACTACACATGGAGGGAGTCCATATCGTCCACTTGACCTGTGTAAGCTTGTGAGTGCAGCCGGTGCCGTCTACGTAGCCAGATACTTAGTCACTCAGGGCTCTGTACTGGTAAACAGCATCAAGAAAGCATTACAAATTGACGGGTTTTCTTTTATTGAAGTTGTATCGCCCTGTCCAACCCAGTTTGGCAGGCAAAACCGACTTGATACGCCCAGGGAGACGTTTGAATTTGTTGAGCGCGTGTCTATCACTAAAGAGGATGCTGAGGACTTATCACCAGCAGAACTGGAAGGGAAAATAGTAACCGGGGAGTTTTCCAATGGGACAGGTTAAGCAGATCATGCTGTGTGGTTTTGGAGGGCAGGGTATTGTGCTGGCGGGAACAATACTCGGCTACGCTGCTTTCAACGATGGGAAATGGGTTAGTGGTACGAATTCTTATGGAGCAGCAGCTCGAGGCGGGGAATGTGAAGCCGAAGTTGTAATATCTGACGAACCAATAATCTTCCCATATGTGCTTGAAGCAGACTTTCTGATTGCTATGTACCAGGCTGCGTATAACAAATATGTTGGTAAGGTTAAACGTGACAGAGGGGTGGTTATCCATGATAAGCAGTTGGTATCCCCAGCGGCAGGTAGCACTTTGGAGCATATAGGAATTCCGGCTACCGAGGTAGCAGCAAAAAGGCTTAATTCTAATGTGGTTGCTAACATAGTCGCGCTAGGTGCAGCGATAGAAATAAGCAGGGTGGTTACCAGGGATGCTTTCATCTCCGCCATAGAAGAAAACATGCCAGAAAGATTTAGGGAATTAAATCTTAGAGCGGCAAATATCGGGTTTGATTTGGTATAACGATGAAGCCGCGTTTCAATCTCTGCCGTTAAGGTATGTCAGACGGTGGACATAGGTGAGCGGGAAGTCGAATGAAAGCTATTTTTCATGGAGACAACCGGGAGGAAGAAGAGGTAGAAATACTAGACATCTTTGTTGATAGGGATGGAGAGCCCAAAATCCGCTTCACTGGAGCGGATGGCAGAATTGCCACCGCTCCAATAAACCGGTTCACAGATTTTGAAAATGCGGGACATATACCTGACTGGTACCACCGTCATGAATGAGCTGCAGTATCACTATGATATTGTAGCCGTGTTGGTGGAAGGTAAGAGGATTGAGAGTTGCCCGGCTAAACCTGGCCATATGCTATTGGCGCATTAAACATATTCCGAATCCTGCTCAAATCTCTGGTATGACTCAAGGCAAGGGTCAATTTTATTCTTGCCTTTGGCCCATTAAGCCCCGGAGCTACAATAGCTCCCAACTCCCGCAGGTTCTTCTCGCTTCCTATAAAGGCATAGCTGTCCTCCAGAACAAGGCCTTCATAGCATCGGGTTGTGAAGACCACTGGCTTCCCTACATTGACCAGGTCTCTTATCCCCTCAGCCACCGTTTTTGAGACGTGACCTACGCCAGCTCCCTCGATGACTACCCCATCCACAGGCGAGTCTCTTACTGCTTCTAATAGAAAGTTGCTCATGCCTAGTGTGAACTTGATGAGTTCAACTTGGGCTGAAATCTTCCTGGCGGGAATTGATTCCCTGAGTCCCCTTGCTCTAACAAACTGCACTCTTTTCCCATAAATAATCCCGATTGGCCCAAATAGGGGGCTTCTGAATGCATTAAGCTGCGTTGCACTTGCCTTTGTCACATCCCTGGCAAGATGAATCTCATTATTGAATACGACCATTGTGCCTCTTGACTGTGAATCATCTGTCGCCGCAGTCAAGATTGAATTGAACAGATTTGCAGGACCATCGGAGCTGAGTTGAGAAGCATTTCGCATGGCTCCGGTTACTATAACCGGGTTATCGTCCCGGACTAGCAGATCCAGAGCGTACGCCGTCTCCTCCAGAGTATCCGTACCTTGAGTTATAACTACACCATTTGCCTTGTTTTGTTCAAAAAGGTCATGAATCACTTTACTGAGCTCAAGAATGTCGCCCAGGAGCAAATGGGGCCCCGGCTTATTACAGAAATTCACAATATCTAATCTCGCAATGTTGCTTAAGGAAGGCATATTCTCTAGCAAATCCTCTGCGCTTAACAGAGGAACTGCGCCACCTGTCTGGGCGTCAATGCCCATAGCAATCGTCCCGCCGGTAGAAATGATGGTAATTCTTTTCTCAGTCATCTGTTTCAGAAGTATAAAGCATTACGGCTCTGAGTTGCTAGAGCATTTGCTTGTTCATATCGAAGCCAGCGCTCTCTTGCGAAAGCCACTAGACAGGTTTGCCACAAATGCTGAGATAAACTATACTGTGAATAGAGCATAGCATGAAGAAGTCAGTGACGCTGCTTGTATCGCTATCATTAATAGCTAGTTTGCTTGTTGGCTGCGTGGCTCAACAGCCGAAGGAGTACAGCGACCCTGGCCAGGAAATTGAAATCGGGGTTGGCAAACCGTTCATCATAGCTCTTGATTCCAACCCAACAACAGGTTACAACTGGGAGGCGGATTTTGACGAAGACTTCCTTAAGCTGGTACAGGACGAATTCAAGCCTGCTGAGGACAAAGACCTGGTTGGTGCTGGTGGGGAACAAAGGTTCACCTTCAAGGGGGTAAAGATAGGCAAAACCAAGGTGACACTGACATATAAAAGGTCATGGGAGGAAGGCTTCATAGACCAAAAGGTCTTTGAGGTCTCGGTTGAGTGAAAACCCCGTGAGTGGCCTAGCAGTGGCAGGGGTTTAAAAGCTCTCTGGCAAGAAGTAGTGTACACTCCGATGGTCTCGTTTACGGTTTCAGTCCTCCTGGACATGATCTAGACCTTCAGGTAGAAAGGCGTTATAGCGAAATGCAGTTTACTAACCAAGGGATGTTTACCACGGTCTTAGGAAGTTATCCCCTGAGCTACAACGAACTGGGGAAAGACGCCATAGCCAGGTCGGTGAGCGACCAGATTGACGCCGGCATACAACTAGTCTCGGATGGGCAAACAAGGTATGACATGATAGGGTATTTTGCCACGTCAATAGAAGGCTACTCTTATGATGGCAAGAGTTCCATAAACGGAAAGGTAGGCAAAGGGAGCCCCGAGATATTCTTGGAGGACTTGGATGCTGCCAAGAGAATGGCTCCCCGTGTCAAGGGGATTATCACCGGGCCAGTCACACTTGTGTTCTCCTCGGAAATCAGAGGTTATTACAGGGGATACAGAGACGAAGCGGTTTATCTTGACACAGCCGAGGCTCTTCTGGGTATCGCCCAGGCACTGGAGGAAAATGGCGCGGAATGGATACAGATTGATGAGCCATATCTTTCCGTTGGAGCACCTATGGGGACTGCCCGTAAAGCTGTGGAGAGCATAGCCTTGAACTTGAAAGTCCCGGTGGCGCTTCACGTCTGCGGAACGGTTACCAAGATATTCAGGGAGCTGCTGCAATGGGAAGGGGTGACGATGCTTTCACACGCATTCATGGGCGATGATAACATGGAGATATTGAGCTTTGGAGAGCTTCTGGCTTCAGACAAAATGCTGGGATTGGGCTGTATTAACACCAAGAGCACCAAAGTTGAGGAGGTCGAGGATGTAGAGAAGCTGATAAGGGCAGCGGTGGCGCACATACCCAGGGAGAGAATCGCAATCCATCCCGACTGTGGCCTAAGGGTGCTTCCCAGAGAAGTTGCCTTTGAGAAGATGAAGCGGATGGTGATTGCCGCCGAGAGAGTGCTTCAAGGGTAAAGACAGACCAGCATGTGTCAGGGTGTTAAGCAGAATGTTGAAATATCAAGATATCCTGTGTCCGGGGAAGTGTTGGAATTGGCAGACGGGCATGAGTTAGGCTACCGTTTCCAGCTTCAGTTTGGTTAACTTCGTTCACCACCGTGTCCAAGATTGCCTGTAGCCTTTTGCTAGGCTTGTTCTTACCGCTCATGACCATGGAAATATAGGCCTTGCTTACTCCGAGTTCATTAGCTAGTCCATTTTGCTTCATCTTCTTTTACCTCCTTTTTGTTTCCTTTTCCTTTGGTAGTCCGAGGTCAGAACTACCCAGTCACGGCCTAACTGCTTAGCTCATGGTAGAGCCTCAATCTATCCCCTATTCTCAGACTTCCCGCTGCTTCTATTTGAGGTTGGTTGGGGGTATAATGGAGCTAGGATGCTGGGGATGTGCAGAGGTCAGTTATCTTAGTCACTGGCCTAGCGGTACTGGCAGGGTTAGGCCTATTCGGCCTAAGTGATACTGTCATTTCTGTTGCTGAGGAGTTGGCTGTTCTGTGACTAGGTAGTAGCGTATCTCGATAGAAGGGAGGAAAATATGATTAAAGTAGCCTCTATACAGCTCTGGCACAATGATGATGACTCTAAGCAAGACAGGATAGCTCATGCCGAGCAGCTAATTGATAGTGCTGCCGATTCAGACTTAATTCTCCTGCCTGAGATATGGAACATCGGCTGGTGGTCATTTGATATATATAGTGAGAGCAGTGAAACCCTTCACGGTGAAACCATCTCCAGGATAGCAGAAAAGGCAAAAGCGGTGAATGCCTATATTCTGGCTGGCAGCATAGTGGAAAGAAGGGGTGATTCACTTTACAACACGGCTGTTCTTTTGGATCCCAAAGGGCAGATTGTCACTGCCTACAGGAAGATGCACCTGTATGGCTGGATGGGGGCGAGGGAGGCAGAGCTGATGAAACGAGGGGAGGAGATTGTCACCGTTAAAACAGAATTGGGTGTCCTGGGCCTTGCCATATGCTATGACCTTCGCTTTCCTGAGCTCTTCCGCAAGATGGCAGTAAATCACGGAGTAGAGATATTCTTGTTTGTAACAGCCTGGCCTATAGTAAGGCTGGACAACTTCCGGGAGCTATGCCATGCCCGGGCCAATGAAAATCTTTGTTTTTTTATTTCCTGTGATTCGGCCGGTATTAATCGTGGTAAGCAGTACCTGGGGCATAGTGCTATTATTGACCCATGGGGAGTCTCCATTGCCAGCGCCGGCATCTACGAAAGTGTAATCACAGCTAAAATAGATACTGACGAGATTTACAGGATTAGAGAGTTCTTCCCAGCTCTTAACGACAGGTTCCTCTCCTTATAGAAGAGGGGAAAGCGGACAATAATGGGGCTTCGACTGAAATAATGCGAGAGGCCTCAAGAGGTGACATCCCAGCTACCCAGTCTCAATCTAACCAGGTTAACCTGCATGATTCCTACGCATGCCCCAAAGCTAGGAGTTAACCTTGGGTGTGGAATAGATAAATAGTCTGTATAGGGAGGGGAGGTGCAGACGGGTGGCTATCAGAATTATGAGACCAGAACCGCCAGTGGTTCATTACTATCAAAAAGTGGCCGGGTATTCTTCTTTCGGTTGACTCTCAATGAGGATGGGTAGCTATCATTTTGAGGCACCTATCACTGCTGAGGAAGAATTGCAATGGTGGCTGAGCTATCAAGAACTCCCCTCGATAAATTCCACTATGAATCCTACAATAGTGCTGGCTATATATCCTGCTACCCATCCCGGAGTTTGATTCTCAATAAACTTGGCAATACTAGTAACATAGTCATCTGTCCAGGCCGCTGACGCTTCGTAGTCGAAATCCTCCAACCCAAATAAGATGGGGAACAGTGGGACAACAACTAAGAAGAGTATCGCAAGGTAGGTAACAGCAAACTTAACTGTTGTTATTGGGTCAGTTCCCCAAATCTTCTTGATTAGGTAGCCAAACAAACCAAGAAGGACCAAAACTAATATGTTTGTTGCCATCTTTGTCTCTCCGGTTGTATTAATTGTAGCACTACTATGGGTAACCTCTAAATGTCTCATCTGGCGGGGGCCGCTGAACTGACCAACTTTTGGCCACGGCTTGTATATAGGCAACCCTAACAGGGAGTCTCTACCGTATTATGACAGCCTACATCTTGTTGAAGGCAACCCCACCATTATTAGGCACAAGATACGGGGAAGCTTGCTTGGCATGGTATAATGATAAGAGAGGGTGGCTATGACAAGTCTTGAGAAGCAGGAATGGCTCAACATGGTAAAGGAGGTGCTCACGCAGGAAGGTTTCCGAGATACTATTCTACAGGTCGTGAAACCAGGGCAGGTTTTTGGGTTAATTAGAAAAGAGGGTGATGTTTGGGAAATGCATGTAAGGGGTTTTGATGATGGGCGACTGGAAAGTGAAATAGAGATTTCCAGAGATTATTTTGAACACCAGGATGATAGATACAGGCGGGAGGCAACTGCAGACCTAAAGCAAATCTTGGATGCCTATCAAGTCCCTTGTGGTATTCAAGGGGATATTTCTCATTCAAACTTAGTCTTGCCTTATCCTAAAAGCGTGACCCCTTGGAAGCCCGTAGTAGCGGTAACAGCGATAGTTGGCTTCCTAATTTGGCTGACTAGTAGAAAGTGAAAAGGATAGCTTTCAGAGGTTGCGTTGCCTAATGAGTAGTGCAACTAGCTCGGTTTCCATAGACAAGGCAAGGTACGGACTACTGGAACCTGGGCAAAGTCTCGTTGCAGGAAGACTGAGGCAGGAATTCTGCCCTAGATAGCTCCTGTAGATACTCCGCCGACTGCAAAGAAGTCTGAGGGTAAAGCTGCCAAGATGTTCTAGCTTATGAATAGAGGATTCCAATGAAATGGCGAGTTCAGCTATCAGGAGACAACTCAGATTTAGAAGAGTTGTCAAAGTCATTTAGTTCTGACAGATTAAGAATATGCAGAGATGGGGAAACCTATATCTTGAGTTCTTTGGATTTTGTGGTAATCACTGAAGCCGATATTGTGCTAAAGAAATCACAGGAGATACTAGATTTCATTAACGGGGGTTCAGCCGTCATTCAAAAACTAGCCAAGCCGATTCAGGTAGGCAGTATTCAATCAATAGATGACGAAGGTAAGCGAAACACTTATATATTTGCAGAGAGTATCCCTTCAAGGTCAGCGGTATTTCGAACGACTGTGCTTGTCAAGCGTAAAGTTCAAGGTACATTCATCTTTGAGGGTCTTCCGAATTGGGTTCTATTGGCTAGTCAAAACAAGAGTGTTGCAGATGTCCTTAGGCATCTCAAGACTGGGAGTAATGACATAGGAACACTTTACAAAGTGTATGAGATTATCAAAGTGGATGTCGGTGGGAAACTCGCCATCAGGGATAAAGGTTGGGCTTCTAGGAATAGAATTGACCGATTCACAAGAACAGTCCAGAGCCCAGCTGCTATTGGGGATAAGGCTCGTCATGGAGTGCAGCAAACTCAACCACCCGAAGCCCCTATGTTGCTAGATGAAGCGGCGTCTTTTGTCCTACATCTAGCAAAGTGCTGGCTTAATTCCAAGATTAACCACTAGACCTTTGTGCATGTCTTTGTTGCCCTGTTATCCGATTCAATCCTCAGATTAGGTGCTAACTAGATTTCTCTACGAGACCAACTTCGGCTAGCTAGGCTTCGGTCAAGCCAATGCCCTGCGGGATACCCCCTAGGCCAATTGTGAACAAATAGCCTTGCCTTGTGAACAACCCAGCTTTGCCCACCTGCGAAAACCTGCTGGGGATACCAATAGGTTTCATCGTCACTGAATATTTTGCGAGAGTGGAGATAGAACAAAGCTACATCTCATAATTCCTTCACCCGTATGCCTCATAGTCATAGAGTTAACGCACCTGAGTGGAAATCATGTAGCCAAAGCTAATTGTTAACAACCAAAGGTCAGCTACTATAGCACAATGACTAGAAGGTCATGCTAACTGAACCTGTTTATAGTGCTCCAAGCAATCCTCGAAGGTGATGCCTCTGGTGTATCTTAATACCATGCTCAAATCTTCCCAGCCCCCAAGATCCATGATGTCCAGAGTGCTTGATCCTGTCCTGTCTAGATCACGGGCAAAACCTCTTCTAAAACTGTGGGCGTTACACTTCATCCCTGTAGCGACATTGAGCCTGCTGAGCATGTCCTGGACACCTCTCGGTCTCATTCCAAATAGAGTCTGGTTATGACCATTGTTAGATATGTAACCCTGCTTCCATAGCCAAATGCAGAGAACCCGCAACGCTCTGAAGTAAGCAAGCTTGCCGTTTCTGCATTTGAGACTGCCGAGAAAATAGCTCACGCCTTGAGGGCTCAGTTCTATTCCGATAGCTTTGCTAATGCATCTTTGATAGAATAGGAGAGTATGCTTGGAGGTGCCTTGTCTTCTGGAAGCAAGGAAGGCATAGGGAATGTCCGTGGTTAACTTTTTCAGAGGAACGCTTCGTAGCTGAATCAGCTTAACGGGGAAGTGTCGGAATTGGCAGACGAGCATGACTTAGGATCATGTGCTGCAAGGCGTGGGGGTTCGAGTCCCCCCTTCCCCACCAAAGGTGTCAATAGGTAGAACTTCCACTTGTTCCCCTGATGGCATGCCTTGCGGTATCGGTAGGTCATAGTGCGCTGCAACCTGCCTTTTATTCATCTCTATTCCTTTCATGAATGAGCGCAGGAAAGCCTTTCTCTGGGCAAAACCAGCCCCTTCAAGCAAGCTCGACAGGTCTTTCGCATAGGTTTTCACTACAGCTACGTCCACCTGCTCAACACCCCTGGCTACCACGCCAGTTTCTATCTACACTGCTGCGTCGAATTCTCATAAACGTCCCGTTTCCCCCTGCCCTTTGAGCCTAGTCGAGTATAGAACAATAGTGGGCGCGCAATCGCTGCTTGGGGTCATTCAGAACAGCGGACTGCCCCGAGCTAACAAAACGATGAAATGGTCAATTTGCTACACGAAAAGATAAATAGCGTGTTTATGGGTTCGCTACCAATCGTTCATCAAAGTAGCAAGACTTAGTGGGCTCAGCTTTGCAGATATATACATAGTTTTTAGTAGTAGTCTAGTGATCACAACCAGTTTATGATAAACTCAAGAAGGTTAGAAACACGAGATGTCAGTTAAAGATCAATTTCCACCTCCCAATGAGGCCTTAGCTCTCGAACCAGAGGAGCTAGCACTGTTCCTCTTAAAGTATCTCTACAAAGAAGAACAAACTGGCAGTTCTTCAGTTTTGAACCTTCACCACTGCACTCTGCATGGTAATCTTCAAGACTATGCGGGTGAGAAATATAATGAAATATCTAAAGCTATAACCGAATCTTGGATTTGGTTGGAGCGAGAGGGAATGATTGCACCTAAGCCTGGGCAGGATAGACAGTGGGTATATGTGACTAATAGAGGCAAACGGCTTCTAGAAAATTCAGATATAGGTACGTACTTGAAAGGCAACATCCTACCAGTAGAGGTGCTTGACCCTGTCTTAGCAAGAAAGGTTCGTCCTGTGTTTATTCGTGGAGATTATGATACCGCAGTATTTCAAGCTTTCAAAGAAGCTGAAATTCGTGTACGAAAAGCTGCTTTGTTGCCGCAAGAATTGGTTGGGGTTGACCTGATGAGAAACGCTTTTAGCCCCGATAATGGAAAGCTAACCGACATGAGTTGTATTAAAGCTGAACGAGAAGCAACAAGTCATTTATTTGCGGGCGCTATAGGACTCTTTAAGAATCCATCAAGTCACCGAGATGTTAATTGGCAAGATCCGGGTGAATGTGTTGAACTCATTTACCTTGGTAACCATCTCTTGCGACTGGTAGAAAAACATTCTGTAACCGCACGGAGTAACTCTAATTTAGCTCAATAACGAATTCGCCGCTAGGTCTTAATATGCGATTAAACATCATGGCTTGTTGTGCAATCTTTCACGATCGTACAAGATTGGGATGTCTGACATCTCATGCTTGTGACTACAAGGGTGATTGGTTCTACAAGAATCTACCACAACAGCCACCATAGCCTACTGTTAGCTTGTCTTTTAGAGGTGTGCCAACAAGTTGTTGGCAGCCTACCCCGATGGCATAGCACCAATCTGTTGCATCAGTCCGACCGAGTCCATCTCTGTCCACTCTTCCGCAATCTTACCGCTTTCGATACGGGCAATACTGTTGCCAGCCATGGTCACCTTCTTGCCTGTAGGAGCAATACCCATAAACTCGCCTTGATGCTCTGATTGCCCCCGCCAGCGAATGGCAACCTTGTCTCCCTCTGCAATCACTATCTCATTGGTGAGATGCAAACTGTGGAATGCGTCGCGGTACATAGTGATGACCTTTGTATAGCTTTCGCGGTCTGGGCGCATTCCTGGAAGGGCATAGTTAAAGGTAAAGTTTGGCGTGCAAATTTCGTCTACTGCGGCCATGTTACCCTGGTTCCAGATCTCCTCTGTCCAGCGAGCAGCCAAAGCCTTGTTCTCTTCTATTCCCATCAGAACCCTCCTTTCGCTTTTGTTTTAAGTACTTGATCGAAAAACAAGCATATTATGTATCTTTACAAGTGCTATTATACTATCCCCCGAGTGCATGTCAATAGTATCGCGTTCCCATTGCCTCCGTTCATTTCTTGGAAAAGAATCAGCTCTTTCGAGGACTCTCGGAATGGGAAAACCCTGCATAACCCATGGTCCCAGGCTCTCTGAGTGGTCATTGCGTACAGTTGCGAACTTTTCTTTGAGAAGAGGTAGCTTGTCCTAGCTCTACAACAGTTGTTGGTCTCCTATCCCAACGCCGAACAA
>Ga0315545_1003717_pt1 | contig 12922 bp, 9 predicted proteins | sample SalMarSW160210MG_FD_203096 | JGI IMG/M metagenome (GOLD analysis project Ga0315545, IMG submission 203096) | Salt marsh sediment microbial communities from the Plum Island Ecosystem LTER, Massachusetts, United States - Salt Marsh Sediment SW1602-10 ... | reverse complement strand
TTCCACCAATCGGTTGGGCGTTGCTCAGCCCAGTTTACTTTTGGAGTTTGAAGAGGATATTCAACGGTAGCAGTTACTATTTTCTCCGCTTTTTCATCCATAATAAGTGCTTTGATTCCACTCGTTCCAAGGTCAAGACCTAATAAAAAACTCATAATAACTCCTTTGTTTTTAAATTATTGTTTTATTTGAACAACAATCAAAGACTTTTTACAAGAATATATATAACGATAATTACATTTCATGCAAGTGGTTAAACTAAAATGCAAAAATTAAATATCAAAAAGCGAAAATACAACAAAAATGCTCTCCGCTTTTGGCTGATGGCTCTTGGCTCTTTTAATTTTTAAATTATAGTAATCCATCTAAAGTAAAAAGTAATTAAAAATCTCCGAGAAAATACAAAAACAGGGTTGCAAATTTCTAATACCACATTAAAATTTGATAAATAAATGATTAAAGATAAATCATTAGTAAAATCAAAACAAAAATCTAAGATTAAGGATGAGAATTTAAGACATTTGTATTCAAAATACAAGGAATCATTCTCCTTGATTTTTAATAACTATCCATATCCGATAATTATTATCAATAAAAAAGGATTGATAGAAGACTTAAATAAAGCCTCAATCAAATTACTGAAATGCAGCAAGGCTAAAATCAAAGGTAAACCTTTAACAGAACTTTTTACAAGCGATACAAAAAAATTACGCAAGAAAGTCACTGAGTTACGGAAAGGGGAATCTCAAAACAATTGGGAGAAGGCGCTATTCAGGAGTTTCATGGATAATATTCCGATTTCCGTTTACTTTAAAGACAGGGAAGGGCGACTTCTTCAAGTAAGTAAATACTATCTGAAACAGCCGGGAGCTCCCAAAGCAGATTCGATAGAAAAAATAATAGGAAAAACCGATTTCGATCTTTATTCAGAAGAGCTAGCTCGTGAAACCCGGGCAGACGAATTGAGCATAATGGAAACAAGAGAACCTGTCGTCGACAAAGAAGAGAAATCCAAAACTCCGGAAGGGGAAGAGGTATACTTACTTGTGCATAAAGCTCCCTTCATCGATGATAACGATAATATCATAGGAATACTCGGTATTACTCGAGACATTACCGAGCATAAGAAGTTAGAACAGAAGTTATTCTACGAAAGGTCTCTGCTTGAGAGTTTTTTGAATAACATACCCGATCATATTTACTTCAAGGATAGAGAAAGTCGTTTTATCCAGGCGAGTAAATCTGTGGCTGATCAGTTCGGACTTAAAAGCGTAGATGAGTTGAAAGGTAAGACGGATTTTGACTATTTTACAAAGGAACACGCTGAGTTAGCCTACCGTGACGAGCAAGAAATAATTAAAACCGGCAAACCAATCGAAGGGAAATTAGAAAAGGAAACCCATCCCGACGGAAGAATTACCTGGGTTTCGACAACTAAAATTCCAAGATATGACAAAGAAGGAAATATAATCGGTATTTTAGGTATTTCAAGGGATATTACAAAGAGAAAAGAATTAGAAGAAAAATTAAAGAATAGGCTTGAAGAACTCGGGGAAGAAGTATTGTTTAAAAGCCGACTGCTTACATCTCTCTTAGATAATATACCAGACCGAATTTACTTTAAGGATGGAAAAAGCCGATTTATCACTGTAAGTGAATCACTCGTAAAGTGGCTCGGAGCCGCAAAAGCTGAGGAAATGATAGGAAAAACTGACTTTGATTATTTTACCGAGGAACATGCAAAACCTGCCTACCAGGATGAACAGGACGTCATGAAAACAGGTAAGCCGATCGAAGGAAAAGCCGAAAAAGAAACTCATCCTGACGGTAGAATAAACTGGGTATCCACAACCAAAATTCCTCGTTACGACGAGGAAGGAAACGTGATAGGAACACTCGGGATATCCAGAGATATTACAGATAAAGTGCTTGCAGAGAAAAAACTCGAAGAAAGTGCGAATAAATTAAAAACAATCGTGAACGCAGTCAGTGAAGGGCTCGCGATCGTGGATGAAAATCATAGAATCCTCGAAGCAAACGAATTTCTTTTTGAATTATTCGGCTTGAAAAGAGAAAAAGTCATAAATAAAAAATGCCATAAGATTTTCGGCCCATGGGAAGAAACATGCAAGGAATGCCCTCTTAAAAAACTATTTGAAAAAAATGAGAGTTCACCTGTAATCGAAAAAACAAAAGTATCAAAGAACGGTATGATACAATACTTTAGTATTCAATGTTACCCAATTCCAAATTATAACAAAAAGAAACTTCAAAGCGTAATATCTATAAGAGACATAACCGAAAGAAAAAACATGGAGAAGAAAAACATACAAAACTACAAGAGGAAAATGAAGAATCTGTCCCATAAACTTACTCTGGCAGAAGAACACGAAAGAAAAAGAATCGCAACAGATCTTCACGCCGACATAGGACAAACTCTGGCTTTTTTGAAACTAAAGATAGGCGAATTAAAGGAGAAAAAATATTCTCAGAATATGTATAAATCTCTGGAGGAAATTTACAACCTTGTTCAGAACGCTATAACCTCAGCCCGCTCCTTGATGTCACAGATAAGCCCGACTATTCTTTATGAACTCGGTTTTATACCGGCAGTTGACTGGCTGGCTGAAAGTATTTTAAAAGAAAATGACATCGAATACGAGTTTAGCGATGACGGAAAAGAGAAACCGTTAACTGAAGACATCCGTATTTTACTATTTCAAGCCGTGCGAGAATTACTAACTAATATAAGAAAACACGCAAAGGCTAAAAAAGTAAAAATTTCAATAAAAAGGACAAGAGAAGACATACAAATAGAGATTGTAGATAATGGAATAGGTTTTGATACGTCAGCATTAGATTCATATTGCGAAAAAGATGTAGGATTTGGTCTCTTAAATATCCGTAGCCGCATTGACGTCGTAAGTGGATCTTTTGAAATAGAATCACACAAAAAAAGAGGAACCAAAATAATATTAGAGGCACCTTTAAATGTTTAAAGGAGTGTTGAATGAGTATAAAGATAATGGTTGTTGATGAACACAGGATTCTAAGAGAAGGTTTATCTACATTAATTGCCAAACAACAGGATATGGAAATAATAGGAGAAGCAACAGATGGAAGGGAAGCTCTGGAATTATTAAAAAAGCTCTCGCCTGACCTTATATTAATGGACGTTACCATGCCTAATCTAAACGGAATTGAGGCAACTCGAAAAATTAAGTCGAAAAATCCGGAAATTGAAATAATAGCACTTTCACTACATTCCGACAGAAGATACGTTCTCGGTATGATAGATGCGGGAGCTTCAGGATATTTGCTTAAGGAATGTGCTTTTGAAGAACTGGTACGAGCCATAAATACGGTTATGTCTAAAAAGAAATATTTAAGCCCTGGCATATCGGATATCTTGATTGAAGAGTACGTTAAAAAGACTACACAGGAAAAACCTACAATTTACTCGAAACTGACGCCAAGAGAAAGAGAAATTTTACAGCTCATTGCCGAAGGCAAAAACACAAAAGAAATTGCGAGGTATTTATTTATTTCAGTAAAGACTGTAGAAACTCACAGAAGACATATAAAAAAGAAATTAAAGGTGCAAAGTGTAGCCGAATTGACTAAAATAGCTATTAGAGAAGGACTCACTGTCCTATAGAATAAACCCTTTATCAGAAAAATAACTATTCTTAAAAATCAAAATCCAAATAACCGGGGCAAAGTTAGTGAAACACCAGGTATATAGGTTATAAGTAGTAACGCAATTATCATAACCGCAAAAAGAGGCAAAAGACTTTTAAATACTTCATGAATCTTACCATGACCAACTCCAACACCAACAAAAAGAACTGTTCCGACAGGAGGAGTACAAAGCCCTATACAAAGATTGGCAATTATTATTATTCCGAAATGAACAAGATTTATGCCAAGTTTTTCAATTATCGGAAGAAAAATAGGAGTGAAAATTAATATCGCCGGTGTCATATCCAGAAAAGTGCCTACAAAAAGCAGCATGATATTAATCATCAGAAGAATTGCAATTTTATTGCTTGAAATTGATAATATAGCTCCGCTTATGAGTTCAGGTACGTTTTGAGACGCCATAAACCACGACATGCCTGTCGATGCTCCGATAAGAAGCATTACTACAGACGTTGTAATTCCGCATTGAAGCAATATCTCGGGCAAATCTTTCCATTTAACCTCTCTATATACAAATACCGCAAGGATAAACGCATAAACAACAGCAATACTCGCTGCTTCTGTCGGAGTAAATACTCCGCTTAAGATTCCCCCCATAACTATTATTATCAATAACAACCCCGGAAGAGCACCAAAAAATCTTCTTATGGTCTCCTTCATAGGTATTATCTTACCGGTTCCGTATCCTCGTTTTTTTGATATTACAGCACTTGCGCCCATTAGAAACAATCCAACCAAAATTCCGGGAACAATCCACGCTAAAAAAAGTGCGGCAACGGATACAGTACCTGTAACAAGAGCATAAACAATCATTACATTGCTGGGAGGTATCAAAAGACCCGTTGTAGCGGCACATGAGGTTAACGCGATATTAAAATTCTTATCGTACCCCTTCCTGTTCATCTCCGGAATCATGACTCCTCCAATCGAAGTTACAGCAGCAACCGAGGAACCCGATACCGCTCCAACCAGCATACAGCCCAAAGTATTGACGAATGCAAGGCCACCGGTAAATCTTCCCACCAATGCTTCCGCAAAATCAATCAATCTCCGCGCTATACCACCCTTTCCAAGCAGTAAGCCCATAAGTATGAAAAATGGGATTGCGAGAAGAGCAAAACTATCTATACCGGTCGCAAGACGAGGCGCAACTATATTTATAGCCGAAACGCCTCCGACGGCAGAAACAGCCCACAAAGTCGCAAGACCTATACATATTCCTATTGGGACATCCATTACAAGGAGTATCAAGAATGTCGTAACCATCACAATAACAGGAATATTCATCTCTCCTCCTTCCCAACTAAGAACACTATGTCTTTAAAAATGAATTCAACAGAGTAGGTAATTATAAAAAACGCACTTATTGGGAGGCACAGATATAGATATCCTGTAGGTATAATCATTGTAGGCGAAGTTTGATGATTAACAAACGCATTACTAACGAAGTTTACACCACCAATAAACATAACTCGAAAAGCAAAAAATCCTACAAGAAAAGCTATTACAACTTCCAGCATTCTCCTATGATTCGTACCTAGTTTATAAGCAAAATACTCCATACCAATATGCGCTTTTTGACCATAAGCGTAGGCTGCACCAACCACTCCACACCACATTAACATATAAGTCGAGGATTCCTCCGTCCAAACAGCAGGTACGTGCAAAACAAGGCGTGTAAAAACCTGCCATAAAACCGTTACTACCATTACACATACAATTGAAATTACAAAATATCCCAGTATTTTGTTTCTCCAATCGGAGAGAGCTTTAAAGAATTTTTTCGCTGACATACTGTAAACGATCTTATTCTTCCTTGATAGCTTTCACTTTTTCAAGTAAAGGTCCTATAATCTCATCCTTAGCATATTCTTTATACATTGGCTGTACTGCTGCTAAGAAAGGTGTTTGATCAGGAGTTGTTACCTCTACGCCAACTGAATCAAGAAGCGCAAAGTTTTCTTTTACTACCTCAGCCCAGAGTTTTTTCTGGTATTCCACGGATATATCAAAAGTCTTTATCATTATAGCTTTATCTGCTTCAGTCAGTCTATCCCATGCTTTTTTACCTGCGAGTACAACATCCATTGGTGAGGTATGTTTATCAAGAGAATAATATTTGCAAACCTCATAATGTCTTGCTGAAACAAAGGAAGGAGGATTGTTTTCGGCTCCGTCCACAGTTCCCTGCTGCAGCGCAGTATAAAGCTCACCCCAGCTAATAGGAGTGGGAGAAGCACCAAGTGTTTTTAATAGACTTATAGCCATAGGACTTTTTATAACTCTTATTTTAAGATTCTTTAGATCGGCCGGCGTTCTTATGAGACCACCCTTAGTATAAAAACTCCTCTCCCCTGCTTCATAAAAACCTATTCCTACGAGACCTCTATCCGAACCAGCAGCCAACAAGTCCTTACCAAAAGCAGAGTTAAGAACTTTCCATTTATGTTCTTTATTTCTAAAAAGATAAGGCATCCCGAGCACTTTCATCTCAGGTACAAAAGCTTCCAGTCCGGCAGAGGAAACCTTCGTTAGGTCTAAAGTACCCATTTGTAGCTGTTCAACAAGTTCTTTTTCCCCTCCAAGCTGACCACCGGGGTATATTTTTATTATTATACGCCCATCGGTTTCTTTCTTAAGTGTATCTGCCCAGAATTCCATAGCCTTATGTACGGGATGATTTATATCAAGAGCATGACCTAATTTTAAATTGATTTCACCTTTCGCGGCTTTGCCTTTACCACCACACCCTGCACTTATTATTAACGTCATAACAATAAAAATCATTATAAATGCGTTTCTAAATAACCTCATAAAATACCTCCTATTGTTTACGGCTTAACACCGAAATAATATATAAGCATCTTAGAATCTATGAGTATACTAATGTTTTAACAATCTTTGTCAAGGGAAAAATTAGGTCTTAGGTATTAGGTTTTAGGTAATAGATTCAAAACTGACCGATGACCGGAGCCGCACGACAGGAACAACTAAATCTTAACCCATAAAACCTATTTATTGTGTCGAAACACGAAACTCAGAACTCGCAGATATAGTGAATCATAGAATACATAATAAAGCAGGTAGATTAGTATATAGGAAGATGTTTAGAACCTATAGAAACAGCTCCGAAAAGTTCTATAGATTTTTTCTTTTATATTACGATTTTCCTTATCCTTCATTTTTATTCATTTCATATACACGCAATATATAAAAATACTCTCTCTGTTTACCTGTGAAATTTAAATCCCTCGTGATCCAGCAGCCTGTATACTCTGACTTTTATGAAATCCGTTATCACAAAAAAGACAAGTGCATAAGCCCAAATAAAAAGTGCTAATCCCCATCCCATAGCGGGCATTAAGAACCCATGCACAACAATTAAAGTGGCAATAAATTGCGTTATTAAAACAGCAGACAAAAGTTGTTTAGATGGTTTTATCGACCAGAAAGGACCCTTTGTTCTCGCAACAAAAACCGTCATATGACCAGCTACAGAAAGCTTCAAATAAATAAAAGACTGAAGTACTTCCCTGCTTAGATGAAATAAATCTCTCCCTATATATAGAACTGAAAAAGACACAAAAACACCGATTATTCCCAATATGGTCGATATACTTAGCAATGTGCGCATATCCCATTTATCAGGTTTTTCAGAAGGTTTTACATTATCATAAGCGATAGTCATAATCGGGGCATCATTAAGAAGTGCGAGTAAGACAATCATCAAAGCAGTGACGGGATAAAATTTAAAAGCAATAATCGAAGAAGTAACAAAGATTAAGACTCTTATAGTCTCTGTAATACGGTATATGGAATAATTATTCATACGTTGAAATATCTTCCGGCTCTGTCTAATAGCGTCGATTATCACTGAAAGACCGGGTTTGGTCAGAACAATAGAAGCTGCAGACTTTGCCGCATCAGAAGATCCTGCTACAGCAATTCCTGCATCAGCTTTCTTAAGCGCCGGAGCATCATTAACCCCGTCTCCGGTCATTCCCACTATGTGTCCACCGGATTGGAGCAGTTCAACAATATGATATTTATGTTCAGGGAAAACTTCGGCAAACCCATCCGCATCTTCTACGATTTTTTTAGCCTCTCTATCGCTTTTTCCAAGAAAAGATTCTGCCCTAACAATATTTGTACCCAAATTTACTTGTCTTGCAATCTCTTTCGCGACTGCCATATGATCGCCTGTAACCATCTTAACATTAACTCCAATGGATTTCGCTGTTTTGATTGTTTCTGCCGAATCTTCACGAGGTGGGTCACTTAAAGCAAGAAGACCGACAAACTCCCAATTCTTATTTTCGTCCGTTTTTACCACTCCAAGCGCTCGAAAACCGTTTGAAGCGAAATCATCGACTTTTTCATTTACCTTTTTAGTATCAAATTCTTTGTTTTCTATCAACGACATAATCACTTGCGGCGCACCCTTAGATACCTTGAAACGTTTGCCATCATTACCCTCTACTTCAGCTTCGGTGCGTTTGGAAACCGGATCAAAAGGCGTAAAGCTCGCTACTTTATAAGTATCGGATAATTTCTCGGTTACATTTAAAGATTCAGCTTTAATCATAATTGCATTATCGATAGGATCTCTATCTTCCTCTTTTGATGCCAAAGCTCCGAAAATTAAAATATCTTTTTCGGTGAACTCTCCAAAAGGTACCGTTTCCGAAACAGTTATCTTGTTCTCTGTAATAGTCCCTGTTTTATCCGAGCATAAAATATCCTCACCAGCCATCTCTTCAATGGCAACCAGTTTACTCACGATAGCTTCTTTCTTTGCAAGTGCAATAGCCCCTACAGCCATAGTAACGGACAGAACAGCAGGCAACGCAACCGGAATCGCCGCGACAGTAAGAACAAGTGCAAACTGAAGGGTCTCCAGCATACTTTCATGCCGGGCAAAGGCCACAAGAAAAATAATAACAACCAATACCACAGCCAGTAAAATCAAGTAATCCCCTATCTTCACAACCGCTTTTTGAAAATGGCTTTTCGTCTTGGTCTCTTCCACCAGCTTAGCGGTTTTTCCAAAATATGTATTCATGCCTGTAGCAACCACGAAAGCAGTCATTTCTCCCTGGTTAACAACAGAACCATCGTATCCGATATCGGATTTATGTTTTTCTACCGGCATCGACTCTCCGGTCAACGCAGATTCATCTATCATCAGATAATCACCGTCCAATAGTTTAATATCGGCTGGAATTATATCTCCCAATCTAACACGAATAACATCTCCGGGCACAAGTTCCCTTGCAAACAACTCCGACCATTTACCATCGCGAAGAGCTCTCGCTTTGAGTGCCAGCTTTTGTTTTAATGCTTCAATGGCACTATCTGCTTTAAATTCCTGCCAGAATGCTACAACCGCATTCAATAATAATAATGCAAGTATAATCCAGAAATCCTCCCAGCGTCTTAGTATTACCGAAAGTATTGCAGCAACCTCGATCATCCAAGGTATCGGTCCCCAGAAATATCCCAGAAATTTGATTATAGGATTAGTTTTCTTTTCAGAGATTTCATTTGGTCCGTACTCTTCAAGTCTTTTCTTTGCTTCTGAAGAAGAAAGCCCCTTTTCATCTGTAGAAAATTTTTTAAAAAGTTCCGAAATTTTAAGATTCTTCATTTCCTCTATGCTTACATTATTATGACTCATAAATATCCTCCAATTGGTTTAAGGCTTATTTATTTTAAAATAAATATTAAACTTTGTATTTGTCAAGGGAAAATCCTATTAATTAAATACAAAAGACGGGAAAATATTTCTAGAAAAAATCCGCTCCGAATTTCTTTTAAAAAAAATGTATAAAATTCAAGCTTTTATTAATACCTTGACATTTATTCTTTTTTCGCTACGATTGACAATAAAACACGGAGGCAGTTAATATGGAAGTAAGATACGCGGCAGACCCTGTCCGCTTTTCCCGTATGACGACTGATGAAATAAGGAAAATTTTTCTGATCCAATCTCTTTTTAAGGTCGGAGAAATAGAAATGGTATATTCCGACACCGATCGGGCTATAATCGGTTCTGCCGTTCCTTTTGACAATCCTCTTACGCTTTCCTCAGCAGCTGAATTGAAAGCGTCTTATTTTACGGAACGGAGAGAATTGGGACTCCTCAACATTGGGGGGGGCGGAACTGTCCAGGTTAACGGCAAAAAATATAAATTACAGGAACTAGACTGCCTGTATATTGGCAGGGGTAATGAGAAGATTTCATTTAACAGCGATAAAGCGGATAATCCCGCAGCTTTTTATCTTTTGAGCTATCCCGCTCACAGGGAATATCCTACAAAACTTTCAAGAAAGAAAGACGCGGAACCTTCAAATCTCGGTTCTAATAAAAATTCAAATAAAAGAACTATATACAAACATATACATCCGGCTGGAATAAAAAGCTGTCAGCTGGTAATGGGTGTAACCATAATGGCATCCGGAAATGTCTGGAATACCATGCCTCCTCATACTCACGAAAGAAGAATGGAAGTTTATCTTTATTTCGGAATAGGAGAATCCGACAGGGTTTTTCATTTTTGCGGAAAAGCAGATGAAACAAGACACATCGTGGTATCTGACAGACAGGCTGTTATTTCTCCCAGCTGGTCTATCCACTCGGGAGTGGGAACTTCCGCTTATAGTTTCTGCTGGGGTATGGGTGGAGAAAACCAATTATTCGATGATATGGATCACCTGGATATAGGAGATTTAAAATGAAGGATAAAAATATACTGGATAAATTTAGACTAAACGGGAGAAAAGCACTTGTAACGGGCTGCACACGAGGCATAGGCCTCGGTATGGCAGAAGCGCTATCCCAGGCCGGCGCGGATATTGTGGGAGCGAGCCGTTCTCTCAAAGAAGGAAGTGAAGTAGAAAAGTTGGTAAAATCATCCGGGCGTGATTTTAAAGGATATGCATGCGATTTCTCAAATAGGGACGCTTTATATGAGTTTATAGAAAAAGTTAAAACTGACTTCGAAAAAATCGATATACTTGTGAATAACGCAGGTACAATCAAAAGAAAGCCGGCGGAAGAATACCCGGATGAATACTGGGATGAGGTAATCGAAGTCAATCTCAACGCACAATTCATACTCGCAAGAGAATTCGGCAAGGATATGATAAAAAGAGGTTCCGGCAAAATCATATTTACTGCTTCGCTTTTAGCATTTTTCGGAGGGATAACTGTTTCCGCTTATGCAGCAAGTAAAGGCGGAATCGGGCAATTAACCAAAGCCCTGTCAAACGAATGGTCCAAATACGGTGTCAATGTAAATGCCATAGCGCCCGGTTATATAGCAACGGATAATACAAAAGCCTTAAGAGAAGACCCGGTAAGGAATCAAGGTATTATGAACAGAATTCCCTTAGGCAGATGGGGAACTCCCGAAGACTTAAAGGGCGCAGTCGTATTCCTTGCATCAAGTGCATCAGATTATGTGTGCGGCACCATTTTAATCGTAGACGGCGGATGGACAGGAAGGTAAATAAAGGAGGAGTAAATGAGAAATCCATCAATCAAATATTTTCTATATTCATTTTTAATTATTGTATCCGGCTGTACCTCTGGGGACCTCGCGCGAGAATACCCCGAGTCCTTTCCGATCGAAGCAACAAATAAAATAGATGTCGAAAGAAGAGAATCTTGCGTTTTTCTTGATATAGCTACTATAAAAGAGAACCATCCTGATTTCAATCCCAAGTCGTTTGTTGTAGTAGAAGAGAATAAAGAGCTTTCAAGTCAGATGGTAAATTCTGACATCGATGGTAAAAAAATAATTTTCCTGGCTGATTTTGCTCCGAAAGAGACTAAAAAACTAACAGTCAGATATGCAAAAGAGGGAAGCAAAAAGATAGAATACCCCAAAAGAACTCAGAGTATATTATCAATTAAATGCGGGGGCAAATGGGAAGGAAACAAATATGCAGGAGGAACTTTTAAAGATACAAATTACCTGAAGACCCCTCCAACACACACGGATCACTCGGAATTCATTCGCTTTGAAGGACCTGGCTGGGAATCCGATAAAGTTGGTTACAGGCTATACCTGGACTGGCGTAACGGTATCGACATTTTCGGTAAAAAAGTAAGCAGTATGGTACTGCAGGACGTCGGGCAAGACGGCTTTGAATCCTATCATGAAATGTCTCCCTGGGGAATGGATATCTTAAAGGTCGGCGATGCTCTCGGAATTGGGGCAACCGGAATGTGGAAGAACGGCAAGGTTGAAAGAATATCCAAAACCGACAGTCTAATATGCGAGATTTTAGAAAATGGCGTTTTATATTCACAATTAGGCATAAAATATCTGGGATGGAAAATAGATTCTAAAAAATTTAACTTAACCTCAAATCTTTCCATTACAGCAGGAAGCAGGTTAACGAAACATGATATAACAATCGATAAAGATATCGATAATCTATGCACGGGAATAGTAAAAAGCGAAGGAACTAACATTTTAAAATCAGAAGATAAGCAAACCGGCTGGGGGTATTTAGCTTCATACGGAAGTCAAAGTATTATAGGCGATAAACTGGGAATGGCAATTTTATACAAAAACGAAGACAAAATCACGACAACAGAAGACGAACTGAATGAGGTGGCAATACTGAAAGCACAAAACGGTATGTTAACCTATTATTTCCTTGCAGCCTGGGAACAGGAACCAAACGGAATAAAAAACGAAGAAGAATTTATAAAATACCTTGAAAAAACAATAAAAGAACTTGATTCGCCAATCTTAATCGAGATAATGCAGCGCAACAACTAATCTATTTTTTTGAATAGATAATAGATTTCCACTTTTTGGCGACTTCTTCCATCGTAGTCGGATTACCTATATCCTTAGTAAGCGCGGTACCGCAAAATACCCCATCAGGATCACTCCTTACAATTTCGGCGAGATTTTCTTCAGAGACACCGCCCGTATAAAATACGGTTAAGCCTTTGTAAGGTCCCTTCCAGGCTTTCGCAATTCCATACAAAGAACTCGTTGATGTAACGGTCGGAAAAAGCTTGTATACCCACTGGTAAGGAAATTTTTCTCTTAATTCTGCGAATTCACAACCATAAAGTTCTGCTTTTCTTACAAGCTGCTTACCTACATCTCCTAATCCCCCGGGAATGTACATTATATCTCTAACAGCGCAAACTTCCAAAACCTCAGGAATATAATCGGCAGAAACAACACCGGCA